>JACLAA010007781.1_pt1 | contig 56770 bp, 36 predicted proteins | sample 8027891 | NCBI WGS metagenome assembly JACLAA01 (sample SAMN15724900, study PRJNA655200) | protist metagenome | isolation source: fluorescence activated cell sorting (FACS) single amplified genomes of... | place: Spain: Blaines Bay Microbial Observatory, Mediterranean Sea | collected 2016-01-19 | reverse complement strand
ACGCAAGCTCGACTTTACCATTATCGTTCGGCCATATGCGGAGGGAAATGCGCGGAAGTTTTGATGCGCACTCCTACGGGAAATGTAGGCGACGGGAGCCTTTTGATATTTCGAGACAACTGGACGACGACGTAGAATTGCTTCCGCATATCTACAACGGATCGTCAAAGTACGTCGCCGTTGACTTGGCATGGAAGCTAGAGGAAGAGAATAACGCGGAAACCGAAGACGAGGATGCGTTTGACGCGCGGGGTGCTCGAATGATTTGCAAAGCCGCCGAAGCGTTCAATTTGGCAAAAAAAATCAAAGTTGACGAAGACTTGAGGGAAGTACGAAAGCACGGTAGGATGCAAATGTTCGAGGACGACGGTTGGAACGAGGTGAGACGCGGAAAGGGGCGAGGTCACATGTTTCGACTCAACCCGGCAACTGGTAAACACGAGATGATTTTTGGTGGAAACATGTACGTTTGTCCTGTTTTGTGCGCCGACGGTAAACAGTGTAAGTTTTCGTGCGCTGCTATGAATCGAACCGAAACGATGAAAACACATCTATGGGAGAAGCATAAAATAGAATCGAGACCGTTTACTGAACTCATCAGAGCAGGTGAAGCGAAAAGTCATACGAAATACATGGTTACAGATTCGAAGCAAAAAACGATTAGTGCGCCAATGTCCTATAATTTCATCTCCCTCGTTGGCGAGGAAGGCGATTCTGCGGACTATCCGAAACACATCCAATCGAAGAAAGACGAACGAGATGAGTACTGGGAAGCGCTCGATCGACGCTCGAAGGAAATTGCAGAAGATGAGAGCTTTTTACGACAAGGTGTGCACGAAATCAAGTCCATTGAGATGGAACGATACCAGTCTATCGATTCCGCCGACGTCCTGAAACGCTTGCGAAATTTGCGCGAAAACGGTTGGGGAACGACTTTAGTCATCGATGACGAAGATGAAGACGAGGACGACGAGGAGAGGAAGCGACTTGAATTATTGATTGATGATTTAGAAAATCGTCGTCCGCGCGATGGTACATCGCAGAAGATGAAGAAGCGGACTCTTCGCATGCCTCCTCTGTCTCTGGGAGAGGAGGATATCCCTCCGTCGACGAAGAAGAAGAAAAGCCATCCTACTCGTGCGCTACCAGTGATATCTCAACCACCCCTTCCAGTCACAGCGGCACCACCGTCAAAGAATGCGTTCGTGGAGGAGAAGAAAAAAGGGAAGAAACGCGACAAGAGTGCGAAGGAGGAGAAGAAGAAAAAGAAGAAGAAAGTCGCAGGCTTCTTGTAGAATTTAACAAATGTAACAACATCGCGATTAGATAGATAGATAGATAGATAGATGGATAGGTAGATAGCATTACTTTCAATTCAGTAAGTGATGACTGCTAGTGTAGTTGATAGTTTTGATTAAATTCAGTTGTCTAAACAAATGTCTAAAAACGTGTTAAAAGAGCTCTTTTAACATCTCATGACGGCGTTACTTGCGTTTTTTATCTGCGAGATGCCATTTCGTAACTCTTCCCCTTTTGCCAACGTCGAACCGAGTCTCCCTTCGCCCCAGCCGTTGTTCCTGGCCTGCTCCAACGATTTTCTCACCGTTTTCTTTTTCCTCGGTCTCAACCTCGCGTCTTCTCTCAACCAAATCTCCACCTCCTTCAATAACGCGCCCGGTTTCCTCGATTTCAACGACGGAATCGATTCCATCTCTTTACAGAACTGCAACTTCCCGCCCGCGACGAACGCAACGTGACTGGCAAATTTTTCCAACCCGTCGAAGATGTGCGTGGCGTATAAAATCGTACACTGTCTCTCCTCGCACTCTTGCCTCAAAAACTTCATCAACTCGGCTCTCCCGAGAACATCTAAATCCACCGTAATCTCATCCAATAACAAAACTTTGAACTCGTGCATCAAACCCCACGCCAACTGCACGCGTCTCCGTTGCCCGTCGCTCACCTGGTGCATTCTCCACTCCACGTCCACATCCAACGCGTCGATTATTCGTTTCTTTCTCGCCGGGTCCACGCCTTTGATCCCATCTAACATCTTACTCGCCGGGAAATCTCCCGCCAACGGAATGTTATACCCGGCGAACGCGACGTCTCTCTGCCAGTTCCCGCCGATGTAACTCAAATCTCCCGAAGACGTTAAACTCGTATCATAAAATGCCTCTCGTCCTAGTATCAATACTTTTTCTCTCGGTACCATGTGTTTCCCGCCCATAATTTTCAACAAAGTCGTCTTCCCCGCGCCGTTCGCGCCGAGGAGTAAACAACACGACCCAGGTTTCAGGTGCAAATTCATCCCTTTGATGAGAGGTTCGGAGCCGGGAATCGGCGCGCCATCGATGCCTGGGTAGGAAAAGTCTAAATCGTTCACCGCGATGCCCCAGAGTTGGCCGTTTTCGTCGTGCGTTGCCGTCGTCGTCGTCGCTGTTTCGTCGTCGACGTCCATAGTTGCTGTCGTCGACGTCTTTTCCACGTCACCCCCACCACGCATTTTGGAAAACCAATCGCCCGCCGACGCGGTCTCCGCGATTTCCGCGTGCACGTTTTGGTCCCCGGCGAGGTTCTTAAATCCAGTCACGGATATTGGGACCGGCATAATGCTTTATTATTTTAAGTATATCGTTTGTCCCGCGCGTGTTATTTTAGAATACTTTAAGGGGAGAAAAAGAGTGGATATGAAGTGAAGCTCTCGCGACCACGAATTCTTAAAGAGCTCTAGAACAAAAATTCACACGAACGATGAATGCTTTACAAATTTACAACCTACTTTTCCTCTTCTTCTTCGCCTTCTTCTTCTTCTCGGCGGCAGCATTTCGCTTTCTCGCGAACGATTGAAGCTTCTCTCTGGTTTTACCGCCAAACGCGGCGTCGATTTCCTCGAGGACCGTACGCATGCGATGGCGATACGCTTCGGACTCGGGCGCGCGGAAGCGAGCTAAATCGGATTTGGCATTTTCGTACTTCGATTGGTTCCGTTTCTTTTCTTTCTTGGTGAAGGAGTTTTCGTAAATCGCGACGAGGTCTTCGCATAGGCTTATTTTAGCGCCGTGTTCGTGTAAGCGACGGTGAATGGACCAGTACTCGTTAAAGGCGACGTTCCAAGCGGCGAGGTGCGCCTCGGTGATTGGACGGATTTTGTTGCGACCGATGCGTCTGAAAAGTTTGAGGACGGCTTTGCCGTCCTTGGATTCGAAGGTTTGCCACTCGGTGTCCGAATCGTCGGTGAGACATTCGGAAGAAGAAGGCTTTCTTTTCTTCGACGATGCTCTCTCTTGAACACCACCGAGGACTTCGTCCGATTCAGAGTCCGAGGAGTCTATTTCCGAGGAGTCTTCCGAATCAGAGTCTGATGAGTCGGTATCCGAGTCCAATGAACCGCTCGAGCCGTCGTCTGATTCAGAAACATCATCGTCGTCGTCGTCGTCGCTGCTGCTACTACTTTTATCCTTCAGAGCTCTTTGAACGAGCTCTTCTGGTTGATACACGGGAGAAACAGCCTGCGGGCCTCCTTGATTCGATCGTTTCTTCCTCGCCGCTTCTTCTTTTTCGCGATTCCGAGATTCCAAAAATAACGGCGGCGTGAGCACGTCGTTCTTTTTCTTTGACCCTCCTCTCTCGTCTTCATCGTTGTCTACTTCTTCTGCTCTAGCTCGCTTTACATTCACCATAATCGGCGCGTTCGCGTTCACGTCTTCCTCTTGGACGATCCACAACGAGGCGCTCGCGTTTGCTCGCCTCCCTTCCTCGACGCGCTCGCGTTTCAATTCATACCTCCCTGGGGCTCGAAAATTCGCCACCTCTTTCAAAGCGCGTTCAAACGTGTCACGCAAAGGCGTTTCTAAAATCTGTTCCCTCAATTGTTTTTTGCGATTCAGCTTCGTCGCGCTTTCAAATCCTCTCACGATGGCTTCACGCAGCGCGTCCTTCGAGAGCTTCCGTTCGTGGAGCAACGAGAAAATGCACTCTCGACAGACGATTTCGCTATTCATGGCTGCCGACGTGAGTGGTTTCTGACTCACTTGTTCTTTTTCTACTGCTTTACTGGTGGTCGCTACGACTAAACTTTCGCTATTTTTCGATTCTGCTAAAAGAATAGTCGCGCGTACCAACGATATCCGTCTCTTTGCCATTTTTTCGAGCTCTTCTGTTCCTATTCTACCACCATTTACAGCCGTTGTCTTATTATTATGCAAAGCTAACGCTTCGTTAGTATTAGCGTTTCTATCGTTATTATGATGAGTTTGTGCGCTCCCAGCCTTGGCCGCCATCAACGCCTCGCTCACTACTTTCGTCGTCGTCGTCACCACCGCCGTCGCGTCTTCCTCCGGTCTCCTCTCGTAATTCCCGAGCAACTTCGTGTTGAATTTTTCATTCTTCTTCTGCACGAGCATATCCGTTCTCGTCTTACACTTCGCGCCGGCTTGATTTTTCGCGGTTTCGTCTCTCGTCGGGTGGAACTTTCTCGCCAGTTTCGCGACAACCGAAGCGCTCGCGTCGACGCCACCACTCATCCTCTCCTCAACCTCGCACAAATCTCCCGGAACGAGTTCATTCTCTCTCGATTCAAATCTCGCTATTTCTTCTTCTTCTTCCTCTTCTTCGTCGTCTTCGCCTTCTTCCTTTTTCTTCGTCGTCACTTTCATCACGGAAACAACCATCATCTTCTCTCGTCTTAAATTCTTTTCCTCATCATCCTCGGGCAAATGCCGAGACGACGAAACCGGTGCAGGTAGCACCCGAAACTGAATCGTCACCCCGTCTTTTCTCTGTTCGCGCGCGATTCTCGCCAGCGTTTCTCTCGGCATTCGCACCGTCGACGCCCACGGGAACATTTTCAATTCGTTTCTCTCTCTCTCTCTCTCTTCGATCTCTTCGCCGCCAAACTTTTACACGCTGCTCCTAAAAGTCGTCGTCCAAACTCTCTTTTATTTCGTGAACGACAGAGAGGAAAAGAGAGCGCACTTTATTCTCGCGCGTTGTTGAGACGCGCTTCTTTCGCTCGAGAGAGTAAAACGTGCGCTCTCGGAAAGTGTTCACTCTCGATGATGAAATGATGTTTCAAACGAAACGCCTCCTCTTTTGTCTGTGTGAAAGAATGAAGCGATCGATCTGTTTGGTCTGTCCTTCTGTTTGGTCTGTCTGTTGGTCAAAAAAATCAAAAAAAAGAAAAAATTCGTTCGTTCTTTTTTCGCAAAAACGGCAAAAATATTTTTAGAACAACCAACGCTTTCTGCGCGCGAGAAGCACACGAGACTGTTATTATATATATATAATATCACAGCATCACTTTTCATCGCGCGCGGAGAGAATTACGCGCTGTATTTATTACATCTGCCGCTCTGCTGCGACTCACTTTCTTCTCGAGTAGTGGAGGTGTTTGAAAGAGCAGTCGTTCGATGACGACGACGACGACGTGTGTTGTTCGGGAAGGAGAGAGAGCGAGAGACCTTGACTTTTTCGTCGGTGAAGAAGGTGGTCGTTCGAAAGAAGAAGACGAAGAAGAAACGACGACGACGACGACTTCACCACCACAAACACAAACACAAACACAAACCCCGACTCCGCCGCTTTGTAAGTTTCGCGAGGCGGTCGTGAAAGTGCTCTCGACGATAACCGCGGAACCGAGACCGTTGCGATCGAAATTCGGCACCACGGCGGTCTGTATCAGTAAAGACTCGAAACGAAGGAAAGTCTTCAAAGCGGTGTTTTCGAGGACGTTCGAATACCTGTTGTTTTCAATCGTGTTCGCACACTTTGCGGTGCTGGCGGTGCTGTTGGCGAAGAACGACGGAGAGAACGACGATGGCAACTACGCGAGCGGTGGATTTCAAACGCTGATTCGTAAACCGCTGTGGGCGGTTGATTTCGCTATTTTAATTTTTTACACGTGCGAGATGGCGTTGAAGATGTACGCGTTGGGCGTTTTCGGGTCGAGGCACGCGTATTTGACGTCGAACGCGTATAACAGGTTGGATTGTTTTATCGTCACGGTTTCCTGGATGTCTGTGATGAGCGAGTGTTACGATTTCACCCCGGACGTGTTCCCTGCGTTGCCGCGGTTACGGTTGGGTCATTTGCGCGTGTTTCGAGCGACATTGGCGTTGCGTTCGTTTTCGTTCGCGTCTTCGGTGATTGTCATCATGGAAGCGCTGTCGGCGTCGATTCCTTTGCTGAGAGACGTCATTGGAGTGTCGTGCGTTTGTTTTGTATTTTACGCGCTGATGGGCGTATCCACGTTTGGTGGGAGCTTTCGGAGACGGTGTGTGATCGCGGATTCGAAGGAAGCGGCGAGGGTTGGAACGTATAACGACACGACGCCGTTTTTCTGCGGGGACGTGGAGAATACAATCGATGGGAAAGGATTTGTTTGTCCCGGCGCGTATTTTCTCGACACGACGTATCGAGGTGAATCTGCAGAGGACGCTCTGGCATTTGAACAGTTATACGCGAGTCCCGTATTGAATGAAACTTTGGTATCGAACGCGCTGGGCTTGTCCTACTCGTCTACTTTTATCGAACACGAGTTGACGTTCAAAAATATGTTCTGTTCTGACAAAGTTGGTAACCCACGTTTTGGCAAACAATCGTTCGATGACTTCTTTGCTGCGTTGACGTCCATGTTCACGTGCATAACTCTCGAGGAGTGGCCAGAAACCATGTACGTGACGGTGAACAGTGAATTCCGAGCGTCCGCGGCGTATTACATCACGCTTATCATCGTCGGTACCTACTTCATCGTCTCCGTGTTTGTCGCCGCGGTGAGTGGTGTTTTTTTACGCTTAAGGCGCGAACACGTTGCAGTATTGAAACACAGGAATGCTCGAGAAAGAACTTCATCATCGACAAACGAAGAAGAGGAAGAGGAGTTTGTGAAAGGGTTCGCGCGGTTTACGCGTCTGAAAAACGCCTTACGCTTCTTCAAGCACCATCACGAAGGAGGAGAGAAAAAAGATACGTTCGTTGATATTGCCGCGATTGCACTCGAACGTAACAAGTCAGAAAGAGGCCGGTTGAGCGCGTATACAAACAGCGACGATGATGATGAATGCGCTTTATCGTCGCCTAACGACATCGAGGAAGGGAGGAAACTACCGACGCTCAAGATCAAATCTGGAGTTGCGCGAAACAAACGCGACCGAGTGAATGAGATCGTTTCAAACCCTACGTTTGATTTGGTCTCCCGCATTTTAATTGTTCTGAATACATGTTCGATGTGCGCGTATAAAAGCTATCAACCCGACACGACGAAACGTTTTCTAGATGGTTTGGACTATTATTTCCTGGCAGTGTTTTATTGCGAATGCGGTTTGCGCTTGTTCGCGGCTAAGGGTATTTTAGGACGGATTTTTAGTTTGAAACAGTCTTTGAAGCCGGGTGAACTGAGTTTGATTTGGGATTTTTTAGTGCTTTCCGCGACGGCGGCGGGAGCAGATCACAAAGGCCCGAATCTAGTGGCCTTGCGCGTCGTGCGATTATTTGACCATCCTTCCGCCGGCATCGAAAAGAATAGTGGGAAGAGCACAAAAGTTTCATCGACGACGAAAGGAGAAGAACACAGCAGTACTACAACAAGAAGCAGTAGTGGTGGTGGGAACGATACACTCGCTCGCGTCTTTAGAAGTTTTGGCACGATGTTGAGTTTGCTCTGTTTCTACGGCGTCGTTCTTGCGGCGTACGCGTTATTAGGTATGCAGCTCTTCCCAAAATACGCCACGGATGCGTTGAAAAAACGCGACGACGACGCGAATATCGACAATTTGACCGTCCCATATCCTCGCGAAAATTTCGAAACCTATCCAAACGCATTATTAGCGATATTTACAGTCTCCACTGGTGAAGGCTGGGTTGCAATGTTGTATCACTTCCGCCGCGTCACTTGGCTCGCGACGCCGTATTTCGTCTCCTTTTTCGTTCTCGTCAATTACGTCGTCTTGAATCTCATCATCGCAGTGATCCTCGAGAACTTGGAATTGAGGGATTTCGAAAAGAACAACATGCAAAGACGCGAGATCGTGAAGCGAGAGGTTGAAAGACGCATGCGTTCGGGCGCGTTTGTCGACCGATTAGAGAAAATTAGGGTATGGTTTGTCTTGAAGAAACGCGTGCGGTTCTGGAATATTGACGAGGAACATGAAATCTCGCCGTGGTTAGCGAGTCGAGCACGAAGAGCTCTACGCATATCGGTCGCGATAGAAAGTGCGATATCTGAGCGTAACTCGAAAAAAATATTCGCAGGTAAGAGATCGCGTGCACAGAAACTGACCACCGGATCCGCTACTTTGCTGCGACAACAACAACAACACGAGCGTTTCAAACAAATTCAGCCGATCAAGAGGATGAACGCAATAAGACGACGTTCTGTTTTCGATACTCGCGTGAATACACCAAACGAAGAACCAAAAGACACTGAGAGATTAAGATTGCAGAGCTCATCGTTTTCGCTTTTAGAACAGGGAAAGAAGGCAGCGATGAAAGAGAATATGAACACCTACTTGTACGAGGAAGATGAAGAGTACTTTGATATTTTCCACGAAGAAGAACATTTTCACGCGTTGCCAGCGTATTTTACGAATAAATCTCTTGGTGCAATCCCCCTAGAGAATAAACTTCGACAGATGTTACAGCGATGGTTGTCGAAAAAATGGTACGTGAGAATCTCATATTTATTCGTGGTCGTATCAATAGCCGCCGTTCTCGGCGCCGACCCGGTGACGGAGGTAAATCCACATCAGTTTTTTTTGGACGCGGCGAACGCTCTGGTTGCTGGGTACTTCTTGCTCGATTTCTTGATTAAGATTGTTTCCGATGGATTGATTTTTACACCAACCGCGTATTTCTCGTCCATGTGGAATATTCTCGATACTTTGGTCTTGTGCGTGGACGTCGTCATCGTCGCTGGGCCAATCGTGTTTTCATCCATATGGAACTGGTATTTTCAGAGAGCTATTAACGTGTTGGTCTCGTTGCGCATGTTTCGCGTACTATCGCGCAACACAAAAATGCAACGACTCGTAGTATCGGTGACACAGACGTTACCTTCGATTGGGTCCGTCATCAAACTCACGTTTGCCATTTTCCTGGCATTCGCCATCGTCGGCGTGCGCATATTTGGGGGTAAGTTTGGCTTCTGCGAACAAATACTCGACGTGACGCAGAGTGTGTCATCCTCTACATACGTAACAAAAAGACTCGATATCGACCAGTACTCGTGCGATTTACGCGAGGATACGTACTGGAATTCTCCGAAATATGACTTTGATTGGATCGGTTCGGCGTTATTGACGTTGTTTGAAACCGCCTCGCTGGACGGATGGATCGATATTATGCATCACGCGATGGATATCGGCGGTAATAAAAATGCAAACTGGCCGGCGTGTTTATTCTTCATCACGTTTATCTTGTGTGGCTCGTTCATGATGATTCGTACGATCATCGGTGTTTTCATCGACAGGTTTGGTATTTCCAGCGGTTTGAAGTTACTCACAGAACGGCAAAAGTTATGGAGAGATATGCATGGCGTCGCCATGTCTATAAAACCTATGCGAGTAGAAATGAAGCCAGTCGTAGGATCTGTGCGAAGGAAGTGTTACGACGCTATACACTCCAAGATGTTTAAAAAAGTCATCTTGTTCTTGCTATCGCTCAACATCGTACTGTTAGCCACGGTCCACTTCGACGCCGACGCCTCGTGGGAGTACGCATGGAACATCGGCGACGTTGCTTTTGTGTCCATCTACCTTCTCGAATCCCTCGCGCGTCTATTCGTTGCTCTTCCGCATCCACTTTACTTCTTCAAAGATCCTTGGAACTGCTTCGAACTCTTCCTCTCCTGCGGATCTGCGGCCACGCTCTTCCCCACCAACCCTTCCGGCGTCCGCGCGCAAATAGGACGACCGTTTCGGTTCCTCCGAACGTTTCGAATCCTGCGCCACGCGACAGACTTACGCCGCGTATCGCGAACGATGATTCTCGCTGTTCCATCCATCCTCTCCGTTATTGGCGTCATGCTCATATGGATGTTCCTCTACGCCGCCGTCGGCACGCAAGTCTTTTTCAACGTCAAATACGGCGAAAGCTTGAACAAAGACGCCAATTTCTCGAGTTTCGTCAACTCTTTCCTCCTTCTCTTCCAAGTTCTAACTGGCGAGGGTTGGCGCCAATTCATGTACGACTTACAAATTGACGAGCCGCATTGCTCAAAAAATCACGCCGGCGATAACATCGACAACTGCGGGTTTGGTAACGGCGCCACCTTCTATTTCGTCACCTACGTCGTCGCCATGGGCTACATCTTCACCAACCTCTTCGTCGCCGCTATCCTCGATCACGTCACGTTCGGCGTTCTCCGAGAATCCTCTCTCGTCTCCACCAAAAATCTCGAAGACTTCCAAACCATTTGGTCCACCTTTGACCCGAACGCCACCGGATTCATCGGTCTCCACCAAATCTGGCCTTTCCTCAAACGCCTCCCGGAACCGCTCTCGAAAATAACCGCCGAAGGCGAAGGTAACGACTTAGAAAAGGAGAAAGAAAAGAAATTCAAAACCGACGCCTTGCGCCTTCGATACCTCTCCACCATCTCCAAATGGCGCCGCCGAATCTTCGCCGAACTCCATTACGTCCGCCACCCGAACAAAGGCGTCCCTTTCAGCGAGTGTCTCGACGCGCTCCTCCACGCCAAGCTCGGCAACTCGGCGCTCACTTTGGACACTCGATTACGACGAGAGAAGGAGTTGGAACACATAGACAAACTCGGGGCGTGCGTGTATATTCAGAGAGTGTTCAGAGGGCATCGGGTAAGGCGAAAGAAAGAAAGGAGCTAATATGTAATGTAGACGTTTGTATTTTTAAGAAAGATGCCTCTTTCAAAATCCCGCCAAAATTAATTAAGTCGAAAGATATTTATCATAAATTTCAACCACTCTGAGACTACGTTGAAACAAGGAACCAGTTTAGTACACAAAGCGAGCGAGAGAGAAAGAGCGCGTCTCGTCACGACAGAAAGTGGGAGAGGAAGCTTTTCGACGTCGCGCGCCTGGTTCGTTAGCATCACCACCGCGTATTTTATTCTTTCTCCGAGAGAAAAGCGAGAGAAATTTCCATCACCAATCGGATCCACACATCTTCCCAAGAGACGATGATGATGGACCACCACCACCGCGGAAACGCCAACACGAGTCACCAAACGTTGGCAAATACTTTAGAAGAGCTCGGGTTTCGAGGTCAGCTTCCCAGCCAGTGGGTCCCGATGGTTGCCGAGGTGAGAAACAACACACACAGAGCGCGAGCGAACGAGCGCAGTTTATTTAAACGACGCTTGCCTTTGATTTTTGTTTGATTTTTGTCGAAGCGACGCACTCGATTTTTACTCATATTTTCTCTCTCTCTTGAAAATATCTTTACTCACCGCGGTGTTGTTTTGACGCCGTTCTTCTTCTTAAAAAACAGCTTGCGGAAGCGTTAATTGCCGAACGCGACGCGACGAAGCTTTTATCCGCGGAACTGTTGGACGCGAGGGAGAAAGCGAGCGAAAGCGCAAAGTCGAGAGAAGCGGTGGAGCTTTTGAAAGCGCACGCGAGAGACGGGAAGACGAAAGACGAGTTGGTAGAGACATTGTTCGAGAGAATAGACGAGTTGACGGATAGGTTAGAGGAGACGGAACGGGGTGATCGGACGAGAACAGCTGCTTCGACGACGAACGGAGCGGAGGAAACGCGGGAAGAGTTGAACGCAGTCCGAGAGGAGATGGAGCAGCAAAAACGGTTAGCGAATCGCTACGCAGCAGAGAGAGATCATCTTATGCGAGCAAATGAACAGTTGACGATGACGCTAGAGTCGAGAGAAGCATTTGATGCGCACGGAGATGTAGAAGGGTACGAGATTGCGCTGAAAACGTCCAGGGAAGAGAATAAATCTTTACGAGAAGACGTCGACCGCTTGAAGGCGACGATCGACGGGTTGGACGCGCAGCGCTTGGATTTAGGTGAAAAATTTAAACGATCGCACGAAACGTTGAAAGAGGCGGAGACGAGAGCGAAAAAAGCGGAAGAGGAGTTGCAAATGATCGCAGAGGCACAACAAAACGGACAAACTACGCCGAGAACGTCTTTCCTTTCTTCTGAACTTTTACGAAAGAATGGGAAGAACACGGATGCGGATCATCTCGCCAAGGCGCTCGAAATCGAACGCGATCGCTTACAACAAGAGTGCGACGCGTTAACGGAAACCTTGGCAGAATCCGAGGCGCGACTTCAAGCCGTTGTAAACGAATGCCAAATGGCGAAATCGTCCGAAGCGAAAGCCGTCCGCGAAAGGAGTGCGGTTGAAAAGCTGCGTCAACAAGAAATCGATAAGGCACATCAATTAGATCGTTCGCTCGCGGATGCTTTAGAGGATGCGAAGAGTGCGAGAGAGGAAACCAAACAACATAGAGAAGAGTTGCGCTTTGTCGCGGAGGATTTAGTCGCAATGACGAGAGAACAACAAAGCGTAAACGACGATTACCTTCGAGCGTGCGCGGAACGTGATCGCGCGTGGAAAGATTTGCGGCACGCCGAAAGAGCTTTAGAAAACGTAGAGGTAAATTCAGTGTCAACTGCAAAAGAACTCGAAGATGTTGCCAGGGCGTATAGAGAACTTGAAGGAGAACATAAATTAGCCGTGAGAGAGTTATCGGCGACGTCCAGCGATAACCAAAAGTTAGAGAAGGCGTTGCAACAAACTGAAGATGGTTTGAGAGCAGCGAAAGAGCGATCGAGAGTTTTAGATTCCGAAAACAGAGCTTTGAGCTCGGAAGCGAGAAATTTGGAACGCAGAGTTTCGCAGCTCACGAAAGAACTCGAGGAGATGTCATCTTCTACCGCTTCGACGCAAACGCGAAAAGGAGGGAAAACTGGAGAAGATTTCGCACCGAATGGGTTAGGATCTCTTTCAGAGCAACTTGAAGAAGTTACAAAGACGTGCGAAGACTTGAAGCGTCAAAACGAAAGATACCGCAAGCAGCACGCGGAAGTTGAATCCGAATTCCGCACGTTGCGCAACAAGTTGGAGGAGTCCTCGCAAGAACGGGATCGGTTGAAATTAAGGACAAAGTTAGAATCAAATCGCGCGGAGGAACTCGAAGGTTTGTTAGCATCCACGCGCGCGAGAGAGTACGACTTTTCTATGACAAATGAAGATGACTCTAAACGCTTAAAGCTTTTAAAAGAGCGAGTCGATGCGCTTAGTGAAGATAACGAACGATTGACGAGTCGTTTGGAGGCGGCTAACGCGACGAACGCACAGCTCTCGAACGAGCTGGAAAATATCAAACCGAACAGTAGTGTGAACCCGAAGAACACAAAAGATTCAGAGTCACAAACACTCAACGCGGCGAGAAATTTGGCAAAATCGCTCGCACACTCAGAATCAGTCGTCGTCGAGCAGCAACGCCGTATGCGAGAAATCATGGAGGAGACGAAAGATTTGCGAGAACGCGTGGAAGAAGCGGAGAATCGGGCAGCTTCGGCAGCCTCGTTCGCCAAGCAAGCCGAAAACAAGTCCAAGCGATCCGCGGCGAGAGAATCAGAGTTGCGCGTGCAGTTACAAGGCGCATTTGAAGACTTGCGTCTCGCGAGAGAAGCATCCAAAAGATTTGCGGATGAAAACAGTGGTTTCGCGGCCAACGGCGAGGAATTTGAAACGCTCAAGCGATCTCTTGAAGAGGCACTCGAGGAGAAAGAAAAGTTGGAGAAAGCGTTGTCTGCTCACGTGAGAAGGTCAAACGACCTCGGCGTGATGCATGATGCGAACTCGAAACAAATGAGCGACTTGAGAACGCACGTCGATCGATTGGATGCGCTCCTGAGAGAACGAGACCGAGAGTTACTCGAGGCGCGAGCGAGACAGAGCGAACTACTCGAGGAATTCAACCAATCCAAACTGTTTAGTAACAAATCATCCTCTCCATTTCAGGATTTTGGCAGTTCGGATGATCTCGTGAATCAAGGCATCGATGATGATACAAAACGTGCGGCGTTCGAAGCGCTCGCGCGTTCGGTCCGAGAACCGGTGGACCAGTCGCCATTAGGTGTCCGAGACTTTGTCCAAGCTAAATTAAACATGGACAATGATGATAGTAACACCGCAACCAATATCAATAAGAACGACGAAGACTTAGAGCACCTCGAAGAACTTCGATTAGAGAATGAACTGTTGCGTCAAGAGAACGATAAGCTTTCTCGAGAGCTCGATGGCACCGAAGAAGCCACGGAGGAGATGCACGCGCAGCTGCAAAAAATAAGCGACGATTACAACGCGTTAGCAAAGACTTTAAACGAAACTTTGAACGTAGTCCCTTAGTAAACGAAGATAATTTATAGCATGTAGTGCTTTAAATATAAAGCGTTGTAACAATACGCGTACTATGATAACGAAAGCTTTTCCTAACGCATAGCTGAAATGAGCGTTCTCGAAGGGGTTCTTAAGATGTGAACTAATCCAACTTGCTGCACAACTACTTGCATGCGCTTCAACGTCGTCTCTTGGAATTTTAGCGCCTCTTCGCGCGCTCTGCGCTCTTCCATCTCTGTCCGAATACGCTCGCGGTCTTCACATGTGATTTTGATACCATCGAGAAACTCTAACGTTTCCAGCGCGAATACGGCTTCGTCGAAATACGACGACGCAAACTTACAGCCCCGTAAACTCAATTTTTTTAATCCATTCACCCCTGCGAGCTGCTTAAGCGCTAACGCCTTATCCTTCACTCGGTTACCATCTAATCGCAAAGAGTTAACGTGCGGCAACGCGTTCAAATGTGCAAACGAACGCACGCCACATCGTTTCATCGAGAGTGATTCGAGCGCGCCAAAACCGAGGAACGTGTTTTCGTTAAACTGTCGCAACGGGTTCTCGTCGGCTCGTATTTTTCGAAGGTTGCGCAGATTTTTCAATCCATCCAGATTCTGCAAGCGATTGTTTGAGACATCAACAAAAGATAGAAGTTGGAGCTTTTGGAGCTGTAATCGTACGAGTCGGCGCGAGTCTATGCGATTATACCGCACGTCCAGCTCTTTCAGCTGAGGGAAGAACTGTTCATAGAAACACCTACTGCTTTCTTCGTTTCTTTCATCGACAGAGGAGTCGTCGCCTGTGTTTCCATTTACAAACGGTTCTCGAACGAGCGCAAATCGAAGCGCATTTTTAGGCATCGAGAGTCTTCGCAGATGTTTTAAACTGCCAAGCGCCGATACATCTGAGAGCTGGTTTTTCTCAAAATTTAATATTTTTGCCGACGCCATGGCGACGCCAGAGACGGATTCCTCGTCCAATCTTCGCACGCGCATTTCTGATAAATTCAAGGTGAAGTTATCATCATCATCATCATTATTATTCGTGTTCTCTGCTAATTTTTGCTCGATCATTTCCGTCGTTAGGCGACCTTGAAACAGAAATCGTCCTTTGCGTCTCCAAATCTCTCGAACCTCCTCGCCGTCGAGCAACACGAGGGAAGGCGCAAAATACGCCGCACACTCGCGATAGTTTTCAAGGTTTGTGACTGCGTTTCCACGCAAATCTATGTATTTTAAAATGAATACACGAAGTACATCAGCATAGCACGTCGATTTGTTGTTTATTTGCGTTTTCGAAGACGTCTCATCTGTGTTCCTCTCGAGGAGATTTTGTACTTCGAGCAGCGTTCGTATTTGATTTCGAGCCAAGCGAAGATGGCGTAAATTTGGGCACTTGTCGTGGACACAAAGCATGGCATCGCGATCTATATTTGTTATTTCATTGTCGGATAAGTCCAAATATATCAACCGATTGAGTCCAATAAACCAAGCGGAGTCGAGCTTACTTATCCTGTTCGAACTAGCATCCAAACTGTGTAGATTAGTGCACGACTGTAAACCTTCGAGAGAGGCGAGAGAACAGTTTTGTATTTTCAAAGACACGAGCGTTTTCGAATGAACGCGGGATGGAAGGTCGAGAAAAGTAACGTCACAAAACGTCATTCCCTCCAACATCGAGATAAGCGCCATGTCTTCTTCAATCACGACGCGAATCTCTGCGTTCCTCTTCTCCGTTTCGTCGTGCGCAAACTCTTCCGCCTCCGAATGGATAATTATTGCGCGTTCGTCCAAGAAAAGAGGCGTTATGGCAGCTTCTCGAAATAGATCGCTTACCCTTTCGTCACTCGGTGCATAATATAGCGCGCGGCGATTATCGTGTTGCTCGAGTAATCTTTCACGAAGTGAAGGCGTCAGCTCGTACCCGTCCAGGAACCGTAAGCTCTCTCCAAATGCCGCCACGCACTTCGAGGCGTATCTCGAATACGCCGCATCGCTTGATTCCAACGTGTTCGTATCACAGATTCCACACGCGATGGGAGACGCGCCAGATATGTCGTCTCGAAAAAGAATATCAACGATATTCTTAGCGTATTTAGCGATGACATGGACGACAGCGTCGTTACTCATTGGGTTTGCAGCCAAGTTGAGCACGGCGACGCTTCGTAACCACTCCATTTCTACGTCAGTCGCGTTCCCACTCTTTTCCAAAAACAACGCTTCTCCAGTGATCAAGTTTTCGCTCAAATCGACGCACTCCAACGACTTCATGTGCGTGAAACTCTTACCAATCTCCCGTATTTTGTTTTCGTTCAGCATTAAACGCTTCAAGTTCTGAAACGGCGGCTTTTTCCTCGCCTCTTTTTTCCCGCCGTCTTCTTCTTCTTCGTCGTCAGAACGACAACACATGAACGTACTCTCCACCTCTTCAATCTCATTCCCATACAAAACCAAAACTTCCAAACTCTCAAATTCAAACCCTTTCAACCCGTCCAACGTTTCTAATCCGCACTCGCACACCCACAACTCTCTCAGCGTCTTCTCGCATCTCTCGAAACACCCGCTCGGTATTCGTTTCACGTTCGGGCAGTTGATGATCTTTACGCACACCAACGGCGGATAATTCGTTCCCGAGAACGCGCGAATCGCGGATAAATCTCTTAAACTTATCGTCATGAACGCGTCGATGATCATCGCAGTCTTTTCATCTCCATCTCCCGTCGTCGTCGTCGTCACCACCACCTTATTCTCCTCCAAAACCTTCCAGTCTTCCCCTTTTTCCTCGTCAAAAAAGTTTGATGATACCGACGCTCGATCCGCGTGCGCGCGTTCCAATCGCCGCAACGCTTCGCGCATTATATTCTCACGTGTAAAACTTCCCTCTCTCTTCTCTTTCTCTCGCCTTCATTAACATACTAAAGCGGGAAAGAGGGTGGTGGTGGTCAAACGCTCTTTTTTAAGAGAGACAGAAACGAAAAGACGTTTTTTTCCTTTTTTTAGCCATTTTCAAAAACCCTAAACTGAAGTGCTTTTGACACGACCCTCAAAATAACAAACTTTTTGTTTGTTGGGAAAACGGCATATTATATATCGTCGTCACCTCGTCGTCATCATGCTTCAATCATCCGCGCGAAAAGTACGCGCGATGAGCGGTCTCAAAGCGTCCTGCAGTAGGAGCGTTACTTTTGCCACGGGGCGTTCTCTCTCTTCTTCTTCTTTTCAACGCATTAAAGACAAAGAGGACGGTTTGGAGAAGAATGTTTGGAATGTTCCTCTTATTAGGGGAAATTGCGCGGACTACTGTTGTGACGACGAGAGGAAGAAGAGGAAGAAGATTGGAGATCTGAGAAGGACGATGACGACAACAAAAATCGCGATGAGAGGGTTCGCGTCCTCGTCGTCGAAATCTTATTCCAAGGACGACGAGACTTCAAATGTCCCCGAGACGGCGACGATTTTGTCAACCAATGTCACAAAATCAAACGTGGAAACCAAATCCAAGCGAAGAGCGTTTCGGAAAAAAGGCGTCTCGGACAAGACGTTTGATTTAAACGACCAAGAGTTGTTCGAAGACGCACCTCCTACGGAGTTAAAACCGAACGTGCAAGTAGCGCAGTACGAATCGAGAAACGACGAGCGGTCGTTGAAAGCGGTATCGACGGCGATTAGCGCGAATACGGCTATTTTGTTTTGTAAGTTGGGCGGGTACGCGGTTTCCGGGTCGCCGTCGATGTTGGCAGAGAGCGTGCACTCGGTGGCGGATATCGCGAATCAGGCGTTGTTGAGGTATGGGATTGTATCGTCGAAGAGGAAACCGGACGCGACGCATAATTACGGATATCACCGGGAACGGTTCGTGTGGTCGTTGATTTCCGCGACTGGGGTGTTTTTCTTGGGATCCGGGTTGTCCATATCGCACGGCGTGAACGCGCTGACCGCAACCGGAGGGCCGCAAGCGGCGGAGAAACCCGAAATTTCTTTGGCTATTTTAGGTGCGAGTCTAGCGTTGGAAGCGTATTCCGCATACGTCGCGTACGACGCGTTGAAGCTAAACGCCATGGACAGAGGGATGACCGTCACGCAGTTTATCAAATCCGGGAGGGATCCGACGTCGGTGTCCGTTTTAGCCGAAGATGCCGCGGCGGTTGCCGGATGCGCCGTCGCCGGCGCCGCGATTCTTGCGGCTAATATTACCGGCATTCACGCGTTCGATGCCGCTGGTTCCATCTGTATTGGCGGTTTACTCGGCGTCACCGCGATGTACTTGATCAACTCCAACAGACTCATGCTTCTGGGTAAATCCTTGGGCCAAGACAAAATGTCTCTCCTGAACGAAAAGATGCGCAAAGACCCCGTCGTTTCCGAAGTCTACCTCGCCAAATCCGAAGAACTCGGCCCGGGTACCTTTCGCTACGCCGCCGAACTCGAGTTCGACGGTACCGCCATCGTCAACCGCTTCTTGGATAAAGACAATAACCGCGAGGCTTTCCGCGAGGAGTTCAAACGAGGCGTCTTGGAAAACGACTCCAAAGTCATCGACGACGCTTTAGTCGGGTACGGGAGAAGAGTCATAATATCCGTAGGCGACGAAGTCGATCGCATAGAGAGAGAAATAGTCGAACTCGAGCCGACGATTAAATACGTCGATTTAGAAACGAACTAGTTTTGCGTCTTGTAGAATATGTATGTACTATGTATTTGCGTACCCAGCAGCAAGAGAGAAAAATGACGTCTTATTTTCTTGTCGCATGTCCACATGCGCTTTTTTTAATCGCAAAAACAATAGCACATGCGCGCGCTTTAAACTCAGCACGCGCAGATAACACCATAACTACTCATGCGTGCGAGTGATTTCTCGTCATCTTTGGAGAGCGAAACCGACTCATCGTTGGTGTTCGATGCAGATGCTGCGGTGCTTCGCGAGTTGGTAAACGCTTATTTTTTTTTCCCAAGAAAATGTTTGACCACCATAAAAACACAACAGGAAGACCTCGAGCGCGATGTTTGCGACGACGGAGAAGGCGCGCTCTTTTCATCTTTTGCGTACTCGGAGGACGAGAGCGAAGAAGACTTGAGAACGACGGTCGACGAAGAATTGCGCCTGTTTCGTGAGAAATGGTCGACGGTGTTTGCAGCCGAAGAAAAGGAAGAAGACAAAGAAGAAGAAGAAGAAATGTTGGAGCGAGATCATCATCTGGTATGCGACGAGAGGACGAAGAGATCTTTCATAAAAAGAACGGATGAAGAAGACGGTGTGAACGAAGAGTGCGGGACAGTTGATGCAACGGCGGCAGACGAGGGAACGACGGGTAAATGTGACGACCAACAAAGCCTCGCGAGCGACGAGCTTTCCGCGCTCGGCGCGATTGTGCGTAAAGAGCGCGAGGAGAGAGTGAAGCGAGAAGTGATGAGCGCGTTGAGAAAGAACGAGCGAGAGTTGGAATATGTACGAGCAAAAGCGAGAAATGACGCGCAAAGGGTGATTGCAAAGCATGCACAAAAATGGTTTTATCGGCGAACGGACGCGTCGTTGACGATGCAACGACACGCGAGGGGTTTCTTGGCGAGAGTGCGACTCAAGCACAAAACGACGATGGTCGTCCGAATACAACGTCGATGGAAGTTCGTACTCTTCGTGCGGTTGCGAACGGACGCGTGCGTGATCGTTCAAACTGCATTTCGTGCGCACATAAGCAGGAAAAAACTCGAGAAGGAGAAAATGGAAAACGCGGCGGCGACTCGCATCCAAACGCACGTCAAACGACTCATCGCGATGCGCCGTTACGCCATTCTCGAGCGAAAGATTCGCACAGTCCAAGCGTGCGCCGCGCGATGGATACGCAAGCGCGAAAGAGCGAGTCAAATAATCCAAAAATCCTTCCGCTCGTACGTCGAGACAAAACGACTCGGAAAATACGTGACTCGCGTTCAAGCGGCGTTCCGAGGCTATCGCGTGCGACGCCGTTTCGCCGCCATCCTCGATTCGAACGCGTACGGAGCAGACGACGATGTACTCCCGACGCTTTCCGAGTACGACTCTGACACAGAGAACAACGCTTTCGTCGACAAAAACGACGACAAAGAAAACGAGATAGAAATGATATCCGACGACGCCTTCTACTTCGCCCGCCTCTCCGCTCCACTTCCGCGAAATGCCGATAACGCTCGCCACGACGAACTCCACGCCGATATCCTCGCTCTGCGAACGAAACGCATTCGCGACCAAAACATGCAAACAAAAATGAACGAAGCAAATTTGCGCTCATTATACGAGACCAGGTTCAAAAAGAACGCGCAAAATCGGAAAGAGTTTCGAAGGGTTCGAGCGCTCAGAATGACGTGACGTGACATTGACGTGACATTATGAAGTGACATTTTTTTATGAGTTCGTTGCAAAATTCTTCATTTTTTGTGTTTCGTCTGCACAAAACTTTTGGATACGATGGTACAAATTGGTTCCTTTTTGTCGATGTCATCAACTCTTCTCTCTTTGCGTTGTTTTTGCATTTCGAAGAAGGAGCAGCAACGAGAGCGCGCAGAAGTAGTCTCGCCGTCCTCCTGTGCGTCGAAAAGCCGAACGACGCGACGAAAACGGGACGAGAACGCGGCGACTGCTCTCGCAACCAATTCCGTTACCGTCGTCGCTTTCCCCAAAGATGGAATTAATGTTGACGACGCGACGACGATTCAGACGACGACGCGATATCGAAAACAACGTCACGAGCATCATCATCGAAGACGGGAGTTCTTTTTCTCTTCTTTTGCGCTCGTATTGGCGACATCATTCATGTCGCCGAGAGCGATGATGAATGCAGAAGCTGACGAGGAGAAAGAAGGAGGAAATCCGAGCGAAACGTTACAACCGCTCCAAACGTATAAGAATCGATTGCGACGAGTAGAGAGAGAGTTGAGCGCGATCGTTTCGAGTTTACGAGACGACGCAGAAGGGACGACAGGAGGAATTGAAGAAGCGGCGGCCGTCACCGAAGATGAATTCGACTTGCGGCAGTTTTCTGGCGTCGTATCGAAAGCCGACCTCGACGCCATCCGCAAAGCGTTACACGAGAACGAACTCGGGAACTTCTGGGAAATCGCGCTCGGCGCGAACCGGTACTTGAACGGCGGCATTAAATCCGACTTCGCGCGAGGCGAGGAGGATTTATGGAAGCTCGCGCCAAAGAAATCGGAAGCTATTTCGAACTTTTTAACCCCCGATTTCAACAACGCGGACGACAAGTTGTGTCTGATATACTCCTGCGTGAACGACCCGAGCGCGCCGCCGAGCATAGACGTGTTATACGCGCTGAAATTATTCGACGAAGGTTTGAAGGAAGCGAGCAAGAAAGGTAAAAAAAACGTCACGAGGGACGGTTTACGCGAAGTCGCCAAAGACGCTTTAGAGAAGTTGCTCACGTACGAGCGGTTGATCGAGCGAGAGGCGGAAGACGGGAAGAGCGACGCGTCGTGGAAGAATCCAGCTTTCGGTAAAGGGTGGCACGGGACCGGCATTTAAGAAAAGTCAAAAGAGAAAGATAGAGAGGTAGATCGATATATATATCTATAGAGAGAGAGAGAAAGAGTTGTGTATAAGAGAGTTGTTTGCGCTGCGATATGTACAATAAGTCATGGAAAAAAATGCTTCAACAAACGACTCCAATTCCCTTCATTAAAAACACACAAACGAACGAACACAAACGGTCTCTTTTGCACGACGCAATACTACTAATTTAATGTTTGCCTCGCTGCTCAAAAGTACTTCTTTCGCGACGTCTTCGTTCTCGCCGAGAAGACGACATCATCATCATAAAAAACAAGCGCTTCGGATTCGCCACCTGTCAGCAGCCGCCAACGACGACGACGACGACGATTTCCCGAACGACAACAACGAGTTCGATTACGACGTCGTCTCGGTCCCGAGAAACCCGGGGATTAAATCCGGAAAGTGGAACCAAAACGACATGGAAATTGTGAAAACGGCGCAAAAAGACGCGAACGAGAAAGCGTCTTTAACGACTTCGAACTCGCTCGCATCTCCGTCGAACGATTTGACTTTATTGGGCTTAACGGAAAACGAATTGAAAGTCTTCGCCGAGCGCAACGGGACGCAAAAGTTTCGAGGGAAACAAATCAAAGATTTCATATACAAACACCGAGTGAAATCAATCATGGAGATGACGCAGTTACCGAAAGATTTACGAGAGAGTTGGGATGGGCTCGGAGTGACGATTGGGAGGAACGAGGTGTACGCGAAGAAATCCGCGCCGGACGGGACGACGAAACTGTTGATGAAGTTGGACGATAACAGGATCGTCGAGACGGTTGGGATTCCGAGTAACGAGTACGGAAAGAGTCGTTTGACGTGTTGCGTGAGCAGTCAGGTTGGATGTCCGATGAGATGCGAATTTTGCGCGACTGGGAAAGGTGGATTTTATAGAAATTTGACCGCGAGGGAGATTGTCGATCAGGTCATGGCCATCGAGGAGGAGTTTGGCGGGAGGAGGGTGAGTAATGTCGTGTTCATGGGGATGGGAGAGCCTATGTTGAACGTGCCAAACGTGGTTAAAGCGACGGAACTTTTGAACAAAGAGATTGGGATTGGGATGCGACACATATCGATATCGACCGTGGGTGTTTTTGGCGCTTTGGAGAAACTGGCGAGTTACGAGATGCAGTGCGTGTTGGCGGTGAGTTTACACGCGCCGAATCAAAAAATCAGGGAGGAAATCATCCCAAGCGCGAGAGCGTATTCGTTCGATGATATTTTGAATGATTGCGTGGCGTATTTTAACGCCACTGGGAGGAGAGTTACGTTTGAATACACGCTGTTAGCCGGCGTGAACGATCAAAAAGAACACGCCAAAGAGTTGGCTCAGGTGTTGTTTAAGAAGAACTTAGCCAGTCACGTGAATTTGATTCCGTATAATCCGGTAGATGATTCCGATTTCAAAAGGCCAACGAAACAAGCGATCGATCAGTTTCGAAGAATATTGGAGGAGAATAACGTGCCGACGAGTGTGAGACAAACGAGAGGTTTGGAGGCGGCGGCTGCGTGTGGGCAGTTACGAAATATGTATCAAAAGGAAGCGCTGGTTGCGTAATTTTAAAAAAATGTGTTGTATATGCTGTATGATCATGAATATTGATGTCATTATATTCGATTAAACAATCACGCCTTTTTCGTCGTCGTAGTGCAAAATCGCCGCGCCGGCGCTCGGTGCAGTTTTGAACAGTAAATTCGTCTCGTCCGCTATGTTCGCTACTCCGGATTGGAATCGTTTTTCGTAAAAACTCTTCTTCACGTCGGCTAAAATTTCCTCGGCGATATCGCTCTCGCACACCGCGACGACGCACCCGCCCCATCCGGCGCCGGTCAATCGCGCGCCGAGCGCGCCTGCACTCATGAACGCATCCACCAACTCGTCCAGCTCGTCGCACGAGCACTCGTACTGCGTTTTACAACTCTCGTGGGAAAGATGCATAAGTTTTGCGAGAGCGTCTTCTTTGCCCATCCCGTACATCGGGTGGCCGAAATCTTTAGTTGGATCGTCCGAAGCGACGCCGACGTCGGGTACTAAGCCGATCACTTTGCACCAATGCTCGTATATCGGACCCGACACTGCATACCTTGGCGATTGACCTTCACAAATCTTTTGGAATTCGTGCACTCTTCTCGCTTCGGAAAATACGTGTCGAGCTCGGTCTCTGAGTTTAAACGTGTCGTTCTTTTGCAACACGACGTTAAACGCTTCGTTGTTTTCGCAATCGAAAATTTTCCGTAAATCGCCAAGACCTTCGTCATTTTCCAACTGTTTCTTCGTGTAACTCCCCTCGTTTAACGCTTTTCTAACCGCGCCCAAAGCAGTCCACAAATCGCCTTTGTTGCAATACAAATCCGCGACTTCTCTCAGCGTCACTCTCGTCTTGGCCTTCTCGATATCTTCGCCGTAATGTTTTGCCATCAATATCGCCGCCAATCGGCACTCGACGACGCGCAAGTTGTAATGTTTGTGTGCTGATTCGGCTTTCTTACTCACCGCGCAACTATTCCCAATCAAAAACGTCAAATTTGTCGGTAACGGTACATCCATCGCACCAATCGGGTTGAAATCGATCCTCTTTGCCAAATCTTTCTCGCCCATGATGGAAATCGCTTGATCCATTCCGCCGCTTTGCGTCCCGGAATACCGCTCGGATAAACACGTCAGCTCGGACAACTCCCCTTTCGTGAAACTTAACTCGAACGCATCCATTAATGCCACAGTCACGGCACAATTCAGCGCGGACGAAGAGGATAGACCGCTCCCTAGCGGAACCTTCCCGTCCACCATCACCATCACCTTCTTCACTCTCTTCATAAACGCGCTTTCCAGAACCGACTCTAACTTATTCTGTTTCTTCAGCTGATCAAAAATACCTTTAAACCCACACAACACGTAGTTTGTCCAGTGGTGACTTTTCACGTCCACCTCTTGCTCGTGATCGAACGGAAACTCTTTCGGCGTATACTTCTCGCCGTCCACGTTCGCAATCGAGAGCGTCGCTTCCGCCTCGTCCTCTTCAACGTTTCCTTCTTCTTTCAAAGCGACCGATACCGCAACGATGACGTCCAAACCAATCGCCATCGGTAACACCGAGTACCCTTCGTAATCGATGTGCTCGCCGATTAAATTCACCCGACCGGGCGACCGCGTTATGGTTTTCGGCTTTTCTCCCTCGAATTGCGTTTTGAAGGCACTCACGAGTGTGTCATATCTCGTGGCAACAGAATTCTCGTTGTCGTCGTACACGTCGGATAATTTGGACGCTTTTGGCACTCGAGCGTGCTGTTTGCTTCCCACCGCGCCCATTCTATTCTTTTCGTTCTTCTTTTTCGTTCTCGAGCGTTCTCTCTCGCAGCAGCGCTTCTTCTTTTCACGCGTGCTGAGTCACGGGAAAGAATTGGAATTGGAACAAATGTACTAAAAAGGAACCTAAGTTTAGCGCGTGCGTGTGCGTCGAGAATTCTTTTTATCCGCACACGAACGAAAGATAAAGTACAAATATATCACGCGCCAAGGAAAAGAGAGAGGTAAAAGCTTTCTTCTCGTCCCAAATAGGGACGCGAAACACGCAGAGAAGGTTGGGAAATTGTGCGGAATTCAATTTGGGAATCTTTCAAAGTGTCCTCGAATTTAATAGGCTGTCACTCAAAGGTGGTTACAAACGCGACGCGAAGACGTTCGCAGACGTTGGACGAGTACACACACACGGAAACCATTTTGTTCAAATGGAAACCAAGAAACAAAAAGTACAATTGATTTCAACGAAACGTCAGGGTGTGTACCAGCTCATATACTCGTATAGACCACGTTAACGAAGATGTCGCTTTACTACTTTTTCTTCTTCTTAAAGAAGAACCCTTTAACGGCTTCGAAAACCGGACGTTTGTATACCACGCTCTCGTACTCGACGCTTTGCAACGCCCAGGTTTTCCCGTACGTGTGCACGCGGTTAGTTTCCTTCCCTGTTTTCGGGTCGAGCAATTTTGGTGCGTCCGTTTCGTGCGTCCAAGCGACGATAGAGCCGGATAAGTTGTACGCTTTCACATCCGGACGACTCCGGGCGAGTCTTTTCGAGAGCTCTTGGACTTTCTTTTGAGACCGGTAGCCGATCGTGCAGTAACACACCACGATCGTTTCTTTACCGTCGTCCTGTTGTTTTTCAAAGTCGTCCTCGAACTCCTCCGCCGAAGATGCGCCCGGTATAATCGACACCGCTCTTTCCTCTTTCTCTCGGCAGTCCAAAAACAAAACTGTTCGTTTCGCGTTCTCTTCTTGGTTGTTGATGACGTTCAAAACCTCTCGAACAGTCATCGAGGGAACCGCATCGTCGGTGAATTTCGCCACCGTGGTTTCGAGCGCTGCGCGGCGTCTCGCGTTTTCTTTTACGAGTTCTTCTTCTTCTTCTTCTTCTTCTCTGTTGTCTTCTTCTTTGTCCGCCCCGTCGCCGTTTTTGGCGGCATCGACCCCTGCGCGAACATTCGTCTTCATTCGTCGTGCATTGGCTTTACCCGGGGGCCCGCTTCTCCGACGACGAAGAGAAGAAGAATAGCAACACCGGTGCTCGATGTGGCCGCGTGTTCGTATCGAAGCGTTGATCTTCCTTATCGGTACAATGTTGCGCCGCGCAAAGTGCAAAAGAGTTGTGAACAACTTAGGGGAAAAAAAGTGGATAAGAACTCTTCACTTGTTCGACGCTTTTCTTACGTTTCCGAAGACATTCGCGATACACGCAGGCAATACAGAGATAGAGAGAAAGAGAAAGACGACAACGATGATTCAGACGACGACGACGATTCAGACGACGACGATTCAGACGAAAGCGGCGTTGAGAAGAAGACGACAACCAAATCCGGTTTTTGTCGGTTATAAAAAGGGAACTTCGTCCAATGTGAAGCAGCAAACGTCTCGACAACGGATACGGTCCTCTTCATCTTCGTCGTCCTCTTCATCTTCTGTAACTGTTGCACGAAGAAGAAGAGCTGAGATGATCAAAACGTCCGCGTTCCCGACCGAGGCGAACCCACCGGCGGCGAAGAAACATTTCATCCACTTGGATGATTTCAGCAAAGAAGAAATCAACGAGTTGTTGGACATCGCGATATCGGAGAAGAAGCGATTGCAATCCGGAGACCGATCGTACAAACCGTTCGAAGGGAAAACGTTGGCGATGATTTTTGCGAAGCAAAGTTTACGAACGCGAGTTTCTTTTGAAACTGGGTTTCATTTGTTGGGCGGGCACGCGGTGTATTTAGGCCCGGACGATATCTCGTTAGGGAAGAGAGAAGAGACGAGAGATATTACGAGAGTTTTGTCCAGGTATAACGACATCATCATGGCGAGAGTGTTTGCGCATAAAGATGTGGAAGAATTAGCCAAGTTTGGTTCGGTCCCGGTGGTGAACGGTTTATCGGATTATAACCACCCGTGTCAAATCTTGGCGGATGCGATGACCATCACCGAACGTTTGGGGTCCATCGAAGGTAAAAAGGTCGTCTACGTCGGCGACGGGAATAACATCGTCCACTCGTGGATTCGATTAGCAACTGTATTACCGTTTGAGTTCGTGTGTTTATGCCCGGAAGATTACACCCCTGATCAAGCGACGATTGATCGATGCAACAACTCGGGAGTCGGCAAGTGCGTCATCAGCCACGACTTGAACGACATCGCCGGCGCCGACGCCGTCTACACCGACGTCTGGGCATCCATGGGCCAAAAAGACGAAGCCGCGCAGCGTAAAAAAGACTTTGCCGGTTTCTGCGTCACCGGTGACGTCATGCGAAAAACGCCAAACGCGATTTTCATGCACTGCCTCCCGGCGGAAAGAGGCACCGAGTGCACCGACGAGGTCATGGAAGCCGACTACTCCGTCGTCTGGCAACAAGCCGAAAATCGAATGCACGCTCAAAATGCCGTCATGTTGAAGTTGCTCGGCGCTAAGTGAGCTCGCTGTTCTCCCGACCGACCGGTTTTGCTCGGGATGAGAGAGAGAGAGAGAAAAAGAGAGAGCACGCAGAGCTTAACGAACGCGTTTTAAAAATGTCCACAAAACTAACAACTCATTACCCAAACAACAGCTTCTCCTCATTCTTTTCTCCGCTTCATTATTATCATCATCTGCTCTACTATCATCGCATGCATTCAAAATGAACCCCGAGGAAGGAGACGATGTGAACGACCCGGCGACGCTCGCGCACATCGCTCGAGTTTCCCTCTCGAACGTTGTCGAGAAAAAACGCATCTTTGACACGCTCTCTCGTTTCGCCGTGGAACAGAACGAACTGTTAGACGTCGTCGGTTCCTTGCGAGACGGAAGAGAAGTGTTGGCGCCGTTCACGTCGGTCGCGTTCATCGAAGGGAAAATCACCAACTGCGACGAGTTACTGGTGAAATTATCCACAAGCCAGGATCAGCTCTACGCGGAAAGAACTCGGGAGCAAACCTGCGAGATGTTGAGGAAGAGACGCGTTTTTGCGGAGGAGAAATTGCTCCGAGCGGAGGAGGATTTGCGAAAGAGCGAAATCGAACACCGAGAGACGATGAGAGTTTTGTCGGAAAAATTTGAAAGTTTGAGCAATATCACAGACGGAGAACCGAAATCGAGAGTCATCGAAGGACCGAACGGGAGGAAGACGGTGCTCACGCCGAGAGACGGAGAGATTGTGGACGTGTTGGAAATCGACGAGAGCGTCGCCGCCGCGGACGAAGGCGAAGAAGAAAGAGAGGACGAGGTGATGCAAATGCGAAACGAGAAGGAAATCGAGAGAGACAGAGAGGAAAGGGAGAAAGCGAAAGGAGAGTTGGAGAGCTGGTTGTTGAAGATTGAGGAGATGGAACGATTGGAAGAAGAATTACAAGACGCAGAAGAAGTAGAGGAGGAGAAGGAGGAGGAGGAGGGAGAAGCGGCGACGATCGAGGGCGAAAAGAGTACCAACGTAGCGAGTAGTAGTAGTACTAGTGGTGATAATACTACTAGCAGTAGTCAACAAAGAATTCAAATACGCGCCGGGATAGATTCGGGCATGCCAGTCATCGAAAGAGGGTTTGAGAAGGACGGGGAAGACAGAGGAGTGCGTAGCGGCGACGGGGAGAGCGGAGGAGCGGAGAAGCCGATGAGTAAGTTTATGATGCGCCAGCTCGGGTTACTGTAGCAGAAAGAAATTAAGAAGATTTAGATTAGATTCCGAAGTGAAAAGAAGCGTTTTACAAATGCGATTAGATACAAAACTAAAACTAAACTAAAACTAAGACACGTTTCCATTTATTGCCGCGATCCGAGTACTTCTTCGGCTATTCTTCGACGGAGAAAGCTTCTTGATGACTGTTTTCACGACGTTCTTCTTTTTAAACTTTTCTCTGCAGTCGTGAAATTCTTCGTTTTCTTCAATCTCTTTCTCTTCGCCGTCGATTATCTTCATCTTGCCGAGCGCAACGTTCGGCGATGCCAGCGACGATACCGAGTCGCCTCTCTCGATGATTTTGCTCAATACGTACTCCTCTTCTTCTTTTTCTTCTGCTACTACCAATCCTGACGGTATTCTTCTAGTATCCTCGATAGGTAAACACGTCGTCATATTCACGTGCCTCTTACAAAACGCGTGCATGTCCACACAAATTGGTTCTCGAATGAACGCGTTCGATCCTCGCATGTCGTGTTCGGGATTCGTATAGTAATACTTCCCGTCGTTCCTCGCGTGTGATTTGGTCCACGACTTTTCTTCGCTTGCTTTATCCCAGTGCAAACGATTTTCCAGCATCTCTCGTTTGATCCACTCGTACGTTTCCTGATCGCAGTATCCGTCTTCTAATAAAGATTGAAACTCCTTCCCGGCGCCTAACCCGGTCGGTCCTCTCACGAATCTTAACTTGGCCATGGTCGTCGCGTCGACAAACTTTTCGCAAATCTTATACAAAATATTAAAAATCCTCGGCGCTTCTACGAACACCATCGAGCCCATGCGTTCGGGATAATGCCTCGCGAACAAACCCAACACTTTCTTCGCCACCGACGGGTTCAAATGTTGCCGACCAAATTTATGAAAATCCGACACCCACACGTACGTGTCGTTCGGATACTTCGGTAGACATTTTTCAACCTGTTCCATGCAAAACGTCGCGTGCGCTTCGTTATCTTTCGGCTTCAAGTTCCTCGCGAGCCCGATGTCCGAAAATACAACCGGTCTTCTGTTCTTCGTCCGGCCGACGATATGCATGTAATGGCTTCTCGAGTCCTTTTCGAAACAGCACCGACAAAATGAATTCATCTCGTCTCTTCTCCAAATCAACGTCGACTTCAATCGAGCTTTTGCTTTCTCCACGTTTCCTTTATCCGCTCTGAGAAACCGCTCCAACGTCGTCCTATCGCACCATTTCTTCAGCGCATGCGAGGTTTCTCGCGTTTCGTGGACGTAAGCTTCCAAAAGGTTCAGTTTTTCTTCTTCTTCGTTTTCGGAGACCCCGCTTTCCTCCTCCTCAAAGTCATCTCTCGAAACCGTTTTTGTCTCTTCGCGAGAGGTCGCCCCCGTTTTTACGCTCATCATCTCCTCTCTCGTTTTAAATAAACGCGCGACGACGATGATGGTGCGAAAACAGCTCTGCTCTCCCCTCTCTCTCTTTCTCTTTCTTTCTCTCTCTCTGTGTGTGTCAAGTGCGCGTGCAAACGATAAAAGAAGAGAAAATGAGTGAATATTCCCGTCTTATTCTCGAAGTCTGTTTTTACTAAGTGTCGTCAAAAGTCAAGGTCGGTCGCGAGTCATTCGTTGGTGGTTTTTTGGTCTCCAGAATCTCCTTTTTCCGCCTTTTTGTGTTTTTTGTGAGGTGCCCCGTCCTCCCACAGGTTGTAGATATCTCTCTCTGATTGTTTTGGGTGCAAACAAAAAATCACGCTGTCGCTGTCCTCACTTTATACCGCACATCCACACACCTAAAAAAATGGCTTCTTTCACTGCCACGGTACGAATTTACGTTCGTTTTTTACAGTACACGCGCGAGATGTATCTCGCACGGTTCGCGTTCGTTTATGCGCGCGCGCGCGCTGATGTTTTTTTTTTCTTTCTGTCGCGGGTAAATTTGCAACCCACGTGGGTATTAATCCCTTTAACGCGAGTGGCAAAAATCAATCGCGTTTCTCGTAACCACCGCGAAGACAGAAGACGCGAAACTGACGTTCAAAATAATTTCTTCTCGTCGCAACAGACCACCCAACTCACGCAGTTCTCGGCTGTTTCCAGCCAATTCAAGAACCGCACCGTCGCCAAGGTACGCGCTTTCCGAACGATTTGAGTCGTTTTTTTGTACCACAAGAAAAGCAGCCACAACGAGACGAGAAGGGGAGAGAACGAGAGACTAATCGCAATTTCAGATAACGTTGAATTTCTTTCTCGTCTCTCTCTCTCGTTTCTCTTTTGGAACAGAGAGCGAGGATACCGATGAACGGGGGGAGAAAGGCTCTTTTCTGTTTGGCTACTTTTTTGCGCGTCGTGGCTCTCGTTTCATCAACAACATGAACACCAACAGCGCATCATCATCCTCGGGAACATCTCATCGAGATCAGAAACTTCGCGTTTGGTGGATAAAAATCGTTCTTTGTCTGTCCTTTCGAGAATTTTTTTTTTGCACTCAAAACCACTCTCTGATGGAGACTTTTTACCACTTTCTTCGAATGCTAACATTTTATTATCATCAATCAATCATCACGAATAAACATTAATACAGGCTGCCGTCAACAACACGGTTGTCGCCGCGGACAAGATCAAGGTTGCGATCAACGGTTTCGGCCGCATCGGCCGTAACTTTGTCCGATGCTGGAAGACCCGCGGACCGGATTGTCCGCTCCAAGTCGTCTGCGTCAACCAATCCGGCGGCGCCAAGCCGGCTGCGCACTTGCTCAAGTACGATTCTATCTTGGGTACGTTCAAGTCTGAAGTTAGGGTTATCGACGACAAGACCATCTCTGTCGATGGCGACATCATCAACGTTGTCGCGGAGAGAGACCCGTTGAAGTTGCCGTGGAAGGAAATGGGCATCGACATCGTCATCGAAGGTACCGGTGTCTTTCTCGACGGCCCGGGCGCTGGCAAGCACATCACCGCGGGTGCCAAGAAGGTTGTTATCACGGCCCCGGCCAAGGGTAACGACATCCCGACCTACGTCGTTGGTGTCAACGCGGACCAATTTGACCCGGCTGCCAACATCGTCTCCAACGCCTCGTGCACCACTAACTGCTTGGCGCCGTTCGCCAAGGTTTTGGACGAAAGCTTCGGCATCGTCAAGGGCACCATGACCACCACTCACTCCTACACTGGTGATCAAAGAATCTTGGATGCCTCGCACAGAGATTTGAGACGTGCGCGCGCTGCGGCGTTGAACATTGTGCCGACCTCCACCGGCGCCGCCAAGGCGGTTGCGTTGGTCTTGCCGCAATTGAAGGGTAAGTTGAACGGTATCGCGTTGAGAGTTCCGACCCCGAACGTTTCCATCGTCGATTTGGTTGTCAACGTTGAGAAGAAGGGCATCACCGCCGAAGAAGTCAACGCGGCGTTCAGAGAGGCCCAAAACGGCCCGATGAAGGGTGTCTTGGCCATCACCGACACTCCGTTGGTCTCCGTCGATTTCAGATGCACCGACGTCTCGACGACGATCGATGCCGCCTTGACCATGGTCATGGGCGACGACATGGTTAAGGTTGTCGCGTGGTACGATAACGAGTGGGGTTACACGCAAAGAGTTGTCGACTTGACGCTCATCGTCGCCAAGGCTTTGGTCACTGGCGTCGAAAACTTCTCCGACCCGATGGATGCCTTGTGCGCGTCGGACCCGGGAGCCGAAGAGTGCAAGGTCTTCGATTAAATTTTAGTTAATTTATATCAGAGATACTTATTAATGCTATTCGCGAGCGTGAGAGAAGTTTGGTACAGTTATTAATTCCAATTGTTATTATATATCGATACTACTACGTAAAAAAAAAGAAGGCCCGAAATTTGTTAGTTTTCTTTCCTTTTGCTTTTCAATTCAACTCGCGTCTGCTTCAATCTTCCTTAACCTCTCCTCTAACATTTCCCAAGCCAGCTGCACTCCCGTCACCGAACCGCTGATTTGTAACGTCCTTAAATTCGTTCCAGGCACGAAGTCGTTTCGGTCGCTCACTTTGATTCTACATCCGGAACTGACTTGAATTTCCGTAATCGTCCTTCCTCCTTTGCCTAAAATCGGTCCCATCTTCGAATCATCTACTTGCATGGTCGCCGAAACCACGTTTTGTGGATCCACGTTGTGTTGTTGTTGATGGTGATGGTTGTTGTTATAATGTCCTCTTCCGTGGTCCATGGATCCTCCTCTCCCGTAATCCAAACTCGGCCGATACGTGCTCGGCCTCTTCACCAACGTCGCGTAATTCTGATCTTCCAATAAATTCGCCGCCACCAACGCCACCGCCCTCAGAATCTGCCCAATCGTCCCACTAATGGTCAAAATTCGATCGTGACACCCGGGAGGCGCTTGATTTTGACTCGATAATCGAATCTCCGCCTCGGAGTCTTCTATGAAAGACTTTATCGTCGCGCCGCCTTTGCCGAGGACGCATCCAGCCGCCGCGTTCGGGATCACTAGTCTACATTTCGGCGTTTGCTGCTTGTTCTCTTCTCCTCCCTCGGTATTAGTATTAGTGTTCTCGAAATTCTCTTCGTTGTTTTCGTTGTTGTTATTATTATTACCGTTGTTCGTTTCCGATTGCAATTTCGTGGATATTAAATGCACCGCCGTTAACACGGACGGCAATTCCCCGGACAAAGTCAACACTCTTTCGCTCGTCCCCGGGAACACCTCTCCCGTTCTCGTCAGCTGAATCCTGCAATTCGTGGACGTTTGTAACTCGTTGATCGTCGCTCCGCCTTTGCCTGTTATTTTTAAAGAGAGAGAGAGAGAGAGAGAGTTTGCGCGTTAATACTAAGAAGACTACTTTGAAAGAGTTCATTCGATCGAGAATTTTACTCCAATAAAGAAGACTTTCATCATCACGTAGTATATACAAAAAAACGAAATCTAAAACGTACCTAAAACGGCGCCGGCGTTTCGAGAGTCCACGAGCATTTTCAGCGCGAACGCTGGATCCGAATGCGGGTTTGACCCCGTCGTCGTCGTCGGTTGTTTCTCTTCTTGTTCTTGTTGTTCTTCCATTTTTTTTGTGATGACTGTGTTTTTGATATTTTTTTTTTTGGCATGTTTGATTATTCGGGTGTTGTTGTTCGGTATCTGTGATGATGGATTTACGACGTGTATGTGTATACTTTTAGAACTACAAATGAGCAGCTAATGCTGAGTGCGCTTGTGCCTTTTCAAACCACTAGATTGAGTGAAACGCTTCTCGCAAACATCACACTCGTACGGTTTCTCGTTCGTGTGAATGCGCATGTGAGTTTGCAAATGACCAGATTCACGAAAACGCTTCTCGCACACGTCACATTCGTACGGTTTCTCGTTCGTGTGAATGCGCATGTGGACTTTCAAATTACCAGCTGTGCTAAAACTCTTCTCGCACACATCGCACTCGTGCCCTCTCTTTCTCTTCGTTCCTTTCCTAACAGTTATCTCTTCTTCTTCTTCTCCCTCTTCTTCTTCTTCTTGTATCTGATGATTTGCCTCGAAATCATCCTCGTCAGGAATCCTCAAACACAACACCGGTTCTTCTCCCTCTTCTTCTTCTTCCTCTGTCCTACCCTTCACCACCTTTAAAACCGTCCTCGCGTTCACTGCGCGTTTTTGGTGTGGATTCTTTCTTCGTCCCATGTTGTTGTTATTATTAGTAGTAAGTATTAAAACGTAATAACAGATCAAAGCTTTGAGAGGAGGAAAAAAAAATTGAGACGTTTTGAAGAAAAAGCTCCTCCATAAAAACGACTTTGAGACGACTCTTTCCTCGTCATCATCTCTCTTTTGGCGTAAGAGAGAGAGGGAAAGAGAGAGAGAAAGAGAGAGAGAAAGAGAGAGAGAGAAAGAGAGAGTTCTCTTCTTTTCGCGGGAGTAAAGTTTCGAGAAGAGATACGATGAAGCGACCGGGAGCGGCGAGAGGAGGAGGAGGACAAGGAGGAGGAAATCACGGGGAAGGAACGAACGTGCAACAAAACCAACAACAGATGAAGAAAAAGAAAACGATTCAGACGAATAACGTACTCGGGAACATACTCGGGAACATCAAGAAGACGACGAGTGGATCGAATACGAGTAATACTAATACTGTCGCAGTGAGAAGCTCGCTGATGACGCCTCAAGAGCGCGCGTTGGAGAGGAGGAAAACGTTTGAAAAAGACGTCAAGGAGAAAATCGAGAAGGAAGTTACAACGAAGTGGGAGGCGAGCGGAGGCGCGGAGACGGCGACTTTTAGTTTCCAACCGATGGTAAAAATGTGGCGCGACGTCTTGCACGAATGCGCGTCGGAGATGCAAACGACCTCGGAGTCGATCGAGATAGAGGATGTGATGGATGAAAACGGCGATCCGATGAAATTCGTGCGCGTGTATAAACTGAGCAAGAAAGAGGAGGAAGAGAAGAAACAGTTGGAAATTAGTTTAAGAGAAAAGGCGGAGAAAGCGAAGAGGGAGATGCTCGCGTTTCGGAAGAAAGAAAGTTTGACCGATAAGGCTCCGGCGTTTGGCGACGCTTTGTCCGAGTTAAGAGTGGCGAGAGAGGGGGAAAAAAGAGATAAACGGTCGGTGGAGGAGACCATAGCGGATATGCGGAAAGCAAAGGAAGGATGACTGCATTTTTAAAAATAGTAGATTATATTGCGCAAGAAGTATAAAAATACAAAAAAATTGGCTAGAGTTCGTCGTGCGGCGGCTTGGTGTTACCGAGCAAACCACTCTTCTCCACTTCAGAAGTGTACGCGCGAACCTCGTTGTCTAATTCAGTCCATTCGCTGACTATCCTCGCCGCTCCAACGAGTTTCGGTTCCTTCGTCAACGGATTGTTACACAAATCGATCGTCTTCGCCGCCGCTTTCGTTTCGTTGCCGCACCACGATTCGCACCAAAGCCACGGCATTGGTAACGAAAAGATTGGAACTTGGTGCTGTGCAAAATTTGGTAAATCTTGATCCAAGTTCGCCAACGAACCTGGATCTTTGGATAATTGGTCGTACATTCCTCGCAATTGGTCGCCAGCGGCCAACTCGCGGAAACGTTTTAAATCAACCACATACAACGCGGAGATGTGGTACGGTTTACCTCTCAAATGCGTCTTCCAAAAGCCTTGTTTCCAGAATCGGAAGCCTTCCATCTCTTTGTTATTATCGCACATCGGAGTGTAGCCATACGGTGCGCCTTGTAAGTCGATATTCCAGAGTTCATTCATGTCGCCTCGAACGATTTGATCGGCGTCAACAAAGACGACTTTCTCGAGCGAAAGCGGAAAGATGACATCTAAAAAGAGAATCTTGTACGCCCAAATAATGCGCTGCTTTTCCGTTTGCTTGTGCAACCACGTTGGCCATTTATACGTGATCAACTCGTATTCGACGTTGTATTTTTTGGCAAAATGCGGGAGGAAATCTTTGAAAGATGGACTCAACCAGTTTTTGATGAACCAAAATTTCAACGGGTTCTTCGTGTGGCGACGCACGGAGGCCATCATGATTTTGAGGAATCGTTCGTACAAGTGACCGGTGGCGACGGAAAAGATGTGAATGGTTTCTAATCCGTTTTCATCCAGTTGCACTTGCTTCTTCTTCTTATTTTTGCCACCGAATAAGGAGGAGATTTTGGAGCCTAAACCACGTTTGTTCTCGTCGTTTTCGTCGTCGTCCTCGCTCAAAACGTCCGCCATTTCAAATCCCGCGCGTTTTCTCAGTTTCATTTCAACCCTTTTCCCACTCCAACTCGCGACGGTTATTTCTGCTCTGAACTTGGATGGATCCGTGCGCCCGCTAGAAAACGTATTCGTTCGATCGTCGATGTTAATTAAATCCGTCGATACCATTTCGTACACGTCTCGCGAGCGTCCTTCTTTCAACGCCAAGGCGAATCGCCCGGGCGATGCAGGGAGTTGAAAGTAACCAAGGTTAGCCATAATAATCGTCCCTGCAATGGCATTATCCTTTATTTCTTTTTGTTCGTGGATATCTTCCATGAACCACTTCTTCTGCAAAACAACTTGCGTCCCTCGCGGCGGATTTCTCGGATTGCCCCCATCAAACGCGTGTCCCGTGACCAACAAGCTCTCCAAACTGTACTCCGCGAACACCGTATCTTCCTTTACGTTCTCCAAAATCAAATTATCGAGATCGTATTTAGCTTTTTTCGTCGTCACCATCCAAGGTTCTGGATGGTCGAGATGCGCGGTGAGCGTTTTGCTCTGCGGCAAACTTCCCGCTTCGAAAACAACTTTGGGCGATTTCGACCAATCCGTCAGATCTTGCGCACAGTATCGGAAATAAGACGATAACGGAACGTCCGACAACTTTTCTACCGGGTTCATGATGACTTTTAAAGAGGCATGGTTGCCGAGCGAATCTTTGAGCACTTTTAAAACCGGAGCGATTCTTTGCGCCTCTTTGGAAAGCGGATCGAGAATGACTTCGATTTCAACCATCGAAACGTTGCCTTGAGCGTCATCCTTTCCAAGAGTGAATGCCGTGCGGTTCGTCGAGAGGAACTCTAACGATTCCACGACACCTCTCGATGCGGCTTGTTCGTACCGTTTAGCGATGAAATGGGACAAAGCTGCGATGCGGGCAGAAATGATGCGAAACGGTACATTCGTGGTGGTCACACCCTTTGGATCCGTCTTCTCTTGCGCGTCGCGCTCGACAATCTTTCGCGCATCGTTCGATCGTTTCTCAAGATCTGCTTCGGCGACGACGTGTAAATCGCTAGCGTCGAACTCGGTATTTAAAACGACTGGATCGAGTAATCGTCCGTTAACGACAAACGCTCGTCTCGTGTTACCGAGATGTTTCGCGTTGATCGTTCTTTGCAATTTCAAGAGGTTATCGATCGTTTCTTCGTTCCGGAAGAGCTTCCGAAACTCGTCCGCTTTCACTCCAGATGCTCTCACTGCACGATCAATGAAGTTTTTGTCACCATCTCCATCTTTGAGCAACTCTAACACGAGCGTTGGAATATGTTCGCGCGCACTGGTGAGCTGCGTCGCGGCGACCACGGCGCGCGCAACGAGCGTCGGTTTCGCAGAGTCACTCATTTGCGGGTTGACGAAAAAGAAGCGCGTTTGTTTCGCCACGCTTTCTCTCCCATCGTCTGATGCATCCTGACCTTCACCATTTTCTGGCTCGTCGTAAGAAGAGCGCAAAAATTTCATGGCTTCCGATAAGTGCGCTTTACCGAGCGCGCAATCCGGATTGGCGACGACCCAAATGGACACTGGTTTCGCTTCATTTTGCGCACCGCCTTCAATCCACGTCTTCGAGATGTAAAACAGATGCGGGATTTCCGGTAAAAATGTTGGCGGGAACGCTGATTCGTCTTGAATCTCTGGACGTAACTTTTTCGCCGCGCCTTTGTTGACGAAAGCGTACGCGTCCATGTCCTCCTTCAATTGTTTCGTGTGAATAGCTTGTTGAAGATTCTGGACGACAGAGCCAATTAAATGTCCCATCGCGCGAGAAAGAGAAGCACCAAGAGTCCGCCGACTCGTTTCGCTGTCGTAATAGACACCATTGATCAACACCGAGTTCGATTCCAGTCCTCGACTTTCGATGGCTCGTTTCGCCTTCAACGCGTCTGCGCTGTATTTTTTGTTCTCATCTTCGTCCTCGTCGTCTTCCATTTTATCTAATACATCGTTCAGCTCTTTAACGACGCGTTCCATGACCTCCTTTCTATCCGTCACCGATACAGATTTCTCGTTTCCTTTACCTAACGCGTTCGAGACTTCGATCGCACGCGCGATTTGTATGAAACTCGACCTCGCGTCTTCCCATTTTGGCGGCGCCATGACCGGAGGCGAGAAGTAATCACCCGCAGCGAGCTGTTCTCGTCCTTCAATGATATCGATGGCAAACGCGCGCATAGGCTTGGCCCCATATTTCGCTAAAATATAATGCGCGCACTTTGCGACTAAGTTTGAATACGTTTGCGTGTCCGGAAGTGAATCGTCTGGAATCTCTTCACCGAAACCGTCGCCCATGTAATCGTCGTCTTCGAACAATTGCGTCTTGTCGTCGTTTCCAATAGCAAGGATGGCGTATCGCACCGGTATATTCATTTTACGGTACCGTTCTAAAACATTTACTATTTCCATACCTTCCGCGGTTCCAAGGTTTACAATAGCAACGATGTTGATCAAGTTTCGTCGAATCGGCGGTAATCCTCCTTGGCCTTGCGATTCCATCATCGCCTTTAAAAACTTAGAGTAACTCTTCGACCACTTTTCGTACTGCTTGTCCTTTTCAAAGTCGTAACTAAACTCGACTGGAGAAAATGTGACGTCAATCTTAGGCGGTTCTTTCATTCGCACGCCTTTTGGCCGCAGATGCAACGTTTCTGCGGCAGCCTTCTCTCCTAATCCAATCGTGCGAACGCGCTCGGCGTCTCGTAATTCCGAAATGACTCGGTCCGTGATTGCAAAAGCATCGACCGTATCGAGTTCCATTGGCTGCCCGTTTAGAGACATGATGACTGAAGATGGCGGTACCGCTCGTTGGTTCTCTTTCACCTCATCTCTCGTTTTCTTTTGCACGCGCATGGTGTTCGCCATTTTATTCATGAGCGAAGGAAAATTTTGCGTCACGTCGCGAAGCATCGATAAAGGATCGTTCGCGGAAACAATCTTTTGCGTGGCGAGTAAACCCAAATTAGCGATTTTCCACTTCGGGAGCGGTTCAAACATGTCGCCTTTGATCGATTTTTCTTCCATTTCTAATTGTTTCTTGAATCCGTCCAGCTTTTCCTGCGCGTCTTCTCCTCCTTTCTCCGCTAGGCGCTCCCGAAGCGTCTTGAAGTTAAAGCCCAACACGATTTCCTCGTCGCCGTCGTCGCCGCCTTCTTCGTCATCTTTCGCGGTGATTTGATCGTCAACGGCTTTGTACTCCATGTTCTTGATCGCCAACTCGACGCCGAATCCAGGCACGCGCAAAAGCTCGTCGTCTTTGTCTTCTTTTTCGTTCTTCGTATCGCCGTCGTAATTGAACGCCCCGTAGGCCGTGCACTGCTTCACCGCTTTCTCATCGTTCAAACACGACTTCTCAAACACCGGCCTCAAAACATACCTCACCTCCTCCTCATCGATTTTCTCGGCTAAAAATTCGTGCATGTCCAAAAAGCACTGCGACCCAGTCGCCGCGTATAAATACACCATCGGCAATCGCTCCTTCTTCGCCTTCTCTTCTACTTCATTCCCTTCCATGATATCGCTTTCCTTCCCGGTTGGATACGCGTGATCAAACTCCGTCGGCACTAAATACGAGTACCGTGGTTTCCTCCTCGCGTCGTTTTCCTCCTCGCTCCTTTCCACCTCCGCCTCCTCCTTCCTCGCTTCGCTCACCTCAGTCCGTAAACTCGCCACGTCCGTCGCGTACCGTCCTCGCGCGCCAACCGTCGCGAAGCAACACGCCGTCTTCACTTCCTCTTTCTTCAAATAATCTCGCACCACTTCCTCCACCGCCTCGTCTTTCAACGTCTGAAACATTTTCAGCCTCGGCGCGAACTGTCGTAACCCCACGCTCATTTTCACCGCGCTCGTCATCATCGTCTCTTCTCTCGCGTTTTCCTTTTCCTCCTCCTTTTCCGGCGGTCCACCGACCGCTCGTCGCATCGCGGATTCGATGAACCGTTGACACCGTTTCCCGTTCAGAGCGTTTTGATTCCTCCATACACTCACGAATTGCCAAAACTTTTCTTCGCCGCAGCACGTGGATATCGCTTCCGCGGTTTCGAGCGCGTGCGACGTCGCCGGGAAGAGGGAAGACACGAGGGAAACGTCGATCGATTTTTCTCTCGTTTTCGCCGTCGCTTTCTGTTGCCGATGCTCGTCGCTGCTTTTGCTCGAAACACCCCCCGAAAGAAGAAGAAAAGTTATTAAGACTAACGAGAAAACAGTTAGTGTTCTCGTCGTCGTTTTCGTCATCTGAGACGTTCTCTCTTACTCTCTCTCTTACTCCTTGTGTACAAAAGTGACGAGAATGGAACTTTTTGCGCAAACGACGGCACAAAAATCAAGATGAAAAGCACGAAAGTTCTGCAAGGATTCCTGGGTTTCTCTTACGGAGAAATCCTGGGAACGTCCATAGCCGCGATCGTTTTGCTCGGCCCGAAAGACGTGCCCGTAATTGCGAAAACGTTAGGTCGATTGAGCGGGAAAATGGTCGGGTATTCGCACGCGTACAGAGAGAAAGTGGAACGCATTTTGGACGAATCCGGGGAGGAGGTGAAGGAGTTGCGAGAGGAGATGCGAGGGACGACGAAAGCGCTCGAGAACGTGGTCGGGGAAATAAGAGGCGGGTTCAGACGAGGTGGTGGTTTAGGGGAGAGTTTTAGTCGGAGTCGCAGCGAAGGGAGCAGTAGTAGCCGTAGTAGTCGTAGTATTGATAGCGAGATGCGTGGTGGGAGTAACACCAGGAGCGGAGAACAGCCACACAGAATATTTGAGGGAATATCGGCGAAAGCGGTCGGGCGAGACTTTGCGCAAAGTGACGCAAAGACGACGAAGACAACGGCGGCGACGGGAAAGGCTAGCACATCATCGAGCGGCGCGGATGCGGCCTCGACGGTATTACTTCGAGCGCTCGCGGAGGAAGAAGTTGCCCGAGAAGCTTTGCGTTTGAGCGAAGAAGGCGGATTGGTCGACGAGAAGTTGAACGAACGCGTTTAGTTTAGGTGATGATATAATATGTATTTAAAGTAATGGTCACGTGTATATGTTCAAGGTGTAAATTAATAACAACATCAGCAACAGCAACAACTGCATGCGTGAGAGTGAGATGAAATAAAAATTAAGCGTTAATGATCGATTCCGTGACTTGCTTCACCGTGTCTTCCGGGCTCGTCACCGTGTGTCCGATTGTCTTCGCGCTCTCGAAAATCTCGTAATCATTCCCACCTTTGTACGTTTTATCACCAAAGAAATGAATCTCCTCGAACCCATCCTTCTCGACGAATTGCAACGAGTACGTTTTATCCCACCCGTTCGGAAAGACGTCGAATGAAATCTGCCCGCCGATGGAATACGTCAACCCGTAATCCGCGAATTCCTTCCTCAACGTCTCCACCATCGTCTTCCTCACGTTCGCCGTCTCGTCAAACTTTTCAAAGTTATCTCTCTCTTCTTGCGAGCAGTTGCGTCCAATCGGCGAAACGTTCAACATCCCGTTTCTAAACTCAATAAATGTCCCTCTCTTTTGCGGAATCTCTAAATCCGCGATGTACTTCAACACAAAGTTGAGAAACGTCTGCAACTTCTCCTCGCCTAAAAACTTCAAGAACGATTGCTTGGCAATCATCTCCCCGTCTTTATACGCCACCAAGCCGTTTTCCGAGAATAAATAATCCACCTCTTTCTCAAAATCCGGGCCTAACTGTTCGCAAATCTTCCCGTAATCCGAGCCGCCGACGATGGCGACCGCGCACGTTTTTCGTAAAGATCTGATGAAATCCAAAGTTTCTTTATTCGCCGTTTTGCGAGGGACGGTTAACGTCCCGTCCACGTCGAACATGGCGATCGTTTTCGGTTTTAACGGTTGTGCCATCGTTGCTCCTCCTAGTGTTATGCGTTTGTTATTCTTTTTCTTCGATTCGAATTCGTGTTTATCCTCGCCCGTGTTCTTCGACGATGTTCTCGTTAATGCTCTTTGTGAGGATGACTTTTTATTCCATTGTTTCTTCACTTTTTATCGCACAAACTAATCACAAAATGTCAATCCAGGAATACATAGAAACGCACAACCTCTCCAAAAGAGTGGAAGAAACCATCAACGCGGCGGTTAAAGCGAAAGCTCCGGAACCGATTTCGTTCATGGTGTGTAAAATTGTTGTTTCGCGTCTGGTCGTTTCGAGCTGTTTTCCGAGCGCGTAAAATTTTCGTCAAATCCGAATCGTTTTTGGCGGTATCGAGACGTGGAAAGCCGCTTTGCGTTTTATGGGCTCTGTGAGCCCACTCACCGACACCCTCGCGATGATGAAACGAGAGATGCCATCATCGCTCGGAGGAAATAGTCCTTCGCGTGAATTTCGAGTCGTTTCATTCGTTTCGCGTTCGCTCGAGGTCTCTCGTCGCGCGTGTATGCGCCAAGGAAAGAGCCGTAAATTTTCCATCGCGCGGAGCTGTCTGACTCCACTCTGTGGAAAACATCATCGAGAGGGGATTTTTTCTCGGTATCGCAACTCTCGTCTTCTCATAATTAACAACGATTCTACGTCACTTTCTTCCACAGGCTGATCACTTGAGAAAGCAAACGCCACCGGCGATCACGAAAGTTGTCGGTCGCCAAGTCTTTGACTCTCGAGGCAACCCGACGGTGGAATGCGACATTTACACCGGAAAAGGTATGTACCGCGCGATGGTCCCGTCCGGGGCGTCCACGGGTATCTACGAAGCGGTTGAATTGAGAGATGGCGGTAAGGCGTGGATGGGTAAAGGTTGCATGACTGCGGTGAAGAACATCAACGAAATCATCGGGCCGGCTTTGATTGGCAAGGATCCGAGAGAGCAAAAAGCGCTCGACGAGTTCATGTGCAAAGAGTTGGACGGCACCGATAACAAAGGGAAGTTGGGGGCGAACGCCATCTTGGCGGTCTCCACGGCGTTGGCCAAGGCTGGCGCCGGCGAAAAGGGTATTCCTTTGTACAAGCACATCTCTGAGTTGGCGGGTAACAGCAAGTTGGTCTTGCCGGTGCCGGCGTTCAACATCATCAACGGCGGTTCCCACGCCGGAAACAAATTGGCCATGCAAGAATTTATGATCTTGCCGGTTGGCGCGAAGTCGTTCGCGGAAGCCATGCAAATGGGTTCGGAAGTTTACCACAACTTGAAATCGGTCATTAAGAAGAAGTATGGCCAAGACGCGTGCAACGTCGGCGACGAAGGCGGCTTCGCGCCGAATATTCAAGACAACAAGGAAGGTTTGGACTTGGTTGTCGAAGCCATCGAAAAAGCTGGCTACACCGGAAAGGTGAAAATTGGTATGGACGTCGCGGCGTCTGAGTTCTTGACCAAGGACGGCATGTATGACTTGGACTTCAAGACGGAGGATAACGATGGTTCTCTGAAGAAAACCGGGAAGGAGATGATTGACTTATACAACGAATTTTGCACGGAGTACCCGATGGTTTCCATCGAAGATCCGTTCGACCAAGACGATTCGGAGAACACGGCGTTGTTGACGGCTGGCGGTAAGTGCCAAATCGTTGGTGACGATTTGTTGGTCACGAACCCGAAGAGAGTCCAAGCGGCGATTGACGGCAAGTGGTGCAACGCGCTCTTGTTGAAGATCAACCAAATCGGTACGATTTCCGAATCTATCGAAGCGGTCGGCATGTCCAAGAAAGCTGGTTGGGGGGTCATGGCTTCGCACAGATCTGGTGAAACTGAAGATTCTTTCATCGCGGACTTGGCGGTTGGTTTGGCGACTGGTCAAATCAAGACTGGCGCGCCGTGCCGATCGGAGCGTTTGTCCAAGATGAACCAATTGTTGAGAATCGAAGAGGAGCTTGGTGCGGACTCTGTCTACGCGGGTGAGAACTACAGACACATCGGCTGGTAATCATCAGTTCGTGCACACACGTAACCAACAGAGAGAGGGGATATACATAAATACACAGCGTTTTATAATAACAAAGAACCAAAAGTAGAAAAAAATAAGAAAACTACACAGCACTACTGTATGTATCCGCGTCGGTTCGTTCGTTTGTTCTTCCGTTTTTATTTTACATCAATACTACACATCATCTTTATTGTTCAAGCCGAAGGGGCTTGTCGTGCCGCCGTTCTCCTCGAGTCTTTTCAACCGCGCTTCTATTTCATCCATTCTTTTTTCTCGCTCTTCCACTTTCCTCTCTCGTTCTCTCAGTCGTCGCTCGCGGTCGTTTTGTTCTTCTCCTTCTTCTTCGTCGTCGTAATACTCAGTTCTACTCAACCCGCCTCGCCATCGATCGTTGGTCGGCGATTTATCGTACCACGACGGAAACCGAGGATTTCTGTAGCCATCCGGCGGAACTTCCCGCATCAAAGCGCCGCCGACCGTGTCTCCACCCCGGTCTTCGAGTCTTAAAACTCGTCGCCCTTCTCCTCCTCCTCCTCCACCAATTGGTACGCCCACTACCGCTTTTCCCTCTGGAGGATTCTTCTCATCCCAAGGCACGTCCGCGAAATCTTTCACCAACTCCTCGCACATCCGCTTCGCCTCCTCCGCCGTGCACCCGAACAATTCGCACACCTCGAGGACGATGCGTTCATCATTTTCCACGTTAAACACCCCCGCTTCCTCTTCTCGTCGTTGTTGTTCTTGCCCCGTGGATGATGCGCGACAACAATTTCTCAAATGCTTCCCGCGTAGCTCTACCCTTTCGACCGTTTCCGCCAATTCGATGAAATTATTAAACCTGAGATACATCGCCAGTTGTTTCGTGGAATACGCGCCCAAGAGTTCTTCTTCCGTTTTCAAACTCATCCTCTTCTTTTCTCACCCTCAATCAATCAATGTTTGTTTGTTTTTTCTCTCGTTTCTTCTTTTATAATGTGTAAATGGCCATCGGTTGGTGAAAGAATGACAGCTGGTATTTAATTGTGCATCTCTCCATTGTTTTCTGAGATGAGATCTCTCGAGAGAGACGAAAAGAGAGAAAAAGAACAACTCGAAAAAAAAAACCACAAAAAACACAAGAGTAACTTTTCTCGGACGCGCTCGCAACAAGAAAGAACACTTTTTAAAGAAGAAGACAAAGACAAAGAAGAAGGAGAAGACAAAGAACAATACTAATGGAGGAACCGGAGGATGCGCCACCTTTACCACCACCGGGATCCGTCGATGACGACGACGTCCTCGCCGTGCAGCGCTCCGGCTTGCACAACGTCAGCAACACGTGTTATTTAAACGCCACCGTTCAGGTAAAAAACATTCTTCCAATAAAAAGCTTTTTCTAATGATATGTTTGAACGAGACCTGTTTTTGTGTTCGTGTTATTCTTACGCCAAACGTTAAAACGCGCGCGTTTGGCGTGAGAACGGTAGCAGTGCACTCGCTCTCTCGCGCTCTCCTTCGTACGAGTAGTACACGCATCGAGACGATGATTTCGATTCAAACGTTCAATCCTCACCATCCTCACCATCCTCTCGTCTCTTTCCTTACTTGAACAAAACAACGAAAAACAGGCGTTGTGCGCGGTAGAACCGTTCCGGGAATATTTATTGAGCGACGAATGCGAACAGCTGTTGTTGGAACACACGACGACGAAAAACAACGACGCGAAGACGATTCAGACGATTCAGACGACGACGACGATGAAGAAGAAGAATTTGCACTCGTCGCACTCGTCCTCCGCGATGACGACGAATACCACTAACAACGCGAACCCCAACGAGATGAACTTTAACGAGAGAAGGCACCGAACGAGGCGAGGGAACGAGAACAACACGTCCACGTCTTCCTCGGCGCAGCAGCTGCAGCAACGGGGCGCGTATTACCACCACGAAGAGATTCTTTCGTTCCCGAGAGGGAAGACGATGAGCGCGCACGGAAGCGGCGAGAAAATCGAGAGCAACGGGAACACTCTTTCAGGAGGAGGAGGAGGAGGATTAAGCGGTCTCGGCGGCGGGTCGGGGAACCTCGGAAAGAAGACGTCCTTTAACCCACGAGCACCGGCGATGACGAGGGAACGAAGGGCGGACGTGGCGAGAGGCGCGGCAAGGGAAGGCGCGTGTTTAGGAAAAGAGTTGCGAAGAGTTGTGAGGACGTTGCGATGCGGCGGGTACGAGGCGTTTCCGCCGACGGAATTGTTGAAGGCGGTGTGGCGATTCGTGCCGGCGTTCGCCGGGTCGGCGCAACAAGACGCGCACGAGTTTGCGAGGTTTGCGTTGGAAAGGTTAAGGAAAGAGTTGTTGGTCGGGGAACGCATGATGAAGAAACGAGAAGAGAACGATCGGTTTAGGAGAGAGTACGAAGAGAACGCGTTATTAGAAAGCGGCTTTGACTGGGACGAGAAACACGGAGGAAGGCGGAGGAACGGCGAAGACGCTTTCGACGACGATAAAGTGTTGCCTGGGAAAGTCCCGAAGAGAGCGAGATCGTTCCGACCAAGGAAAGCGAACGCGAGTTTAACAACCTCACCGATAGGAAGTAACGAAGGCAGTCCTCGATGCGCTCTAGTTGGAGGCTCGCCTGTTTTTGCGACGAAGAACTTACTCGCCGGCGAGGGTGATCGCGAGAGCGATCTTCTCGATAAAGGTGGCGGTCGTGTTGCAGGAAGAGGGGATATCTTTCTCACCGGATATGACATCGGCAACAACGAGACGCCAACGCTCGGTTTCTTAAACAATAAAAACGCGAATCCGTTTCAGCGCGAGGCGGATGAACAAGCGAGACAACAGCAGCAGCAGCAACAACAGCAACAACAACTATTACACGCGAGTAGCGAATCCGTGGACACAAAAGAAGGTCTTTTAACGAACAATAAGCACAGCGAATCACCAGACACGGTCGAAGATGCCATCGACCCAAACTTGAAAGGTTTTGTCATCGTTTCCAGGTGGGGCGCAGTCGAGCACAAGTATGGATGTTCGTGTCGTCCGTGTAAATCGAAACGGTTGAAACTCGAAAAAGAAAATCCTTCGGCAACGCAAGCGCAAAACGATCGTTCGACGCAAACAACGCAAGTCTTGAAAACGGAAGATGGTTCCTCCGTGATGTCGTTGCACGACGTGTTGAATTTGAAAACGCCCGGGAAGTTGACGCCGGTTCGAACTGCTGCGCAAAAGAAGCGCAACGCGGGTGGTATCCCGACTGCCGTACAAAAGCTAGTCGCGGAAGCAAAAAATCACATGGCCTCTATCGAATCGCCGAAGTTTGATCCGACCACACCGCACACGTACTTTGCCGACGCCGAGAACATGTCGGACGATCCGATTTGGAAAATCTTTGGTGGCGTGGCGGTGTCGCACGTGAAGTGCAGCGAGTGCGGACAGTCGAACGCGATGAAAGAGCCGTTCTTAGATTTGAGTCTACCTTTACCGAACGTCTCGAGACCGATGACACGGGCGACCAGTCCTCCGCTGGTTAACTTGAACGCCTTGGGCTTGTCGAACGCCGGAAGCAATCAAAACGATTTGGACGACTGCTCGTATTGGGACCACTCGGCACCAATCGACGGGAACGGTCCGAACGGCGAGGCAACGATCGAACAGTGTTTGGAGGCACACACGAGGGAAGAATGTTTAGATGGTGGAGATGGTTCGAACGGAGGCGGCGGTAACCGATATTACTGCGAGCAATGTCAAGCGGTGACTTCGGCGACCAAACGAACGTCGTTGAATCGCGAGTGCCCAAAGGTTTTGGTTTTACACTTGAAACGGTTCATGTGGAAAGGAAAGTCCGGCCAACGGGCGAAGATTATCGCGCCAGTGGCGTTTCCTTTAGATAATTTAAGTTTAGAACCGTTCTTGGAACCGGAAAGTGAGGAGAAAGACGACGACGACGTCGTTGTCGTCGTCGAAAAGCCGGCGGCTCGCGGCAAATCGAAATCATCCTCCAAAAAAGGCGGCAATAAACGCAAATCCTCCGCGGCGGCAAACGAAGAGAAGCAACGGCGAGAGGGAAAAATTACCGCCAACGCAGAACCTTCCAAATCATCCACCTCGTTCACCTACGACCTCTCCGCATGCGTCGCGCACCACGGCCAAGCCGCCAACGCCGGTCATTACACCGCCGTCGCCCGCGATCTCGCCGGCGATAACCGCTGGCGCCAATTCGACGACGACCGCGTTCGAGACGTTTGCGACGAGGAAGTTAAATCCATCGCCAGTCAAGGATACGTGTTCTTTTACGTAAGAAGAGATTCCGATTCCGATTCTGATTCCGAAGACGACGACGTAAACGACGACGACGAATAAGAACTCAACGCAGCAAAAGCCACCACCCCATTGTTATTATCATTATTATTAGTCGTGTAAGAAAGAGATTTTCTTCAAAAAACGAAAGCGAGTCACGTAACAACCACGAACACACAGATAGAATAAAACCGACGATGCGTCGTCGACTTGAAACGATCGCGACGGTCCCACCTCCTATTCAATTGACTGAACCGTTATCCCTCGGCGCGTGTGCGAGAGTCGTGGAGTGCACGTGCTGCGCTTTGTCGTCATCAAACGACGACGAGAACATTCATAATCTCGTTCTTGGATATTCCGACGGCACCGTTGCACTTTTTAAAGACGATGGAAAGAAGAATCATCATCCTCGCGTGGCAGAATGCGAATGGATCAACAGAAGAAGAAGAAGCGACGACAACAACGACGAAGAAGATGAGTTTGACGACGACGAGAATGAGTTCGACGAAGCGTTGTTAGACGAGGAAGAAAAGATGAAACTCGGCGTCGATTGCGTCAAGGCGACGCGAAATTTCGTCGTCCGAGCAGCCGGATCCGGGTATCAGAGAGCCTCGATCGATGTTTTAGACGTAAAGACGGGTAAAAAGCTGATATCTTTACGTTTGCCGACGTTTTGGCCGCCGGAGTGCGCGGCGTTTGAAGTGCAATGCGAGGAGTTTGACGACGGGCAGATTGTCGTTTTAGCGACGAGTTGTCGAACGACGAAAAGGAGTTACGAGAACGTCGTCGGGTGCGAGAGCGCGTTTGCGGCGTGGGTGCCTTTTCGAAGCAAAGGTGGGTGCGACCCGGTGGTTTCCTGGAGACTTGGGCCGCACATAACGTTGGCGAATGAAAGAGAGAGGGTGGTGGAAGGGTTCTTGTGTCCGACGATTCGAGTGAAGGAGAAATCTTTGTCGTCGTACAAAGAGGAAACGAGATATTTTGATATCTTTTTTGAGCGGGTGACGGAGTTGAACGGAGAAGTGAGAGCGACGAGCGGGCGGACGACGATTTCGTTCGACCCAGTTTCTAAAGAGACGGAAGTTCACGCGCCGGTGACGTTTGACGAGGACGCGGAGACAAAGTCGTGGGGGAAGACGGCCTCGAAAGTGCGGCAAGCGAGGAAAGAGGAAAGAGATAAAGCGATGAGCGATAAGACGTACCAGAGAGAGTTTGGCGTGATTAAAGGATTTCGAGGGAGTGGGGTGCTTTTAATCTACTTTCCGAGCGGAGAAGCTGTCGTGAGAGCGTTTGCGGATCCAGCGACGCGAAGAACAAAGACCGTCTCGAAAGCGGATTTAAGCGTCCTCGAGCAGAGTTTACGAGAGGCAATTATCGGTAACTCTCAAGGAAGGGAACTGGATTCAATTCATATCAATAACGGCAATAACGTCGTCGTGGAAGAGAAAAATGCGTTCTCGATGTTTATTTTAAGCAGAGAAATGGACGAGCACGCGAGTAAATCGAATCCGACGTCGCGCGCCGTCTTTCAACACCTTCGCGTCCCGTTCGTTCCCGAAGATACGACGACGACACCAGCAGCAGCAGCAGCAACAACAACAACAACAAAGAATGAAACCAACGTTGGTCAAGCGTCGCCCTTTCCTTCCACGAAATCTCTCTTAGACGACGTGATCGATGTCAAAGACTCCGGAACCGCCTCCGGCAACAGAAAAGAAGACCGCGCGTGCGCTTTGTGTTTAGAGAGCGAAGTCGAGTTAGGAAAAACGAATCTCCTGAACGACATGCCGTGTTGCTCGAGCACGATATGTAAAAAGTGCTTACTCGCGTACGTGAGACAGTATCCAGGCGCGGGGTGTCCGTCGTGTCGCAACGTGCCCTCTTTCCACGCGTTCGCCGGAAGCGCGTTTGCCGGCGCGTCTCCTTCTCGCAAAGTCGTCGCGGAAACTCAAATTATCGACATCGAATCCTTCAACGCGCGAGAAGGCTTAGCCTCGGCGCTCGCGAAAGCGAGCTCAGAATCTACCGGTTCAGAGTTGGAAGATTTAGAGTTGTACGAATCGAGTCGAGGCAAACGAGAGAAAATTGCGTTTTGTGGTATCGCCGGCGTCGGCGAGCCGCGAACGGTCGTCACGCTCGGCGCGAACGGCGTCGCGTACGCGAACGCGATGGTGATGTCAAAGTAAAAGGAGAAAAAGCGCACTTAGCATGAATTAGTACAATATAGCACACGCACTCGCGCATTAGCCCCTGTACATAAATACTATATCAACAAAGGTGTCGTTCTCTACTCATTCGTGTGAAGATAATTATATTAAAATGATGATGGTTTCTATTCGTTTGGCTCTTAGTACTAAAATATGGCTACTACTTACTGCGTATACGGTTTATGCGTTTTCTTTTTCTGCCTTTAATGTCATCACTCCAATTCCTCCTTGAACTTTGGCATCGCCGGCGCCCCGTCGTTCTTCTCCTCGTCTCTACCACCACCGAAAATGTTATTCCAAATCCCCCCGCTTTCTTCTTGTTGCGGATGATTCCCGACTTCTACCCCCGGCGCGCCGTTTACGCCTCCCATCGGCGCGCCACCTTCCATCGCCATCATCTCTTCCGGCATCGGTGGCGGCGGTGCCGTCAGCCTCGTCAGCGCGATCGACACCCCTTCAATCAGCGCTAACAAAAACCCGCCAAACGCCGCCGACCTCGCCGCGGACGGCAACCCGTACCTGAGTTGCAACACCCCTCCCGTCAAAGCCCCACTGGCTATTGGATTCCACGGGTCTTCTTTCCTTCTCACCGCGACTAACGCGCAATCAAACATGGAAAACAAGCCACCCCAAACGGCGAAGGAGCCGCCTATTCTCGGCGCTTCCCTTCGAATGGCTTCTAATCCGCCTTGGAGGATGTACCCGCGCGGGGAGTTATACGCGCCTTTGCACAAGTGGACGACGCCTCCACCGATGGCGCCCATGGCGAAGGCGCCGCCGAGGTCGTCCAGGATTCTGTGCGGGCACGGTTCTCGGCCGTGGTCGACGTTCGTTGCCATGATTCGTAACTCTTTCAAGGACCGATCGCAGCGCCGGAGTTAATTGTGCCTTTTGGATGACGGTGCGCGCGACTCCTGGAGGTTTCTTTGCACCGGGTGAAACGAAGAACGCGCGTCCGACGAAAAGTCTATCCTTTTTCTTTTCTCTCGGTCTTACGCGTGTGAATCTCTCGTCCTTGACTCTCTTTCGTTCTAAAGTACGGAAGAGCACAGTGAAAGTGTGACGTTTTCTCGCTCGCATTTTCCCGAGAAAAAGGGTTCACAAAACAAGAGATTTTCTCATTAAAAACAGCCCCAAACAGCAGAGACACGACGAGCGCGCGCGAGAAGAGCGCTCCGGAGAGCTCTGTGCCTCTCTCTGTCTCGTTACGGTAAAGTTCAAGTCTCTCGAGCGCGTTCTTTTTTACGCCGAAGAAACGCACGCGCAGAGACTACAAATGAGCGAAGAAAATCAACCACCACTACCAGCGATGAAAGCGTCGAAATCCGCGACGGTGAAGATGCACAAAAAAGCCGCAAACGCGGCGAAGAAGAAACCAGATTTGGATGGAATCGCTTTACTCGAACTTGGCGTGAAAGCGATGGATTTGAAAGAGTACGATAAAGCGTTGCCTTTGTTCGAGGAAGCGTACAAGACGTGCATGGAGAGCACGAAGGTGGAGATGGTGAAACGAGAGAAAACAGAAGGAGGAGGAGAGAAAAATGTGAATACTACGAAGAAGAACACAAAAGAGACGACGACGGAAAAGGAACAGCATCAAAAGGACGCGTGCGAAGAGGCGGTTAAATTGATCTTGAACAAACCCGGAGAGTTACTGGCGAAGAAGAAAGAGATAGACGCGAAGTTACCGAACTACGCGAAGAACAGCGAGGAGAACATGAAGCGACACATGGAAAATACGGGAGGGAAGTATCGAACTCGATTTCCGCCGGAACCGAACGGGTATTTGCACATCGGGCACGCAAAGGCGATGTATTTTGACTTTGGCGTGGCGAGGTTGAACAAAGGGGAGACGTATTTGAGATTTGATGATACGAATCCAACCGCGGAGAAGCAAGAGTACATCGATTCGATTAAAGATTCGTGTAAATGGTTAGGCCACGAGCCGACGAAGATAACGTACTCGAGCGATTATTTCGACAGGTTGTACGAATTGGCGATTCAATTGATTAAGAGCGGAGGGGCGTACGTGTGCCATCAAACGAAAACAGAGACGGCGAGGAGTAGAAGTTTGTTGCGAGAGTTTCAAGAGAAGTGCGCTAAGAGCGGGGTGGAGAATAGGTACGAGGTGGAGTTACCGGAAGGCGCGGCGTCGCCGTACCGAGAGAGATCGGTGGAAGAGAATTTAGAGTTGTTCGAGAAGATGAGGAGTGGGCAGTGTGAAGAGGGCGAGTGTAGTTTGCGCATGAAAGGCGATTTGCGATCGGATATAACCTCCATGTGGGATTTAGCCGCGTACAGAGTGAAGAAAGCGGAACATCCGAGAACAGGATCAAAATGGTGCATTTACCCGACGTACGATTACACGCACAATATCGTCGATTCGTTGGAAAACATCACGCACTCGTTGTGCACGTTAGAGTTTGAAACGAGGCAAGCGCCGAACGGGCCGTATTATTGGCTGTTGGATAAACTGAACGTGTATAAACCGTCCACGTGGGAGTTTAGCCGATGCAACATCACGTACAACGTGATGAGTAAACGAAAACTAAATCTGTTAGTCACGCAAGGCTTAGTGAACGGATGGGACGATCCGAGAATGTTGACGATTAACGGCATGCGCCGACGCGGGTACACGCCAACCTCGGTGAATAGCTTTTGCGCGAAAATGGGCGTGACGAGGAACGAAAACGTTCAACCGTTGGAACGTTTGGAAAACGAAATCCGAGCGGAACTTTCCGTGGATAGCAATCGTTTCTTCGCGGTTTTAGATCCGTTAAAGGTTGAGATTGTGAATTACCCGAAAGACCGAGCGGCGGAGTTGTTGATGGACGCGCCGTTCCATCCGTCGTTCATGGAGGAAAGAGGCATGCGAAAGATCCAACTCACCGAGACGGTGTTTATCGATCGCAACGATTTCCGAGAGGTGGACGATCCGTCCTTCTTTGGTTTATCGGTGAACAAGAAAGTGCGTTTGTTATTCGCATACGACATCACGTGCACAGGAATAACTAAAAATCCGGTCACTGGTGTCATCGAAAGCGTTCAGTGCGAAATTGATATGGATAGTCGCGCGAACAAGCCGCCGAAAGGGAAGTTGCACTGGGCGAATACCGAGTTTAAAACGGCCGAGGTGAGAGTGTACGACAAATTGTTCGCGGTTCCGGTTCCCGGAAAAGTGGTCGAGGAAGGCGAAGGCGGCGAGGTTGTCCCAGAAGCGACAGCGTTAGTGGCGGCGGACGAAGAAGAGGAAGAAGAAGAAGATGCGAACGAGGACGCCGCGAAGCAGAAATCACTCAAAGAACTCGAGCTCGAACATCCGTGGTTGAAGCAACTCAACCCGGACTCTTTGGTCGTGTACAAAAACGCCTTGGTCGAGCCGATGTTGATTGAAAATCACGCCGACCAACCGTACTCGGCTCGCGTCGAGTTACAAAGACTCGGGTTCTTCACGTTCGATTTCGATTCGACGAAAGCAAAACCGGTCTTGAACAGAATCGTAACTTTGAAAGAAAGCAACACCAAGAAGAAATAAACGACCCGAGTAGTTTTGTTTTAAAAAAAGAGCGCTGAGCGCGTCACACACACACACACACATTTTCGTTTGATTCTTATATCTGCTGGACATTATACTACTGGACATTATTCTACTGGACATTATTATATACTGAAAAGCGTCTTTATTATTATTGTATTACATACCGGGCAGATGTTGATTCTTCCCGAACCCGACCCGACCGAAAAACTCTTCGTGAATAGCACTCGCCGCCTTTTGACCTTCGGCGTCGTCCACTAAGAGCGAAATGTTACACTTGGATGCGCCTTGCGAGACCATTTTCACGTGCACTTTCGCCTCTTTCAACGCCTTGAACGCGCGTTCCATAATCTCGTTGTTTCTCTCCAAGTTGCCGATTAAGGAGATTATGGAGTGACCATTCGATACCGCAACTCTGGCCGTACCAACGTCCTCCAACTCTCGCTGGACCTTCTCCAACTCTTCCTGCGCTAAATCTCTGCTCCAAATTTTCGCCGGGTCCAAAGTCAACGAGACGGAAACTTCCGACGTCGCGACGACATCCACTGAAATGCCGTTGTGTTGCAACACCGCGAACACTTCGGCGAGAAACCCATACTGACCGAGCATTCGCGTGGAAACGATATCCAACATTGTCACGTTTTTCTTGCGAACGATGGAAGTTAATAACCAATCGTCCATTCGTTCGCCTTCATCGCCGCTCTTCCCGTTGCTACTGTTATAATCGATGTGACCAATCACCGTCCCGGGTGCTCGAATGTTGTACGAATTCTTCACTCGTACTCGTAAACTCCCGTTGTCCATCGCCGGCCTCATAGCTTGCGGATGTAAAACTTGCGCGCCAAAATACGCCAACTCTTGCGCCTCGTCGAAACTCAGAAACGGCATGGGAATCGTATTCTCAATCTCTCTCGGATCCGCACTTAAAACGCCGTCCACGTCTTTCCACACCTGCACTTCCTCTAGTGCCAACGCCGCGCCAATCACCGTCGCGGTCAAATCCGACCCACCTCTCCCTAACGTCGATATCGCTCCCGTGTTTTCACCTCTCCCCAAAAACCCAGTCACGACAGAAATTTGCGGATCTGCCCCATCCGGTAACGTCAAACTCTTCTTCATATTCGCATACGTTTCCGGCAACACTCTCCCGTTTTCGATGTCGTCGTCGCTGGTCACCATCCCAATCTCAAACGCGTCGTACTGTTTCGCGTTCACCCCTCTGGTCCTCAAATAACTCGCAAAAATCCGCGTGCTCATTCGCTCCCCGAACGACACTAACATCGCTCTCGTCCTCGGCGTCACCTCTTGCATCAAACACACGCCCATGCACACTTGCTCCAACTTCTTCAGAAGTTCGTTCACCTCTCGTCTGGTCTCTTTATCCACGTTCAAAACGTCCATAGTTTCCGCGTGTAACGTCTTCACGAACAGCAACGGTTTCATCAAGCTCACGTCTTCGGCGTTTTCACACTTCAGAGACTCTTCGCCGCACATGAGTAAATTGTTCGTCGATTTCCCCATCGCGCTTAAGACTAAAACTGGCATCTCCTCCGGAAACGACAGGACGATGTTGGCGACTTCTCTCATCCGTTCCGCGTCGGCCACGGAAGAGCCGCCGAATTTCATCACCACCGTGTGCTGTTTTTTGTTTTTCCCCGGCGTCTTATTGTTCGAGATGTCTTTGTCGTTCGCTAACACGCATTTCGTCGTCGTCGTCTCCGAAAACCGTCGTCTTCTCGCTCCCGAGAACGACGACCGCGAAGATGACGACGATGTCCTCGTCGCACAGAGACCTAATAATGCCTCATTTTTTCCCCCACTCGTACTAAAACGCCTCCTTCCAATACCGTCGCATCCATTAAAAGAAGACACGAAAACAGAAGAAGCCATCGTCGGCATCGTTTAAAATAAATAATACGCGGTATTATCACAAAACGAGAGCAGGTTCCAAACCGTCGTCGCTCGAGAGAGAGAGAGAGAGAGAGAGAGAGAGAGAGAGAGAGAGAGCGTTTATTGTGATTTGTGGTGTACTTGATGTGTTCCCAAATTTTTCCCTTCGTCAGAGCGAAAACACAGGCAGGGTCTGTCTCATCTACAAAAAACACAGAGAGACGAAAAAAAATTCAAAAACACACAAACAGAAATTTTTTGAAATTTTTC
>JACLAA010002554.1_pt1 | contig 57583 bp, 34 predicted proteins | sample 8027891 | NCBI WGS metagenome assembly JACLAA01 (sample SAMN15724900, study PRJNA655200) | protist metagenome | isolation source: fluorescence activated cell sorting (FACS) single amplified genomes of... | place: Spain: Blaines Bay Microbial Observatory, Mediterranean Sea | collected 2016-01-19 | reverse complement strand
TGTGTGCGAATCGGTCTTCACAAACAACGATCCGGCGAAAGAGTTGGCCAAATTGCCGGCGTTGATTGTTCGCTCGGCGTTTGTTTTATTCGCCGCTTTGTGCGCGACGTTGATTCCGAACTTTGGCGCCGTTCTCGGGTACGTCGGCGGCGTGTGCTGCTGCGCGATGACGCTCGTGTTACCGCCGGTGATTTTAGACAAGTGTTCGAAGAAAGCGGGTCAAGCTCTCAGCTCTGCGGATAAGTTGAAGATTCCGGCGTTGACGCTCATCGGGGTCGTGTGCATGATTTTAAGCGTAGTGTTGTAAAACAAATACAGAAGAAAAAACATGCGATATTATACAACTCCTTCTTCTTCTCTTTTTAACTCTATAATACTAAGCGCATCGTTTAATCCATTGGTCTTGTGAAAGCGACCGAAAACAATCTCGCTAGATTCCTCCGAAGCATTCAAAACTCCTTTTTTAAAAGTCAGAACTAACTCAGATGTCGATAACTCTTCAACCTCGTTGCACGAAACAATATCTGAATATTTCGCCACAACCTTTGCTCCTTGTAAGTTTGTTGATGGAGTAGAGGTCAACGCGAAACAAATGTACGAATCGCACAAAAACAATCCACCCGCAAAGCTCATTCCGACATCTGGTGTCAACGAATTATTCTTACACGTGTACGTTTGCATCAAGTAACACGACACCGCGTCTACTAGAACGACATCTGCGGGTAAATCCGGGAACAAAACGTCAATTTCTGTACTCAACAAAGACGAAGACGGATCTGCGAAATCACCACCAACGCCGCCTTCGCGGAAAAACTCGTCTTTAATCGAACTCGTCACTTGCGAAAAAGCGTTTGTTATCTCTTCTGTTACTGATTTTGCAGCCGCGGACACCTCCGAAAACGGATCGACGATGTCGATAGAATCGTTCATGTTACTATTTTCTTGCTCTTGCGTGTTGTTATTTGTTATATTCTGTTTTGATGAGGTCCTTTGAATGTTTGGCTTCGCGGGAGAATCTTCTCTCGTTTCGGGATTAAACAAATCAAACTGGAGCTTGCTGAAGAAATCTGCCGCTGAAGACGCGAGCTCTTCCACATCTTTCTTTACCACGTACGCGGCGTCTTGCGCGTCCTCAAACATCTTTCCCAACGCTTGCGTGGGTGACGATGGTTCTTCGATTTCACCGGTTTCCGCTTCTTCTTCTTCTTCTATTTTGTCCGCAGCTGCAGGTGCGAGCACTGGTGACAGAAGGATTTCTACTTCTTCTTCTTCTTTCCCTCCTTTGTTCGTCTCGTTGCTCATGATCTGTGATTATCTGTATCGATGATACGTTGTTGTGTTCTGTTTGTGTTTGTTATTATTGTAACGAACAACGCGAGAGAATTCAAAAAAGTGAATTTTTTCTGTGAGACAGTTGCAACACGCTCTCATTATTAATTATGAACAACAACAACAACGACATAGACGACGACGAGAACACGAACAATACTACGCATCATCATCATCAACAACGACAACGACAAAAGGAAAAGCTCATCAGAAACAGAGTGTTAGCAGATTCGATTAAAATAGCAGAGTTGGAAGCGAAAGAACACGACGGCGTTTCTCTCTCTCCTCAAGCCGCTTCGGTGTTGGGAGAGTTGGTGTTCTTGGAAAGCGAAAAGTTAGCGTTCGATTTAAAAGCGTTTGCAAAACACAGAAACGACAGAACGATTACGAAAAAAGACGTCGAGTTGTTCGTTCGTCGTTCGTCGGGAGATTTGTTAGAGTGCATAGAAGACGCGTTGCGTAAAGAAAACGTGATTTGACGAGAGCTGATGAGTTCAATAGAAATAGTACGAGTAGAAAAATCTAATCAAAACCTCGTACTAAAATAATCTAAAGTACCGACACGCTTGGACTATAGCAGCGAATGTTAGTACGCTACCGATGACGGAGAAGACAATGACTAACTCGAACGACGACTGACTACCTTCCAATCCATTTCTAATGTTCATCCCGAACACACCCACGACGACGCCGAAACCGGACAAGCATAACGTTCCCGTCGTTAACAATAACTCTAACTTAATAAGCTGGTTCCGCTTACTATCCAGTTCAATCTCAATCAAATCTTCCATATCGTCGATATACTCGTTCAATTGTTCTAAATTTCTAAACGTCGAATCGATATGAGTGAAATACGTTTCGAACAAATCCTCTACTTCTTGTAAATCTTTATCTTCGTCCCAAACCTCGCCGTTTGGGCCGATGATTTGAACCTGTCCGCTGTTCACGTTCGGAGAATTTTGCATTTGGTTTGGTGTTCTTTGCGACTGATTCAAAGGTGATAACGGCGGTTGCGAACCTAACCCTCGCCCTCCTCTGTTCGCACCAGCTGGTGATGGCGTCGCGCCACTTTCTCTGTTCGAACGCGCCGTGTTTTGTCTGAGCTCTTCTCTCAATCTCCGAGTCAGGTACAAATCTCTCATATCGGAATCATCATCCAAGTAGCGCTGAATTTCCTCTCGAACTTTCGAGACTCGCGCATTGATCCGAACCAATCTATTCTTCACGCGACGAACTTTTTCGAGGTTGGTCTGGTTAACGTCTTGTCTCAACTTTTCCAATTGCGGTTTACCTTCGCGTTCGACTTTATCGGATTCGACTTCGAGCGCGTTACATACCATCTCTAAAGCGATTTCGAGCGCAATCAATTCAAACGGCAACGTCTCGTCCGAACCACCTTCGGAGGAAAACTCCGAGCCTTCCGGCGTGGGTCCGCCAAAGGTATCGAACGACGTGCGATGGTGGCCACCTTCGTGACCTTTCATCTCTTCTTCGTCAAAAGACGTGTAACCTCCGCTATTCGAAGGCTTGCGTTCGTGATGTTCTTTCTCTTTATTACTCTTCTCTGCGGCTTCGTTCAGAGCGAAACTGGAAAACGTTTCCGGCATATTCTTCTTCACCTTATCTTCTTTTTGAGAAGACTCTTTCATTTTGATCCGCCTTTGTAATCGACGCTGTAACTCGGGAATGTATCGCTCGACCACGGCGGAATTCCTCGAATCTGGGCAGATGACTTCCTCGGCCGTGATTAAGATTTTAATCTGCTCCAAGTTGACGACGATGGATCTTTCACGACACCAAATGGATGTCGAGTAGGACGAGCTCATCGCCGGTTCGAGTACTCTTAAATCTCGAATAGGAACCCGAAGCATGTGCGAAATTTTGTGCTTCTCAATTGTCAGCTTCGTCAAGCGTCCAGTTGAATCCACTCGAAGCCACCCTTTGTTGTTCCCGAGTTTCGGGAAAGTGGTGGTGAGGTTCTTGTGATGTCTCGGAGACTCTGGATCTTCCGAAAGCGATATCGCGACGTCTTTCAACTCCGTGTAATTTCTCTTCTGAGTCTCCATGGCGGCTTCTTGCGCTTGATCTTTATATCTCTCGTTCGCCGCGTTCATTATCGCTCGCGTATTCAAACCGACTAAGTCTTCGTGCGAGTTCGCTCTCGATCCCGAGAGCGATGGGTTTCTGTCTGGGCCAATAATAGGAGCGAAAGTCACGTCTTCGTTTCGTCGCCGCTCCTTCTCCATCTCGTCTTCCTTATTTCCCGCCTCTACTTCTATGGCACTCGCAAAAGACTGACGAGTCTTATTAATATTATTATTATTGTTTTTGCTGTCAGAAGGAGGAGGAGGTTGAAATTCGGAATCGCTTGTGTTCCCCGAAGCAGTTTGCGACGGCGTCGTTTCAGTGTCAAGATCTCCACGTCGCTGTTCTTGTAAATATCGAACGTATTCCGGCGTCGCTAAAGGTGGTAATGGAGGTGTATACGCTCTCGAACTCGGTTCACTACTGAAGTCGTTATTCTTCTCCTCCGCGCCGTCTTCTTTTAAACGTTCTTGAGCGGAGGGCATTTTTTGCTCTTCTTCAAAAGCTCACACTAACAAACTACTACTACTACTACTACCACGCGTGAATGAAACAAAGAAAGTGAAACTGTGTATATACGAGCTGTGCTATTCAAACGACCGACGAGGAAGGGAAGCGTGTCTGTTCGTTCTTCGACGAAGGATTCTCTTTTCTTTTTTCTGTTTTGGAGTGTTTTGAATGAGGATGTTTTTTCGTATCTCTGTAAACGTGAAGAAGAGCAAAAAATGATGAATTTTGATTTTTGAATTTTTTTCTTCTTTTGTTGTTGATGTCTTTTGTTGCTGTCTCCATAATTCGCCGACAACTCTCGATTAAAAGAAGAAGAAGAAGAAAGCTTGTATCATCACATCAACTCGGGAGGTTTGTTTTGCACAAACAAGCGCGCACGAGCGAGTACAGTATTAATAATAATAATAATAAACGATGGAAGCAGAGCCGACGAACGGCATCGACATCGATGCGCTCAATAACGAGGAGACGATGCTGAGTGAGAATAACCCGACGACGACGAGAAAGAAAGGCGAAGACCAACCAACTTTGGAAGGGTGGATTTGCGTCACCGGAGAAGAAGCTCTGAAAGCGCAGTATAAGGGACCGTGTTCCAAATGCTCGCAAGATATGCAAGTATCCTTCCGTCCGTACGTAGGTGGGAAACCTCCAGTATGCGATACCTGCTTTAAAGCGGAAAAGTTCAACAACAGGAATTTTACGAACAACAACAATAACAGACGAAGTCAAAGACATCAGCAACAGTCCTCCCAGGCGCCAACACTGAGAGGGTGGAGAGAAACGACCAAACGAGACGAAAAATCGGGCAAATCTATATTCGAAGGCCCGTGTGGAGGCTGCCAAAAGCACACGGAAGTTCCGTTTCGTCCGGTGAGCGCGCCAGACGCGAGGCCGCCTTTGTGCGACACATGTTACGCTTCGTTACAAGAAGTCACAAATCCAGACGGCGGGAATGGAGCAGGTGGTAAATCGAGAGGGAGAAACGCTAACAATGATCGGTTTTCTCCGTACGGTGTTGGTGGTGCTGCTGGTCGAGGAGGAAGAGGGGGGAGAGGAGGAAGAGGAACGCAAATGATGATGGTGCCTCAACACGTCGCGCACTCGATGATGCTCGCGCAACAAATCGGCGGCGGCCGAGGTGCTGGTAAAGGTAAATCAAAGAAGTGGACGAGGGATGGAGCTGAAGAAAACGCAATTGGAGTCGAGGTGGACACCTCCAACGTCCCGTGCATTTTTCTTGCCCGAGGAAGTTGTAAAAATGGAGACGCCTGTAAGTACTCCCACACTTTAATGGCGGAAGGAGACGACGATATGGGAGATATTCCCGTCGAATAAAGTGAGATATATATTGTCGCGCACGTGAGTAGATGTGCTGTACTCGGAAGTTAGAATCAGTTTAATTAAATATTTACCATAACTTCGGTTTCGGCACGCCTCTTCGCGGCGTGCTCGAGACGAATTCGTGTTGCATGTCGCGAACTTCCTCCACGCCTAACAGACTCAAACCGGCGAGACTTAATGTCAGTACCGGTAAACCCTCGTTACCGACGAGAGCACCACCAAACCCGGTTATTAAACTCGTCGCCAACAAAACTTTACTCGCTAACAGTAATCTTTCTTCTAAAATTCCCAATTCATTCAACGCCGCTTTACACGCGCGACAATGTTTCGTGTGGCGATGATATCGCTCCGTTTGTTCCTCCTCGGAAACAGTCGGAGTGGCGTCTACGGCACTTCCATCGAGCCATTCCACATTTCCGTTTTCGGTGAAGTTATCCATCCACGTTCGAAACGCGGAAACGCCTTTATCAGCAACCGTGGGAAGATAATATGCCTTGTTCCATTTTCCTCCACGTTTTTTCATATCCTTTTCTACGCCGTGCATAGCTCGAATATCTTGATTCCCGAGCGTGTACGCCGCGTTCCCAGCACCGTGCTGCAAGCCGGTGAAAATCAAGCGGGCGTCGCCAATGGTGTTGAAATTCTGGATGTACAAGTTGAACAAGTTGCGCACGGGCGTCGTGAACAAATTTTCAATCTTGTCCGCCACGGAGACTTTGCGCGTTCCGGCGCCTTGCACCGCGGTGAACTGATACGCTTGAAACTTTGTAAACATCAAAGTACGGTTCGGTTCTGTTGGAGTGTATAAAATGTGCGCGCTCAGATACGGTTTTCCTTTATCGTCGAGGTACTCAGAACGCGACGAGCACGGCGCGGTGAACACACGCGTGGCATCGATGTTTGAATTCGCCGCATTGTATCCGCCGTGTCTCACTTTGAAACCCTCCGTGGTGTCATCATCGAACGATTCGAATTTCGTCATCGGGACAAAATCTGCCATTTCCGAGACGCTTCTTATGTTTGATTCTGCGTCGTACCTCGCGTGCAACCACTCCGCGTGCGATGGGTCGAATTGATTCTCCAAAGCTGGGTTATATCCCACCGGAAGTTCAACCATCCCCCACTCGTTGTCGCCGGCTCCTTGCAATTCGCTAAAGTTCTCCGTCGCGCACTTCTTTACCGAGGCTTCTAAAAACGCATCCGCGCCTGTTTCTGGCCACACCCACAAAACACCCGCGTGCACTTTGCACGGATACTCTGACGCGCAGCTTTTCTTCGAATTACACGCGGTTGCGTTGGCGTTCTCATCGATGGACATCGGAATGTCCACGCACTTGCCGTCCTTGGCAAACTCCCACCCGTGGTATCTGCACACGAGCGCATCTTTATTTGAATCGATGAACCCGAGCGATAACGGCGCTCTTCTGTGTGGGCAGGAATCTTCCAAGCACGACCATCCATTTTTCGTCTTCCAAACTACCATCTCTAAACCGAGAATTTTTATCGCGTTTGGCGCGTCGGTTTCGAGGAAAGATACAGGAGAGGCTGGATACCAGTTCTTTTGCCAGTTAAATTTATCATTAGACGTAGTAGTAACGGTCGAGACGTCGACATCCGTCGCAGTCGCGCTGTTTGTGCTAAATGAAGAAGAAGAATTAACGACGAAGCGTCGATTTCGGCTCTGCTGGTTGTGACGACTATTAGTATAAATCTTTGTTTTCAAAAACACTTTCGTCGATGATGATGAAGAAGATGATGTTGCATCGTTGTGAGCGTTAAAGTTCTTGGTGTTGTTGTTGCAAAATCTGCTCGCGGAGAACGGAGACGAAGAAGAAGAACAACAAAAAGAAGACGTCGAGGACGTTCGAGTAGTAATGCGCGCATTTGATGATGCGTTGTTTATCGTCGATAACATCGTGTTTGGTTGCGAGAACGCCGCGTTCGTTGTTCTCATCAGACGTGTTTGGGATAGAAGAAGAGAGTATCTCTGAATCTCTTCTAAATTGTGCAGAAAAATTTTTTGTGACGACATACTTCGCTTCACTTTCCGAACACGAAGACGAAAAGGGTTGTACATGACGTTTCTCTTTTACTAAAAAGCTTTGAGTGAGTGCAAACGAATCAATCGATAGTAAAGGAGTAAATAATGGTTGCCCCGGCAGCTGGAGGATTGTTGCTCTTCAAACTCTGGGTGGCGAAGAAAGTAGCCGTGTTAGCCGCGATACGCGCGTTCGGAATCAAACGAGTCTATCGACGGAGCGTGAAGTTTCTGGATTATTTCGTCACGCACGAGAAAACGCACGCAAAGTTGAAGAGCATCATGCACAAAACAGCGCACACGACCATGCAGTTTGAGGACGCGTTAGCGAAGAAGGCAAGGGAGATGATGGATAACATCGTTAGGACTGGGAGTAGTAGTGGTATTAATAGTCGGACTCCTCCTCCTCCTCCACCTCCTTCCTAAACACCGACCGAAATAGAAAGAAAGAGAGTTTTTGATAGTGCGGCTGCAATAGAAGTAAGATTAGGACTAGTTTAATACTGACAAAAAAACACGTGCGCGCGCGAAACAAGAATCCTCGTTCCAGACTTTTTCTCAATCCTCGTCGTCGTCGGAGCTAGAGAGAACAATCGCTATTCCATGATCGACCAAGACGTCGAGCATGCGGGCGCACTTTTTCGAGACGTGCTCGAGTTCAACGCCCCGGTCGTTGGCGTCGTCGTCCTCGTACTTTTCATCCGCGAAGCATTGCACGAGCTCTTGGCTAAAGTCTTCGTCATCGAGCACTATGTAAAATGTGTTCATGTAATCGAAGTTACTCAACGTGCTCGTACTTGTAATCTTCATACATTTCATTTTTTCGAATCCCTTCTCTTCGCTCCCTATTTCGCTATAGTCGGTGACCTCTATTGCGCAAAGCCGGTTCGCAAAAATTTTCAGCGTGGCGCAGCCTTCGGTTTTTAGCACAGGCGTAACAGTTTCGTTAGTGGAAGCATTTTCGGCGTAGGCTAAAAGATTTGAAGCTGTGTTCCCTAATATCAATCCATTCGAGATTTTCGCATCGAACGGAAGTATACGAAGTAGCGGACATTTTCGTTTGGCATCGGCGATAAATTTTGGGGACGCGCAAAAATTCAGGTGCGAATCAAAAGACGCATCACTTGACGATTTGGAATCATTTATCATTTGCCTGTGAACGTCCCTAAGAGATCCGTAAAATTTAATAGCTAGACCAGAGAATATGCATTCGGCAGCCCATCGCGCCGGCGTGATGTGCGCGAGTCGAACATTTATACTTATGGTTACTTCATCTTTTTTACCAGTTTCGCATGCTTCTACTCGATGCCATTCTCCGGGTGAGACTCTGATCATCATTCCCGGCTTTAATCTTTCGCTTTTACTATCACCCTCGGTTGATGGCGATAAATCGTATTTCTTTTCTCGTTTCAAACCATTACAATTAAGAGTATTTCCCCATAGTTCACGCGATCTGTTTCTCTTCTTTTCGTAGGCGTTTCTGGGCGACGTTAAATTCATACCACTCGAAAGTGGGTTCGCTTCTCCTCGCGCCGTTTTCCACTCTTTCTCACCGGTCAGCTGAATCGTATAATTCAAGTTTTCGTCCCAATGCCACTCTGCGAAATCGTTCTCTTTTCCATCCTTCTTCACGTTCTTCGATGCGTAAATTCCCACCTCGATATCGTGCGTGTAGTACTCGACTCGTTCGTGATGTACTAATCTCTTAGATACGAGCATTTGCTTTATGGCTACCGCTCCAGGAGCAAAGCAAAAAGGTTGATTTATGGTAGTTCCATTTTCATGCAGCGCTTCGAGCATATCATCTATTTCCTCTTCGTCCAATTCTTCATTATTTGGATCTCTACACGTGCGTAATAGCGATTTCAAGTCACCTTTACAAAATCCCAATTCCAAACACGATTGGAGAGCTTCTGGCGAGAGACTCTTGTAAGAGACGCGATTGGCTTCTGCTCTCACGCTCTCGCGAAAGAAATCCTCGAGTTCTTCGAGATAACGCGGTGTTTCGCTCTTTTTCCGCTTTTGTTGTGTTTTTGCGGGCATGTTTTTACGTACTATATCATGATGCTGTTATTGTAAATGAAGAACTCGTTTGTAAAAAAGGAAGGTAAGGTCTCAATGACTCAATGTTTCATCAATCGATAAATTACAAAGCAACTACTTGCCTCTCAAGCGCCTGCGACGCTTCCTGACTCGGAATATTCGAATGCAAAACACCCCCAGAAGTGCACCGATACCACCCATAACCCAGGTTTCATCACGCATGTGATGTTGTTCGCTTCGACGTAACGAGGATGATGACGACGACGACGAAACAACCGCCGGCTGGTCGACGCTCAAACCCCTAATCTTCTCCTCGTCGTTTTGGTTGTTCTGAAGATTCAATCCCGCAAATCTATTACTATTACTGCTAATTCTACTACCACTAGTACTAACATCGTTGCTACTAACACTCATGCTATCAATTTTGTCAGATATCTTACTGGAAAGCAACGACGACCAGGACGATAAAGACGACTTTTTGTACGTCGGCATCCAGCTCGGCGTGGTGTAAGAGGATTTCGCGTCGTGAAAATTTAAAGGTGAGGACGGAGAGCACTTCGTCGTTCCAATATTTCCGGGTTTTCCACCAAGTGTAGCGGAGAATTCTTTGAATGCGACATCCGTTCGTCTCTCTGGAGCGTGCCCAATTCCGGTCATAGCGGTATGCAATTCAGCTCCCGTGGGACAAAGAGGCTCCGGACACGAATCCTTCTGTTTCTCCGTATCCGACACATACTTTACCGCCGAGAGAAGGAAGTTAAAGCAGTTGGCAACCATGTGACTCGAATCCAAACAATTTGAATCACCGAATACAAAAACACGACCACTACCTACATCCGATAGAGCACAGACTGCGTAGTCTGCTGCTACTCCACGTCGAGGAGGTGTCCGTTGGGTATGCGTAGTCTTCTGTTCCGCAGCCGCGTCTACGGCTTTATCAACCATCGATGCAGAATGCACGAAGGCTCCTTTCGGAGCGCTCATAACGTTGGCACCAGAAGATATTCGTACATTATCTCTTCCGATCCGTGCAATGCCTTCTATGATACGGTCACCGAAACTAAACCCAAAGTCACCGAGCAGATCGTTCAGCGCCGGTACGTTTGCGCCACCGGTAACGGGTGTCCACCACTCGTGCGTATTGTCATCGAAGAAACGCATCGTGTGCATGGTTTTCACGTTATACCATTCACCAAAAACAATCAATCCTAATCCTAAAGTCCGCACATCGTTTGATAACTTCTTGCGCTCTTCCTTTGAGTATTCCTCTTCGGCGTCAACAATCAGTATCGACGCGTAAAGGGTGGCATCAAAACATGTAAAAGGACCAGTCAAAACCTCTAAGAAATATCCGTTATCAAGTAACGAGTCATACATAGCGTGATAATTAGTATGTGGATGATCACCGTGCCAATCCAGCACGTCCGATTTGACGTCTAAATTATCCCGCGGTACGTATCCTGGTGGGTATCTGACGTTATGAAACTGGTCCCAGAGGATGCGCTTTTCTCTCGCCGGCGTCGGAATGATCTTGACTATAATCGGCACAACAACGGTAGAAGAGCGTATTTCTGTCTCAAAAATACCGTCATGTCCCATTGCGGGTGGGGATACAACTGTGAACGAAATTGTCCCCGATGCTTTGCCTTGCGACTGCTTGCCACTTTCCTTCACTCTCACGTAAACTGCCAAATAGCCGCTCCACGGCCAAAGTGTCTCTGAAAATGCGAACCGAACGTCCAAATGTTGTCCCAGATCGTGAGACGATGGACTGAACTTAGGTTCTGCGTCTAAAGATCCGCGAACACCCATACCGTTCACGATAGTGGCATTAAAATTAAGTGGCATCATGGAATGATAGATTGGCTGTCTGCAGTGCGGCCAAGCGTACTTACATTCCGTGAGATCAATGTTACCTGGAATCAAAGAGGCTCGAGGGACGTATTCTTTTAATATTTTGGCTGAACTTTCCAAGTTTAATAATCCAGCACCTTGCTCGTACATGGGAATTTCCGGAAGTCGGACTGCGCCTTCAACTAAAGCTTGCTTCATTGACGCTGGGTTTAATTTCAACCATCTTTCTCGTTCTGGAACGACAGAAGCTAATAAAGTTACAGCTCCAGCAACTACAGGTGATGCAACCGACGTGCCCGACAGAGAGCGACAACCACCGGATATTCTACTACCGAATACATCTTGACCAAAGGCGACAATATCTGGTTTCACTCTTCCGTAGCCTTCCGGCAAATCCCACGTGGACATACCTCGAGATGAAAACGGCGCGATACGCCTTTCATAGTTGACACCACCTACTCCAATAACATCCATCATATCCGCAGGATTATTGAGAGTGCCATACAATGGACCATCGTTCCCTATCGCAGAGACCATGATGATACCATTTGCGGTGATTTCGTTTACTTTCTCGACAAACGGTAAATCCAAGTAATCCGGTCCACCGATGGATAAGTTAATCACGTGCATTTCAGTTGCGATGGCGTAATTGAACGCGTCAAGGAACCACGAAGTGTACGATACTTGATCATTTGTAAACACTCGGAACGTGTGAATATCAGCTTCGGGGGCAAAACCGGAACATTGTGGAAATGTCGAAGCAATCACTCCCGCAACAAATGTGCCGTGGCCAAGTCCATCGGCGAGTGTATTTTCGTGCGTCCAGTTTGATCGATCTTTCACTCGGCCTTTGAAGTGCGAGTGTTCAGAGTCCACGCCCGTGTCAAAAATACCCACCTTGACGCGCTGCCCCTTGAATCCTTGTCTCCACAACGACTCCGCGTTGAAAGCGCTTGAAATCGGTTGACCTCTGCCATTTCGAGCATGTAGCCGATTTCTCAAACGTCGACCTTTTCTTCTAAACGTGCTGCTATGTATGTTATCTTCTTCAACGCCGTCGTCGTTGTCGTCGTCGTCGTCATCGCCGTGGGTTCCTTCATCACTATCACTACTTCTATCACTGCTTGTGCTTTCTTTTGACTTTGGAAAACGCGTCAAACGAGCGTCGACAAAGAAATCCTTCACGCCGAGTGTACGCGCGAGCGGTTCCGCTAGCGAAGCTATAAGCGCCGCCTCGTTCCTGGAAGTGACGAGTGCAAAATCTGTGGGAAATGCTTCCGCTCTATTCTTACGATCTAATATCGTGTGCTCAACTGGCCTAACGTTACTCGTGAGCGTATCGTCAATCTCATCATCCGCAAGAGTGACTGAGGATCCACTCTTCTTTCCTAGTATTCGTTCGAGCGTTTTCTTGTGCTCATTTTGCATCTTGTACGACGTAAACCGAACGATGTATTTCTTGGCTGACGACTTTACGAAGCGCGCTTCTTCCTCGGACAAAACTGCACCGCTTGTTTCGATATCTGGTGCTGCACGTTGAATTGCTTCTACGCCGGGTGTTTCTGCTTCAGCGTATTCTCCACTATCCAGGCTTTTACTCAACGACGTTCTTCCCACCGAACAAACCTCCTCATCGCCAGCGAGAAAGCTAGGAAGAAGAAGTTCACGCCCTCGCGCGGAAAAGCCGGAAAAGGTATGCGCTGATACTGCGACCGTGATCAGAACAAACGCAAAAGACGCGCTCGTCCGTACACTGGCAATTCCACGCATAGTATTCCTCTTCAGTAGAAGTTGGAATATAGACACTCGTTATGATATATATAAAGAAGAGGATTTGGAAAAAGTTGTGGAAAATACTCAAAAAGAATCTCAAAAGACGGGAAGAAACAGACGAGTTTTGCTCTCGAGCACGGAATGATGGAAGACTACATCCTCCACAACCTAACACGCGTGTACTTTGTATTCGTGCTCGTATTGTTGCTGCTGAAGCAGTTTTGCAGCCGCATCTTTATTTCTCCACGCGAGTCGTGCAGCCGCGTGTTCGCGCTCTGAAAACTTTCGCTCGTACTGTCGTTTGGCTTCACTGAGCGCGCGATACTCATCCTTCGTTTGTCGATCTAAAATTGACGCGCGGTCGCGTCTCGCCTTTTCGCGTGCCGAGAACTCCTTAGCGACGCGTTGCAATCTGTCTTCGTGTATTGAGTTTTCAACGTGTAATCGACGAAGTATGGTTTCGTTTTCTTCCAGATCACTCTCCAATTTTTCGCGTTCGTTTTCGACGGAAGCGCGTTCGCGTTCTCGCGCATCGTCAATTTCCTCTTCGCGAGTAGCGAGTAGCGCGATCGCTTCTTCAATTTTAATTGCTTCTGTTTGTGCGATTTCACCGTATATCCTCGCGAGTGTCGCGGTGTTTCGCTTCAACATTTTGTTTAAACACTCGTCCCTCAAAAACTGTTCAAACGCCTGTTTAGTTTCGGTAGCTTCTTTCTCTAACTCGTGCACTTGTTGCTCTGTTTTTCGTCGAATTTCTTCAATCGCGTTTTTGTGATGTGACACGACCTCGACATAATTTGCATCTGCTAAGCGTAGAATGTGCGATAGCCGTTTGTTTATTTCGAGTTTGTTTGCGACGCTTTCTTTCATTTGCGCCTTTTTCATCGCTCGCGCGCTCTTTTTCTCCTCTTTCTTCTTTGGACGGTTCTTTCGAGCGGCAGCAGAGGATATCCATTCTTTCTCGTCGGCAATTTTTGGTTCTTCTTCTCTATCCTTAGCAACATCATTTTCTTCGCTATCATCGTTCTTCACTTTTCCTTTATCACATTCACATTCACTTTCACTTTCGCTCTCGCTTTCGCTTTCGCTTTCGCTTTCGCTTTCGTCGTCCTCGTCGTTTGAAGGGGCCGTACTATTACTTTCCGGGAACGTCTTCGAAAATTTACTCGTCTCACTACCGTCACTACATCTTCCCATTTCTTTCCCCACATCGTCGAGCATTTCAAAATACCAACTCACCTTTGCGTCTTCTGCGATATCTATGCGCACTTCGTGTCGCAGCCTCGCGTGCGTTTCTGCTCGCTCTGCTTCATTTTTTATGCTCTCGGTCAAAACCTCTCGTCTTTCTTCTTCTTCTTTTTTCACCTTCTCTGTGCTCTTTTCCAACAACGCGTCCATCTTTCGCCGCGCGAGATTGAGAACGCATTCCACGGTCTCAAAGAGCGCTTCGCTGCTCTCGTCGTCGTGTGCTCCTTCGTTGTCTTCTTTGTCGTCGCCGTCTTTTTGAGAAGAGAAAGGAACAAAGACAAGGTCAGATCTAAAGATACCTAAAAATATCTACTTAAAAAGGAAACAGAGAGAGAGAGAGAGAGAGAGAGAGAGAAAAAAGCGACACCGTTTACCTTCTTCTTCTACCTTCTTTGAATTCTTCTTCTCGCACGACAAAGAACCCGCTTCCGATTTCTTGGACGACGTAACCACTTTTGCGTTCTTCTTTCTCGCGCGTTCTCTTCGCGCGCGAATTCTCTTCGCGCGCGCGACGGACGCGGCGGCGTCCAGCATAATATTTTTAGATTTTTATTTTTAGTCGTCGTTTGTGCTTTTGAGGGAAGTCGTTAAATATATTTTTGTGAAGTTGAACACCTCACTGGACTGAACACCAACCACTCCTACGGACTCCTGCTCTTGTTCGCGCGCTTGTATCGTTCTGAGTGCGAGCAAAAAGCGAAGAGAGACAGAGAATCAGCCCAAAAAATGTCGATAAACTTTTCGAAACTTCTCGCCCAAGAGATTGAAAAAAAGAAAGAGATGAAAACACCACCTTCATCAGAAACAACAAGAACAAACGAAAACGACAACGATGAAGAAAAGATGAGAAAAAAAGCGGACGAATTGATGAGCGACGAAGTGTTCTTTGCGCAGTTTTTTACCCGGAAACCGATCGAAGATTGGGATACATATCGAGTGCATAGGAGAGATAAACCGGATGAATTCATTCCTGGTTTGTTTTACGTGCCAGAGTTTATACACGAAGAGGAAGAGAGAAGGATAAATCGAGCGATACGGACACAAAAAGAAGCGAAATGGGTGGAGAGCAAAGGGAAAAGGAAAATATTGAACGTACCGGCAGCACCGAACAACGAGAACACGCCTTTATGGATCAACGCGTTAAAGAAAGCCCTGCGAGAAACGACGGCCATGGATGGTCAAAATGAGGCGAATCACGTCTTAATAAATGAATACAACGCGCCCGCCGGTATCGATCCACACTTTGACGGCATCGTGTACAACCCACACGTAGTTATAGTTACGACGACGGGAAGAGCTTTGATGGATTTTTGGCCAAAGGAATCAGCAGACGAGCAAAAAGAGCAAGAACCAGTCGCGCAAATACTTCTACAACCGCGATCCCTTTTGATATATAGAGATGAATTCAACGATACGAACGGAGCCTATTTTTTACGTCACGGAATACGCCACTCGAGCAGCGACGACGCTTCTAAAGCGCATCCGCCATCCGTGGCTACAATTATAGAAAAAGGAGAAGAGAACGTTGCAAACTTGAACAGAAGCGCGTTGCGACATTCAATCGTATTCGTGAAGAAGAATATGGGCGCTTAGTTCAAATATATAGAACCTTGTAAAAACATAAATTTAGTATGAAAATAGAATCGCGCGCGCGTGCGAAACCAGAGAAGAAGAAACAAAGAAGAAAGAAACGAATTTATATATATTAGTACACGAGTTTTATTAACAACTTATCCTCTGTTACGGAGGACTCCAGGCACCATATTTCTTCCAATCCTTGATCCCTTTTTTGTTGAAGAAGTGACCTTTCGGGTAGTATCGAGGTTCGTTGGATGCCACCGCGCCGAACTGTTTCGAAAGTTTCACGTGAATAGCCGGTATCTCGTACTTGATTTCCTGCGTCAAATCAGGTTCATCGGAGATGTAATGTAACCACTGATGCCACTCTCTCGGCACGTTCGCTGGATTATAATCGTCCAAATCTTTGTATTTCACCCACCTCGATCGTCCTTGTTGATATTTCGTATTCTCGTAATATTCGTTCCCGTGCTGATCTGTCCCGACTAGTCTACCTTTCCTCGAATTTAACTGCCACACGGAACCGTCCAAAATAGAGGTTCTGTTGTTTTTTATCATCACGCGAGTGAGTGATACGATGGAAGAAGAAGAAGAAAACGTCGCGTGTTAGTTTTTTGTTTTGTTGTTGTTGTTGCTCGCATCATAAAATCTAATCGCGAGACGACTGGAAAGAGAAAGAGACCCCGTCCGGGGTGACTAAACGATAATAATACTATACGACAAATATATAAAAAAATAAGAAGAATAGAAACACGCACAAAGTCGAGTAATTGCTCTCTCGCGCAGACGACGACGATAAAGACGACAGTGGCAAAGACGCTGTACTCGTCGTCGTCGCTCTTCTCGCCGCCAGTCGTAACGTAGACGCGAGCATTTTTAGTGTGGTTGGCGACTCTTTCTTCTCGATTTTCCCGTTTTTTTTTCTTTTTCGCGAGAAAATTTTCGCCCTTTCGAAAAATTCTTTGCAGAAGATTAATTCTCCTTACTTAATTCTCATCACTTACTCATCACTGTCGAAGAACAACAGAAGAAAGTTTTAAAACACACACACACACACAAACAAGAGACTCGATACTCGCGCGTTTCCTTCTTTATCGTCGCAGTAAGAATTTGAGAATTCATTACACACAAAACGTATAAACTCATCAAAATCATCAGAAAGTGATTATTTGTGTGAGCCAAGACACACACAAAAAGGAGAGGAGGATCATCAGAAAAGAGAACTTGAGGAGATACATGATGACGATGATGATGCGACAGAAAACAAGGTCTTCGTCGAGAAGATTTCTTGTCGTTCTTCTTGCCGTGTGCTTATCGTTCGTCTTGATTCAATCGACGACGAACGTGAATGGAGGATTCACACAAGTAGCAGCGCAAGAAGAGGACGATGGAGATGACGATGGAGGAGAAATTAGCAACAACACCAACGAGGAGGAAGAGGAGGGAGAAATAGACACGAAATCAACCGTAGAGGAGGAAAATTTGAACGACCCGGGGTCATTCGGCGAACTTCCCGCGTACGGTGAAAACGACTCGTTCGGGAGACGCACGGGGAGTCGATGGACTGGGGCCGGAGCCGCCATGTTGTGGGACGTTGGAGAAACGTTCGAAAAGGCGTGGGATGCCGGGTACAAGAAGATTTCCACGCACGCGGCGCCTAGACTGTCCGCCGCCCACGACTGGTCTCATAAATACATTCATGAAAACATTCGCGATTACGTCCCGAAGGAGTACTCGCCGTTTGTTGCCGCCGTGATTACGTATTCGTTACCGTTGTTGCCGGTGTGCGTGGTGATTTTCATTTTGAATAGATTGACGGCAATGTTGAGTTTGCAGAAAGTGTTGTTAGTTGTGAACGCTTACAACGCGACGTATTGCTTCATCTTGTGGTTCATCAACGCGCTCACTGGAAACGAGCCGATGGCGAGTTTACAAGCGTCCAACGAAGCCGATTACATCATCTTACAGTTTTTGAAGTGCGTGTCGTACGCGGTATATTTGTTCTTGCAATTGTTTCACATCGCCATTTTGTCCGGAACAAAAGCGGAAACGATGAAAACGGTGGCGATTGGCAACTTCTTCTTATCCGTCTGCATTGGATTTCACTACTTTATCAAAGTTTGGTCTCCAGCGATGCACGGACACCCACCGGCGACGAGCCAAATCACGTACATTTTGTACACGATGATGTTCGGGACGATGGCGTATTCGAGTTACTTGCGAGATCCTCAAGAAAGAGCGCAAGCTGCTTCGGTATCGACCATGTTTGGCGTGGATAAACAGTTTTAACGAAGAGTCCAGTAAAAATGGTTGGATTATTGATTGAACTTGTTGGATTTCTTGATTGAATTAAAAATCTCATTACTAAAATATTATTACACACAAGACAAGACCCCCTTCTTCTTCTTTTGGTTTTCAACTTTTTTTCAAGCAAAGCAGCAGCGTTTTGTCCTCGTCTTCATTCCTTATTCATTTTAAACGAGGACGAGGACGACGACGACGACGGCGCAATTAAGAGCGAGGAGCGAGAGCGTTTTTAGAAGAGCGAAGAGAGAAGAAGAAAGATGGACACGATCCGATCGACCATTCCTCAAGTGAATGATCTCGAGGAGTATTTAACGAGCACTGGCTTCGCGAAAAAAGATGTGAAAAACTGCGCCTTGTTTTTACAAATGATCGAAGAACATAAATTGAGACGGAGCGCGTCTACGTTCAGAGCTGGAGAGATTGTGTTGGAACACACGAACGAAAAGCTACGCAAACGATCGTTTCTGACGAAAATTCTCTTCGGTTCCAGTCCTTCGACGGTGAACAAACACTTGATTTTGTTGGAGCAAACGTTTATTGCTTCGTTGGATACTTCGAGTACGAACTTGAAACGAGCGTTGGAGCTATTCAACGAGTTAAAAGCGATTGTCGAAGAGACGTTGGGGCAGAAGAATTCGCAACGATTAAAACGCTTAGAGGGTATGTTGTTAGAAGCGTCCGGAGAATTCGACAAAGCGATGGAACACTACGATGCGATATTGGAAGATCAACCGACGGAGCAAAGAGTGATGAAGAGAAGAATAGCAGTTTTTGAATCTCAAAACGATACGAAGAAGTGTTTAGAAGCGTTGAACAAGTATTTGGACGTGTTCATGGACGACGTTGAAGCGTGGGAATACGCTGGAAAGATTTACGCGAAGCTGTTCATGCACGAACAGGCTATCTTTTGTTTCGAGGAATGCATATGCTCGGCGCCGAGTAATTATCACCATCACAGGCGCGTCGCGGAGCAGTTATACGCTTTAGGTGGGTTTGATAACTTACGTCGAGCGAGCATGTATTACGCGGCAGCTATTGATATGTCCACTGGTGCAGATGTGAGGGCGTTGTATGGGTGCATATTGACCCGAAATACGTTGGTGAAGAATCACGCCGGTAGTAGTAACGATAGTAGCAATAGTAACGGTAAGAATAGTATAGAAGCGGTGGAGAATTTGGCCGCCGCGGCGGCTGAACGATTGGAGCAAATGTACGCCATCAAACAGGAAGAGTTACTAGGTATTGTTAGACAAACGGTGAAAGTGAAAGAGGCGAAGAAATGATAAGATTTTTTTAAATATATACCAGTACCAAAACGAGCCGTCGGTAAAAATAGTATCGCGATTTGTGTGTATTTTGCTGATTAAAACTCTTCTTTTTCTATTCTCTCTCTGTTCTTCTTCTTCTTCTTCTCTTGTTCTCTTCTCGTATTCTTCTTCTTATTAGTTGTTATCTTTATTACGTGTTTCTTTCGAGTGGCTGTAACGCGGGCGTCAAGTAGTTGCCCGAGTTCTTTGACGCAACTTGCGTGACGAGCTCGTAGTCGCCCTCGGAGCCTTTATCGTACGCGACGTCAAACGTTCGGTTTCTCGCCTCAGAATCGTGAAGCGACTTCACGCAAACGTCCGCAACATCCGCGCACGAAATAGTTTGCGTCAATCGTTCGCCTTGGTCAAAGACCAACGCCTTACCTCCACTCGGTTCTTCGCTCAACACCGCGGGTCTCACGATGGCGTATTGCAATCCCGATCTTCTCAACGCGCATTCACCGTCTTTCTTGTGCTTCACAACGCGTTGCTTCTCTTCCCCTGGTTCCATGCCTGCGCCAAAGCACGACAGTAGAACGATATCCGCCTCTTCACCTCTCGGGTTCGCTTTGAGATATTCCAAAACTAAGGAAAACTGGTTGGTCGCGCCGGCCAAATCATCTTCCAACGTCTGGTTCGTTTTCGCGTTCACTTTCGCTCGGAACTGAACGCCGATTTTCGCAATCTTGGAAACGTCGAGTTGCGGGACGTCCGCGGACGAGTTCATCGTCGTGTCGTCGACATCTTCTGAAACGAATCGAGACCACGGAATGGATTGCGTTTTCCATCCCAACTTTGTGCGCATGGAAGCGCGGAACAAGTTCCCATCCGTATCGATGACGCAAAGCGAATACTTCTTCGCGTCGCACTTGTATCGAATGGTTAAACCCTCGCAGGAGGACAAATCGATCGCCTTATTCGAACTCTCTGCGTGAAGAATTTTCACATCCGGCGAGATGAGCGTCGCAACGCCGGTTCTCGGCGTCACGAACCCGGACCAACTGGCAAACTTCCAGTTCTCCTCGGACGGTTCAAATTTCACTTTTTGTACAGTTCTTCGAGTCGCTTCCGATTTGGCCGCAGACGTGGACGATTCGCCGCTGCTGGCAGTTCTCCAGCCACCCCCAGCTGCATCGCTTGCGCTTTGGCTGAACTCAGTCGACCATTGTCTCTCACCTTCGAAGTTTTGTGCCCATTTGAAATCCGTCAACATCTTCTTCGACTTGACGGATTGACCCGCTCGTCTCGCCGCCAACGTGTGGAAGTAATCCTGCATCGCCGCGCACGCGTTTTGAACGCCAAGAACCTCGACGTTATACAAATCCGACGTCAACGTTGACGAAGCTCTCGCGCAATACATTATCTTCGCGCAACCTTTCACCGCCTCTCTCATGGTGTCCAAATCTGACACGTCGCCGACAAACACCTCGACGTTGGGCGGTAAAAACTCCTTGTCCGACTCGCGTCGAATCAACGCGCGAACGCCGTACCCTCTCAGCAAGAGCTTTCTCACGATGACTTTTCCAACTCTCCCAGTCGCACCGGTGACTAACACCGTCGTGAACTTCGCCTGCGGATTCGCATCGATCATATCCGTGGTATCGCCCGATAACAAGTCCATGTCGTAGATGCTCGTGTCGTACCCGGCGTTGCCTGGGATGTTCCCGGTAGATTTCTGCAATCGAGTCAACGAGGTGATTTGCTCGAAGAAACCATCGAACATCTCTCTGGATTTACGACCAATCGCGATTGGATTGATGTCATCCGCGGACATGTCTTTGATTTCTTTCTTTTTATTTCTTTTTTCCTTTCTTCTCAGCTTCGCTGGCACATCCGACGTCATCTTTGCCGATGATGACGCTCCTGCAGAAGATTTATCCTCTTTGTCGTCGCTTTCGTCGGAGGAAGCGGACGCGCGAACGACGACGACAGAAGACGAGGAGAAGTTTCTTCTTCCGTTGTTTTTATTGCGCCCTGCGGAAGAGAACGGTGCTGCGGAGGAGGAACCACCACCTTTTAGAGGTGCACCACCTCTGAGAAAGGTGACTTGGTTTTGGACGACGACTAATCTTCGGGAATGGGAAGAGGAGGAAGAGGAAGGCAGATTGCTCGCGCGCGCGGCGGCGGCGGCAGAACTCGTCGTCGCGCAACCAAACGGTGATGCTGTTGCCGCAACCACCATCTGACTGTATTTATTTATTTATGTATTATGGAAGTGCTGCGCGTGTGTGGAGAGCGCTTTGAAGTACTATATTTTAAGTGGAGTAATCTCGGATAACTCTCTCTTCTTCTTCTTGTGGCCCCAGAGAGACGCAGAAAAGAAAGAAAAAAAAAACGAAAAAAAAAGCACCGGAGTCTTCTTTCCTTTGATTTTAAGAGAGACCCAAAAAAGAGAAGAAGAGAAACAAAAGACGAGAAGATTCCCACACAGACAGTGAAGTGAGACAACACAACAAAACACGAAAGACACGCACTCTGTTATTATTTTCACAAACAGAGAGAGAAAGAGAGAGAAGAAGAAGAAGAAGAAGAGATAAAACAGCAGCGATCATCATCTCGATGAGAAGAAGAAGAGAGAAGAAGAAGAAGATTTTAATATCATCGCGCGCTTTATCCTTCCTTCGTCTAAAAGTCAAAAGCACAACAGAAACAACAAACGAATTTTTTCTTTTCAAAAGTCGTTGAGAGGGTGACCGTTTGTTTGATTCTTTCTTACGAAGAAGAGTACCACCGAGTGCAGGACCACGACGAGGACTATAATAACGTGAATAATAATAAAGGACGAGAAGATGACGATGATGATGGCGACGACGACGACGACGACGAATACAGAAGAAAATCAGAGCAGAGACGCGTACGGGTTTGCGATTTCAAAGGAGAACAAACAGCCCAAAGATTGGAAGGAAGTGCTGAGAAAAGAGGAAGAGGAACGTCAAGTCGCGTGGTACGAATTTTTACGAAGGGGAGAAGATGGTATGACGCCACCGACGCACGCTAAAAGAAAGATGAAATACAACGAGGACAACGAAGAAGAAAAAGACGACAACGACGAAGACGAAGAAGAAAACGACTCCTTTGACGCCGTAAGAGCGGTCATGGCTCTGATACGCGACGACGATAGCGCCGATGACGATGCCGACGACAAGAAGGAGGAGAAGAAGAAGAAGAAAAAGAATACGGACACTACTAGCGACGAAGTATCCAGTAGCAGCGAATTCGATGGAAAACGAAGGAAAGAGCTCGAGATGCTCGTGAACAATGGTTTACCGATGAGTCAACGCGCGAAACTTTGGGAAATTTTTGCAAACGTACCGAGTAAACGCAAGAAAGGTTTATACGATGATTTAGTTCGAAGAATCGAAGAAACAGTGGACGAGAATAATGCAGACGATAATAGTTATAATCTGATTTTGAGCGAACGAAACGGATCGCCTCCGAAAGATGCGAATGATGACACTAACATCAACAACAACAAAGCGACTCTTCCCACGAGCGACGACGACGATAAATGCGAATCGAAGCTTTTTGACATTTACAACCACGTGCAGAGCTTTGCGGATGCAAAAGTGCAGGTCGAGAAGGATCTCCCACGAACCTTTCCGGCGCATCCGTTACTGGAAGGCGTCGGGAGAGATGCTCTTCGACGCGTATTATTAGCCTACGCAAGATACAATCCGAAAGTTGGATACTGTCAAGGTCTTAATTTCTTAGCTGGACTTTTGTTGCTGCTCATGCCGGAAGAGTCCGCGTTCTATGTGCTCGGGACAATCGTCGAGGACATCTTGCCAGGATATTTCGTCACGAAGCAAATGCTCGCGCCTTCGGTGGATCAGAAGATCTTGAGAGTATTCGTCAGTCAAAAGTTGCCGACGCTTTTAGAAAAGCTCGATAAGTTCAACATTCCGTTATCGGCAATTACTTTGAATTGGTTTTTATGCTTGTTTGTGAACTGCTTGCCGTGGGAGACCGCGTTACGAGTTTGGGACGTTTTGTTATTCAAACGTGATCGAACGGTCTTGTTTCAAGTAACTTTAGCTCTGTTAGAATCGCCGTCTATTTTGAAAGCGGTGAAAGAACCTGCATCAGACGTGAGCGCGCTAGCGACGGCGTTACAAAGTGCCGTGACGGAAGCATTCGACGCTTCGGCGCTGATGATGACGGCGACGCTCGGTAACGCAGACGTGACGATGCACAAGGTTGAACAGCTCGCGAGAAAGCATAAGAAATCCGTCGCCAAGGAGATTTTTGGCGCAGATTACCACCAATTTATGACAATGTCCATGAGCTTCGCGTTCACCAACACCACTGGCAACAATAACAAAGACAGCGGCAAGGACGGAGAAGATGCCGATTCGAAGAAATTAGGAGAGATGTTTGAGAAATGGTGCACGCCGTGGAGAGAGAGAAAAAAATATATACAACAGCAAAGCACAAAAAATAGAGAGAAGGAAGAGGGAGTATCACTGACGACGACGCCCGAGCTCGCGGATGATAATATCGACGAGGAGGGCGCGTCACTGGACGAAAAAATTTCGAAAGTTTTACGCTTTGACGAGACGGACGAAGATGGACGACCAGCGAACCACCCGTTGGTGGAAACGCCGATGACGTGCGACTCGGTCCAATCTTCGTCAGCACCAGTAGCAAAACAAAAAGAAGGCGAAGAGAAAGACGGCGGCGGCGACGAAGCGGAGTCTGCACCGACGACGACGACGACGACGACGACTGGTAGTTTCGGAACTTCATTTAAAGAGTGGATGTCCACGGCAAGGAAAAGTTGGGAATTCAAGAGGAAATCTTCGTCGAAGGAGGTTGAAGTCACCAGCGGCAGCAGCGGCAGCGGCAGCGGCAGCGGCGGCGCCACGGCTGCTCCTGCATCGAGCGAGGAATACGACGAAAATAACGATGCCGTCGTCAAAGAACAGACCTCGAGCGATGCTGCACCGCTCCACTCGCGCTTGGAAAAGCTCGAGCGAGACGCGAAAGAGAAGGACGACGTTATTCGAAAGCTTCAAAAGCGCATCGAAGCGCTCGAAGAACGATTGCTGCTTTCCTCAAAGTAGTGCGTGTTATTTATATCATATTAAAGCATATTAGTATTCATCGTCATTTCTTTTCTTCTAAAACGCCAATCATGTAATCGTCTACGATATCGAACACTCTCGACGGATGTTGCGGTCCGCGAAATCCTTTACTCGCGTCGCCTCCTGCGTTTTTGGCAATCGCCGCTACTCCTCCCGGGTGTTCCTCCGCGTATTCCGTCACGTCGTACACTTTCTTATCGATAATAATCCACAAATCATCCACCGAGTTGTGTTTCCTCACTTCCTCTGCGCTAATTTCCCGCGTTTTATCTACCACCACCATTTCCTCTTTCTTCTTCTTCTTCTTACTCTTTGAAGAGGACGAAGAAAGGAGAAGCGCTCGGTAAATGTATAACAAAATCACGCACACGAGACCGACGAAGAACAACCTCGGGTTGTCACTCTTTGACTGCACCGCTTTTGCAAAAGGCTTTTTTTTAAACATTAGTATCAGAGATGTTCGTTCTTGTTGTTGTTGTTGTTGTTGTTGCTGCGGTGACTGCGTGCACGAAGTAAAGCGATGATATGTATTGCGCGTATATTTGTTTTTGTGTGTTGATTTGTTTTTATTTTTTTTTTGAAAAAGTTCACCCTTCTCACAACAACACCAGACAACTTCTTCTCCTCTTTCTCACTCTCATCATCATCATCATCATCGTAAAGAAGAAGAAGAAGATGGTTTTGAGACGACGATGAAAATGATGCTCGAAGACGGGTTGGAAACGCTCGCCATGTTCGCGCGAATGCGGTCGGTGGATGCCATCGTTCGTTCAGCGCTATTGAAAAAACAACAACAACAACAACAAGAAGATGAGGAGGAGGAGTTAAATAATTTTAATGTGAAACAAAAAAACGTCAACGCGCTGGACGAGTTGCAACGGACCGCGCTACACATTCTCTCGCTCCTCGAGAACGACAACAAAACAAAGTTTTACGAGAGACTGTCGTGCACTTCTCACAGTCGTCCGAGTGAGACTGGTGGTGAGACTCATCACGACGACGACGACGATGAGAAAAGGAACACAATAGATAAAACGAGAAGAGACTACATCGACGTTTTCTTGAAGAAGATATTCGTGAAAGCCGAGGCAAGTGGGTGTTTACGAGACGACTTTGCCGAAAAGCACGGCGAGCGTTTACTCGCCTCGGCTTCGTTGTCGGGAGCAAAAGCGGACAAACGAACAGAGGAAGAAGGTGAGAAAAACGAGATGACGAAGAAGATGTTCGTGTACGAGAACGGAACGATACAAGAGACGGGCGAAACGTTCAGAGATGACTTGCTCGACGTAGGAGCGAACAGTCGTTACGAAAATCTGTCGGAAATAACGCTCTCGCTGTCGAAAAATTTGTTCGCCGGCAACACGGGCGCGCACGAATGGACGGCTGGATTCAAACTCGCCGAGTTAGCCATCAACGAACCAGGTTTAGTGTATAATAAAACAGTATTAGAACTAGGAAGTGGCGCTGGTCTTGCCGCCGTAGCTATGTTGCGTTCGCAACCTTTACGATTAGTCTTGACGGATAAAAGTAAAGAGTCGAACGATAACTTGGAAAGGAACGTGCGAGGAAATATTTCCAGTACTACGAGTAGTACGAAAAATAAAACCACCGCGATAAAGAGAGAGAGCGCATTAGATGCGCTCCCGCCAATGCCAACGGGCGAGGACGTGTATCGTAAAGACGTGTTAGCGTCCAAAAATAGGACGGACGAGGAAGAGATGGCTTTTACGTACGAGTGCGAAATCGTGAACTCGTTCGTTTCCATTCGCGAACTCGATTGGTTTTCAGACGAGGAGACGTTGAAAACAGCCGCGGATGTGATAAATCCAGATTTAATCGTCGCCTCGGACGTGGGATACGATCCAGACTTGTTGCCTGGACTCATCGATACGCTCGATGTGTTCCTTTCCAAACGAAGTTCGAATCGAAATTACATGTGGTTAGAACCGGAAACGAGCGAAGACGCGTTTGATATGCTGTTTTCCCCGCGACCGAGCGAAGTCGCGAAACCGTGCATAGCATTAATCGTCAACGCGAAACGGCAAGAGGAAACGAATGCGAAGTTTGACCAACTGTTGAAAGAAAAAGAGCACTTACTCTCGTTTGATGTCACGGAATTCGCTTTACGAGAGAAGGCGTTTCTCGGTTTCGAGGAGGAACGTTTTGAAGGCGTGTCTTCGGAGGAAGAGAGGAGGGACGATGTCATCGTGCGAGTCATTTTTGCTTCGTCTTTGCCGTCCGTGCGGTACATGAAACGCGAAGGGAGTAAAAAAGACGATCCGAGTCACGTGGTCGTCAGAAGAGGACGGTACGTAGTATGAGAAATACTACTACTACGAGTAATAACTCTTCTGTTTGCGGGGTGTGTGTGCTTTTCTTTTGTTTTTGATTTTTTTCGTTTTCTTCTTCTTGTGTGCTTGTTTTCTGAAAATAGCTCTTTAAGTACAGCATAGGAAGGTGAAGGTAAAATGGTATGGGCTCACGTGATTGACGTGTCCTTTTTTAAGAAAAAAAAAGAAAGAAAATATCTTCTTTTTCATCAATCGCGTCATCATCGATCTGACTCAAAAAAGCTCTCAAGCTTGATATAATTCTCTCTCTCGATTCATTCGAACAAAATCCTCATTCAAAACACTCATCAAAACGCTCTTCTTCTCGTCGTTAACTATATAATCGAGAGAGAATAAGTTCTGATACATACTATTATTGTTTTATATCGATTCATTTTACTAAGTAGTAAAGATAAAGATGGCGTCCGCTGCTCTTCAATCATCCTCGATCGCGATGACGAAAAAGAACCTCGTTTCTTCTTCTTCTCAAAAGCGATCAACTTCTTCTCGAAGAAGTTTACACGTCGTCAACGCGGCACCGCCGACTGGGAACGAACGTCGCGCGATGGAATCCGCGAAAGTTGCGGCGAGAACGAACTTCATCAGCAGCACCGAGGAGTTAGACGCGGCTTTGACCTTAGCCGGCGATAACTTGGTCATGTTGGGCATAATCTCCGACGAAGCCTGCGAGGGATTCACGGACGAACAAGCCAAAGAGTGCAGACAAATCACGGCGTCGATGGCGAGAATTGCGAGAGAATGCCCAGACGTGACGTTCTTGGAATGCGACATCTTGTCCTCTTCCGGCGCTAAGAATTTGGCCGATAAGCTCGGCGTCAAGGACTTTCCTACGTTTCAATATTACAAGCACGGCGACTTGTTGTGGCAACACTCCGGTTTCGGCGCCGGCTCGCACGAATCCATCGCGGAAGGTGTTTTGTACTACGGCGATGAAGGTGCCGGCGGATTGAGAGTTCAAGACTTTTTGACCGACATCTCAACCGAGGCGGACTTGAAGGACTTCTTGGAGTTGTGCATGCCGGCGCAAGAAGTTCCGGGTTTCATCGCTCCGGTTGAAATCGAGTGCGCCAAGCAACTCGCGATTGTCGACGTTTCGGTCGAGAACGATCCGCCGAGCGGATGCTTGAAGATCTTCCCGGCGGTCGTTTCTCTTTCCAGAAACACTGCGGGTGCGACGAGATGGGCGAGATTGATCGCGGACAAGAACAAAGAGTCCAAGGCGTTGGCCAAGACTTTGAAGGTGTCGGAAGTCCCGTCTTTCGTCTTTTTCGCGGATGGCAAGGAGGTTGACCGATACACGGGTTCTGACCGCATGACGTTGATGAATAAAGTGTTGGCGTTTCAAAGAGCGAACGGTGTGAAGATGCCGCAAAAGAGAACGACGAAGAGAATGACGACTGCGGAGGCGAGAGAGATTGCGAGAAAGCAAAGGGAAGAAGCGAAGAAGGCTGGCAGATCGCAATGGTCGTAAAAAAGAGATCTCGCTTTTACCACCGCCATCACATCTTATTAATAAGTAATCATTCACAACATTTTCGCACTAGCATCAGGCCAACAAGAACGGCCAACATAAAAAACAAAATTGTAAACGAAGGAAATACAAACGATATTATTAAACAACCAGTTTCTTACTACAAACTATTTTACTATTGTACAACACAACAATCTGCTTTACGAAAAATTATTACGCCTATCTCACCGCGACGAAGAAGATGGAGGAGGTAAATCCATATCTTTCGTGTGAATGGCTAATTTCTTTGCCGCGATGACTTTCTCCACCTTCAACGCGTTTTGAACCTCTTTACTCGCCGTCATCTCGAAGCTCTTCGCCAACATTTCCGACATCGCGTCCGCGCTCGCCGTTGCGTTTGTATTCGCGTTTTCCAACGACACGTTGAAGATTCCAACCTCGTCTTCGCCTTGAGAGCCAATCTCGCATAGTGCGCCTTCTGGTTTGATGACGTACGCTACCCCTGGAAAACATACGTTTCCGTTTACTTTTAACGTGGCTGTCTTTTCCAGCGCTTGCGCGTACAACCTTCCGCTTCTCACATCCAACTGGACTTGACGTTTGGAACCAATTTTCACTTTCTCCGTGACTTCGTATTTTGATGTCGTCGTTTTTGATGTCGTCGTCGTTTGCTCCCCTTCAGCGACGACGACTATTTTCGGTGAGAGCGACGACGCGTAAATGCATTTAAACCCTTCATCACGTCTTCTAAAATGTCTTCTAAAATGTCTTCTTGTCGTCGTCGTCGTCGTGAAAGAAGAAGATGTTGAAGGCGTAGATATCAGACTTACCTTTCCTCTATCCATTTTATAAATATTTTTTTTGAAGACAACATTTACACCACAAAGAAGAAAGAAACTTACGTAAGGTGTTGTTGTTTGTTGACGTCAGCATAAACATCATTGAAACTCTTCTTCTATCATCCGAAGAAGAAGAAGTCAAGAAGAAGAAGTCAAGAAGAAGAGTACTCTTCTCTCTTCTATTTAATAATAAGAATAATAATAGAAGAATCAAATGTTAGCAAAAAGCGCCAATCGGACGGAGTACGAGCGCGAACGCGACGAGCGCATCGAAGCGAACAAAAGAAGAATGGAAAAAGTTCTCGGAGACGCGAAGCGTAAAGCTTTTCCATCGTCTTCGTCTGAAAAGGATACAGAGGAGGAGAGAAGAATAAAGAAGATGAAGAAGAGTAATGCGTTGCTTCCAAAATCCAAACCTTTGCTGTTCGGAGCGACGAAGAGAACGAGCGCGAGAGATAAAAAAGTGGTCAACTACGCCGAAGAGAAAGTCGACGTTTCGATATCGACGCCCACTTTAGTCCCTTCTGGTGGTGGCACTGCGAAAAGAGCGTCGTCGTCGTTTGGGACGTACGACCCGCCAAAGACGCGAGAAGAGGCGCAAAAATCGGCAGTGTTTTACAAACCGGCGAGGAGAACGAAGGAAGTGTATCCGGAAAGTTCCGTCTTGAAGCGCGACGAGGCGACTGGGAAGCTGACGTTCAAAAACGTTCCGAGTTCGCAAGCGCACTTTCAACCGAATTTGACGCCGAAAGAAATGATTCAAGCCGGGACGTTTGGTGGGTGCTACTTTAACCCGCGAGGAGGTAAAAAAGGTTTCCTCAAACGTCCAATTCTAGTCGCGTCGAAAGAGTTTCCCGAGGAATGGTTCGAGAACATGTCCAAAGGTTTATACGAGAATCGAGTGTATAAAAGTTACCGAAACCTGTATCAAGTGAAAGCGGGTCAAGATCAGCACTATTGGGAAGAACACGGATGGATTAACGAACAAGATCCGAGAGGGTGGTTCCAATGGTATTGCAGGTTTTATCTCGGGAGAAGAACGGCGGACGATGCGAGACAAATATCGCGCTGGACCGGAGTTGGCGGCGAAAAAGGTCGATGGAAGAATAATCTCTTGAACAAGATTGTTTCGTCAAACAGACGTTTCGACGACGCCTCGATTTCACCCGTCGTTCGACAAACAATGTTACACTGGGCGATTGAAGTGACGGAAAAAGATTGCATGAAGTTCGCCAAGAGTAAAGGATATAAACTAAAAGTCGTTTAGTGGATATGTACCGGTGTGTACCTGTGAACATGAACATTGTATATACGTAGTAGTTTTGTATTATACTTGGTATAAAACAATATCATAGTGTGGTAGGTACTGGTTGTAAAAAAACAACAACCAGCCTCTTCTTCTTTTCGCCTCAAACTTACTTGCCGGCGTCCGTGCGTCTTCTCTTCAACGTTCTCAAACGCAGCGCGTTCAACTTGATGAAGCCGGCGGCATCTTTCTGGTCGTACGCGCCGCCGTCCTCTTCGAACGTGGATAAGTTGACGTCGTACAAAGAGGTGGGCGATTTTCGTCCGACGCACATGACGTTGCCTTTGTACAGCTTTGCTCTGACCGTACCGTTGACGTGTTGCGCGGCTTGATCGATGCTTTTTTGCATCATTTCTCTTTCCGGCGAAAACCACATGCCGTTGTAAAGCAACTCCGCGTATTTTGGCATAATCTCGTCCTTGTAATGCATTTCCCCTCGGTCCAAGCAAATGGATTCCAAATCTCTTCTCATGGCTAACAAAACGGTGCCGCCGGGCGTTTCGTACACACCTCTCGACTTCATCCCAACGTATCTGCTCTCGACAATGTCTAATCTACCAATGCCGTTATCTCCTCCGAGCTTATTCAACGCCGTCAACATTTCAGCTGGCGATAACCTCTCCCCGTTCAACGCCACAGGGTCCCCTTTCTCGAACTCCAACTCGATGTACGTCGGTTCGTTCGGCGCGTTTTCTGGGCTTACCGATCTCGTAAACATATCTTCCAAATACTCCTCCCACGGATCTTCCAACGCGTTCCCTTCGTAAGAAATGTGTAACAAGTTAGCATCGGTCGAGTACGGTTGCTCTTGCCTCTTCGACGCGGCGACCGGAATCCCGTTTTTGTCCGCGTACGCCAACAACTTCGTTCTGGAATCTAAATCCCACTCTCTCCAAGGCGCGATCACTTTCACGTCTGGTTTTAACGCGTAATAGCCGATTTCAAACCTGACTTGATCGTTCCCTTTCCCCGTGGCTCCATGGCACACGGCGTCCGCGCCGACTTGATTCGCAATCTCGATTTGTTTCTTCGAAATCAACGGTCTCGCGATGGACGTGCCCAATAAGTACGTCCCTTCGTAAATCGCATTCGCTCGAAACATCGGAAAGACGTACTCTTTCACGAACTCCTCGCGAACGTCAACGATGAAGATATTTTCTTCCTTGACGCCCATTTTCAACGCCTTCACTTTCGCCGGACCGAGTTCTTCGCCTTGGCCTAAATCCGCGGTGAACGTCACGACTTCGCACCCGTACGTGTCTTGCAACCACTTGAGAATGATGGAGGTGTCTAACCCACCAGAGTACGCGAGGACGACTTTTTTCACCTCACCAGACGGACCAACTTTTCCAGCCATTGGAACGAACTTTTTATTTAAGCGATTATTGTTACTACTTCTTCTGTTGTTCGCGTTGATGTTCTTGTTGATGTTGTTGATGTTAAAAGACGACGACGAAGAAGATGATGATGATGATGATGATGATGCGGTTGCGTTGGGGATGCTTTTCTTCTTCTTCGCGACGAGAAGTCGTTTGTTGTTCGTATTCTTGGTGTTCTTGAAGGAAGAGACGAGTAACGCAGACTTTAAGGAATGCGTGGAGAAAGACATCTATCTGTGATGCGTGTGTGACGAGCTCGTTCGTTGTGTGTGCGATGGACGAGGCGATAGATAGTGTGTGGGTCTGTCCGCCGTCTTTTTTATCCACTTTTTATTGAAGAAGAGGAAGGTTTTTTTTTTCTCTCTTTTCTTTTTCGTCTCTTGTTTTTCAAAAGTCTCTTGTTTGTTCGTGTGTGTGTTCGTTGTTCGGGGTGGTGTTATTTGCGTTGCATGTATTATTATACTATATTCGCGAACAGACGCTATTCATTTCAAGCGCTATTATTAAACGCGACGTTTTTACTACGATCTAATCGTCTAATAGACTACTTTTTCTCTCTTTGTTTTCGTTTTCCTTCTCTTCTTCGTTCCACTGTTGCTCTTGTGGTGAGCGTTCCCGTCCATCTCAGCTTTCTCGAACGCGGCGACCAAGGCGACGAGTTCTCGCTCTTCTTTTTCCTTCTCCTCCAACGCTTGGATTTCGAGTAAAGTAAGTTTCTTTCCATGTTCGTCATCGTTTGAAGGGAACCAGCTTCCAGGGGAAGTCGAAGAAAACGCATTCGGTGAGAATCCGTAAATAGGACGCGTAGACGAAGCGTTGCGCTCTTGCTGCTTCTCCTCCTCCTGACGCATCAAATCCCGAAGAGGACTTTGTTGAGAAGACGCAGAACCTCCGATGAACCCTTTATTCTTATCGAACGAGGCGCTAGAGCCAAGCCATGGCGCCGGAGAGGAATCTACGACATGCTTTTTCGATTTCGTTCGTCTCGCCAGAGCGGAAAGCGACACCGTTACGCTCGTAGCAGATGAACCCGTCGCATCCTCTCTGTGAACACCTCGCGTCTCGAACATTTCCATAGAAAATTCTTTCTTCGCTTGGGAACCTACCATGGATCTAAACGATGGTAAAGGATTTCTACTTTGCGACTCTTGAATCTCCTTCAAACTCGTAGCGGTGAAACCACGCGATATCGAAGACCTTTCTTGCTCCTCCCCATCCGCTTTCCATTTCAACTTCTCCTTCAATCGTGCTTCCGTTTCGAGGTCCTCGTCGTATGCATCGTTCCCATCTTCGTCGCTTTCTTCGTACTGCCTGAATATGATCGGCTTAAATTGTTTCAATATGCCTCCCGATTTTCGTCTTTCACTCAAGCGTGTATAATCAACGCTTTTTGGCGGCGTCGTCCGCATCGAATTGCGTTGGATTTGCTTTTGAGTGCATTTCGTTGTGGAAGTGAGAGATATTTTAATCGGTTTTGACTTCGATGGTAGTGATTCTGTTTCTGGCGAGGCATTTCTTTTCATTTGCGGTGCTCGCGCCGGAACTTCATTCGTTTTCCCACTCATCACTTCCACTCTCTCCTTTTTCTTCTCCTTTTTCTTCTTCTCTCCTTCTTCGTCGGCGACGACGGGCGCGTACGTCTTCTCTATATCCCAATCGAGTTCTAAAGTTAATTCTACACCGCCGATGCTTCGTTCTCGAATCCCACTTAAAATAGCATCGTCGACGTGCTCGTCATCGTATTTCGTACCCAGCACATCGTAAACCTCAATAAGTGCGTCTAAATTCAAAGCTGCGAGCTCGTACGCGTACTCTCGCAATAGTTCTCCACTTTCAATGTCTAAATTTGGAAGATTTTGAAGACACTCCATGCAATTACTTAAATCCAACACTTCTTCACAAAGAACTCTACACGCGATGTGTTGTAAACTCTCTTCTTCTTCTTCTTCTTCTTCTTCTTTTCGGGCTTTTTCTCGGATGATTTTAGATTCCGGCCAATTCGAATTAGGCTCCGTCCAATTCGATATGCTCAACGCGTGCTTATCGCTGATCGAAATCGAAGTTGCTCGTTTTACACCCACGACGCGACTGAAGACTGAGCACTCTCCAGATCGCTCGTTTACTTCAAACTCGTAACAATCACCGTTCCTAGCTAGAACACAGCCTCTCGAATTCGTCATCGTGCACGATACAAATAGCACAGAATTAAACTCGTCGACCCTTTGCGCTTCGCAATCATCGAGCTTTTTGGAGTGAAAACGATACAGATCACCGTTCTCGCAAACAAACGCCGAAATTGTATTGCCGCACGACATGCTCACAATCGCACTGCGAGAAGAACATCTTATTTGTTTCGGTTTACAATCTCCAGAACCGAACCGAACGATGGCTTTCGTGTTGTTGTTTTTTCGCACGAGCACGAGCGTCGTCTCATCAGAACATGAAGCGCTCAGACAGTAACCTTCAATGCCGACTACAACCCTTGGAAATTTGACGCGCGAAATAGCATCGATCTGAAACCCGAGTTGACCAGTCCCATTCAGTCCAAAACTCCAGCATCGACCTTTGGAGTCGATAACGACAGCGTGCGCGTTTCCACAACTCGCATCTACAATGCGTTGCTCTTTAAATGTCTCACGAGAGATTGGATCTCGCTTATCGTCTCCGAAAATGCGTCTAGGAAACATTTGCATGCTGCTGCTATCGTCTTCCTTGTTGTTGTTGTTGTTGTTGTTATTATTGTCGTTAGTGAGACCAGCATCTGACGATGAGGAAAAGAGTCCGAGCGTTTTTCCCATGATAAATAAACTTCCGGAGTCATCCACGAGCAGCGCGAAATTTTCCGAGCACGTGATTTTAACAATCTTTGGTTTCGAGGAAGCTCCACCGATAAACGTCTCGATGCGCGTCGGAAACATATCCGCTTCGCGCTTCAGTGATGCGTTGTTTTCTTGTACTTCACCGTTTCTTTTGCTATAACTATTCCAATCGGTCAGACCCCAGGAATAAACCTCCCCATCATTTGTCGTCGCGAACGAACGAAATCGAGAACAACTCAACGAAGTCACGTTTAAGTGGTGCTTCGCAAAATACTCTATCCGTTTGCATCTATCGCCGTTCGTGTTCGTGTTCCCGGTGCCTAGCGTATAATTCACGCCTGAGCCCCAAGAAAAGACATCCGATCTTCTCAGGCGCATGTGTCTCTTTCTTCCTTCTTCTTTTTCTCCTCCTCCTTCTTCTTCTTCTTTCGACGCTACGGTTGCTATCGTTATCGATAAACTTTCGATCGGAGTGTGCCCTCGAAAACACCTCGGTTGATGAAGCAGATTCACGCTACTCTTCTTCGAGCAGTGTTCCGTAGCGAATTTCAACAACGTTCGAGCGCACGTCAAGTTGGGACCGTGAAGTAAACATCGATGCATCGCCGAGTGGCCCGACTCAAAGTCTCTTTGCACTAGATACTCTTCCAAGTTCATCGTTTTCTTACTATTCGTTGTGTTCTTCTTCTTGTTCTTCTGTTGTGTTATTGAGAAATATTTCTTTGCCTCCTCTAGTATAAACTGCACAACGCGCGCATCTCCTCGAGAACAAGCGGCGTGTAACAGAGATGGGGAACGAGAAGAATCAAACCACGCCTCGCGAGGTGCGCGTGATTGCATCATGCGCGCTTTCACCGTCTCCAAGCTCGTTCCAAATCGAAGAACTGTATTGAGCAGGAACTGAAACTCGTCGTCATTGGTAATGATGATGTTGCTCTCACCCATAGCGACAACGACGACGACGACAACAACAACAACAACGACGACGACGACGACGACGACGACGACGACAACAGCGACGCTCTGCACTCGTCAAGCAAAAGTGCGTTCAAATCATCATCATCATCATCGCGAAGAATAAATACAAGTTATGAAGAATGCTTTATTATTTTTCTTATTATAAATCGAAAAAAGAGCAAGTGATATTATGATTATTATTATTCTTTTGAGCTTTTGCCGGCTTTTCTCGGCGAACGCGAGAGACGCGATTTTTAGACGAGGCAATAGCTCGGGCTTGATTTTGATGAGGAGAAGGAGCGTTTTCATCGAGAAACAACCTTACGGCGCCAGCCCGTTGAAGTCTTGGTTGTTCGCGGTGATCGTATCCGCGGTGACCTCGCGACTGCCGTGCGCGTACAGGTCATCCGACATATCGTCGCGTTGCGACTTCATGTCGGCGCACATCTTATCAAACGTCGAGGCGGAGATGAGATGGCACGTTCTGTCTACTTGCCACGTGATTGGGGACCACGCAGAGCACACGGAGTTGTCTCTGGACGTACCGGTGGTGGAACCGGTGTAGTAGGTGATCTCGCTCCCCTTGTCGCCGTCGACGATCATGCCTCTCATGAGGTCAGGGTAGTAGTAGTTCTCGTCGTTGACGATGGTGAAAATTTGCGCCTGCACACCAACGTTGAGGTGGAGCGTTCCACCGCTGATAACAGTTGCAAGCGTCGGACCATCGATATCGCAGAGAACCCCGTCGTAGAACGGAGTTTGGTATTGGTTAGGCGTACCACACGCGCCGACGGAAGAGTGCGGCCAGTGGACTTCGTAAGTTTCGCCGACTTTCATGCCAACGCAGTGTTGCCAGTCGTATTCCTTGGTGTACATTTCGACCGAGGAATCATATTTGTGGCATCTACCCCCCAATCGAGCACCTTCGGCGAGGAGCTTACGGTGCGACGCAGAGCCTGGTCCACTTCCGGTCTCGTCGTACTGGCCGACGGAGAGATGTTCCGCACCCAAGTGCCAGTGAACGTTGACCGGGCACAGTTTCTGCTTGTAGTACGGCTCCTTGATTGGCTCGTCCGTCCCCACATCCAAGCCTCCTTCGTAACCCACGGTAACGTTCCCTCCGGCTTGCTCAACACCGGCGACAAGTTTGTCGGCGCAGGACCCGTTATCGAGAGCACCGTTAAAATACGTCTCAATCGTCTTTTTTTGGCCTTCGCACGTATTTGTACCGCTCATAGGCGACTTGGTAGACATTGGTGCGTGTTCCGGTTCCATACCTGAAACGATATGATCGACGTCTTTCTGCATTTGGTGGACCAAACCGACGTTGGCGAAAACGCCGCAGAAGGTCACCACGCCGAGAGCCACGAGAACCTTGGACATCATCCCCGAAGAGGAGGACTTCTCCACGTTACTGTATTGCACTCCACTCATTTTCTGTTGTTAAAAATCGTTCATCGCGAGGAAAGTGTTGATTGAGAGAAGAAGAAGAAAACGTTAATATTATTATTGTTGTTGTTGTTGTCAAGTTAATAAAAATAGTGTTGTGCTCCTTTTTCTTTTTTAATTTTTCTTGAAAAAAATGCAAAATACGCGGTGGCTGACACGTAACACGCTTGGGTGTTAATGATGATGATGATGTCGGAAGCAAAAGAAGAAGAAGAACGACAAAAACCATCTCTTCTTTAAGAAGAAGAGAGGAAAAAGACGAGGCGTGAAGAAGAAGGGTTGAGCATCATTCTGCGGTTGTTTTGCGGTCAGTTGCGTCGCGCGCGGCGACTGTCTCGCGCGATGATGATGATGATGCTTTTCGTATCTATGATGACGCATGAGCGAGGAGAGATTTTGAAAGATAAAATCAATTTCTCATAAACTCATCTTCTTCTTCTTCCTCGAAAACGACGAAAAAGAAAAACAAAAACGAAACGATGAAACGAAGACGTACCTTTATTAGGCTCGCGTATCACTCAAACCACAACACTACTACCTCGTGTGTGTATGTATTAATTATAGTATTATGAAATGGATATAATTTAATGAGGGCTACTCGTTTGACATGTCTAAAAGTTTTCTTGGTTTCCTTTTTTTTTTCTTGGTTTTCAAGTTTTCTTGGACTGTTGGAGGACACCCACAAACAAACACAAACGAGGAGGCTGTCGGAAAAAAAAAAGAGAAAAAAGCGAGAGAGAACAAAAAAAAGCTGATGAGATGAGATAATCTGATGACCACCTGAATTGAAATAATCTGACCTAATTGAATAAAGTCGGATAATATCTCTCTACTGTTTCTCTACTAAAACACTTCATCGTCCACATCATCCTAATACTACTACTAAAGAACTTTAACAGAAGAAGAAGAAGAAGAAGAAGAAGAAAGAACAAAAGAGAGCGAAAGAGAGAAAAAGAAGTCTTTATTGGTGTCCTCGTCTTTCACGTCGTCGTTTAGAAGAAGAACATTTAAGATGGTGAAAGTAACGAAAGCGACTTCGAATCCCGACCATTACTCCTCCATCACGTCGTACATCAACGAACCTTTGGAAAAGATAACGCCACCGGAACGACCGAGAACGAGCAAAGATGAGATGTATAAAGTTCCCGGGTTTAAGAGTAAAGATGGATCAGTGAGTACGGGAGGCGTGGCATCTATTCACGTGAAACAGAACGTCGCGCAAGCGTTGGCAACGTTGAGACACACGTTCACGGTGTGCGACGCGACTGCTCCGGATTGCCCAATCGTGTACGCCTCGGATTCGTTTTTGCAAATGACTGGATATCCGTCCGAGGAAATCATCCATCATAACTGCAGGTTTTTACAAGGGAAAGATACGGACCCAGAGAGCGTGAAAAAGTTAAGAGACGCGGTGAAAGCTGGGGAGAGAGTGTCGGTGAGGTTGTTGAACTATCGCAAAGACGGGACGCCGTTTTGGAACTATCTGACAATCGCGCCGGTAAAGTTGGCGGACGGGACGGTGGTGAAGTACATCGGGGTGCAAGTAGACGTGACGGATAAGACGGAAGGGAACGTGGCACCGTCGGTTTTGAAAGACAACGATGGGTTTCCTTTACTCGTGAGATACGATGCGCGTTTAGCCGCGCAGAATTTGGGCGCGTTTACCGAGGTGGAAGAAGCGGTGTTGAGCGCGACTGGTTTAAAGAGTTCAAAGTCGTTCGATGACGATCAGCAAGCTTTAACAAGTCGTAGTGGGATGGATATGGCGTCTACTTTAGAGCGGATTCAAGAATCATTCGTTATTACCGATCCGAGTTTGCCGGATCACCCGATCGTGTTCGCCTCGGACGGTTTCTTATCGTTTACGGGATACACCAGAGAGGAAATTTTAGGACGAAACTGTCGGTTTTTACAAGGAAAAGATACCGATCAAAACAGCGTGAAAGCTATAAGAGACGCGATCGATGCCGGGAGTGAAGTGACGGTCAGGTTACTAAATTACACGAAAAATGGTCGTCCATTTTGGAACATGTTTACATTAGCGCCGGTGAGAGACGACGAAGGCAAAGTGAGATTCTTCGCCGGAGTACAAGTCGACGTCACCGTGTACGATGACGACGGGACGGAAAGAACGGTGGCGTCTTTTGATAAAACAGAAACCGCAGAGAGAGAGCAAGAGGAATATTCCAAGAAAGCCGCCTCGAATATTGCCACGGCGACGAACAACGACGCCGCGGATAAATTACCGTGGGAAGGTTTACTCGGCAGTTTGAACGGTCCGAAACCACACCGGATGGGCGAATGCGAAAGAGAGTGGAAAGCGTTGATTGCCGTTGTAAACTCGGCTGCATCAGCTGGAAGAGCAAAGGCGAACGCATCCGCAGCGGAAACAGGAAGACAACTCACGTTGGCAGATTTTAAGCCCGTGCAACGAATCGGCCAAGGCGACGTCGGATCGGTCCATCTCGTCACGCTCAAAAAAGGAAACGATACTACTCAACAAGAAACAAATAGCAAAACGAAAGAAAATACATCAACAAAAACAATAACGAACGAATTAAGCATCGACGGTGAGGAGAAACCGCTAAAATTTGCCATGAAGGTGTTAACGAAGCAAGAGATGATTGAACGAAACAAGTTGCACCGTCTACGAACCGAGTCGACAATCTTACAAATGTGCGACCATCCTTACTTGGCAACTTTGTTCACCGCGTTTCATTCCGAAACGCACGTGTACTTTTTGATGGACTATTGCGAAGGCGGCGAATTGTACGAATACGTCCAGTCGCAACCTGGGAGACGCTTGCCGGAGAAACACGCAAAGTTTTACAGCGCAGAAGTATTGCTCGCGTTGCAATATTTGCACTTGTTAGGCTTCGTTTATCGCGATTTGAAACCAGAAAACGTTTTGTTACGAAGCAACGGGCACTGCGTTATTACTGATTTTGACTTGTCTTTTGTGGCGTCGAGTCGACCGCACATGGTCATGAAGGACGAAATGCCGAAATGGAGACCAATTGATCAAGCACTCGTCACCGAAAAGAAGAAACAGAGCAGTAGTAACCCCGACGGCGGTAAAAATAGTTCCTCCCCGTCATCCGCCGCTGAAACCGCTGCAGCTGCTGCTGCTAAAGAAACAAAGAAAAACAACAATAAAAAATCTGCTTCGCTCTCGAAACCGCCAAAGTTCAAATCTGGAACGCAAAATCCAGTCCTAATTGCGGAACCGTTTGCGTTTACAAACTCTTTCGTCGGTACCGAGGAGTATTTGAGTCCAGAAGTTCTCTCCGGCGCCGGACACTCTGCGCCGGTCGATTGGTGGGAACTTGGAATTTTCATCTACGAATTAGTCTACGGCACGACGCCTTTCAAAGCAAACAGACGCGAGCAAACGTTTGAAAACATCATGAATAAACAACTCGCGTTTCCGGAGCGACCGGAAGTTTCGCAAAGCTTGAAAGACATCGTGACTAAATTACTGGAGAGAGACCCGACGAGACGATTGGGAACGTTCGGCGGCGGGGAAACCATCAAATGTCACGACTTTTTCGGCGACATAAACTGGGCTTTAATCCGGTGGGAAACGCCACCGTACGTCCCCGCAGATGCCGCAATGGCGGCGGCTAAAGGAGACGAAGGTCAGGGAGAAGAGAAAGCTTCTTCTTCTTCAGCGAAATAAAAATGTATCAATCAAACCATCGGCGCTTTAAAAAAAAACGACTACTAGTAGTAGTAAAACCACAATTACGCGTACTATTTATATACTAATAACACTGATGTCACCAAGGCATTCAGGCACTATTTTACGTTGTACTAGTACTACTACTTTTACTACACTACATTTTAAATCGGCGGCACGAACGCTTCGTCCGGTTCGTCGTCGATTTCATCACCCGCCAACGCCTTCACCAACGGGTGCTTCTTCAACTTTGGTTCTAAAGTAACTATCCTATTAATCAAAATTCTCGCCCCGTCCAAATCTTGTCGACACTGTACTTTCAAACTCGCCCAGTTGAACATCACGTCCACGCTTTCCGGATGGTGCGTCAAAGCGTTCAAATAATACGCCTCCGCCTTGTCAATTTCCCCTCGCTCTTGCAACAACATCGCTACGTTATTCGACGCGTCCAAATGCGTCTTATTCGAACACGCTAAAGTTTTCTCGTACTGTTCGATCGCTTTCTCTGGCATCTCTAAAGTTTGATACACGTTCCCGAGCGCGAACTGCGCGTCCGCATCGTTCGTATTCTCCTCCGCTTTCGTCTTAAAAAATCGAACCGAGTTCTCCACGATATCGTTAAACGCCTTGTGAATAGTTTCTGTCGAGTGTATTTTTTCCTCCAAAGCGACTCTTCGCGCAGCTTTGAGTCCTTCGAAGGAGGTTTGTCGAGAGACGCGAAGGATATCTTCCGGCGAGCCTTTCGGTGCGAACGGAGATGCACTTTTGTTCTCATCGTCGTTGTTGTTCGTGTTGTTGTTGTTGTTGTTGTTGTTCTGCACATCGTTGACAGCAGCAGCCCTCCTGCGACGATGATGATGACGATGTCGACGAGGCGATATTTTAGCGCAAGAACAACACCTTCGCGACGACGACAATTTTGACGTCGAGGTGGTCGAGGCTTTGACTATAGAATAATAATACGCCCCCCCGCTCGTCGTCATGCTTCTTCTTCTTTGAAGATAGTTCTTCTTTTCTCTCGTTTACCAGAAACTCTTCTCTTTGCGCGTAAAAAAAGTGGATAAAATTTTAGTCTCTTTCCTCGGGAAAACATCTCATCAGTACACCACAAATCACAAATAGAGTGTCAAACCACTTTCGCGAAGAGATGACGACGATACAGACGACGATACGGACGACGATACAGACGATGTCCCTATTCTCTCACTCCGCTTCTTTTTTGAAAACAAACGCTGATACTAAACCTCCTCCCCGACAACTCGTCGAAAAGGCGTCGTCGCGTTGCAAACTTCATCGTTCACAAACTGGAAGTCGTTTAAAACGTTGTCGTCAACTCCACGAAGTTGTCGTCGCTCTCGCGAAGAATAAAACTGATGACGATGAAAACCACGATTCAGATGATGATTCAGACGATTCAGACGACGCGTTTATTCAACAACTCCTTCTCAACAACAACAACGATGAGAAGAAGAACGAGAGTCGGTATGATTGCCACTCTTTGGAGGACTTTTTGGACAGAAAAAAGCTGTCGAAAATCGACTTCAACAGAAGACGGTTCAAAGTGTTTTCGAAGTTTCCCAACGACAATCGCTTGATTTTCGCTCTCTCAGGCGAGTTACAAACTCGAAACGGATTCGAAGGCCACACGGCGAGGTTCCGCCAAATACCAGATTTTATGTATTTAACCGGCATCAGCGAACCGGATTATTTCCTGTTGAGCACGTGCGGACCGAACGAAGAAGACGTGAAGACGGTGATATTATGTCCGAGAAAGACGGAACAGATGAAAGTCTGGATGGGCGCGGGAAGAAGCGTTCAGGAGATTCAAGAGACGACGATGTGCGACAGGTGCTTTTACGTGGACGAAATCGACGACGCGATGGAGTATTTGAACAACAACGGTAGTAATAGCAATAGTAACAGTACGGAGAAAAATAACGACGAAGGAGAGGAGACGAGGAGTAACAATAAGGGAAGAAGGGCGTTTAAGATTGCGCACTCGAAGGTGGTTTTTGTCGCGCCGGAACTGGACGACGTCGCGTTGAAGAAGCGGTTACAAAGCAACGACGCTTTCGTGAAATCAAAGACGTGGGGACCGTCGATTAGCGCGAACGCGACGTCCTCAAATTTCAGATTCGATTACGTGGCGCTACCGGATAAAATCGCGCGCCAAAGAGCGATAAAAACCAAGGAAGAAATCGAAAGGATTAAACGCGCAAACGACGGGTCCTCGGACGCGCACATCGCGATGTGGCAATTTTCGAAACCAAACGAAACGTATGAGTTTCAGTTGGAAGCTGAATTTATCGCGGCGTCTACGAAAAGGAATTTGCGCGAACTCGGGTACCCGTGCATCGTCGGGAGCGGTAAAAACGCGGCGATTTTGCACTACGAGGAGAATAGCGCGTTGTGTAAAGAGAAAGAAATTGTATTGGTCGATGCCGGCGCGGAGTGCGAAGGGTACACCGCGGACATCACCAGGTGTTTTCCAACCGACGGGAAATTTACCGAAGACGCCAAGCTGCTCTATAACGTCGTTTTAGACGTGCAAGTCGATGCGATTGAACGCTACACGAACGGCGCTCTTTGGGCAGACATCGCTCGAAAGGCCAAATTGAAAACCATAGAAGGATTGCAAAAGAAATTGGGCGTGGTAAATGCAGATGCAGATTTGAACGAAGCTTTGGAAGCAGGTATCTCGGAAGTTTTTTTACCGCACGCGTTGGGACACTATCTCGGATTACAAGTTCACGACGTAGGACCAAACTCTGGGACGCCGTTACCAGTAGTGTTAGAAGTCGGCAACGTGATCACTTGCGAACCGGGGGTATATTTTGTCGAAGCTTTATACGAGAAAGCGTTAGCGAACGAGAAGCAAAAGAAGTTTTTAAACAGAGAAAATATTGAACGGTTCGCTAAAGTAGGGGGCGTGCGCATCGAAGATAACATATGGGTCACCGAACGCGGGCCAGTTAATTTAACGCGATGCCCGAAAACAGTAGAAGACGTTGAAGCCGCGTGCGCTTCCGCGTAAAATAGATTTGCACCTAGGTACACATGCAGTGTATTGTTTACTACTGTTACATTACTATTACCGCGCTAACATGTTGTGGTTTAAATTCGCAATTGGTTTCTATACGTTATTGCTCGGATCATTCTCTTCTTTGACCTGTTGTAAAGGCGGTGGAGATCTCCGTCCGCTTGGACTTTTCCGAGTATCGTAGTCGCTCGGACGAGTCGGGGTATCTCCGCTTGCAACATCGCCACCGCCATTAGTCGTCGGAGCGAGATTCTCTACCATCTCTGACGTGTCCACCCCGAGCTCTTCTAGCTCCGCTAAATCCATCTTACCTTCCGCGACGGAAGTTTTTCTAAAAAACGCCCCGGCGGTTTCAATTTCCGAATCTCTCGGCATGTGCTCTTTCAAAATCGCCTCGACGCCCATCTTCGCGATCGCGAACTCTCTTCTCTGGTGTTCGTCTTGTATGCTGTCTTCCATGTTGCCGATGATGGACATGTGTTTCTTAAATACAGCGGAGGTTGTCCTCGGCAACACCACTCTCTTCTTCTTCTTCTTGCCTTGCTTTTCGCCAGGGGGGCTCATATCTCCAACTCTAATCTCGTACTCACCCCAACCGTCTACATCTTCGTTATTGTCGTTATTGTCGTTATTATCGTTATTATCGTCGTTATCGTTATCGTCGTCTGATTGTTCGAACGGCGTGTGCCTCGCCGATGGATTTCTCGAGGAAACCATGCTCGCGATTTTCGAAACGACTTCTCCGGCGAAGGAGTTCCTTCGACCCGACGGCGAATCATCTATAGATCCTCCTCGTTTACCATTCACCGAAGAGGGCGTCATGATGTTCCCATCGCCATCTCGCATCAACTCTCTTCTTCCATCATCTTCGTCTTTTCCATCGCCTTTCTTGTCTTCGCTCATGGACGACCCCGGCGCGACATCCGTAAATTGTTGCTCGTTCGTATCTAAATTTAACCATTTCGGACCTAGATTCGAAATGATCAACATGCCAACCGGGGCGGTTAATATGATTGAAAATACCGCGGTCGTTAAGATATCGTTGCCCCATTTCACCCACTCGTCGTAATTCTCTTCTCCACTTTTACTTTTCAAAATGCTCTCCAACGGGTCGCTCGCTAACGCCGCTTGCACCGTCGCTTTCGGCAACCACGACAACGCGACAAACGCTCTCTCTTTCAAATTCAAATCCCCGCCACCGACGGCTAGATACGCGACCGGTAAGCGTACGCACAAACCGATGAATAAAAGTAACACGGATTTTGGTATAGTCGACGCGGTTAAATCTGCAAACTTTACCGCGCTTCCGATGACTCCAAACAGCAACGGTTGGAACAACGTTCTCCAAGCTCGAGATAAATCCACCTCCACGGAATGCGCCAATTCCGGTCTCGGCCCCAACGAGAACCGGTCTCGCTTAAATGGATTAATTGGAATCGGTAAAGCAAACGTAGGAATTGGACATCTGCCAGTCGTCCACGCTTTATTCGCGGTGATCCCCATCGCTAACGACGCCATCGCGCCTCCGCCGCTAAAATCGTACTTTCTCCCGAGAAACATCATCGCCATCCCGAGTTCAAACGTCAACAACGATCGCTTCCACGGCTTATTCCATATCGCCGTCGCGCCTAAAATGACGTATCCAGCGAACGACCCGACAATAATCCCTAACGCCACGTCCGTTGGTCCGTGCATAATCGTCCACCCTAAATTGTTGTGGTCGTTCGATTGAATGGCGAAGGACTTCATAATCGTGTACCCGGTAATCGCGACGACGTCATCGAATGACGCCGCGGCGACGACTAGGCTCGGAATACCTTTCGCGACCCCGTACCCTCTGGCTTGTAAATCAAACATGCCCCCGACGACGACCGCTGGCGATACCGCGGCTAAAATAAACCCCAGAGATAACCCAAGCGGCACGCTCAAATTAAACAACGCCGTCGCGACGAACCCCGTCACGATCGCCTCGCTCAACCCGGGCATCACCGTCAACCTCGCCGCGGCTAAGCCAACCCTCTTAAAAGCTACTAAATCCAACTCCAAACCCGACCGCATTAAAATCACGGACAACCCAGCCGCTCTCGTCGCCGAACTCCACTCTTTCGGCAACGCCTCTACCAACCCTCCCGGGACGTTACGCAAGCACAAACCGCTCAACAACATCCCGAGCAACGGTGGGACATTGATGAGCTTCGCCAACGTCGCGCCAACGTGCGCAGCAGCCCATATGAATATCAAAGAGAACACCGCGCCGCCCGGGATGACGACGACGTTATTTTGGTTCACGTTCGGTAACAAAACGTCCCCGAGGACGCAATAGAGCATCACCCAAGTGGTGAAAACTAAAAGAATAGTCGCCGTTCCCTTGGGTACCGACGGTGCGATGGAAGGAATGTACGCTCGAGCGACGTTCGTGGCCGATTCTGGCGGTTGTTGTTGTTGTTGTTGCTCTTGTTGTTGAAACTCACTCTCACCACCACCACTCCGAGGCGCATCCGAATCGTCGTTCTTGTTGTTCTTGTTTTCACCCGGGAGAGTTCTCGTCGTCTGAATCGTCTCAGCCTCCATCATCGTTTTTTCAAAAAAGTTTCCAGAGCTGTCTTTTATATTACTACGTATCGTCGAGTTCTATTCAACGCGATAATGCGCACGTTTAGATGATGATGCTTTGTATATCTTATAGTAACTAACGCTTTTTCCTCTCTGCTTCTTAATTAAGAAAACGAGTAGTTTAAAGAACTCTTTTTCTCGCGTCGCACTCCCTCAAAAAAGCAGTTCAGAGAGTGAGAACGAGCCGCAAACACCTTCGCGTTTTGCAAGAAGAACTGAAATCCTCAAACCCTCAAAATCGTCGTCGTCGAAAGGAGGAACAAAGTGATGATGATGATGAGTAAATGTAATATTATAACGAAAATGAGATAAAAAAAATGTCAACCAAAGGACAGAAGGACACACAAAAATGGTCACCAAAAGGCGTTCTTTTAACATCTGATTTTTGACAGGAACATTCATCATCATCATCCAAATATCACACAACAAAATAAAATTAAAACCAAGCCTTATTATTCCCTTCGTACTCTTTTAATCTCTCTCTCAAGCGAAGATTCTCACGGTCCAAACGCTCTAACTTATCGTTTAATTGCGCTTTGATTTTTCGTTCGGATTTAAGGAGGCTTTCGGCGTCCACACGCATGCGTTCTGTGTGTTCGAGTTTTGATTGTAAAGAGGCGTGCGCGTCGACGACGAGACGAGCGTCGGCGCGGATTTGGTTCGCCTCTTCTCTGGCTTGCGTCAAGAGGTGATGAAGTTCTGCTATCTTTTTCTCGTCTTCTCCGTCTCCTTTGCTGTTGTTGTTGTTGTTGTTCGTCGATGGCGTCGTCGTCGTCTTCCCCGTAGTCGTCGTCGTTTCTTTGGCAATCGTAGTACCCCTTGTTGGGAACTCGTTCGGTAACTTATACACTTGTAAATCGTTCCCGCAAGAACCGTTATAACCCCCAAACGTCATTAAAACGGACTCGTTACCGTCCACAGATTCAAAGCTCACCGCGCTCATGCCTTCGCCGACAAATTTTGGACTTTCAAACTTCATAAACTCGGGGTTGTTCTCGTCGTCGGACGTGATCCATTTCACTTCGTTCAAATCTAAAATCGCGGTTTCCAGTACGCCGTTTTGGTTGTTCCCGCCGCCAATGATTAACGCGTACCGGTCGTTCTTTAGCGACGCGACGCAATGACCGGCCCGAGCTAATGGAGTTTTGCTAACATTATTGTTCGAAGAAGAAGAGGCGGATACCGCCTTCCATTTCCCACTCGACACGTCCAAGGCGTATAAGTCGTCGAAGCACTTGAAAGAGGCTCCCGTGCCACCAAAAATGATCATCTTATCGCGGCCCCACGGGATGGCGACGTGCTCGGCTCGCGCCGCCGGCGTTACGAAAGTCGCCGACACCGACGCAACCGCCGCTTTTTCCTTTTGATCCTCCGAACTATTTCCCGTCAACGCGTTCGTATTCTCATCGCACGCGACCCAACTCATAGTTTTAAAATCTAAGCGCCAACAATCGTTCAAATATCTTCGATCTTCGTCTTCGCCGCCGAATACGACCACGTCGCCGTCTTTGCCTACTTTCGTGACAGACATGCCTCGTCGAGCGCACGGGCCTCTCTTCCCTTTCACGTGCACCGGAATCCACGCGCCTTTGAGAACGCTAGTAGAAGAAGAAGAAGAAGAATTTTCCTCCGCTTCCATCAACGCCAATCGAAAGACGGCTAAATCGGTATCGTTGGCCCTCTTCGAACCCTTTGAAAACTTACCTCCGAACGAATACGTGTACCCATCTTTCAAAGTGATCAATCTGTGACCACTAATCGGCGCTAAGCTCTCTTTCTCTTCCTGCTTGAAACTCTTCCCCCATACTCTTTCGTCTTCGGTGTATTCCATCTTTCTCCATCTCGACGCGCCGACGTCGAACGCGTACGTATCGGCGACAAATCGCCCTCGATAACACCCGCCGGAAACAATCATCTTCGATCCATCGCCGGTTAACGTCGCTCCGTGTTGGTATCTCGGACACGGTGGTTTCGAAGTAGAAGTTGTAGTAGTAGTCGTCGTTTCCCACCTCCCCCTCTCCATCGCTTCCGCCCACTTTGCCACTTTCTTCACCCGCGCGCACGCGCTCGCGTTGTTACTATTCATCCTCTCTTCCTCCGTCATCACTTTCCCGAAATTCTCTTTAATCTCCATCGTTTCTTCGTCGATCGCTTCGTACCAATACTTATCTTCCTCCTCTAAGAGCTTCACGTACAATCGCATGGCTTCAAAATTCGACATTTTCCCCAAATTCGCCCACGTTTCGTACTTCCCTCGTTCCTCTCTCGTCATGTGCCATTTGCTTTTGATTTCCGTCGGGCCGTGCATAGCTTGCGATTTTAACGCGTATAACAGTAACCTCGTTTCGTCCGTGAACGTGGATTCCAGGGATGGAAGTTTCGCCACTTTCGTCGCCGCGTGGAATCTGTTATTTAGTATCATCGAAAGAGAGAAGAAGAAGAAGAAGAAAGAGATGAGATTTTCCGTTAGAAAAATTTGGAGTTTTGTTTTCGCCAGATGATATTGAATATAATCTAACAGAGAATACTCTACTTTAAGAATACTAAGAAGAAAAACGAGAAGACAAAACGTACTTGTCCGGGTACGCCAGCGTCGCCATTATTGTCTTCTTCTTATAAATAACTTTTGACGATGATTTTACTCTTTAGAGTAGTAGTAGTAGTAGTAAACAAAGGAGAGATGTGAAGAGAGAGAGAGAAGTTCTTCTGTGTCTGTTGTTTTTCCCCTTTTTGTTTTTTTGTTTTTTTTTGGTCAAAACACACCCAAAAGACTGTTTTCTGTTTTCGTTGTTTTTTGAGGAGAGAGAGAATTTTTTTTTGTTGCAAATGTGTTGTCCCTCATAGAAATTGGTGTCTTCTTTAGTCGTACGCTTTCGTAGTACGAAACTTTTGATGATGATGATGATGATACGGATGATGATGATACAGATGATCGAATAATAATGAGAGAAAATACTACGAGTAGTATGACAACAATAATGGATGCAAAAATCGAGAGATGCGTGGAACCACTTTTTTCCAAAGGAGGAGGAGGATTGAAGAAGAAGACAAAGACAAACGACGACGACGAGAATAAAGACGACGGGGAAAAGAAAAACATTCTTCCTGCGTTGAGGATGATGAGAACAAAAAGAAGAAAGATTTTTGAGCTGACGACGAAAGTATACGCCTTGTGCGCGTTAAACGGCGATTTAGATCTCGCGAACGCGATTGAACGCGTCGATTTGTTGCTTCTCGCGCTCCAAAGTGATGATAATGATACCGATGATACCGCTGATGATGATTCAGAAGACTTTAGTAGGAGTTGGGCGCAAACGAAAATCGAAAAACAGTTACGAACGAAAGAGAGGAGATTGAAAGAACGGAAAGATCCGTTCGCGGAGAAAGAGTGGGTGAGATTTTTAGCGAGAGAAGAAGGGAAAGAAATTCTCGAGGAGCTGTTCAGGATGGTGTTGTCGTCGTCGGTTTCTTCTTCCTCTTCTTCTTCTTCTTCTGCTGACGAAGATATACGAGAACTTTTTTTCCACCGGTACGTGGTGATGTTCGTGACGAAAGAGAAATACGACGCGCGAGCGCGAGCGAGTTTACGGAGGATGGCGAGCGTTTTAAACGAATATTACGAGGAGTATATTATTGTAGATGGTGACGATAAGAGTACTAAGAATCACAAGAAGAAAAGAGTATTCATAGATTGGCGAAAAGATGTGTGCAAATTTGAAGCGGCGTTCGCCTGGCACGTGATTCGAGGCGCGAGGGAACAAATGAAACGAGCGACAGAAGGAAGTGGAATAGAGAGTACTGGGACGACGACGACGACGACCGGAGGTAGCTGGTTGATGTCGAAAATACGTGGAGGAGGGGGAGGTGGAAGCAGCGCATCCGGGAGCAGCGTGAGTACTGTTAGCGAAGAAGACGCAAAGAACGTGACGTCTAAATTTGGTAAATATCTAACGTTAGGGGCCGCCGCGGTGGTGGGCGGTAGTTTGTTGACGTTGACGGGGGGGTTAGCCGCGCCAGCTCTAATCGCCTCGGTGGGAGGTCTCGCCGCGTCGGGTTCTGTCTTTGCGGTTTTTGGTGTCGGGACAGCGTATGTTTTGGGAGTTTTAGGTACGACGGGTGTGACTGCGATATTTGGCGTCACCGGCGCCGGTTTAGCCGCGCACAAAATGTCGAAGCGAATCGAACAAAATTTAGAGATTTTCCGAATTTTACCGCTCCGAGACGGAGGATTGTTGCTTGGTAGAAAGAAGACGAGTAATGGTGAGGACAAAGACGAAGATGAGGAAGACCAAGGATTTGATACCGTCATGAACGCATCCTTAAATGTCGTGCTGTACGTTCCCGGATTCTTAAAGTCCGGACCGGATGAGCTGTTTGACGCGTTCGGGTCGAAGAACGGGAACTATTACGCCACCGTAGACGGCGACGGGCCGCTCGGTTTGCGCGTGATGAAGGTTAAATCAAAGGAAGACATCAAAAATTACGCGGAGAAGAGTGACCGATTGAGAAAACGAGCGCATCTGGGTGGAAACGAGTACACCAATAACGCAGATATCGATGCTGATACTCTATTAATTGTCGAACACGATGCGAAAACTCTGGACGATAACAGCGGAGTGGCAAAAAATGCAGGCATTTTAAGCGGGTCCGCGATTCTTTCCTACCACATTCTTGAAACGAACGAACGCATAATTGTTGATAGTAACAATAGCAGCTACCAAGCTCACGTGGCGACGTTGAAAGCCATTGAACGTGCACCGAGACCGGTGCGTTTGCAAATGCGCAAAATACAAAAGCTCGAAATCGATCGCGAAGAGATTGCCGACGTCGCGCTATCGATCAACGAAGACTTGGAAGAACTGGTTGAGAACGTCGCGAAGGAAGAAAAAGAAAGGGAAGAAACTGTGGATTGTGAATCACCGTCGTCTCATTCGTCGGCGGAGAAACCGAAACCTCCAGCAAAGAAGGATGATGTAGATGATGTCGGGGAGAGAGAATCGAACGCAAACGCAAATCACCAAAATCTCTTGACGAGAACGCTCACTCGGACGATATCGTCGCCTACAATAACAACGGCAACAGAATCAAAATCAGCGGCGGAAGAGGAAGAAGACGAAGCGATGGGTACAAACACATACTGGCCGATTCATAGCGGCGAGCAGTTTGTCCTGGAATGGGAAACCACGGAGTTGACCAATTTAGGCTCCGCCATCAATTTCTTCGCGAGGAAAACGTTAGTCAACGCCGCCGCGCCGCAAGCGTTAGGGCACACCGTTTTTGCCGGTCTCGCGGCGTCGGTCTCGTGGCCGGCAATTCTTTTAGGCGGCGCGAGTTTCATCGATAACCCATGGTCTGTTCTGAAAGAACGCGCGCAAATCGCTGGAAAAGAACTGGCGACGATTCTTCTGTCCAGAGAACACGGGAGAAGGGCGGTAACATTAATCGCGTACTCTACTGGTACGTGCGTAATTCTCGAGTGTTTGAAAGAGCTCGACCGAATGATTGAAGACGGGACGTGCTTGGAAAAAGACGCGTTAGGGATTGTCGAAAATGTCGTTTTGATTTCCGTCCCGGTACACGTGGGAAGAAAAGATTGGCGGAAAATTCGACGAGTGACATCTGGTCGTGTCGTGAATTGCAGAGCGAAAAACGATTGGGTTTTGCGATTTATTTATAGACTGAAATCCTACGACGTCATTTCCTCGTTAGCGGGAGTCGTGCGTCAAAACTACGAAGGCGTAGAGGATATTAAATTAAGCGGCGATATTTGCTATGCGCACGGCGATATTCCGAAAGCCATGGGAGATATATTGAAAGTGGTAGGGTTGGAAACGGATGAAAGTTCGAATGCATTCGGCGATACCGCAGCAGCTCATAATATTCGGGAAGACGAGAACGAAAGTTCCTTTGAACAAAGAGGAGAGAGCAATTCGTCGATCGTCTTGAGCGAGTCCGATTACGATAGCGAAAACGAAGCTGATTTTGCCGCGCATCAGGAGACGATATACTGAATCGGAAGGCGTATTTATCTTAGTCTTCTAGTCAACGTCATCATTGTTACTATAAATGCTATTTTCTTGCTACAGCTACTTATGCACATAATATTTTATGATTGAGTGCCTAAACCTGCGCTCGCAGAAGTATTCTTTATTAAAGTGCGCCAAAGTTATGCCCTGGCGGTAAATTCTTTCTCGCTTCCTCTCTTTCCTTTGAGTGTTCACTTGTTCGTTTCATCGCGTGCATCGTCAAATTGGCCACTTCCGAGGCGGATTGGGCGCGCACGAGTTGACTCATCTGCGGCGCCGTGCTCTGCAACGCCTGCATAAACGACCCAAACGTTATGAACGCATCGATGTCGTCCAACGGACTTTGCGATCCTTCGTCGTCTTCGGCGAAACCTTCGGAATCCGAATCTGAGAAATCCTGCTCCTCAAATTTAGATTGGTCGAACTCTAAAGGCTCAGCGCTACCGCTGGCTTTGACTCTGTCCAACGCTTGTTGATAGCGCATTTGCGGCGTCATCTCATCTGCATCCTCGTCCTCCTCAAAGTCGTCGTCGTCGCGGTGGCGCGAGTACTGTTCGTACACGTCGTTCTCTCGAGATTTCGCGGCGTTTTCGAGGTACGTTTTAATACTATCCTGATATCGCGAATCTTCCGATTCGATTTGTTGGCGTAAATCTTCCAACAGTGAAACTAAATGTTTCATCAAGTGCATCAACGATTGCTCGTTGAGCAAATTTTGGTTATTCGCCTCCGGGCTTTGCATCAACGCCATCAAACCGAGCGCGACGATTTTCTTGTCGTGCACGCGAAGAAAATGTTTGCGTTTCTTGGACGATTTCGATCGAAGTTCAAGCATAGCGACGAGCTTTTCTAAAACCATCGGTAACGCTGGTTGTAAATGTTTCACCGTCTGGTCCGCGTTGTAAATCAGCCCGTTCATAACGACTCCCATCAACAAGTCTTGCAAAAATCTCGAATCCGGTTGGAACTCGATGAGCGATTGGACAGATAACTGTAAATACAACGGAAGTAAATCATCCACGCGCCCTTTGCAGTTTGCTAAAACGCACTCCATCAACTTAGGTGCAGTCATCATGTCTTCTTCCATGACTTGTTCCGGAGTGAGCACCTTCTCGCAAATTTTATACGTATCCTGTTTCGCTTGCGCGCTCGAGACGAAAATGTCCGTGTTTCGACTGATAAAATTATCCATCGGAATCAGAACGTGTTCGAAATACTGCAACGCCCAACCGTTATTGAGAACGGCGAGCATTTTCGGCCACACTTGCCACATCTCTTGACTAATACGTGGTGAATAATAGGTGATATACCCGACAATTTCTAACATTTCCTCGAAAAGGTCGATATCGATTTCCATTCGTAAAATGATTGGCAATAAAATATGTTCGAGTTGCGGATACACCTCTGGGAGCGACGATACGGACGTTAATATGGTCGATATCGCGCGCAAACACCCACTCGATTGCATGGCTTGAAAATCGTCGTCATAATCTGCATTTCCAGTGCCTTCGTTATCGTCTTCCGCGTTCGATCTCTCTTCTGCTTCTTTTATGCACTTCCAATACGCCTGCGCCAGGTTTGTCGTCATGCCTAAGGCGTAAGGCGCAATCTCCTCGCCAAACTTTTCCGTGATAGTTTCCAACGTGTACACGATATCCTCACTTTCTACTTGGTCCATGATTTTGAAAAATTCATCCAATAATTGCGGTAAAATTGGTTTCAAAGTTTCTAAATCTTCCGAGTGATCGATAAACGCGCGCAACGAACACACGGCTTCAACTTTCACCGGCAAATCTGGGTCTTTCAAGCAGTTACACACGTTCCAAAACAAATTTACAAAATTTTCCGGGTTGTTAAATTTTATATCCGCAAACTGCGCAGCAGTCCAACACGCTTTCGCGCGAAGATTACCGTGCGGCGATTGAAACGACGGCAGGACGTGCGCGACTAACATATCTTCCAGAGATTCTTTATAACCCTTCTCAAGTTTCAACACGCCGCTGAGTTGCCCGACCAGATATAACGCCCCGTCTAATCTCGATCGATCTCTGCTCGCTAAATCCGGTATTTGCGCGTTCGCTTGCAACACTTCCACCGCGCAATTTACCACCATGCTGAAAAATTCCGTCTTGCGTTTCCCGCCTCTGCTCAGTTCGGACAAGAAGTTTACCGCCGCGTGTCTCGGCGAATACATTTCCTGCATAATATCTGCCGACCGTCTGACAAACTCTTTTGGATCGTCTCTCCATAACTCGTCGTCGCTGTTATCGTAACATAAAAGCGGGAAACACACTTTAGTAATAAGATCTGGCATCACCGGCTTCATCGCCTTGTACGCCGCCGCAACGTGCACGGCGGACACTAAAAACTGCAGCGCTAAATTCACTATTCGGTCTGGCACCCTTGTCTCGACGTTTTTCCCTAACGAGCTATCTGCCAAAGTTTTGATGTTTATGTTCACTAAACTCTCCACAAAGTGCGCTTTGAAAAATTTCGCCAGATCCTTGTGTTCCTCCTTTGCCAATTTCACGTTCCCGAGCCGCGTGAACAATCGACCCATGACGTGTTGCGCCCACTTCTTCGTCTTCCAAAACGGCCACTGCTTAAATTCTAACTCGTCCTCCGTCACGTCGCATTCGATCACTTTCGACGCATCTTGCATGCTGATCATTTTCAACGGCGTCTTGCAATCCAAAATTTGCAAGAAAGTCTGAACCCAACCGGCGAGCGCCTCGAAAGGTTGTCCGCCCTCTCCCGCGTGTTGTTGCCTCATCGCTTTCGGTATGTCCAAATACGTCGCCGACCAAAACGTCTTAATAATAGCCTTCGCGTACTCCCCGACCATTTGCTCGACGACGATATCTTCTCTCTCTTGCGATTGCATCATTCTCTCCAAACACCCTCTCAACATAATCAACATCTTCGGAAACGCCCTTTCTACGCACGGATTCAACACCTCCTCCCTTTCCATTTCGCGCTTAAACTCGAACTTCCTCGTAATCGCGTGCATTGCCGTCATCCCGACCAATTTCCTCGTGTCCGAGCTCCCATCGTCCATGGAACTCAATATCCACTCCATCATTTTCCCGGCGTCCCATTTTTCCGGGAAGTCCTCTCTCACGATATCTTTCACCGACTCTTCCATTTGGCTTCTCACTCTCGCGCGTAAACTCGGATTGGACATGATCTCTAAGATATTCTCCCTCACGATCGCTTTATCTGTTTCAATCATCGCGAAAAATGTCGTGTGTCTCGGCTCCCAGTGTTTCCGAACGTGTAGTTTTAACTGAATACTCGCGCTCAGTTTTAACGCCTCGTCGGTCACATTTTCGGCGGCGATGAGATACAACAAATCGGTCGAGAAGTTTTCCCTGTTGCTGTTCGTTTCCAGCCATTCTTCCGCGCTGGAACGGACGAGTTTGTCGGGGGAGAGCGTGCAGGAAAGTATTTGCGCCAAATGCGAGAGTCGTTGCTCTTGCAGTTCGGTCATTTTATATGAAGAGAAGTCTTCGTGTCCGTCTCAAGAGTGAAGAAGTTAAAGATGAGAAATTTTTCAAAGAGTTATGTAATAAACGAAAGAAGAGGAGAGTACACGTACGATGGCATTTTTTAGCAACGACGGAAGGCGGCTGTAATATTAATAATAATCATCTGCTTTTATCTCAAACTGTTGTTATTATTACCAGGAGTACTTGGCGTCTATGAATCTGTCTTCGTATTTCTCCGCGGCACCGTCCCAGGTGTAATCTTTTTCCATGCCTCGCATTTGTATTCCGCGGAAGCTCTCTCGATGGTCTCGGAACGTCCCCAAGGCGTAGCCCATAGTTTCTCGTAACAAATGAGATTCGGCGGAATCGAAGCGCCAGCCGGTGCCGGCGTTATTGAATGGATCGTACGGCTGGACCGTATCTCGTAAACCACCAACCGAGTGGACGATTGGGACCGTGCCGTAGCGCATGGCGTAGAGTTGGTTCAAGCCGCACGGCTCAAATCTCGAGGGCATTAATAAGCAATCGCACGCCGCGGTGATTCGATGGGCCATTTTCACGGAGAACCCAACCCAGCCTCGAATTTTGTCTTTGTTCCTTTCCTCCATACCTCTCAGCGCGTTTTCTAAATCGTCTCGACCGGAACCGAGCATGACGAGTTGGACGTGGTTGTCGCGAAACCACCCCTCGGAGTCGGTGATTAAATCGACGCCTTTTTGGTCGTCCAATCGGCCGATAAATCCCATGAGTAAAGCGTTTTCATCCTCCGGTAATCCGAGTTCGCGTTGTAAAGCAAGTTTACACTGTTTTTTTCCACCATCTATTCCGTTTGCATCTGGAGTGTACGTTGTATATCCGTCCGACATTAAGTGTTCGTCGGCGTCGGGACTCCACTCGTCGTAATCGATGCCGTTAACGATGCCGGATAACTTCCCTTCACCAAACTCTCTCACACACGGAGCTAGCCCCCAGCCACCCATATCGGTGGAAATCTCCCACGCGTACCCTTCTGATACCGCAATCACTTTTGTCGCTAATCGTAAACCGGCTTGCATGATGTTCATGCACTCTCCGCCGAACGGATCGTCCAAGTAAAATTTATCCTTGTACTTTCCGGCATCCAAACCCAATCGATCGAACTCATTCAACGGACCACGACCTTGATGCGCCATATTGTGAACGATGAAACACGATCGAGCAAATTCGTACTTGCCGTAATCGCGGAAATAGCCTTGCAAATACACCGGTAACAACGCCGCGTGCCAATCGTTGGCGACAAAGATTAGATTTTCGTCTCCGTACGGCACGTCCCCGGGCGCGATGCAAAACGGTAGCTCCAACGCTGCTTGGCACAAAAGTGAGTTCCGAAAGTTTTGTGCTTCGCGATCGCCGGAATATATGGAATCTCGCACGTGGTGATACGAGTTATGATCGACAAATACGATATCCACGCCGTCTCGGTAGTGATGGAAAAAACCAACTTCCACGTCTTGGCCTAAAACTTTCAACCGTATTCTCGCGCCGGTATCGATACCTTCTTCGTACTCTTTGTATCTTGGAACGACGGTCATGACTCGATGACCTCTTTTCGCCAATCCTTTCGGTAAAGATTGCATGACGTCGCCTAAACCTCCGGTCTTTGAAAACGGCGCGCACTCGCTCGCGACCA
>JACLAA010005591.1_pt1 | contig 57609 bp, 84 predicted proteins | sample 8027891 | NCBI WGS metagenome assembly JACLAA01 (sample SAMN15724900, study PRJNA655200) | protist metagenome | isolation source: fluorescence activated cell sorting (FACS) single amplified genomes of... | place: Spain: Blaines Bay Microbial Observatory, Mediterranean Sea | collected 2016-01-19 | reverse complement strand
ACGCCTATCCTGGACCCAAGTAAAGAAAAGGTAGTTCATCAATGGGGCAGTTATACTAATACAAAAATAGAGGTTGACGAAACTAGGTCAACTGATATAGGATAGTCCCATGATAGAAAGAATAAAAGCAACCAATCCTTATTCCGGTGAGAGCGAAATGCTTACACCTGAAGAACACAAATTGTATATAGAAATCAAAGAGGCAGAACTTAATGAGGACTATAAAACAATGCAAAAAGGTCTAAGTAAATTTAGTAGGCTTAATGCTAAAGCTTATATGACTTTATTAGATTAACCTTTCTGAATGTGTGGGCGCGACTCAAGTGTCGCCCACACACCCTAGGCCAATAGAGGTACCAAGCGGTTTCCAAAATCCAAAACTTTTTTAATTATTAATTAGTATATATACAAAGGGGTCCCACAACCTACGGTTATAATGCGAGATTTGTATGGTTAAATCCCTGAAAATCATTATAAGACTAAAAACAACATGTAAAAAATTTTACAAAAAATTTTTCAAATGCAAATAGATATAGATAAAATAAATAAACTGCCGCCTGATGTCAGGAAAAGATTCCAAAAACTTTTAATAAAGTACAAAGAAGAAGATAAAAAAGAACTTGCACAGAAAGACTTTCTTGCATTTACAAAAACTATATGGCCTGAGTTTATTGAAGGTGAGCATCACAAAACAATTGCAGATAAGTTTAACAAACTAGCATCTGGTGAAATAAAAAGGTTGATAGTAAATATGCCACCAAGGCATACTAAGTCTGAGTTTGCATCAACACTACTACCAGCCTGGATGATAGGTAAGAATCCAAAACTAAAAATTATACAGACAACCCACACAGGAGAACTTGCAGTTAGATTTGGTCGTAAGGCTAAGACACTGATTGACTCTCCAGAGTATCAACAAATATTTAAGACAAGACTTAGAGAAGACAGCCAGGCCGCTGGCCGCTGGGAAACTGCTCAAGGTGGCGAGTATTTTGCTGCTGGTGTCGGTGGAGCAATCACAGGTCGAGGTGCTGATTTATTAATCATAGATGACCCGCACTCGGAACAAGACGCACTTAACATGGGTGCATTAGAAAAAGCATACGAGTGGTATACATCGGGTCCAAGACAACGTTTACAACCGGGCGGTAAAATCGTTTGCGTAATGACACGTTGGAATGTAAAAGATCTTACAGGAATTCTTTTGAAGAACCAAACAGAACCCAAATCGGATCAATGGGAGTTGGTGGAGTTTCCGGCAATCATGCCGAGTGGTAAGCCCGTATGGCCGGAGTACTGGAAGATCGAAGAACTGGAATCAGTTAAAGCATCGCTATCACTCGGTAAATGGAATGCACAATGGATGCAGAATCCAACTTCTGAAGAAGGTGCAATTTTAAAAAGAGAATGGTGGCAGGACTGGGACAAGGATCATATTCCAAGTCTTGATCACGTCATACAATCTTACGATACCGCTTTCATGAAAAAAGAAACTGCAGACTTTTCTGCAATCACTACTTGGGGTGTTTTTCGTGAACACGAAGAGGGACCACCACAATTAATTTTGCTCGATGCAATAAAAGATAGGTTAGAGTTTCCAGAGTTACGTAGAGTTGCAAAAGAGCAATACGATTACTGGCAACCAGAAACTGTATTGATTGAGTCTAAAGCATCAGGACTACCGCTAACATACGAACTTAGAAACATGGGTATCCCAGTTGTAAACTACACACCATCACGTGGAAACGATAAACATACCAGAGTTAATTCTGTTGCACCTTTATTTGAATCTGGTAGTATATGGGCACCTTTGAATAAACAGTTCGCTCAAGAGGTTATTGAAGAGTGCGCTGCCTTCCCGTATGGGGATCATGATGATTTGGTTGATAGTACAACACAAGCAATCATGAGATTTAGACAAGGTGGTTTACTAAATCATCCTGAAGATTATGAGGATGAAAAGCTGCCGCAAAAACAATTTAAATACTACTGGTAGACTATGATACAACTCGCACAATTTATAGCAGCATTAACAAACCTGGTTAGATCAGGTGTAATTAAAAAAGTACCAGATGCAATTAAGTTTGCTGAACAACAGTTTGGTAAAGTAACTCCACTACTTAAAAAACAAATAGAAAGAGTTTTTGAAAGAGCTAAAAAACCAGTGGTTGGTAAACCCGGTAAAAAAGAAGGTGCAGTTATACCTATGGTTAAAGAAGGCACTAAAAAATCTGAAGGTATTGAAACTCTTGATCCTAAAATGGGTGACATAGAAAATTTACCAAACCCAAGAAGACCCGGTGGATCCTTGGATCCGGCGACAGGCATCACGAGAGCACTCGCTAGAAGAATATTAGATAGAAGAGGAATTGAGATAGGTAAGAAAGATCCAATAGATGTATTTACAGATACTTTTGGTGAAGCAATTAACGATGTTAATAATCTTGCTGAAGAGATGATAGAGATAGATAACAGAGGTGGCGGTATGAAAGACATGGATCAGATGTTAGAGATAGAAGGTTTGTTTGATATTGAGATACCTAAAAATCCACAAAAAGGATTAACAGACGAAGAGTTGTTAGAACTCATGAAAAAAACTGAAGAGGAAAAAATTTTAGAAGATTTTGATCCAACAGACAGGGAACCAAACGCAGCTGGTGGTTTAGCTGGCATATTAAAATTATAATGAAAGTACACGAATACAATGAAATGATGGCGTATCTGTTGCGACCAAGACAGAAGTTTGCAATCGGTGGCGGTGTTGTTGAAGGCAAGAATCTAGGATCAAGAGAGGGGTATGTAGAACCCAAACTTATAATAGGTGGATCAAAAACACCACCTCAATTTAAAGGCATGTATGGTGTTAGAACTGGATTAACAGTGCCGGCAGACACACCTGGTTATTTAGGTAGAACAGGAGAACAAGCGGTGTTTGCAACAGAAGCTGATGCTCAAAGATTTATAAATGAAGATACTAAAAAATTATTTTTAGAAGCACAAGTAAGTAAAAAAAGAAGTCCTGTAATTGAAGCTAGACTAGAAAAAATAAAACAGATTTACAAAAATTTAAAAGCATCAGGTGCAAAGAAAATTTATTTAGATGATATTATAGATCAACTTGCAGGTGAAAAAACTGTTTTTGGAACCGGTAAGAGAGGAATACAAACAGAACAAACTGAATTAAAATCAAGAGTTAGTCTTAGAGACAATGTAAGAGAAGCTTTAGGCGATACTGAATATGATAAATTAGAAAAAGGACCTGGAGGAGATAGAAGAATTGCAGATGAGAAAAAAGTTAAATTTAATAAACTAGTACAAGATGTAAACAGAGGTGATTTACCTATAATTGAATTAGGTTCTGAAGCTAGAGGAACAACACAGAATATTAAACTATATCTAACCGAGGTAAATAAAAAAAGATTTGATAAAATGTTGCCTTCATTAAGAGCAATTAATTCTAGAATTACTCAACCTGCAGAAACATTAACTAAAAAAGGCATAGAAGAACTTAAAAAAACAACTACAAAAAATTTTGATGCGATGATGAAAAAATATCCTTCATCAATTGAAAGAAGAACTCAAGTATTTAAGGGTGGCACAAGATTTTATGATGCTAAAAGTTTTGCTCTTGCTCAGATAGGTAGACATGTTCAACAAGGTGGCACGCTATACAAGCATGTTGGTGGTGACACTATGAAAGATGTTAAGTTTAGAAATACTAAAACTAATAAATTAATTACAATTAGAAATATGGACATGAATAGTCCAGAATTTAAAGAAGCCGGAGAAACATATAAAGAATTTGAAAAATTAAAAAATACTAAAATAAATAACCCATTAAATCCAAATGAAAAAATAACAATTAACAATGCAATAAAACAAGGGTCGGGTGGAAAAGATTACATAGTTGTAGATCACGTAGATAGTGTTAAAAAAAATCCTTTAAAAAATTTAATTATTACAAATCAAAAACAAAATTTAGGTTTTCAAGTAGCGAACCTTACTGAAGATCAAAAAAAATTATTTTATAGAAACAGATTAAGTTTAGATGATAATATAAAAAGATTTACTAATTATGGACTAAGACTTCTAGGCGGAAGTAAATATAAAACACCAAAACAAACTGTTGCAGACCTTGTTGCAAAGGGAGAAATAACTACGGCAGATAAAGCGCCTATACCTGAAGCAACTAAAACAAGAAATATTTTTGATAGATTTAATGAAAAGTATAGATCTTCTAAACCTGTAATACAGAAATTTGCATCCAAAGTTCCGGGTTCAGCAGCAGTATTAGCACCATATGATTTATCAATGATGTTAGCTTCAGGAGCTCCTTTAGTTGATGCTTTAGCGAGTGCTGGATCTTATTTTACAAATGATCCTTATTTAGGAAAGGCTGTTAATATACCTTTAGCTTTAAGAGAGATGACAAGTTATGGCGATGTGGATGAGATGTTGCAAAGAGCAACCGCAAGAAGAGAGGGAATTGAATCTATGTTACAAAGTATACCTTCAAAGTTTAGAAGTTATATAGATGAGAATAGAGGCATAGACGATGAGACAGAGGAGTTCGTACCATAATGATTGGTAAAAAATCAGGACCACCACCAAAATCAGGGCCAACACCACAGGGGTTGAATATTAATTACAATACTGTTAAGACAGTAAAACTGGAGAAAATAAATGGCAGAAATAGACAAGTCTTTACCAAACGTAAAGCAAACGATAAACGTTCCTAGTCCTGACGAAGTACAAGTAGAAATACAGGAAGAGCAAAAAGAACAAGATCAACCAATCGACGTACAAGAAAACGAAGATGGTAGTGTTGATATAAATTTTGATCCATCAATTGGTAGTAGAGAACAAGGCGAAGATCACTTTGCAAATCTAGCAGAGCTGCTTCCAGAAGAAGTATTAGATCCAATCGGTCATGAATTATATGAAAACTACACAGACTACAAAGCATCTAGAAAAGATTGGGAGACTTCTTATACAAAAGGTTTAGATCTTCTAGGATTTAAATATGAAGAGAACACAGAGCCATTTAAAGGTGCATCTGGTGCAGTCCACCCGGTGTTAGCAGAAGCAGTCACACAGTTTCAATCTTTAGCATACAAAGAATTATTACCAGCAGGTGGTCCAGTTAGAACTGAGATCGTTGGAGTGCCAAGTCCAGATAAAGAGGCACAATCAGTTAGAGTCAAAGAATTTATGAATTACCAGATCATGGGTGAGATGAAAGAGTATGAATCTGAGTTTGATCAGATGTTATTCTATTTACCACTAACAGGATCTACATTTAAAAAAGTTTATTACGATGAAATTATGCAGAGAACAGTTTCTAAATTTGTCCCTGCAGATGATTTAATTGTTCCGTATACGGCTACCTCATTAGACGATGCGGAAACAATTATTCATGTGGTTAAGATGTCAGAAAACGAATTACGAAAACAACAAGTCGGTGGTTTCTACAGAGATATAGAACTAACACCAGGCAATGAAAACGAAACAGAGTCAGAGAAAAAAGAACGAGAGTTAGGTGGCATGAGCAAAGGTAGAGATCAAAGATTATTTACTTTGTTAGAGTGTCATGTAAATTTAGATATCGAAGGCTTTGAAGATATGGACACACAAGGTGAGCCTACAGGAATTAAACTCCCCTATATAGTTACAATCGAAGAGGGATCACGTGAAGTATTATCGATTAGAAGAAACTATGAAGTGGGAGATGTTACAAGAAGTAAAATACAATACTTCGTACATTTTAAATTTTTACCAGGTCTAGGATTTTATGGTTTTGGTTTGATACACATGATTGGTGGATTATCAAGATCAGCTACTGCAGCATTAAGATCTTTACTTGACGCTGGAACCCTGTCTAATTTACCAGCAGGATTCAAGATGCGTGGGATCAAGATGCGAGACGAAGCACAACCAATTCAACCAGGAGAGTTCAGAGACGTTGATGCACCAGGTGGTAATTTACGAGATGCATTTATGCCATTACCATTTAAAGAACCATCAGGAACATTATTACAATTGATGAGTGTTGTTGTCGGTGCAGGACAAAGATTTGCATCCATCGCGGATTTGCAAGTAGGAGAGGGTAACCAACAAGCAGCAGTTGGAACAACTGTTGCACTGTTAGAACGTGGATCTAGAACAATGTCAGCGATTCATAAAAGATTATATGCTTCTATGAGACGAGAGTTTAGTTTAATGGCGAGAGTTTTTAAACTTTACTTACCTCCAGTTTATCCGTATGATGTTGTTGGCGGTCAAAGACAAATCAAACAATCTGATTTTGACGACCGAATAGATATATTGCCAGTTGCTGATCCCAATATATTTTCTCAAACACAGCGGATATCACTCGCTCAAACGGAAATGCAACTGGCAGCTTCTAATCCTGCCATTCACAACCAATACGAAGTTTACAGAAATATGTACGAAGCGTTAGGTGTAAAAGATATTGATTTAATTTTAAAAAAACCAGAACAACCAATGCCAAAAGACCCGGCACTAGAACATATTGATGCTTTAGCTGGCAAACCTTTTCAAGCTTTCCCTGGACAAGACCATCAAGCGCATATCACAGCACATTTAAACTTTATGGAAACTAATATGGTCAAAAATTCACCGGTAATTGGTGCTGCAATACAAAAAAATATACTTGAACACATAAGTTTAATGGCACAAGAGCAAATTGAGATAGAATTTAGACAAGAATTACCAAAATTAGCGCAAATGGGGCAGATGGCAATGCAAAATCCACAGCTTCAACAAGAAATGCGTATGTTACAAGAAAAAATTGAAGGTAGAAAAGCAGTTTTAGTGTCAGAAATGATGGAAGACTTTAAAAACGAAGAGAAAAAGATAACTTCACAGTTTGATAACGACCCAATCGCTGCATTAAGAGCAAGAGAACTAGATTTACAAGCAAAAGAAAACGCTAGAAAAGAAAAAGAAGGCGAAGAGAGACTAAATCTAGACAAAATGAGAGCTATGATGAGTGATCAGAACCAAGATGAGAAGTTAAAACAGAATGAAGAGCTTGCAAAACTTAGAGCAGACACTTCAATACAAAAAACTATCTTAGGTAAGACGATACCATCAGGAGATAAGATGGCTAAGAGTGTTTCAATAATTAGAGGTCAGGAATAATGTGGTTTAGTGCACTTAAACTTGGATTGAACGCGGCAACGCACATCTATAAGAAAAAACAAGAGACTAAAATGAAAATGGCTGATGCACAGTTGATGCATGCAGATAAGATGGCCCGAGGAGAGAGCGAGTACCAGGGCAAATTGTTGGAGGCCAGACAATCGGACTGGAAAGACGAATTCGTGCTCGTCGTATTAACGCTGCCAATTTTAGTGATCGCCTGGGGGGTCTTCTCAGATGATCCGGGTGCGGCTGCAAAAATAAAAGAGTTCTTTGAGCAGTTCCAACAGCTCCCGTCATGGTTCACAAATTTATGGATCCTTGTCGTCGCGAGTATTTATGGTATAAAGGGGACTCAAATTTTTAAAAACGGAGGAAAAAAATGAGAAAAGATTACGGAGTAAGAAAAAAAATGATGGGTGGCGGTATGATGAAAAGAAAACCTATGATGAAAGGATCTAAACCTGACTTTTTAGATTTAGACAAAGACAATAATAAAACTGAGTCTATGAAATCTGCAGCAGCATCAGCTAAAGGTATGATGAAGGGTGGCAGAGTTAAAAAAATGGGTGGCGGCTCTATGATGAAAAAAAGAGAAGCTATGAAAAAAGGATCTATTCCACCACAACTTAAAAAGTTCGTAATGGCTAAAAAGAAAAAAGCCAAAATGAAAAAGAAAAAAGCGTAATGGCTGGACCAGGTTTATACGCAAACATTGCAGCTAAAAAAGCTAGAATCAAAGCTGGCTCTGGAGAGAAGATGAGAAAAAAAGGTTCAAAGGGCTCTCCAACTAAAGCAAACTTTGCAAGAGCTGCACAAACAGCAAGGAAAAAATAATGACTAAATTATGTCCAAGAGGTAAGGCCGCAGCAAAGCGTAAATTTAAAGTTTACCCAAGCGCATATGCAAATGCATACGCTTCTAAAATTTGTGCAGGTAAAATTAAAGATCCGTCTGGTGTAAAACGAAAAGATTTTAAAGGTCCCAAAAAAGCTGAAGGCGGTAGAATATATAAAGCTGGTGGAGGACTTATGGAGGCTACACAAAAATTAAAACGACAAGGTTTAAAAATGGGTGGTGGCGCTTGCATACAAATAAAAGGTTTTGGTAAAGCACGAAGACCAGGTAGGTAACCATGGCTAAGAACGGTCTAGATAAATGGTTCAAACAGAAATGGGTGGATATTGGAAGTAAAAAGAAAGATGGTTCTTTCTCAAAGTGTGGCCGTTCAAAACAGAAAGCAGATGCAAAACGTAAGTACCCAAAATGCGTCCCACTAGCTAAAGCAAGAGGGATGTCAGAAGGTCAAAGACGTTCTGCAGTTAAAAGAAAAAGAGCAGTCGCTCAAGGTGTTGGTGGTAAACCAACTAATGTAAAAACTTTTGCAAAAAGAAAGAAAGCGGCAGAGGGTGGTTACATGGGTACTTTTATAAAATTAAATGTGGATGGAAAAGTATCTGGAAATTCAAGTTACAAAAAATATTATAAGGGCATGGTGTAATGAGACGACAGGATAAAATGCCTGCTCGAAATAAAAAGAATTTCCGTCCAACGGAAAAAGGTGCAGGAATGACAAGAGCTGGAGTTGCTGCATATAGAAGAAAAAATCCAGGCTCAAAACTAAAAACAGCCGTGACGGGTAAAGTAAAACCTGGATCTAAAGCTGCGAAGAGACGTAAGTCCTTCTGCGCAAGAAGCGCCGGTCAAATGAAAAAATTTCCGAAAGCTGCTAAAGATCCTAATTCTAGACTACGTCAGGCTAGAAGAAGATGGAAATGTTAATAGATTTTATTAAAAAAATATTAGGACTAGACAGAATGGACTATAGAATTAGAAGACTAGAAAGAGTTAAATATTGGAAGGAGAAATATGAAAAAACAAAAAGCTAAAATAAAAAAAGTTATGAAAGGTTTGCAGAAGGCATCAAAGACTCATGCTGCTCAAGCTAAAACATTGAAAGGAGTAATTAATGGCGGATCCAAAAACAGGAACGGGAAAAAAGCCTAAAGGCTCTGGAAGAAGATTGTATACGGATGAAAATCCTAGAGATACAGTTAAGATAAAATTTGCAACACCCGCTGATGCAAGCGCTACTGTTGCAAAAGTAAAACGTATTAGTAAACCTTTTGCAAGAAAGATTCAGATATTAACTGTTGGAGAACAGCGTGCCAAAGTTATGAAAAAAAATAAAGTCGCTGCTATATTTAAGAAAGGAAAGGAAGCAATAAGAAAAAATGAGAAGAGCAATACTAGAAGCACTTGAGGCTAGATTCCAGTCGCATGTGTCAGAGGCAGAAGCAACAATAAAAATCTATTTAGAGAACTCTGTAGGTATAGGAGAACACCCACAGCATATTGATGAGATAGACAAACAACTACAAAAAATCTCTGAGGCTGAAGAAAAATTAGAAGCTCTCAAAAGATTTAAAACAGAAAGAGTAGAGTTATAATGGAAGATGGATTAACGATTGTATCTAGAATACAAAAGCTGGTGAGAGATAATTTACAAGAAGTTGGCAACATCCTAATTAGTGGTGGTGTTGACAACATGGAAAAATATCAGTATATGTTAGGACAAGCAAGAACGTATCAATTAATATTACAGGAAATCTCTAACCTGCTAGATAATAAGGAGCAAAAAGATGAAAAAGGAACCGTTATCGACCTCAACAGAAGAGGTCCCAAAACTTAAAACAGCTTTATTAGATAAAATACAAGCTGAAAAAAAACCAGAAGTAGACCTATCAAAAAAAGAAGCAAGTAAACTACCAGAACCAACTGGTTGGAGACTTTTAGTTTTACCTTTTAAGATGAAGGAAAGAACTAAAGGTGGATTATATTTAGGACAAGAAACATTAGAAAGACAACAAGTTGGATCTAATTGTGGAATGGTTTTAAAAGTAGGTCCACATTGTTATGATAAGGAAAGATATCCTGAAGGCCCTTGGTGTAAAAAAGGCGATTGGGTTATTTTTGCAAGATACGCTGGATCAAGAATACAGATCGATGGTGGGGAAGTAAGACTGCTAAACGACGATGAAATTTTAGCAACCATTGAAAACCCTGAAGATATATTTCATCAATATTAAAACATAGAAGGAGTAAACTATGCCAGACGAAGAAAAGAAAAATGAGCCCATGGTTGACATAGATACTTCCGGACCGGAAGTAGAAGTTAATCTTGAGCAAGAAACAAAACAAGAAGAACCAAAGGAAACAATAAAAGTCGAAGAAACAGAACCGAAACAAGAAATAGAAGTTAAAGAAGAAACTAAAGAAGAAGAGACAGAAGATAAGAAAAAAGAATTAGAAGACTATAGTGATGGAGTGCAAAAAAGAATTGCTAAGCTAACTAAAAAATGGCGTGAGGCAGAACGTCAAAAAGAAGCTGCTTTAGAATACGCTAAAGGAGTTAAAGCTCAGCAAGAAAGTTTGCAGTCTAAATTAAGAACTATAGAACCAAACTATGTAAGTGCAATGGAAGGCAGAGTAACATCTGGATTACAAGCTGCTCAAGCTGCGTTAGCAAAAGCAAGAGAAGCCGGTGATATTGGTGCTGAAGTAGAAGCACAAAAAATGATCGCAAGATTAGGTGTAGAAGAGGCAAGAGTTGCTAATCTAAAGAAAAAAGCTGAGTTAGAACCAAAAGAAACTGTTAAAACTCCAACTTTAGATCAAGCTATAGCACCTCGAACTGCAGAACCAGATCCAAAAGCTGAAGCATGGGCAGAGAAAAACCCGTGGTTTGGATCAGATAATGCAATGACTTACACTGCATTTGACTTACATAAAAAACTAACCGAAGAAGAAGGGTTTGATGCGCAATCTGATGAGTATTATAAAGAGATTGATAAACGTATGAGACTTGACTTTCCGCATAAATTTGATACTACTGAACCAACGGCATCGACAAAGCCCACACAAACAGTAGCTTCAGCAAAGCGAAGTGTAAATAACAAGTCGCAGAAAACCGTGAGACTCACGCCGTCTCAAGTAACAATTGCTAAAAAATTAGGTGTGCCACTAGAACTTTATGCGAAACAATTAAATATCACGAAGGAGAGATAAGCATATGACAGATAAAAAAATAGACTCCCGTGCGAGCCAAACCAAAGTTAAACCACAGAAAAAAGTTTGGACTCCACCATCATCTTTAGATGCTCCACCCGCACCAGATGGTTTTAAACACAGGTGGATAAGAGCTGAATCGATGGGTTTTGATGATACATCAAACATGTCGGCTAAGTTAAGATCAGGATACGAATTAGTAAGAGCTGATGAATATTCTGATATAGATTATCCAACTATTGTTGACGGGAAATACAAAGGGGTTATCGGAGTTGGCGGCCTTTTGCTGGCAAGGATACCGGACGAAATTGTTGAATCGCGCAAAGAATATTTTGCACAACAAACTCAAGATCGAAACGACGCGATAGATAACGATTTAATGAAGGAACAGCATCCAAGTATGCCGATCAATAATGATCGACAGACTCGTGTAACCTTCGGTGGTACAAAGAAAAGTTAATTTTTTAACAATTCTTACCAACGAATAAATTAAATCGTACTGGAGGCCCTTCGGGGTAGGTACATAAGGAGATAAAATATGGCTAATAAAGACGCGGCGTTCGGTTTTAAACCTACAAGACATCTTACAGGTGGACAAATCAGAACGGAAGAATACGCTATAGCAGCAAACCACGGAACATCGATTTTCAATGGTCAAGTGGTTGAAGCAGTAGCAGCGGGCGGTATTGAACAAGCAGCAGCTGGAGATGTCCAATCAATTGGAGTTTTCGGTGGTTGTTTCTTTACTGACCCATCAACAAGTAAACCGACATTTAAAGCTTTCTATCCTGCAAGCACAAACGCTTCAGACATAGTAGCTTCAGTGTTCGTGGATCCTTATATCGTTTATGAAGCGCAACATAATGGCACTGGAACATCAGCAGCGAACAATGCTAGGATGGATTTTACTGGAACAAGTGGAAGCACTCTTTCAGGACAATCAACTTCAGAGTTAGACACATCTAGTATAAGTACATCAGATGGTGGCTTCAAACAAATCGGTATATCAAAAGATCCGGAAAATAGTGACGAGTCATCAGCTAATGCGAATGCATACGTTGTATTCAATACTGGTGAACATGTCTTTAAATTAACAACAGGCGTATAATTTTAGAATAGGAGATAAATTATGGCAATATCACGATCACAACTCGTAAAAGAGTTAGAGCCAGGATTGAATGCACTATTCGGCCTGGAATACCAAAACTATGCAGATGAGCACACTCAAATTTTCGATATCGAAAATTCTGATAGAGCTTTTGAAGAAGAAGTGATGTTATCTGGTTTCGCTAATGCTTCAGTTAAACCTGAAGGATCAAGTGTAAACTTTGATACAGCACAAGAAACTTTCACTGCTAGATATACACATGAAACGCTTGCTTTAGCGTTTTCAATCACTGAAGAAGCGATTGAAGATAACTTGTATGACAGACTTGCGTCTAGATATACAAAAGCGTTAGCTAGATCTATGGCTAACTCAAAACAAGTTAAAGCAGCAAACGTGTTAAACAATGCGTTTAGCTCGTCTTTCACAGGTGGTGATGGTAAGGAGCTTTGTGCTACTGACCACCCAATCGTTGCTGGAACATTCAGAAATGAATTGTCAACTGCAGCTGACTTAAACGAAACATCGTTAGAGCAGTCGTTAATTGACATTGCAGCACTTACTGATGAAAGAGGTCTAAAAATTGCAGCAAAAGGAGTTAAAATGATAATTCCTTCAGCGCTTCAATTTACTGCTGAAAGACTTATGAAGACAGCAGGAAGAACTGGAACTGCAGATAATGATATCAATGCAATTGGTAGCATGGGAATGATTCCACAGGGTTATACTGTGAACCATTACTTAACTGATACTGATGCGTTTTTCATTAAGACTGATGTTCCTAACGGATTAAAAATGTTCGTTAGAGCACCAATCAAAACTGCAATGGAAGGTGACTTCGAAACTGGAAACGTAAGATACAAAGCTAGAGAGAGATATTCTTTTGGATTCTCAGACCCTAGAGGTATCTTCGGATCACCAGGCGCAGCGTAATCTAAATAATTTTGTGGCCGGACATAGTTCGGCCACATTGCAAACAGAAAGTAGAATAATGAAAAAATTCCTAGTAAATATTTGGGCTTATGACTATCACACAAAATTTGAAGTTTTGTCTGAAGATAATCCAAATTCTCTTGAAAAATCAGTCCTTGACAAATTGGGAGAAAAGAGTATTAATTGGGAAAAAACGGGAATGTTTGGCCCGTTAAATAGAATAACCTATGAGGAGGTTATCCATGATACAAGACCTATACAAAACAAAAAGGTCCTTGGAGTTGAAGTGGGAACAGGAGCATCTGTCTAATGGTAGATATACTCTTGAAATGGTCAGAATTGATGACAAAGTTAAAGAAGTCATTACGAAGATCAAGCTGGAAGAAGCAGCTATTGCCCATAGACAAAATGTTGTCGAAAATGCAGCTCCGCAAGTTTCTGTAGCTACTTAATAAAAAGCTACATCGTTGGAAAACATCATCCGCACTACACACTCTCTTGCACTCTATTAAAAACTGTTGTACAAAAGTCAAACTATACAAATTAAAATAAATTAAATGTAGACGCGTATAGTCGACATCCCTAGGGACTGCATTTAAAATATCTAGGAGGATATTAATATGGCTAATACAACTTTTAATGGTCCGGTTAGAGCAGAACAAGGTTTTAAACAAATCTCTAAAAATGCAACAACTGGTGCTATTACAGACAATACAACAATAGACTCTAGCGGTAATCTCTCTGTTGGTGGAACTACTACTTTAACAGGAAATTTTATTGCTAATTCTACATCAAACGCTTTAGGAACTAAAAAAATTGCAATGTTTGGAGCGTCACTTGCAGCTACAAATGGTGGTACTACTCAGTATGCGGATAATGATATATTAGTAGAAATTGGAGATTTAGATGCAACATTACCAACTACTTTTGCTAACAGTACAGCACCAACACATTTCTTAATTGAAAAAGTTTTGGTTAAAGTACAAGTAGCATCAGGTGGTACTCATGTTGGAAACATCCAAGCTTCTGCAACATCAGGAACTGCAACTAACTCAGCTGTTTCATCAGGAACAGAAATAGTTGGTGCAGGTGCAACAGCAATTGATACATTTATTTCAGCAGCGCCAAGTGTTACTGAAATTGATATTAATTTAAATAACAGTGCAGGTGCAATTCACGTGTTCACACCAAACATAACTTTACCTGTTGCAACTAAAAGTTTATATCTTTGTACTACTACAACTATTAATAATAATTCTTTCCAAGCTGGAAGATATGCTATTACAGTTGAGTACTCATTAGTATAATAACAATTAATGTGGGGCTTCGGCCCCACAGTTTCTTAATTAAGGAGGGAAACAAATGGCAGATACAGTAACGGGACCAACTATCTTACAACAAAACGATAAGAGAGTTGTTATTAAAATAGTAAATCAATCAGACGGATCAGGCGGAACAACTGTTTTTGCAGATGTTTCTGCACTTGCAGCTAATGCAGCAGGTGAGTCTTGCACACATGTAACTCTACAAAGAGTATGGTGGTCATGTTCAAATGGCGATGGTCAAGATTCTTTTGCTCGTTTAGATTATGAAGATTCAGATGGAGATATTCCAATTATAACTTTAGTAGACTCAGGATACTGGGACTTTAGAGAGTTTGGTGGGGTACCAGCTAATACGTCTTCAAATAGTAATCAATACGATGTAAATTTTGTTGTACCGGGTGCGGCTGATTCTGGAAATACTTACACGGTTGTAGCAGAATTTATAAAAAATTATTAGGAGTAACGAATGGCCAACACAACTTCAGGCACAGTTACTTTCGACAAAACTTTTGCTGTTGATGATTTAATAGCAGAAGCATATGAACGTATAGGTTCGCAAGTAACGTCTGGATATCAATTAAAATCTGCAAGAAGATCATTAAATATTTTATTTCAAGAATGGGGTAATAGAGGTTTACACTATTGGGAAGTAGGAGATACAAATATTGATTTAATTGAAGGCCAAGCTGAGTATAGTTTTTTTAGATCTAGTGCAGATGGAACGTCTGCTGTTACTGTTGGTGGTACAAGTGGATCAAGCACTTTTGGTGTTGCTGATATTCTTGAAGCAACGTTTAGACAAAACAGAACACAAACTACACAATCCGATTCTGCAATGACAAAAATTGATAGATCAACATACTCTAGTTTATCTGGTAAATTATCTAAAGGGACACCTTCACAATATTTTGTACAAAGATTTATTGATAAAACTACAGTTACTGTTTACCCATGTCCTGATGCAACTGCGGCTACAAAAGACATGCACATCTTTTTTGTAAAAAGAATACAAGATGTAGATTCAACTTATACAGATGCAACAGATGTACCATATAGATTTGTGCCTTGTATGGTTTCAGGATTAGCTTTTTATTTAGCTCAAAAATTTAATCCACAAGCGGCACAAGCAATGAAGTTATATTACGAAGATGAATTAGCAAGAGCGTTAGCTGAAGATGGTTCTTCATCTAGCACATTTATAACACCTAAAACTTACTACCCAGGAACTTAATGGCACAAGCAAGAGGAAAATACGCAAAAGCAATATCAGATAGATCAGGAATGGAGTTTCCATATAATGAAATGGTTAAAGAATGGAATGGTCATTTAGTTCATAAATCTGAATTTGAAGCTAAACATCCACAATTAGAATTAAGATCTAGATCAGGAGATTCACAAGGTTTGTTTAATGCTAGACCCGCTAGAACTGAAAATGAAGTTGCTGCTATGTTAGGCAATAATCCTTTTTCTATTACTGCAAGTTCTCAAACAATTACAGTTACAGAAATAAATCATGGAAGAACTACAGGAGACACTGTAAGATTTAGAAATGTTCAAGGTAGCCCCGGTGGTGTTGCTTTTTCTACCTATGAAAATTCTTCAGGATTTAGTATAAACGTTACAACAACAGATAAATACACTTTTAGTTTAGGATCAACTCCAAGTGTAACAGAAGAAGGAGGAGGACCAACTGTGTCTGCAGGACCAGTTAGTTTATCAGCATAATGGCAGGATTAAGTGCATCAGGATTAAAAACACAAATAAGAAGCTACACAGAAGTTAGCACAACAGTGCTATCAGACAGTGTATTAGAAAACATTATTTTAAATGCACAATATAGAATTTTTAGAGATGTACCAATAGATGCGGATAGAAAAACATCTACAGGTAATTTTACATCTGGAACAGGCACTGTAACTGTGCCAGCAGGAGCTGTATTTATTAGAGCGGTGCAGGTTTATACTGCAACTGGATCTACTTTTACTGGTGCTAATGTATATTTAGAAAAAAGAGATCTTACATTTTTAGAAGAATATATTTCAGCAACCACATCTACTGGAACACCAAAATATTATGCAATGTTAGATACAGGGGCGACTGGAGAAAGTTCATCAAACTCTGGATCTATAATTGTATCACCAACACCGAGTGCAACTTTTGCATACAAAATTCATTACAATGCAGCGCCAGCATTATTAGAAAATAATGACACTAATTATATTAGTATGAATTTTCCAAATGGTCTGCTATATTGTTGCCTAGCAGAAACCTATGGTTTCTTAAAAGGTCCAGCTGATATGCTGCAATTATACGAACAAAAATACCAACAAGAAGTACAAAAATTTGGAGGAGAACAAATAGGTAGAAGACGAAGAGATGATTATACAGATGGAACAATCAGAATACCAGTCAACTCACCTAAACCTTAAGGATTAAATTATGGCATCAACATTTTCAGATCTTGGTATAGAACTAATGGCAACCGGCGAGAATGCCGGTACATGGGGTGATAAAACTAATACTAACTTACAAATCGTAGAAAAATCAATCGCTGGTTACGTAGAACAAGCAGTAACTAGTGGCGGAACAACACAATTAACAATTACAGACGGTGATGCAACAGAATCTACATCTGTTGCTCGTCACGCGGTTATAAAATTAACAGGTACAATATCTGGTAACTCTATTGTAACTGTACCAGATTCAATAGAAAAAGTTTACATTGTAACTAACGGCACATCAGGTGCATACACTGTACAATTTAAAACAGCATCAGGTACAGGGATTACTTTTGGTGTATCAGAAAAAAATACAAAATTAGTTTATTCAGATGGAACAAATATTGTTGATGCAGGATTTAGTGGTGGAACTGACTTAGATGGTAACGAATTAATTTTAGATGCCGATGCTGATACAAGTATTACAGCAGATACAGATGACCAGATAGATATTAAAATAGCAGGTGCAGATGATTTTCAATTTACGGCAAATACTTTTACAGCGCAATCAGGTAGTAGTATTGTTGTGCCAGAGGGTGGACTTACTTTTGGAAGCACAGCGATTACTTCAACTGCAGCAGAACTTAATTTATTAGACGGAGTATCAGGATTAGTACAAGCAGACTTAACTAAACTTGCAGCTGTAGACTCAACTGCAGCAGAATTAAACATAGTTGATGGTGGAACTTCAGCTACATCAACAACAGTTGCAGATGCAGACAGAGTTGTACTAAACGATAACGGTACAATGGTACAAGTTGCAGTTACAGATTTAGCGGCATACTTTGATGATGAGATCACAGCAATGCCAAATCTTACATCGGTTGGCACACTTACAACTTTAACAGTTGATAGCATAATTATTAATGGCACTAACATAGGTCATACATCTGATGCGGACGCGATAGCTATTGCTTCTAATGGTAATGTAACTATATCACAAAACTTAACAGTAACTGGAGACATTACAGTATCAGGTGATGATATTACTATGGGCACAAACACTGCAGGTAATTTATTAATTGCAGATGGTACAAACTTTAATTCAATAGCAGTAGGTTCATTATCAGAAATATCTACAGTTGCTAACGATGATGTATTTTTAGCAGTTGATACTTCGGGTGGTGGTCTTAAAAAAATTGCAAGATCAGCAGTAGTATCAGGACTCGCTACATCAGGTGCAATATCAAATGTTGTAGAGGATACATCTCCACAACTAGGTGGTGATTTAGATGTTAATAGTAATGGTTTAGTATCAACATCAAATGGTAATATTGCTTTAACGCCAAATGGTTCTGGGGTTGTTAGAATTGATGGATCTAATGGTATTGATATGCAATCTGGAGCGATATCTATTAAAAATTCTGGTGCACAATCTTATGTTAGATTTTATTGTGAGTCTTCAAATGCACACTATGCACAATTACAAGCACCTGCTCACTCAGCTTTTTCTGGTGATATTACATTAACTTTACCAGCTACTACAGATACAGTTGCAGGTATAGCAGCGACACAAACTTTTACAAATAAAACACTAACAACACCTGTTATTGCAGAAATAGATAACTCTAGTAATATTACATTAGATGCTGGTGCTGATATTATTTTAGATGCTGGCGGAGCAGATATCACACTTAAAGATGATGGTACAACTTTTGGTAGTTTAACAAATTCTAGTGGAGAACTTGTAATTAAATCAGGATCCACGCCTACTACAGCTATGACATTTAGTGGTGCTAATGTAACTTTTGCAGGTACAGTAACTATTGGATCTGCAGGTATATCAGAAGCAGAATTAGAAATATTAGATGGTGCTACAGTTACTACGGCTGAATTAAATATTTTAGATGGAGTAACATCTACGGCCGCTGAATTAAACATCTTGGATGGTGTAACATCAACAGCGGCAGAATTAAACATTCTAGATGGGGTAACATCTACGGCTGCTGAATTAAATATTCTAGACGGAGTAACATCTACAGCTGCAGAATTAAATATAATGGATGGTAATACATCAGCTAGTTCTACAACTTTAGTAGATGCTGATAGATTAGTTACAAATGACGCTGGTACCATGAAACAAGTGGCGTTAACAGATGTTAAAACATACTTAAGCAGTGCAGGATTTAGTACGGATGATCCGACAGCTCTTGCAATTGCGTTGGGTTAATATATAAGGAATTAGGAGGAAATAAATGGCAAATACTTTTAAAGTGATCAATTTTGCTGCAGAGCCAAACTCAGCAGGCACACCTTTTACAATGTACACGGTGGCATCGAGCACGACTACAGTTGTTCTTGGATTGGTATTGGCTAACATAAATACAACTGCAGTAACTGCAGAGGTAGAACTTGTTAGTACAACATCAAATCGTGCTGGTGCAAATAACGCTGCAAACGGTACATCTTTTTTAGTGAAAGACGTGAATATCCCTAGCGGAACGTCGCTTGAATTATTATCGGGCGGTAAGGTTGTATTAGAGGCTGGTGATGTTTTAAGAATTGATTGTTCTGTAGCTGATAAACTATCAGGCACATTGTCAGTAATGGAGATAACGTAAGATGGCTTATATTGGACCAGAGCCGGCAGAATCGTTTACTTCGTTTGCTACGCAAGAATTTTCTACGAGTGCAACTACCTCCTACACTCTAGATCATGCGGTAGCTAATGAAAACGAAATAGCTTTATTTGTAAATAACGTAAGGCAACAACCTGGATCTGGTAAAGCATATACTGCTACGGGTACAGCGTTGACACTATCTGCGGCAACAGCTTCGACAGATACGATGTACTGTGTATTTCTAGGTAGAGCATTACAGACTGTAACACCTGCAACTAATAGTATTACAGCCGCTATGGTTGGTAATGATTTGATATCTGGTAAAACAGCTTTAGGTGCAACTCCAGCAGATACTGATGAATTTTTAGTAAGCGATGCAGGTGTTATTAAAAGAGTAGATTATTCACATATTAAAACTGCTAAAACTTGGACAAGAGTAGCAGCAAATGTAATAACATCAGAGGCATCAAGTTTTTCAACTGATGATGCTTTTACTACAACACATACACACTACAAACTTATTGGAAATTTTGGAGTCACAACATCTGGTGCTGAAATAAATATGCAATTTAGAGCTGGTGGCTCTGACATAACTGCATCTAATTATTATTATAGTTTAAGATTACATGATCACGCAGGTAATGAGCATAATGTTTATGATAGCTCTGCATCATCTGGTAGAATTTGGAATGACATTTATCATAATGACGATGAATGGGACGGTGGAGTTGGAATTGATATGAGTATATTTAATGTTAAGAAAAAAGATACTTTAAATGGTTCTGATGTAACACCTGGGACTGCTGCAAGACCACATGTATTTTTTACTGGTACAGGATATAATACTGCAAATTCAAAATACACTGCAGGATTTGGTCAGATAAGATATAATGCTGATTTAGCTCATGGCTCTAATGCAGATGGTTTAAAATTTTCAGCCTCAACAGGAAATATCATGGCAGGATCCTATTATATAATTTATGGTTTGGAGGATGAATAATGGCAATTAATAAACAAGGAGAAGCATTTGGTGCTGAATATCAAGCGTACTATGATAAGAGAACAAAAGAGTTTTCTGATGGAACAAAAGCGTTAGAAAATTTAAGATTAGTTAGAAATCAAAAATTAAAAGAGACAGATTGGTATGCATGTTCAGATATAACTATGTCAGATGATATGAAAACATATCGTCAAAAATTAAGAGATTTACCAAAAGATTATACTACAACAGATGGTAAAGATTTAGCTAATGATTTAGTTAATTTAAATATGCCAACAAAACCATCGGAGTAACCCATGGCACTCTCTAAGGTTGACTTCAATAGCATAAACGTAACGCCTGCTGCAAGCAAGGCAATCAAGTTTAACTCTAGTAACAATGGTTTTGAAACAGGGGATGTTGGGGGTAGTTTGGTGTTGATATCTACTCAGACTGCTAGCAGTAGTTCAACAATAGATTTTACCAGTGGTATAGATTCTACTTATAAAGAGTATATGTTTACATTTAATAATATACATCCAGCTACAGATGCCGTAAATTTTCAATTTCAAGCAGATACAGGCACAAATACAAATTATAATCAAACTATTACAAGCACGTCTTTTTCAGCTCAACATAACGAAGCAGATAGTGTTGCTCAACAAGCTTATCACGCTGGATTTGACCAAGCACAAGGAACAGGATTTCAACAAATTAATGCAAATGAAGTTGGTGCAGATGCAGATCAATGTATATCTGGAACTTTACATTTATTTAACCCATCAAATACAACTTTTGTAAAACATTTTATCTTGCGTTCTGTTGTAGCAGTATCATCAAATCAACAAGAAGATGTTTATGTTGCTGGATATTTTAATACTACCACTGCACTTACTAGAGTTAGGTTTAAATTTAATTCAGGCAACATAGATGCTGGAACAATCAAAATGTATGGAGTAACATAATGGCCCTTACAAAATTTAATTATAATAGTTTTGATGTAACGAGTGCAGCTAGCACAGCCCTAGGGTTTAATGCAAATGCCAATGGATTTGCAGCTATTAGTCCTGGTAGCATGACTTTAATTAAGACTATTACAGCTTCTAACGCTTCAACCACTTCTTTTGTAGATGGATCATCATCAGTTGTTTTTGACAATACTTATCCAGTTTATATGGTAAAATTAATTAATATTCATAACGACACAAGTGATAAATATTTACAGATTAATTTTAGTGTAGATACTGGGTCTAATTATAACGTAGCTAAAACAACAACAGCATTTAATGCGGCACATAAAGAAGATGGTAGTTATTCTGTTTTACAATATGAAACAAGCGTGGACTTAGGACAAGGTACAGGTGCACAAAGATTAACTGCTGGACAAGATAATGCAGCAGATACAGGACATTCTGGAACAATTTATGTATTCAACCCATCATCGACTACATTTGTAAAACACTTTATGTCAGATATAAGTACAACAGGATTTGATGGTAGTAATGAATATAATTATCACACATTTATTGCAGGATATTGTAATACCACTTCAGCTGTAGATGCGTTTCAATTTTCTATAAATTCTGGAACACATGATGGTACATTTAAACTATACGGAATAAAGGACAGTTAATGGCACTTAATAAATTAAAATATAATAGTCTTAATGTAACACCAGTAGCTAATAAAGCTATTAGTTTTGATTCTGATCCTGATGCACTAGAGGCTACCCTTGAGGGTGGTGCTATGACTTTTATTAAAAAACTAACCGCTAGTTCAAGTGGCACGTTGTCTTTTGTAGACGGTTCTAGTGATGTAGTATTAGATAATACTTATAAAAAATATTTATTTTTATTTAACAACATTCATCCATCTGGAGATGATGTAAATTTTAGTTTTCAAGGAAATGCTGCTGGTGGTGCTGATTTTAATGAAACTATAACATCAACATCATTTAGAGCAAGGCATACAGAAGATGGTTCTGCAGCTGCTGTAGAATATAGAACTGATGGGGATCAAGCTCAAGGGACTGGAGAACAACTTTTACCTTTTTCAATAAGTGGAGACACAGATCATGGATTTGGTGGTTTTTTACATTTATTTAATCCATCATCAACTACTTTTGTAAAACATTTTATATCTAGATTTTCTGTTAATATTCAAGGATCAAGTGATAAAGCTGGAGACTATTATGTTGCTGGATATTTTAATACAACATCAGCAATAGACGAAATTAGATTTAAATTTTCTAGTGGCAACATAGATGCAGGAACTATAACCTTGTATGGAATAAATTAATATGATAGACAAACAAAAAGGAGAACACGAATGTACATAGGGAAGACCCCCACAGTAGGCAATTTTCAAGTCTGTGATGCGATATCAGTCGTAAACGGACAGGCAGCTTACACTTTACAAGTAGGGGGTGTAAATGTCGCCCCAGAATCAGCTAATCATATGCTGGTTAGTTTAAATGGTATTTTACAAAAACCAGGATCATCCTTTACAATCTCTGGTAGTACGATGACGTTCGCCTCGAATCTGGCGACAGGGGATGTAATTGACTTCGTTCAAATATTAGGTAATGTGCTCGACATCGGCCAGCCGTCTGACGATACTGTAACCGCTGCTAAATTAAACAATGATATTATCTCAGGGCAAACAGCTTTAACTAGTGCACCTGATGATACAGATGAATTCCTTGTCTCAGATGCAGGTACAATTAAGAGAATAGATTATAGTTTAATAAAAGCTGTTAATACCCCATCTTTTCATGTTACACAAAGTTCATCTCAAAGTTTTTCAAATGCAACTACAACAAAAATAACTTATGATACTGAATTGTATGATGTTGGTGGTGGATTTAATACAAGTAATAATAATTTTACAGTTCCATCTGGAGAAGCTGGTAAATATTTTTTCTATATGCAAACGCAGGGAATATTTGCAGATGCTAATGGTGAATTTTGTAAAATGAATCTTTTTATAAATGATACTGAAACAAAAAATACAAGAATATGCAGAGGTGTTGTTACTACAGATAGTGCCTTTTTTCATACAGTAGTAGTAGATTTATCGGTAGGAGATGTTGTTGATGCAAGACTATATCATACTCAAGGGTCAAGCAGAGATAATGATAATAATGCAAAAGTAACATATTTTTTAGGATACAAACTAATAGGATAAATTATGGCATCACTTTATACAAAAACAAAACTTTATTTAGAAGCAAACTCAAAAACATGGGATGGTACAAAGGTATCTTTGCATAATGATTCAGACGGAAAAGGAGATTATATTAAATCTTGGACTTATGATGGTTTAGATAAGCCAACAGATTCTCAACTAGCTAGTTACGAAACAGCTGGTAATGCTGCTGAAGCAAATGTTGCTATAGATGCGACTAGACGAACTCAATACTTATCTTGGCAACAGCAAATGGAAATGATTTATAAAGATCAAAAGAACGGCACTACAACATTTAAAGATCATTGTGATAAAGTAAGATCAGACAACCCTAAAGGATAACCCATGTCAATCAATGTATGCAATGACAGATCCATGGCATCCATTACCAGTCTTCCTTCAGGGGTCACTGGTAGTAGCTTAGTATTATTATCTACTCAGACTGCAAGTTCTAGTGCCACAATAGATTTTACAAGTGACATAGACTCTACTTATAAGGAATATATTTTTAAGTTTATAGATGTGCATCCAGCAACTAATAGTGTTGAATTTAGTTTTAACATGAGTACAGATAATGGTAGTAATTACAATGTTACTAAGACAACAACGCATTTTAGAGCATTTCATTCAGAAAACGACGCAGATACCGCATTAGCTATTGATGCTGGTGTAGATTTAGCACAATCAACATCTTTTCAACCATTAGGTTTTTATATTGGAAATAATAATGATGATAATTTGAATGGAACATTACAAATTTTTAATCCATCTTCAACAACTTTTGTAAAACATTTTATTAGCACAACTTCTTTTAATCATATTCCTGCAGATGCAAGAGAAATGAATTCTTATATTGCTGGATATGGCAACACAACAAGTGCAGTGGATGCTATTCAGTTTAAAATGTCATCTGGCAACATAGATAGTGGAACAATTAAAATGTATGGAGTTGTGTAATGTCAATTGTAACTTATAACAACAGAAGCATTGCAAATATCTCAGCTATACCTGGGGCAGCTAAATCATTAACACATATTAAAACTTTAACAGCAAGTTCTAGTTCTACATTAGATTTTGTTGATGGTAGTAGTGATGTTGTGTTAGATTCTACTTATCCTATTTATGTTTTTAAATTTATAAATATTCACCCAGCAACTAATGATGTTATATATCAATTTAATTTAAGTACAGATAGTGGTTCTAACTATAATGTAACAAAGACATCAACATTTTTTAGAGCTTATCATACAGAAAGCGATGGTACACCAGCTTTAGCTTATGCTAGTGGAGATGATTTAGCACAAAGTACATCTTATCAAAATTTAGATCAAAATGGTTTAGGTAATGGCAGTGATGAATCTGAGTCTGGTTCTTTAACTTTATTTAATCCATCTTCAACAACTTTTGTAAAACATTTTATAGCTACCACTCAATATTATCAATCTGGAGACGCAAGTTATAATGCTTACATTGCTGGATATGGCAACACAACAAGTGCAGTGGATGCTATCCAGTTTAAATTTTCTAGTGGTAACATAGACGCTGGCACTATAAAACTCTACGGAATAAAGGATTCATAATGAGCATAGTTACACTTAATGACAGAGCAGTTAGATCGGTATCAGCCTTTGGGTCTTTGAATACTGGATCTATGGTTTTTATTAGTAAAGTAACAGCATCTAGTTCTGCAACAATAGATTTTACCAGTGGTATAGATTCTACTTATAAAGAATATGTATTTACATTTAATAATATTGAGCCAGCTACCGATGGAGCTGATTTTAGTTTTCAAGTAGAAACAGGAACAAATAGTGATTACAATCAAACTATTACATCAAGCTATTTTAGAGCATATCATCATGAAGCGGATAATGGGGCAGCATTAGAATATGTAACAGGTAAAGATTTAGCACAAAGCACAAATTTTCAAGTTCTCGCTGGTGCTGTGGGAAATGGTGCTGATGGTAATGATGATGAATGTGCTTCTGGAAAAATGCACTTGTTTAATCCATCATCTACAACTTTTGTAAAACATTTTACTTCACGTATAAATATGTATGAAAATGGAAATTCATGCCACACAATTTTTGTTGGTGGGTTTATAAATGATACTACTGCCATAACGAGGGTAAGATTTAAATTTAGTTCTGGAAATATTGCAACGGGAGATATTTGCCTTTACGGAATTCTATAATAATGATACATAAAATATAAGGAGAAAACTATGCCAAGATATCATAATATAAACGGTAACAAAGTACAGTTTACAGCTGAAGAAGAAGCTGCAAGAGATGCTGAAGAGAAAGCGTGGGCAGATGCTGCCCCTGCTAGAGCTTTAGCTGACCTTAGAGCTAAAAGAAATAGACTTCTTGCTGAGACTGATTACCTTGCTTTATCTGACAATACTCTATCTGATGATATGAAAACATATCGTAAGAATCTTAGAGATCTGCCTGCAGGTAAAGACACTGTTGAAAAATGTCAAAATGCTACGTGGCCTACTAAACCATAGGTAAATTAATATGTTGCAAAAAGTAAAATTTGCACCGGGATTTAACAAACAAGTTACATCAACAGGTGGTGAGAGCCAATGGGTTAATGGTGACAATGTTCGTTTTAGATATGGTACCCCTGAGAAAATAGGTGGCTGGTCACAATTAGGATCTGTTCAAATAACAGGTAGAGCAACAGCCATACATCACTTTGTAAATACATCAGGTATCAAGTATGCAATACTAGGAACAAACAGAATTTTATATGCATACTCTGGTGGTATATTCTATGACATACACCCAATTAAATCTACAACCACGTTAACAAGTGCATTCTCTACAACGAATGGGTCAAAGGTTGTAACTTTAACTTTTTCTTCAGCACATAATATAAATAAATTTGATATTATATTATTAGATAATTTTACATCTATTACTAACTCTGGTTTTGTATCTGGTGATTTTACCGATAAAAAATTTATGGTAACATCAATACCAACAGACACCACTCTTACAATACAAATGGAATCTAATGAGTCTGGATCTGGTGCATCGACATCAGGTGGTATTAGAGTTCAACACTATTATCCAGTGGGACCTGCAGTTGAGGTTGCAACAACAGGTTGGGGCCTTGGATCATGGGGTGGTGTGCAACAAGGACAATTTACTTCTACACTATCATCATCAATAAATACAAGTGTAACATCACTAACAATGGCTAGTTCAACATCTTTTCCATCATCAGGTACAGTGCAAATTGATTCTGAATTAATTACTTACACTAGTAATAGCGGTGGTACGTTATCAGGATTAACAAGAGGTGCTAATGGTACAACAGCTGCATCGCATTCATCAGGCGCAACCGTTACTGATGCATCAAACTTTTTTGCATGGAACGCTGCAACATCAGGAGATATTGTAACTGCACCAGGACTTTGGTCACTAGATAATTTTGGTAACAAACTTATTGCAACTATCAACGGTGGTGAAAGTTTTGAGTGGGACTCAAACCCTATCGGTGCAAATTCTACAAGAGCAACTATTATAACTGGTGCACCAACTGCATCTGCATTTACTTTAGTATCTACACCAGACAGACATTTAATATTTTTTGGAACAGAAACAACTATTGGAACTAAATCTACACAAGACCCAATGTTTGTAAGGTTCTCTTCTCAAGAGGATATCAACACTTATGCACCAAGTGCAACAAACACTGCAGGTACACAAAGACTTGCAGATGGATCTAAGATTGTTGGAGCGATCAGAGGTCGTGATGCAATTTATGTTTGGACTGATACAGCATTATTTACCATGAGATTTGTTGGTCCACCATTTACATTCTCATTCCAACAGGTTGGTACAAACTGTGGATTGATTGGACAAAACGCAGCCGTTGAAGTTGATGGTACTGCATACTGGATGTCAGAGAATGGTTTCTTTAGATACGCTGGTAGACTAGAATCTTTACCATGTTTAGTTGAGGATCATGTCTTCGATGATATTAACACAATACCAAAACAACATATCAATGCAGGTTTAAATAACTTGTTTGGTGAAGTCGTTTGGTTTTATCCAAACTCTGGATCAGGAACTGTAAACAGAATGGTAACTTACAATTATCTAGACTCAAGCAACGAGCGACCAGTGTGGACTACAGGCACGTTAGCTAGAACAGCATGGCAAGACTCTGCTGTATTTGGTAAACCACATGCAACAGAATATGACTCTAGTGCAGAGACAGCTGACAGTGATGTTAATTATGTTCACGGTAACACTGATGGTGCAACAACATATTATGAACATGAAACAGGATTAGATCAAGTTAAGCTAGGTCAAACAACAGCAATTCCTGCTAACATAGAATCTGGTAATTTTGATATTGGTGCACAAGGTTTAAACGGTGACGGTGAGTTCATGATGAAAATAAGAAGAGTGATACCAGACTTTCTTGCACAAACAGGTGATGCAAGAGTTACATTAAATTTAAGAGACTTTCCAAATGACACGGCAGCTAGTTCTACATTAGGTCCATTTACAATAACAAGTGGCACACAAAAAATAGATACACGTGCAAGAGCTAGAGAGATATCTTTAAAAATAGAAAATACTAGCACTAGTCAGTTTTGGAAACTAGGTACATTTAGAATAGACTATCAACCAGATGGGAGAAGATAATGCCATTAAATAAAAAAGGTAAAAAAATAATGAAGTCTATGAAAGATCAGTATGGTAAGAAACGTGGTGAGCAAGTATTTTATGCATCACTAAATAAGAAAAAAATTAAAGGAGTTAAAAAAACATAATGGCAAAAATAGTACAATCATTAACACAGCCACCAAGAGAATACGATCAAGAATCATTCTTATCTTTAGTTAGAGATTTAAATGGGTTGATTGAAAAATTAAACACAACATTTCAAGAGGAAAAAACAGAGGACAATGATGCAGTTGTTTTCTTTTTAGGATCATAATGGCTAACGTATTTGTAAATAAAAAAGTAGATTTAACAACAACGAATGCTACCACACTATATACAGTGCCTTCAGCAACAACTGCTATAGTAAAATCTATATTAGTGAGTGATGATAGTGGTAGTGGATCAACCATAACTATACAAATAGTAACATCTTTAGAAGCTACATTTAGTGTTGCACATCAAAAAACCATATCTGCTAATACGCCAACAGAAATATTAACAAACCCATTAATCGTTGAAACAGGAGAGATAGTAAAAGTGACAGCGGGTAATGCAAATAGGCTCCATGTGATCCTATCGGCTATGCAAGTAACACCTAGAACTGTTACAACATAGTCTTGATTTACTTGTTAAAACCAAGTAATAGTATAAATTCAGGTGAAATGCCTGCCTTTTAGTATAAACAACATTTAACATATATGATTACAAGAGCTCAAATGCCAAGACAGTTACGTGATAAAGGTGGGATAGCCAGTGTTACCCCTAGAGAAAACTATGGTCTTGGTAGTAAAATAAAAGATAGATTTAGAAAACTTATACCTAATGAGTTAGCAGATGTTGCAGTTAAAGCTGCACCGTTTGTTGCACCATTCAATCCTGGTATTGCAGGATTGATGAGAGGTATAGGTAGATTTGATCAGCGAGGTAGTATTAGCGATGCACTAAAACAAGGTGCAGCTACTTTTGGTTTTGGAGCTGGTGCTAGAGCATTAGGTGGAGCTGATCCATTTGGCGGTGGATTGAAAGGTGGTTTTACATCACCATTAAGTGAAGGTAGAACAACTGCAGTTAAGAATTTATTTAAAGGTGATCCTAAAATAACTCCTGATGGTACAAAAAGAGAAGGACCTAAATTAATTCAAAAAGGAGTTGATGCTTTAAAAGAAAAAATTCCGTTATTAAAAAATGTAAAGGATGATGTAGCACAAAAACTATTGGTAGGTGGTTTAACATCAGGTGCCTCTGCATTGTATAGTTATTTTACAGGAGAGTTTGAACCACAAGAACCTGGAGAAAGTTTAGAAGAATACATGGCAAGAAGAAGAGAAAGTGTAAAATCACAGATGAGACAAGTTATGGATAGTTACTATACACCATTACGTAACCCAGAATATGCAGCTATGACACCAGAACAAAAAGATAATTTTATAGATGGTATTGTTGGTCAGGGTATGGCGATGGGTGGTAGAGCTGGTTATCAAACTGGTGGTATTACTATGGCTAATACACTTGCAGAAAATATAAGACGTAACGTAGCTAATCAAGCTGCTATTAATCAAAAATTAGAACAAGCAAGAGCAAAAATACCTACTAAGGCGGCACCTATAAAAATACAACCATCACCAAAACAAAATTTAACTTTAAAAGATATAAATCAAACAGGTATGCCTAGAACAATAACTCAAGACGACATCGATACTTCTAATTTTTTACCACCATTAACTATGTCTACGCCTACACCTGCACCTACAAGTGAAAGAGTTAGATACATAACTGAAACAGGAGAACCTGCTTCAGGGCCAGGGCCAAATGTTGGAAGAATAATTGAACAAGAAGAATTTAAACCACCTAAAGTAGATATGACAGATCCTATGTTTACGGGTTTTGATTATTCAAAACCTGTTAATTGGTCTCCAGGACAACCTGCACCTGAAGGTTATAGAGTAGTTAATATGATGGGTGATGAATTTTTAGAAAGAAAATTTCCTAGTAAAGAAGAAATAGCTAGGTTGCCAACTGCTTTTTTTGATGATTTTCAGCAACTTCCAGGACCTATGGGTTCCGGACCACTAGCACCAATGGTAGCACCTTTTGAAAAATATGGAATTACACCAGAACAATATGCAAATATGTCTCCGGAAGATCAAGAAGCAGTGATGAATAGAGTTGATAGAGACATGGGGATATACGGAGATAATATTGGTAAAAGAATATATGGAATACCAGATGATGAGGCAGATGATTATGGAATAACATTTGCAAAAGGTGGCAGAGTAAATTTTGAAGAGGGTGGCACTGGATTTATGAAATGGTTAAAATCTAATTATGGACTAGAGGTAAAGGATTTAGATTTAGAACAATACGTTAAATATTCTAGAGAATTTAATAATGAAAATCCAGATCCATATGAAACTGGTAGAAAGAAAAATGCTATGGGTAGCATGCCAACAGGCATTATGAAAACTAATAAAGCAGGTGTCATGGAACGAGACTACAGAGACAAGGGTGGTTTTGTGCCTGTAGGTATAAAAGAAAAAGCAGATGACGTGCCGGCTATGTTATCTAAGAACGAGTTTGTATTTACTGCTGACGCGGTTCGAGGAGCAGGCAACGGGAGCATTGAAAAAGGAGCACAAAGGATGTATGATACAATGAAAAATTTAGAGAAAAGAGTTACATAATGGACAAAGAAATGAAAATGGCATCAGTGGATAATCCTTTTTTTAGAGACTATGAGGAAGATAGAGATGAACATTCTATGAGACTGTTTGGTAAACCATACAAAGAATTAAACGCAGGTGAGTTAGAAGAATTTCAAGAAGAGATGATGAGATTAAGGAGTAAGTTTATGGCAAAAGGTGGCAGAGTAAAATATGCAGAGGGCACAAAGATGGCATCAGCACCAGATCCGATGGATGAGAGAAATAATGCATTAGAAAACTTAGCTGATTCATATTTTGGTAAGCCTTTAAAAGATTTAACACTAAAACAAATAGAATTTTTAGAAGAAGCTCTTGATGAGATGAGTAAAAAACCAACTGCACCAAGAATGATGGCACAAACAGGCGGTATTACAGAATCAAGAGTCTTGCCACCAGAATTTATTGAAGCAGCGCAAAGAACATATTTAACAGATCTTGCAACACAATCAGGTATGCCATCTGTTACAACTGCAACAACACAACAACCTGGTGAGACAGCTGCACAGTTTGCACAAAGACAAGCACAAGCACAACAGTTTGGTATTACAAGAGCAGGTATGGCTGAACTTGCACCACAAGTTGCAGCACAAGATCCATTACAAGCAGCAGCGTATTCACAAGCAGTTGACCCAACAAGAGGATTAGGATCTTTCCAACCTTTTTTAACTAAAGCTACAACTGCAGCAGATGCAACTACACCATTAACAGGCACCGGTGCAGGCACGGGTGCAGGATCAATTCAATCTTACATGTCACCTTATCAACAACAAGTTATTGATACAACACTAGCAGACTTTGATAAACAAGCTAAGATAAGAGAAAACCAATTAGCAGCACAGACATTAGGTGTACCTGGTGCATTTGGTGGTGGACGTGAAGGTGTACAAAGAGCCGAGTATCAGGCAACAAGTGACATGAACAGAGCACAGACATTAGCAAACTTAAGACAATCAGGTTTTCAAAACGCAGCTGCAAGAAGACAACAAGATTTAGCAAACCAAATGAATATATCACAATTACAATCAGGTTTAGGTGCAAGAGCACAAGACTTTAGTAGAGCACAAATATCTGGTTTAGGCACACTAGGTGCAGCACAACAAGCACAAAACCAAGCTATACTTGATGCACAAAGAGAAGCAGCACAGATGGCAATCCAAGAACCAAGACAAGCATTGTCAAGATTTGGTCAAGGTATTGCAGCTATCACGCCAGGTGCAGGTAGCGTTCAAATAGGTGAATCGCAAGCTGCAGCACAAGCAAGTCCATTAATGAAAGCTTTAGGTTTAGGTTTGGCAGGAGCAGACATATACGGGAGAATATTCTAGTGTCTAGAACTTTAAGAAGACCTATGTTTAGAAGAGGTGGTAAAGTTAATGATGGTATCATGACTGGCCTTGAAGATAGAGAACAACTAGCTAATGGCACTGGTCTTGATGTAGATAGAGCAAGATTAGAATCAATGGCAATATCAAATATTATGGATGAGTTAGCACCTGTTCCAAAAACACCTTTACCCCTTGGAACGGTTGGTTTTGCTTTAGCAAGTGGCGCAGATCCTGTAGATGCTTTAGGCGCTGGTTATCAACGTTTTATAAAAGCAGATGATGCAAGACGATTAGCTTTAGCTAAAAGAAAACAAGCAGCTGTGTCTACAGCATTGGGATCACAATTATCTAAAAAAACTGGTAGCAAAATTGCTTTAGAAAAAATGATAGATCTTTCAATTAAATCAGGAGAGTTTCCTGACACGCCTGAAGGAAGAGCCTCTGCATTTAAAAAATATAGTTTAAGTGCATCAGACATTGAAAGAGGTTCTACAAGAGATCAAATATCAGATAGATTTAGAACATTTTACTCTGCTACGGGAGGAACTGAAGCAGAAGCAGAATATGACATATTAAAAAGACAAGGTAAACTTCCTATAAAAGAAACTGATTTTGGTAAAAAAGATTTAGGTTTTAAAGCAGACAGAGAAGATATTGCAGACAATGAAAATTTTGGACCTGGTGATGGATTTGTAGATATAGGAAGTGGTAAAGTATATGTGCTAAAACCAGGTGGCAACAAAGACGACTTTACATCAAACAGTTACGATATAATAGATCTAAAAAGTTTATACTAGGAGGTTAAATGGCTAAAGAAATAGATCCATTCGGCTACTTTGACCTTACTCCACAAGAGCAAAGTTCAGAAACAAGTGCAATCACAGCTATGTTTGCTGGCATTGCATCCGGTATAATAAAAGTACCAGAGGGTGTTGTATCTCTTGGTGCAGAGCTTATTGATTTAGGTTTTGATACAGACACAGCTACAGAAGTAGAAAAAGCATTTGATAAAATAAATATTTTTGAGGAAGTTGCAGATGATAGAGCTATAGGTAAGATAGCAGAAACATTGATACAAGTAGGTGTGCCAGGAACAATAGGTTTTAAATTAGCAAGTGGTGCTGTCAAAGCAAAAAAAGCTGGTAACTACATGAACGCATCTAGTTTAAACGCACAGAAAGCTGCAAAGAAAGCATCTGATTTTAACAAAACAATTGGTAAAAGAAAATTTGTAGCTGGCGTTGCAGGTGGTGCAGCAGGTGAAGCATTTGTTGCAGACGTAGAAGATATAGGTTCGTTTGGTGATTTGTTTGAGGCAGGTCCTACTCAGTTAGAAGAAACTACAGATGAAGGTGGTAGAGAAGATGCATTTAAAAAATTAATGAACAGGACTAAGTTTGGTTCTGAGTCTTTGTTAATTACACCTTTTGTATATGGCACAGGTAAAGCGATTAAAGCTGCTGCTACACGTGGTAAAAGAATAGAGTTTAGTAACTCTAAACTAGATCAATTTTTTAATAAAATATTTTCTGCACTAAGAGCTAGGGGTGCAAAGCCTCAAGAAATATTTGAAGCAAAGATGACAGAAAAAGGTGCAACTATGGCAGATACAAACAGAGCTATGGAGTTAGTTAAAAATATAGATAGACAAGTTGATACTATGTTTCCTACGTTTAAATCTTTGTTTGATAAATCGGGAACACAAAGAAGAGCGGATATATACAAACAACTAAATGATGTTTTATTTTCTGATAACATTGGTCAAGATATTTCAAAAGATGTAGCTAGTTCAATTACAAAAGTTTTAAAAGATAATGGTGCTAAAGGCAATGCAATAAATGAATTATTTAAATCTATAAATGGTGCAAGAAGAACTTTTTCAGAACTAATACAAGCATCATCAAACGCACCAAAAGATATTAAAACATTGCAATCATTAATGGGTGATAGAGTAAAAGATTATCTTGGTAATACATATAGAATATTTGAAGATAATTCTGTGTTACCATTTTTAAGATACACACCAACAGAAGAAGCAATTAAAAATACAGAAGAATTTTTTAAGAGATATGCAGCTAAAAATGGTAAACAACTTTCAGATTTTCAAGCAAAGACAATGGTAGAAACAGTTATTAAATCTGCACAAAAACAAAAATCTGGTCCTGGACTACCATTTAAATATGTTGATGACACAGCTGCAGATGAAGGACCAGAGATAGATAAATTTTTTAAAAATGTTGTAACCGATCAAATTAAACCAGCACGTCTATTAGCAGAAACAAAAGGTAAAGATAGAAAAGCAATACAAGAATTGTTTGGTAAGATAGAGGACCCAAGATTTTCTATATATAATAGTATGACAAAGCTATCTTCAATAGCTAGAAAAAATGAATTGTTTGATAGAATTGCTAAACAAGATGATGCAATTAAAAAAGCAGTTACAAGAGATACACCTGCAGGTGCAAGAGGTTTCTTTTTTGACGATGCATTAGAAGCAGCAGAGGCTTTACCTAATCAAGAGATAGTAGAATTAGATAAATACCTTACACCATTTTTTAGAGATGAATTTACAATTAACCCACTCGCAGGTAAGTTTACGACAAAAGCAATAGCTGAAGGATTAGGTGATTCGTCAAAAGCATTAAAATTTTTATTTGAAGCAAGAGAAGGTGCTACAGGTGTAGAAAAAGGTTTAACATGGGGATATCGTAATTTAATTTTATTTCCAAAAGCATTATCACAAGTAGCAAAAACAATACTTGCACCAGTTACACACCTTAGAAATTTATTTTCTGCTACAGGTTTTTCTGCAGCGAATGGTATTATATTTGAAAACCCAGCTGTGGTTGGTAGAGCGTTTAGAGATGCATTTGGTAAGTTACAATTACCTGGTAGAGCAGGAACAGCAGAAGCAAATGAAGCATACAGAGAGTTATTAGAGTTAGGTGTTGTAAACTCACAAGTACAATTAGGAGATATAAAAAATCTTTTAACTGATGTTCGTATGGGTGAAAATTTAAATATTGCAAAACCATTAGAGTCTATGTTGAAAAAACTTACAGCAGGCACTGGTAGAAAAACAAAAGCATTTATGAAAGGTGCAGAAGATTTATACACTGCAGAAGATGATTTATTTAAGATAGCAAATTATGCAGTTGAGATGCAAAGATTAAGAAATGCATACACTACAGCTGGTAGAGAGTTTACTGAAAGACAACTAAAAGAAGAGGCAGCTGACATTGTAAGAAACACAGTTCCAAACTATGCATATGTATCCGACACAGTCAGAGCATTAAGACGTTTACCACTTGGAACATTTATGTCATTCCCATCTGAAATATTAAGAACAACAACTAATATTGCACAACGATCATTAAAAGAAATAAAAGATCCAGCATTAAGAAGTATTGGTATCAAACGGTTAATAGGTCTTGGTACAGTTTTAACGGTAGCACCAAACATAATACAATCAGGATTTCAAGGACTGTACAATGTTACTAACGAAGAATTACAGGCTCTTAGACAATACCTACCTAAATGGTCAAAAAATTCTACAATCTTACCTATCAGAACAGATAATGGTGATTTAAAATACATAGATTTTAGTCATGGTAATGCCTACGATGTAGCAACAAGACCAATACAAGCTTTAATCAATGAAGTGCAAAAAGGTATTACAGATGAAGAGCAACTGTTACCTGGTGTATTACGTGGTATGGCACAGGCTGCAGGTGAACTTGCATCACCATTTATATCAGAGGCAATCTATACAGAGGCTGCATTAGATATTATTGCAAGAGGTGGTCGAACTAGAGAAGGTAGACAGTTATACACAGCTAAAACACCTGAAGGTGAAAAAATAAAAATTATTACAAATCATTTAGCACAAGCGATGTTACCTTTTTCATACCAACAATTAAATAGATTGTATCAAGCAGCAACAGACAAACCATCTAAACGTGGAGAGTTTTTTGAAGTGCCAGATGAATTAGGTGGATTCATAGGATTTAGAGCAGTAAAAGTTGATCCTGTTAGATCCATGGGTTTTAAGATAGCAGACTATCAAAGAGGTATTAGAGAATCAAGAGCGTTGTTTACAGGTGGATCTGAGTCTGTATTAAAAGGTGGCCCACAAACTGCTAAACAAATTATAGAAAGATATTTTGTTGCAAACAAAGCAAGATTTGAAGTTCAACAAGAAATGTATAAAAATATACAAGCGGCTAATATCTTAGGAACTAACATGCGAGATATAGCTAAAGAGTTTTCTGAAAGAGGACTTGGTAAAACTTATGGAAGATTAAATAGAAGAGACTTCGAACCATACTTTCCATCAAAAAATATATTTAGAGAGTTTGAACAAATATCTAGAAGAATAGGTGAACCCAACCCCATGAAACAAGCCATAGGATCAATTAGATCTATGAACAGACGATTAAATCGTTTAACATTAGACAGTGAGTTTGATTTAAATTTAGATGATTATTTACCAGACACAGACATATTAGATCAATCGGCTATGTTACAAACAGATCCAGTAAACCCAGCTGTATTACAACCGGTGCAACAAGCATCTTTAACACAAACAGGTTTAACACCTACAGAACAAGCATTGCTTTCACCTGAAGAACAAGCTATAAAACTAAGACAAAGAGGATTAGCATAATGGATGAAGAATTTGGATCTTTTGTAGTAACAGACCCTGATATAGTTGACCCAGGTATAGATGTATCTGGTCTTCGGACACAGACAGACACAAGCCTATTAGGTAACATACCTGGATTACAGGGTGTACAATACGAAGCTTTTAATCCTAACAGATTATCTGATTTAATAAGATTTTTTGAAACAGGATTGCCTGCAGTAGATACACCAGTAGATGTAACACCACCAGACACAGGTGGAGGAGATTCAGGCGACGGGGGTCAAGTAAGTTTACCTTTTATAGATATTGATAGTCCTAAAAACACAGAATCTTCAAGTGGCTTTACTCAATCGGGGACTTTTGGAGGTCAACCAACTTTTACAACAATACCTGGAACAACTGTAGATGATATAACAGGAGATATTACAAATCTTGATGGAACTTATGGAGGAAATATTGTTGATGAGGTTGCATTAACAGGGGGTCAACCCACTACACCTATAGATACAAGCATAGGAATAGAAGATTTTACCACTCCTTTTGTAACCGAGAGAGGGATTACTGGTGGCCCTGTTGAATATAGAGATCAAACACAAATAACAGATCCTGTAACTTTAATAGAGGATTTACCGATGGTCCAAACAAGCACTGATGCGCAAGGTAATATTTATAGTATGAGAGAAGAGGATTATGGATCATATTTAGGAAATATAAATGATGAAGTTGCATTAACAGGAACCGCAACACCAGAACAACAAGAAGGTTTTTTACAAAATGTATTAGGTCAAGCAGGTCAAACTGTTAGTGGAGCATTAACAGAATTAGGTAAAGTACCAGGAGCTATCGTAGATATAGCAAATCAAACTGTAGATGTATTTGGTAAAAAATTAAATGTAGGTAAAACTTTAGCAGGGCTTGCAATTAATAGAATTGTAGGTGGACCTGTAAGTCTAGTGTTTGATGCACTACAGTCTCTACCAAAATCAAAATCACAATTACAATATGAAGGTTTTAATGATGATCAACGAGCAGCCATAGATCAAGCGTATGGTTCAGGTGGAGTTATGGAAGGATACAATGCAGTATCTGCTTTTGGTAAAGGACCATTAGAAACCATTCAAGAAAGAATTGATAATAGGTACGCAAATGTATCAGACCCTGCAAATGATCCAACTATTAAAGAATTAGAAAGACTACGTGATACACTTGGAGGAATAGAAGCGGTTGATGCTGTAAAAACAGGTGCACCGCAAGAAGATATTGGAGCTATACCAGGCGACACAGGTGCTGATCCAATAACTGGAGATTTACCAGGTGGAGGAAATATTGTAGATGAGTTTGCACCAAGCGATGACAAAGACGATAGTCCTGCACCAACAAGTCCTGTAAATGAAGCAGATGTAGAAGCAGGGTTAGGGACAGAATCTATATCTGATTTTGTAGATGATTTTGAAGTAAGCGGAGAAGCAGCTCCTCCTACAGGCGGCACAGCTTCAGATAGTTTTTTTGACGCTGCAGATCGAGCAAGGGAAAGCGATGATGATTCAGGGCCATCAGCTCCTACAGGTCCACCTAGTGGAGGATTTCAATCAGAGTCAACCTACGATGCTGAAGCAGAAGATGAAACGGCTGATGATAGAGGCGGCGGCAATGGCGGCAATGGCGGCGGCAAGATTGTCTGCACCATGATGAACGAGTCTTATGGCTTTGGATCTTTTAGAAATAAAATTTGGTTGAAACACTCAAAAGATTTAGCACCAGAATATCAAAAAGGATACCACAAGATATTTTTACCACTTGTAAGATTATCTAAAAATAATAAAATATTAAAAAAAATGTTAGAACATATAGCAGTGCACAGAACTATTGATATTCGACAGGAATCAAGAGGCAAGGTGCATCTATTGGGTAGAGTGTATAGAAAAATACTAGAACCCATTTGTTATTGGGTAGGTAAGTATGCCAAGTAAACAAGACGCATTACAGAGAATAGAATCACACGAAAAGCTTTGTCGTATCATGCAGAAACAAACACATGATAGAATATCAGACTTACAAGGTCAGATTAACAGAATTGAAAGAATACTACTTGTATCTATGGGCGCTGTAATAACTGGTATGGGTGGTGTGATTGTAGTATTGTTACAAAAACTTTAAATCCAAGCTTTTAATTCTTCACCCATAACTTGACTTGCAATATTAACTTTCTTACGTAAAGCTTTTACAATTCTTTCATCAACAGTATCTTCACAGATAATATCAATATATGTCATGGGTTTAGTTTGACCAATACGATCTATACGAGCCTCTGATTGTTGTCTCTTTTCTAAATCATATCCATTAGAATAATAAATCATATTGCTAGCTGCAGTTAGTGTAATACCATAACCACCAGTTTGTGGTGTGCCTATAAAAAATCTACACGCATCATCTTCTTGAAAACGTTTTATATTCTGTTGTCTGTCTTCTTGTGGTGTCAAACCATAATAATCTACAAAACTATTTTCACCAAACTCTTCTACAATTGCTTTTATAATCTGTCTTACATCACTTTGCCAGTGAGCCCAGATAACAACTTTACCTTCTATCTCACCTAAAACATTTACTAACTCATCAAGTCGATTGCTTTTTAGTTCTTGTATAACACCATCATCAGATTTAAAATGGCCACAAGTTATTTGTTGTAATCTCATCAACTGTGTTAATGCATTTGCAGTGGTAATCATTTTACCATTTAATATTGCAAGTGCCTCTTTTTTCATCTGTGTGTAAACTTTAAATTGATCTGGTGTAAGTTGCACAATACGTTTCATAAAAGTTTTCTTTGGTAAATCTAGGCAGTCATCTTTTAATACACGATAAGAAAAATTTTTTAATTTATCTGACAGCTCACCAAGGTTACGATATCCAACTACGATTTGTACAGATCGTCCACCAAAGTTTGCAGTCTTCATTACAGCGTATCTAGTTCTAAACGAGTAATAAGAATTATGGTCCAACAGCCAAGGGTCAAGAAACTCACATTGTTTGTATAAATCTAATGGTGATTTTGTTACGGGAGAACCTGTGAGTATTCTTTTGTACTTTGCATTAATACCTAGTGATACAATATTTTTTGTACGTTTAGCTTCTGGATTTTTTATAGTTGTAGACTCATCGATTGCCATCATAGTGTTGTGTGAATTGATAAATTTTGCAGCAAAATCAACACCTTTTTTAGTAGATAATGCTTCAACATTCATACATAAAATATGTAAGTCTGTTCCTGTTTTAAACAATGTGTCTAAATTTTGTTGTTGTTGCTTTGTAATATTTGCTTGCCACAATACGGACACTTTCTCTATATGATCTGGTAAATGAGTTGGTATCTCAGAACTATACCAGTTCTTATAAACACCTTTTGGTGCAATAATTAATACACCATTAATCTTACCTTTGTCATAAAGCATTGCAACATTATCTATCAATACTTTAGATTTACCTGTACCCATTTCCATAAAATACGCAAAAGCTTTTTTCTCCCAAGACATTTCTAATGCTTTGAGTTGATGTGCGTATGGCTTAGTCTTAAATTTGTAATTCATAAATTTTCTTCTTTCTAGTTGACACTCTATCAAAAACAAACTATATGTCAAGCCATGAAAGATAGAACTGTTTACGTCATACAGGAAATACCTGGTACAAAATCTGGAAACCCAAAAATAAATATTATGGGTGCAGCAAAATACGGTGAGTTTAAATTTTTACTTCCTGAGTTATCGCAAATGATTTTTTCTCCTGGTCCATTAATTTTTAAATTAAGAAACTTATTAAAAAATTTTACATCAGAAGATTATTTATTATTAACAGGTGACCCTGCAATAATTGGTGTTGCATGTTCTATTGTTTCTGATATGACAAATGGAAAATATAATTTGTTAAAGTGGGACAAACAAGAAAGACAATACTACCCAATAGAAATAAATTTGTACGAGAAAGGAAATACAGATGAGTGAGTTAGAAAAAATGTTTATTGAGGATGCACCTCAACAAGTAAACGAATTAAATAATGTAGAATCATTATCTAGCCATGTTTTAAAATTACAAAAGCTAGAAGACGAAATTAAAATGGATGAAGAAAGATTATCACAAAAGAAAGCACAAGCAGATAAACTTTCACAACAAGTGATACCAGAGATTATGGATTCAATGAAACTTAAAACTATGAAGTTAAGAGATGGATCTGCAATAGAGGTAAAAGAAATTTACAGCGCTACAATACCAATAGATAAAAGAGAAGGCGCGTTTAACTGGCTTCGAAATAACGACTTGGGTGATTTGATTAAAAATGAAATCACTGTTTCCTTTGGTCGTAACGAAGATAACAAGGCGAGCGAATACGCAGACCTTGCAGAGAGCAATGGTTACCAACCGGTTCAAAAACTTAAAGTGGAGCCAATGACTCTCAAAGCACTATACAGAGAGCGGGTTGAGAAAGAACTTGACCTGCCCTCTGAACATTTTAATCTGTTTAAGGGAAACAAAACAAAAATAACAAGGAACAAATAATATGAGTGAAGAAACAAGAGACATAATAAAACGATCAACTGGTGAGCTATCTGCTTTGGATTTCGTATCAGACTCAGGAATGGGTTTAGAGAACGTAGACAAAGAAGACTTAGCTTTACCCTTTCTGAAACTATTACAATCAGGTTCAGATGAAACTAAAAAGAAACATGCAAAGTATGTAGAAGGCGCTGAAGCTGGTATGTTTTATAATACAGTTACCAAAAAATTATACAATGGTGAAAAAGGAATAGAAGTTATTCCTGTGTTTTATAAGATGACATATCCAGAGTGGGCACCTTTTGAAAAAAGAGAAGGTAGACCTATACATAATGACAGAGGACCTGGTATTATGGCAAAGGTAACTCAGAACGATAGAAACAAAGATATGTTAGATAATGGAAATGAAATTATCAAAACAGCAAATCACTTTGTAATTATTAATGGTGAGCGACCAGAGAAAGCTTTGATGACTATGAAATCAACACAGCTTAAGGTTAGTAGACAATGGAATTCTTTAATGGAGAATGAATTTGAAAACGATCCTAGTACAGGGAAATCTTTACAAGCACCTACATTTTCTAGAATTTACAAATTAAATTCTGTAGAGAACTCAGGTAGTTTCACTTGGCATGGTTATAATGTGTCTATGTTAAGAAAAGTAGACAATGCCGGCCTATATCAAATGGCTAGAGATTTTTATAACTCTTTGAAGAACAGTCAGCAAAAAGCTGCAGCTGTATCACAAGAGGAATCTAACTACTAATTCGCCTCTACGGAGGAGATAGGAGCGGCAATGCGAGAGTGGAGCCGCTCCGACCCGGGATCTTATGGTTGAAAAATTTATAGAATTATTTAACGGATACCAAGGAGACTTTGGTATAGCCGACATGTCTTCGGCACAATTAGACACTGACAAAAATAAACTCAAACCAAACTACGAATGGGCTGGTAGACCTATTACACAAGGTGACTATCGAGATCACATTGAAGGTAAGATATCAATTGGTATACAACCATGTAGATTAGATAGAACAGTTCAGTTTGGTTGCATAGATATAGACTCAAAAGATTATTCTAGTTTTAAAGTAGAAAACTATTTAGCATTGTTTCAACAATTTAAATTACCACTAGTACCATTACTATCTAAAAGCGGAGGACTGCATTGTTATTTGTTTTTAAAAGAACCAATACCAACTGTCGATCTAATCTCGGCACTGAAGTCTTTTCTTCTGCCTCTTGGATTAGATCCTGACACAGAAATTTTTCCAAAACAGAAAGAACTAAAGGAAGATGACAAAGGAGAAATCAAACCAGGAAACTTTATAAACTTACCATACTATAACAATGGTAACACTAAAAGATATGCAGTTGATAAGAACAATAACAAATTAGACCTAGATAAATTTATAGAAGTTGCTAATCAAAATAAGATAGGCAAACAAGAGTTAGATAAACTTGTAGAAGAAACATACAGAAATATTTTAGTAGGAACTCACGAAGAGTTTGAAGATGGCCCACCATGTCTTGCACTATGTTCAAAAAGAAAACTAGATGATGGCAGAGATAGATTTATGTATAACTACATGGTCTTTGCTAAAAAGAAATACAAAGACAAGTGGCCAGACTTTGTTGCAAAAGCAAACTATAATTATTTAGAAGACCCATGGGATAAAACAAAATTAGATTCTAAGATTACTGCATGGAGAAAAGATACTGCAGGTCATACTTGTTACGAAGATCCAATACATAGTAAGTGCATGCGTAGTCTTTGTTATACAAGACCATTTGGTGTGAAGTCAGATAGTATTACTATGTTTCCAGACATTACTGACTTTGAAATTATTATGTATGCTGAACCAGAGTATAGATTTAATGTGGCATTACCAGATGGCACTAAGGCTGGCGTTGTAGCAAGCAACAGGCGATTGATAACTAAACAAACAGAACTATTAGATTTGATATGGGAGCAAACTGGTATTTATCACGAGCCATTAAAACCAAAAGATTTTAGAGCAAAGCTTACAGAGTTTAGAAAGAACTCTACAAAAATTACACCACCTGCAGGAACACAGATAGAAGATAGATTAAACGAAGAGTTATACCAATATTGCGTTAATGGACCACGTGCAAGAAACAGAATACAAATTAACAGCGGATCTTGTTTGACAGAAGAAGGACATCACTTCTTTAGATTTAATTCTTTTATAGATCACCTAGGATCTAGTTGGAAAATACCAGAAGAACGAATAGCACAAAAACTAAAAGACAAATGTGGTGTGGAGTTTAATCATTCTTTAAATGTAGAGGGTAAAACAATTAAGGTATGTAGAGTTAAACAACTACACATAGATAAGATAGAATACAAACCAGTAGAAAGAAAAGAGAGTAATTACTAATGAGATACAAAGTGGTAGGTCCTCCTGGTACAGGTAAGACAAGAAGATTGTTAAACGAAGTACAAAAATATGTAGACAAAGGTATACCTTTAAGTCGTATAGGTTACTTTGCATTTACTCGTAAAGCTGCAGGTGAGGCAAGAGATAGATTTTTGAAAATAAAAACAGAACTTACAAAGAAAGATATTAAATACTTTCAAACATTGCACTCTTTAGCATTTAACAGATTAGGTTTGAAAGAAGAAAATGTAATGCAAGATTTAAATTACAAAGCAATAGGTGATACTTGTGGTATTCAAATTAAATATGCATCGTATGAAACAAATAATTGGAATGGTATCTTTTCATCTGACAGTGAGTATCTAGGATTAATTAATCTAGCAAGAGTAAAACAAATATCAGTGCTGGAACAATTAGATTTAAACGAACATCTATCAAGAATAGAAAGAGATAAGTTAGATGCGATAGACAAAGAGATAAACAATTACAAAAAAATATATAACTTAATTGATTTTACTGACATGATACAAAAATTTTTAGATACAAATGATACACCAGAGTTTGATGTTATATTTGTAGATGAAGCACAAGATCTATCGTTAATACAATGGTCCATGATTAATAAGATAGAGAAAGACACAGGTTGTGATGTGTGGGTTGCAGGCGATGATGATCAAGCTATATTTGGTTGGGCTGGTGCGGATGTAGATTCTTTTATTAATTATGATGCAGAAGAGATATTATTAAAAGAGTCTGAAAGAGTGCCAAGTAGTATACAAAAAATAGCGTTAGATGTCATCAACAGAATACAAGATAATAGGATTGACAAACAGTATTTTCCAAAGTCTGAAACTGGTGACATTTATGAAAGATATAAATTATCAGACATAGATATGACTACAGGTGATTGGTTAATATTAACCAGAACAAAATCATTATTAAAACCAATACCAACATATTTAAAAAAGAAAGGTTTATTTTTTAATACAGCACAAGGAAATAGTATTGGAAAAAGTTTGTACGAAGATATACAATACTGGTCGCAATTACAAAAAAGAATACCACTTCCTGACATACAAGTACAAAGAATTAAAGAAAGAATAAAAGACTCAATGAATCTTTCATTAAAATGGTATGATGCATTTGATAATGTATCAGATAGTCAAATAACTTACATGAGACTATTACTATTAAATCATGAAGATCCAACGAAAGAAGCAAGAATAAAAGTATCAACGATACATGGAGCTAAAGGTGGAGAAGCAACTAACGTTGTTTTATTTTTAAATGAGACAGCAAACACAATCAAAGGAGCAAAAAAATCTACAGCTAAACAAGATGAAGAGTATCGTGTTTGGTATGTGGGTATAACAAGAACTATGAAAAATTTATATTTAATAAAATGTCCAAACAAATCTAAGGAGTTTAAATTATGAGTGATGATCCATACTTAAAACAAGTTTCTGGTACACATTATATGTACATGGAGATACAGCCAGCAGAGTTTATTAATAAGAATAAATTGCTTTTTGCAGAAGGCAATGCTATAAAATACATATGCAGACACTCTCACAAAGGCGGAGTAGAAGACATAGATAAAGCTATACATTATTTAGAAATGATTAAGGAAAGAGATTATAAATGATATTCAAAGCGCAAACAGAATGGGTGAAGCCTACAGAGTTTCCTGATTTAAGATTTTGTGATGAGATTGCAATTGACTTAGAAACACATGACCCTGATTTAAAATCAATGGGATCAGGTTCTGTAATTAAAAAAGGTAAAGTTGTTGGCATTGCAGTTGCAACAGATGGGTACGCAGGATACTTTCCATTCGATCACGAGGGTGGTGGCAACCTAGAAAAAGACAAAGTAATTCAATGGTTTACAGATATTTGTAAAACCACATCAACAAAAATATTTCACAACGCAATGTATGATGTGTGTTGGATTAAGTCTATGGGTATAAAAATTAACGGACAGATTGTTGACACCATGATTGCAGCATCATTAGTAAATGAAAATAGATTTAGATATGATCTTGGATCTTTGGGTTGGGATTATCTTGGTCAAGGTAAGAATGAAACAGAATTAAATAACGCTGCAAAAGAATGGGGCGTTGATCCTAAAGCTGATATGTGGAGGATGCCTGCAATGTATGTTGGTAACTATGCTGAACGTGATGCAGAGTTAACTTTAGGTTTATGGAAAGTTATGCAGAAAGAAATTATAGATCAAGACTTAGATTCTATTTTTCATCTAGAGACGGATCTTTTTCCTTGTCTGGTCGATATGCGATTTCTTGGGGTGAGAGTGGACGTTCAAAAAGCTCATGAACTAAAACAACAACTAGCATCAGAAGAAGATACACTACTCCTAAAAGTAAAAAAAGAAACAGGAGTGGATACTCAAATATGGGCAGCAAGATCGATCGCCAAAGTTTTTGACAAACTAAACTTACCTTATGAAAGAACTGCAAAAACCCAAGCGCCTTCATTTACTAAAAACTTTCTTTCTACTCATGAACATCCTTTAGTACAATGTATATCAAAAGCAAGAGAAATTAACAAGGCACATACAACATTTATAGATACAATAATAAAACATGAACATAATGGTAGGATACATGCAGATATAAATCAAATTAGATCTGACAGCGGAGGAACAGTAACAGGACGTTTCTCATATTCTAATCCAAACCTACAACAAATTCCTGCTCGTAACAAAGACTTAGGTCCATTGATCCGATCCCTCTTTATACCTGAGTCTGGTTGCGAGTGGGGATGCTTTGACTACAGTCAACAAGAACCAAGACTAGTAGTTCACTATGCATCCCTTGATCAAGACACAAGTGTCTTTGGCGTTAAAGATTCTTATGAAGATGGTGACGCTGACTTTCACACAATCGTTGCAAAGATGGCTGACATACCAAGAACTCAAGCTAAAACAATAAATCTTGGTTTGTTTTATGGTATGGGTAAAGCAAAACTGCAAGCAGAGCTAGGTGTATCAAAAGAAAAAGCAAACGAATTATTTACGATCTATCATGAGAGAGTTCCGTTTGTAAAAACTTTAATGAATTCTGTATCTAACAGAGCACAGCAACGTGGACAGATAAGAACTTTACTTGGTAGACTTTGTCGTTTCCATTTATGGGAACCTAATCAGTTTGGTGTGCACAAAGCATTACCCTTTGATCAGGCCCGGCAGGAATATGGGGCAGGCATCAAGCGTGCTTACACATACAAAGCTTTAAATAAATTAATACAAGGATCAGCTGCTGACATGACTAAAAAATCTATGTTAGAGTTATATAAGGAGGGCATTGTTGCGCACATACAGGTGCATGATGAGTTGGATATTTCTGTAGAAGATGATAAAAAGGCAGAACAAATAAAACAAATTATGGAATCCGCAGTTGAGTTGGAGATACCAAACAAAGTAGACTACGAGTCTGGTGAAAACTGGGGGGACATAAAATGAGGATTTACTATGGCTTATCTAAACTCAAACATACCAGCAACGTATGCACAAATAAGAAGAGAATATCTATATGATTGTAAGAAACATCACGGAGAGGTTGAAGATTGTATTGTCTTTGGCATTAGCTCTATTGCAGGTAGCGCACTCTTATTTCATGCTATTATGGAAAACGGTGCAATCTTTTATCGTCTCCCAATTACGGCTTTTATTCAACGTGGTTATGAACCGAAAGCTGTTCCAACCAGAAGACTTGATGAACTTCAGCTTTGGAATTGTTTTAGTTATTATCCTGCTGTTTGTTCTTGGGATATAATACAAGGCACATCAGGTAAATACATAGGCAAAGATAAAAAATGGCATTATGGTAAATATTTATTTACCGTTGACTTTGCACATCCAGAGAGTAATATATTAGATACCGAACATTCGGAAATACCGCACGAACATAAGTGCGCTCACATACTTGCCCTAGATGATGGCAACTATGCAGCACAACCAAACAATAGACTAATCTGGGATCTACCTTCTTTTACTGTAAAAGAAAATATTCCTGATTGGAAAGTCCAAACATCAGAGTGGAACGTAGAAGACTCTGGTTTATGGAAAACAGAAGATACTGATAAGTTCTTCTATGAAATTGAGGAGAAAAAAAATGATTGATGAAGTAAAACAACACGGAAATAAACTTGTTGATGAAGTTAAAAGTTTATGGGGCTATCACATATTTAAAATTGGAATTATTTTAGTAATCATATCGTTACTAATATGAGAAGTTTTTGTAAGAAGTGTCATCACCCTTGTCATTGTGGAGAAGAAAAAGAGCTACACGCTGACGAATATGGTGTTTGTACTTGCGAAGGGTGCGAGTGTAAACCAGATAAGGAAGAAAAATAATGGAGGTTAGTAAGTTGAACTATTATTTTACAGGCATACTAATTGTTTTATTTGTATTGTTGGCATTTATGAAACCAGCCTATCCAGGTTCAACACAAACAAATGTTTCAGGTTCTAACACAGCTATTGAAGGTGGGTACACATCTACAGCGACTACAACCTATCAGTCTGGATCAAGTTCTAATAGTACAACAAATAGCACTACTAACTCTAATACTAAATCAGCGCCACCATCAGCATCTTCACCAGCATACAACAGCATGACTCAAGATGTTTGTGCTGTAGGTGGATCATTAGGTGTCCAGACATTTGGACTAGGTATTAGCGGTGGAAAACATTTTGTAGATAAAAATTGTGAAAGATTAAAACTAGCAAGAATATTAAATGACTTTGGTATGAAGGTTGCAGCTGTAGCTATACTATGCCAAGATGAAAGAGTGTTTGAGTCTATGATTCAAGCGGGAACACCTTGCCCTATCGATGGTAAGATAGGTAAAGAAGCAAAACAACTGTGGGGTAAATATGACCATGAAAGACCAGATTATAAGACATATGTAAAACGTATGGAAGACAGAAGAAAAGCTGATGAGGCTGAACAAAAAAGAATTACAGAAGAAGAAAAATTTAAACCTGTTAGTAACAAAAACATACATAATTTAGAATAATGATAGATAAATTTATATATAGTTTTTTTGGTATTTTAGATAATATGATAGCAGGGGTCGATAGAATATTTAGTCCACGTTGTAAATGTAAAAAGAAGAAAAAATGAAATGGTTAATACCATTCTTATTTTTATTTACTGTTGCTAACGCAGATCCACTTACAACGGGCAACTTACTTCCAAACGCAGGTGATGGTGTAGACTGGGGGTCCACATCAACAGAACAAATTAATCCAGGTGGTTCTGGCACTGTAACAAATGGTGCAACACTAAATGGATTTGATGTAACGTGTTCTGCATCGCAAGCTAACTGTGGATACAAGTATAGTGTTGGCGGTGACTTTGAAGTTACTGGCACAGCTACACTATCAGTTGATGACATACCACTAACAGATAATACTAGAACACAAGAGATGTTGGACAATGGTATAACTTTAAATAGTTATGTTGATGTTGCAAACTGTGATAGTCAACCAGGCAACTGTGAAGGTAGATCAGGAAACGCAGACTCACACACAGTCACAATAGAATTAAAAGATTCATCGGGTAATACTTTATCTACAACCACACAAACAAGAACAGAGATAGCAGGGTTTCAAGGAAACTGTAATGGTTATCCATCATCAAACTCTGGAGGTCAAACTGCAAACTGTGGACAGTACAACGATCAAGTAATTTATAATAACCATGGGTCAAACAAAGTTGATTGGTCTTGGAGTGGTACAGATAACAATACAGGTTCAAGTCAACGAGGTGGTCCTAACTTATTAGGTGCAGCTCTTACAATGACCTACGATGATACTGTATTAAATCAAGATGCATCTGATTCTTTAGATCAAGTGCAAGACAACTTAGGAAACTTAGGTGATCAAGTCTTTGATGATGTGCAAGAATTTTTCTTTGAAGAAAACTTTACATTTAACGAAGAGCCACAATTCGAAATGGAAATACCTATGGATATGCCAATGGAAACATTTCAATTTGCAGAGGAGTTTATTGAAGAATTTTTTATGGAGTTTGAACCAGAATTTATGATGGAGCCAGAAGGTATGACAATGGAAGAAGGACCCATAGTTATGTTTGCTGATGATGTCATGATGGAAGAGGTATACGAAGAATCAAATGAAATAGTTGCAACATTCTTACCTATGATGCCACCAGAGGAAGAAGAAATGATAGAAGAAGAGCCACCGATGATCACAGAGTCTTTTCCACAAGAAGAAATAATAGAAGAGAAACCAGCTATGATGACTGAATCTTTTCCACAAGAAGAGGAGATGATAGAAGAGGAGATGATAGAAGAACCTACAGAGATGGCTGAAGAAGAATCTGTTAAAGAAAAACCTGCGAAGGTGGTACAAGCAAAAGATGAAAAGAAAAAAGAAGTTAAAGAAAAGAAACTTGTTAGCAAGACTCCTAAGAAGTCCACTATTCAAACCAAAAAGATTAAAGAACAAAAAGCTATACAACAGAAAAAAGCTCTCGTTAAAAACCTTGCAAGAGTAATGGATAAGGTCGACAAGGATATAAAAAATATATCTAAAAATCTACAAATAAAAAATATAATTAAACTACAGGCCATGACTAGTCAGCAAGAATCACTCGACCAGTATCAAGCGACTTCGTTCTATAAGCCAAAAGACATATATTTAGATCAATTAAGCCTTATAGATAATAGAATAATTTATGCAGATAAGAGTCTTGCAAGTTATATTCAAAATGATAAGATGGAAATCAAAGCACGTAAGCTTCAAGAGATTAGATCTAGAAAACAACAGATATTAATCGAACTAGAGGTATTAAAAAATGGATAAAATAAAAAATCAATTAGCAGGTGTTGCAGCATTGTTAGGTGTTATCGCAGCAATCGGTGGTGGGTTCGTTAAATATGGTGAGATCACTACAAAGTTAGATGCACTAGCATCACAAGAGTCAGCAGATTACTCAGCACAGATAGCTGTATTAGAAGAAAAAGTTACAGCATTAGAAAATGCAGATACTTCTCACTCACATGATACATCACACTCACATGACAACACTGATATAAAAATTTTACAAAAAGAAATTGAACTATTAAAGGTACAACTAGAAGAGGTCAAAGCATCTTCTTCTAATCCATTAGCAAACTAATGCAACTTTCCCGTAACTTCAGCTTACAAGAGCTAACTAAATCAGATACTGCAATACGTAAAGGTATTGATAATGAACCTAACGCTGACCAGATAGATAAATTAAAAACACTTTGTGAAAAAGTTTTACAGCCAGTACGTGATCATTTTGGAAGAGTTAAGGTAACATCAGGATACCGGAGCCCAGAGTTATGCGTTGCAATTGGCAGTAGTTTAAACTCGCAGCACGCTAAAGCCGAGGCCGTTGACTTCGAAGTGTTAGGTGTAGATAATGCAGAGGTTGCTGATTGGGTTTATGCAAACTGTGAAACAGACCAGCTGATACTTGAATACTACACACCAGGAGAACCTAACTCGGGATGGATACATGCAAGCTACATACCATTTCAACCAAGAGCTCAATACATGAGAGCATACAGAGAAGATAAGAAAACAAAATATAAACCAATTACAGGAAAGGCAGTAGACTTAACATGAGTAAAAGCGATTTGTTTGCAGAAGTAATTAGAAAAGCAAAGATGGTTGATGGTGTTTGTCCACACTGCACAGAGCATACGTTATTGATATCTGTAGTGCATGACTATTATAGATGTTTAAATTGTGGTGGAGATATAGAACAGAAAGTAAATGGTAAGATTAGTTACCTACCAATTGATCTAGCTACAGAAGAAATGAAAGAGGATGGCAAAAAAATCTAAAGGTTTATACGCAAAAATAGAGCACGAGCCAGTATTTCACAAGACAAGTATAGGTAGAAACCCTAGCCTTACAAAAATGAACAAACACAAGCGAAGACAATTTAAAAAATATAATGGCCAAGGCCGTTGACAAACATCATATAATATCCTATATATACAGAATGAAAGGAAGAATATGACAGATCAAACTAAATGGGGCATCGATATGGTGCAACAAGAGAACAAAGCAAAAGTATATGCAGAGCAAAAAGCAATGCGAGATGATATTGCGTTCTTTGTTTTAAACTGCAGTGTATTTAAATTACAAAGAATGCATGAAACTATGAGGAGGTTGAAGAATGAAAACAGTGACACTTAATGTTGATGGAATATCACAAGGCCAATGGTCCACATTTTTATTAGAATTAAATCTAATGAAGAAAGCATGGAAACCTTATGGTGTTGATGTAACTTTAAAAGCACATTCAATTAAAAAAATTATAGAGAAAGGAACATCAAATGGTGAAATCAACAGAGGAACTAGACAACATAGCGAGAAAGTACAACGAAACCAAAGATAAGAAATATTTTTATCTTTGGTATAGAAAAGTAAAGGAGTGGAGTAATGGACCTCATAATATTAAACGACGGGTTATACCAATTAATCCCAGTGTCAAAGCAGATGATGGAACATATCGCGTTATTCGCAAACCTAGATTGCTTCGACCTATGCGATATCCTAAGATTAAAGTTAACAACGTATCATAGTAATTGGAACGTACATATGATGAATGATGGTAGTGGTGATTTTATGGGTTGTATTTGTAATTAAATAATTTTATCTTCAATACAATCAAATTTAGTAAACATTTCAAACTCATTGATTGTTAGTGGGTCTAAACTTTTCAATAATTCACTGGAGTAGTCATAGCCATATATAATACACTCATGATATTCATCGTACTGCACATTAGGAACGGGTATAGGTCTGCAATCATTACCAGGTATACCGCTACAAATAACCATTAATAAAAAATATTTAACCATTGACTTTTTATATTAATCTCCTATATAGTCATTATAAATAAATGAAAGGAACAACATGACTGATATATCTAAATATCGCAATGTTTCACTAACACATGAAACATACAAGACTTTAATTGCGTTGTCGAAGGTATTATTGCCCGATGCACAATTGTCGATTAGTAAAACTATAGAGTCGATTGCAAATGAAAAAGCAAAAAAACTTAATGGAAAGATGAGGCAAAAATAATGTTACAGATGACAAAAGAACAAAGAGAACAACTTTTAAAATATCTTATGGCAAGACCCTACGCAGAAGTAGCACAAATTATTGCGATGATTGCATCACTAAAACCGGTTGAAGAAGATGGATCAAAAAAAGATTTGTCCTAATTGTCAAGGCAATGGCTTTGTTAAAGTTTACAGAGCCGCTAACCCTGCAAACGACACAGTGATGCAATGTGTTACTTGCAATTCGAAAGGAGAAGTACATGATAAGGAATTTGATGAGTATTTTGATTCTCACCCTTTGCTTAAGTCACTGCAGCCTAAACTCAACTGATCTAATTAATATAGGTGCAGGTATATATACAGGAGTAACTGATGGTCAGTGAAACTGATATAGCTTATATTGCAGGATTGTTTGATGGCGAAGGTCACATACAATACAAACAGTACATGAGAAAGAGACCCCATAATAAGAAAGCGTATCCTACCTGGAGTATTAGAATGGAGATGGCAATGACGGATGAATCTGTTTTACGTTATGTTCATGAAGTCTTGGGTGTTGGTACAGTTGGAGAGAAAAGATACAAGACTGAATATACTAAAGGTTATAAAAAACAATGGCGTTGGAGATGTCAGTTTAGAGACGCATATCTTGTTGCACGATTGTTTTGGCCATACATACATGTAAAGATGGAAGGTATTCAAAAGATCATCGATCACTATGGAGATAGCTTACCTGGAAAGATGATGAATGGTAAGGTAATATCGTTAGAAGAATATAAACTAGCGATGAGTTTAGAGTGACAACAATTAAATGGAATAAACTATACGAGTATCCTGCATCGATGCGGACCTCTGTTGAGGGTAAACGTCATTACGAGATAACAGGTGAAAAGTTACCATCGGTGACTACTATTTTATCTGCTACACAATCAAAAGAGAAACAAGAATCTATCGCCAAGTGGACTGCTAGAGTTGGTAATGATGAAGCGATAAGAGTCAGGGATCAGGCGGCCAGCCGCGGTACAAACATGCACTTACATCTTGAGAGATATATCTTGGGACAAGGACACAAGGACCTAACAGACGAGGGTCAGGTGGCAGGCGACATGGCTCAGGTGATCATTGACAAGGGTTTATGTGATATGTCTGAGATATGGGGGTCAGAGGTCACATTATACTATCCAGGGCTATATGCGGGCGCTACAGACCTTGTAGGGGTGTATGATTATGAGAACTCTATAGTTGACTTCAAACAATCAAACAAGCCCAAGCGTAAGGAGTGGATCGACGACTATTTCATGCAACTAGGAGCGTATGCGATGGCCCACAACTGCGTTTATAATACAGATATAACCCAAGGGGTCATATTGATGTGTACTCCAGATAATTATTTCCAAAAGTTTCAAATAAAAGGCAAAGAGTTTATCAAATACCAACACAAATTCCTAGAAAGACTTGATAAGTATTATAGTGACAAAAATAAGGCAGATACATAAAATAGCCACAATTAAAAAGTGAGGTTTTATGCGGTTGATCACCTGCCTATAGGTTTTTGGATATTGTTAAATTTGCAAAATGGGTTCTCAAAAAGAGAGGTGATCTGGCACTTTGGTGATCAGCAAGGAATACCAATGGTTTTAGAGCATAGGATTATCAAGTAGAAATGAGTGTAGTTTAGAATAATTCTAAGATAGGGGCCGCGCGAACATCTGAGATTTGAATTTTGCATTTAATATTCTGGAAAACCTATAGGGGTGATGGTAATAAGTTAACATGCCTAAGAAGAAAAAAAGAAAACCTAAAAGCAAAAAGACAATACCATTGAATGTGAAAGCATTGGGTAATGATATATCTGCTTATCCATTCGTAGAAATAGAATGGCTTGATATCGAAGGGGACGCCGGCTGGTCAGATACTAAATCATTAAACAAAGAAAAATTACCTATATGTGTATCGAAAGGTTATCTTGTTAGTCAAAAGAATGGTGTCACTAGAATATTTACCGACTACATAAAATCAAAAGACAAATCTACATTTGATAGTATTGGTAACACAACTATAATTCCAACTGCTGTAATTGAATCTATTAAAAAAATTAATTAAGTTTCTTAAGTCTTGGTAATCTTTTTTCTTTTACTTTTTCTTTGACATCTTCTGTTGTAACATCTTGTAATAATGGTGAGTATTCATCTAAGATACTTTTGAGTTCTTTTTCCATTTCTTCTTTTGACATGTCATCTAACTTACCGGTTCTAATAATCTTTTGTTCAACATATAATCCTGCTGCCTTACCACGTGCTACCTCTGCATTGTTAGCTGCAGAGAATGCACCTTTCTTTAGTGCAGCTTCTCTTATCTTACCTAGTTCTGATATGTGCCTCTCGTAGGTCACTTCATATTTCTTTTGATATTCTTCTCTAATCTCACCAATGTATTTTACAACCAATGGATATTTTTGTGGATTACGTAATTCAGATGCTCGAACGTAAGCACTATCCTTATCATAGCCAGCTTCGATAGCACACTCTGTAGGTGTCTTTCTACCTTCGTTACTTACTAACAACTGTGCAAACCTTTGTTGCATTTCTGTTAATCTCTTTGGAACTCCCATACTTGACTTTTAACGTAACTTAGAGTAAAAGTCAATTAATGATAAGTGCGAAAGAATTAGCAAGACAGCTAGATAGATTTCTTAAATCACCTACATGTCAAGATGCTAGAGTAGTTGTTAAGTTACCACAAGGTGAGTTTCATTCTCCTGATGGTCAGTTCGATATTTTATCTATAAGTTTATTTGAGAATAATATAATTGGTGCAAGAGAAAGTCACCGATTGGTAATAGAATTATCGACTCAACAGTCATGGAAAATGGGTAGTGTTAAGAAAAAACTGTAGGTTAGAATTACTCTAAAAAGCAGATGGGACCAGAGGCTAAATTCTACAGATATTTTAAGAAAAACACGCCTAATATTTCTTACACAAGAATAGAAAATACAAGTGCTTTAGGTACGCCAGATGTATTGGCATACAATAAAAATAATACATTTTTCACAATAGAATTTAAAGTAACTAAAAGTAAAAAAGTTAGATTCTCACCACACCAAATAGCGTTTCACGTGAAACATCCACACAATACTTTCATCTGCATCCAGACCCCTGATGCTTGCGGCTTAAAACTTTATGAAGGCTTGAGGATTAGGGAGCTTGTCGCTTGCGGCTTGGAGCTTGAAGCTTGCTGCTTGGGGCTTGACGCTTGCCGCTTGAAGCTTGAGAGCTTGTAGCTTGTCGCTTGTGAATTAAACCTTTGTTTGCATTTGAGATTGGTCTTGGACCAGGAAGCTTGTAGCTTGTCGCTTGCTGCTTGGGGCCCGGACCAGGCGCACGTACCTTCATATCTCCGTCGAGTTTATTGGCACTAATGGCCTGATCCAGTTTATTACGCAGCTTACGTAATTCTTTATAATATTTTGGGTGCCTAAACATTTTAGTGTTTACCGTATGAAACTACTTTTACAGTAGAATCCCAGCATTGTCTACAGCTCCCACACTTGCCGCCCTGACTTGGAGCTGGACAGCTCGCGCCAGTCTCAACAACCATTGAAGAGTTTGGCCAGGTGTCGTTGCGCTGGCCCATCATTGGCGGGCTAAACCTGATCACCAGGTTAGAAGGTGCCCGGTCCAGCTCGTTCTTGATCCACGCTTCACGCGTTGGCAGCCAGTGCTTAGTGTCCGGTGTTGCTTCACAAATTTTAAATATGTTGTTCAGGTGCTGCAGGTCTTGCACATCTCCCGCGTCGTGCCATCTAAACCATTTTTGTCTTTTGATTACAGTCACCATTGCATCAACCCAGGCTGGGTGCTTCATTGCCTCCAGTCTTCTGTATTGAGCTGCTTTGATTGCCGGGTATCTTGTATAATTACCCTTGAGCGCGTAACAGCTGGCGCAGACTGAGCCCTTCACCTGCCGAAGCTTCGACCCGGTTTTGCACTCCCAGGCTGGCAGGCTGTAACTCAGGCCCGGCATTTTGCTTGTACGTGTAAATCCCTCTGTAATTTTAATTGCTTCTTTTACTTTCATACTCCCTTATAATCCTATATTGTTTTCTTGTCAAGTCTAAAGCTTGGCGCTTGCAGCTTGCGGCTTGTTGCTTGTATCCATTAGCCTCGAGCCATCGCCAGTGCTGCACAAGGATCAGGGCCCTTTCGGGCCCGCCTCCTCTACTGCTCACCAGCAGCTGCCCTGTTCAGGGCCTCCAGGTATTCTAAAGTTGTTAGTCCGACTTTTTCCAACAAGAAAAATTTCTTGTCAGCTTGAAGCCCGAACCGTGGCTCCTTCAGGTACTCGACCGCTTTGTCCAGGATCTCCTGACGCTTGCTGC
>JACLAA010002250.1_pt1 | contig 57780 bp, 54 predicted proteins | sample 8027891 | NCBI WGS metagenome assembly JACLAA01 (sample SAMN15724900, study PRJNA655200) | protist metagenome | isolation source: fluorescence activated cell sorting (FACS) single amplified genomes of... | place: Spain: Blaines Bay Microbial Observatory, Mediterranean Sea | collected 2016-01-19 | reverse complement strand
TTTAAATCGTACAAACGCTGTAAAGAGTTTTGTTTTACATGCTCACGAGCCTCAAGCTCCTATGAGCATTCCTCTGATTGTTCTGGCTATAGGTAGTCTTTTCGTAGGTTATATGACCAAAGATATGATTATAGGACTTGGTTCGGGTTTTTGAGGAAATTCAATTTTTATTCTTTCTAAAAATGTTTCCTTCTTAGAGGCTGAATATTTACCTTACCATGTAAAACTAATACCATTTATTTTTACTCACATAGGTCTTTTTGTTGCATATCACACAAGTTTTGTTCTTTCAGGACATACGAGTTCTATTTCAAGTACTACGCACAGATCTATTCTTTCTTTTCAAAAGCATATAGTATCTTATAACTTTTTTATGTCTTATCCTATAAACATGAAAATATATAGCTATTTTAATCAAAAGTGACATTTTGATGACCTTTATAACCGATTCATAGTGCACAAAGCTCTTACTTTTGGTTATAATACTTCTTTCCGTTTACTTGATAACGGTTGAGTAGCTTTTATAGGACCTTATGGTATTGCATCGGTGGTTCAGTATTTTTCTGCAAAACTAGGGAAATTACAAAGCGGTTATGTATATCATTATGCTTTCATCATTTTAACATCTATGACGCTTTTTATAGGAGGTATTGTTTTCTTGTCTTCGTCTTCAGAATTTTCAGATTTCATTTTATCTCAATCTTCTGAAAGTACTCATGGTTTATATTTCATTTTAATCATAGTATTCTGACATTTAACTACAAAAAAGTCTTTATAATAGTTATAGAATATCTTTTTGACATAGGGGGAGAAGGCGGGTATTATTTTCAAAAAGAAAACAAATGAAAGATTTTATAACTTCGCCTCTAGAACAGTTTTATGTTTTATCCGCATATGACTTTTCTCTTGTAGATTTGAGTTATTTTGATAAAATATCTTCGGGTTTTTTAATAGCACTGTCGAAGCCTATTGATTTTTTAATTAGCTTTACAGGTGGAGAGGGTGCAGGAAGTACTAATGATTCCAGTATTATCTGGTTTTATTTAAGTGGTATCTTCTTTTTTCACCGCGCTTTATCTAGTGTTTTCCTTGCTGGGATGGGCGCTATCTCAGGTATTTTATCAATGCCAATGATGTTTTTAACGGTGGTTTTAAGTCAAATTGTATGATTCATCCCTAATATTTATCAAGGGTTATTTAATTTTTATTTTTCTTGATATTACGGGACTCTTGGTTCTTTAGAGTCTTCTGATGATATAGCTTCTGTAGGTTCAAATACTTCGTGACTGAATGGAAGCGACGTAACAAGCTCTACTTTTGACATTCAATTCTTCTTGTTAGAAACTTTTTTATCACCTTGCTTAACTGTTTATAATGCTACTATAGACAATTTTTTAGCACTAAGTACTAAGGATTTCTCTTATTTAATTGTTTCCTTAAACACATCAAGTATTTGATTAATTTTAGCTTTTGTTTCTTTAAGCTTTTTATTTTTAACATCTGTTGTTTCTGTAAACCTTGTAGCTACAAATAGATGACAGACTCTATTAGAGATGTTTTACCAAGTAATTTTAGGTGTAGTAAAAGAGAATGCAGGTGAAAAAGGTATCAAGTTTTTCCCTCTAATATTTACTACTTTTATGTTAATTCTTGGTTGTAACGTTTTAGGTATGATCCCTTATAGTTTTACAGTAACAAGTCATCTTATCATTACATTTACTACAGCTTTAGCTATATTCGCTGGTATGAATATTTTAGGTATTTTAAAGCACCGTAAGCATTTTTTAAGCTTATTTTTTCCTCCTGGAGCTCCTGTAGCTTTAGCACCTCTACTTGTTCTTATAGAATTTGTTTCTTATGTTTTCCGTGTACTAAGTTTATCTATTCGACTTTTTGCAAACTTAATGTCGGGACACACTCTATTAAAGATTTTAGCTAGTTTTTCTTGAGGTATGGTGTCTATTTATGGTATCTTTGTTATTCCAATCGTCATTATCTTTATCGTAACTGGTCTAGAAATGGCGATTGCATTCTTACAGGCCTATATTTTTGCTGTATTATTATGTATTTATTTGAACGACGCTTTCAATCTTCATTAAGATAGTTAAAGAGAAGCAGACTTATTTGTTTCATTATAAAAGATGAGCTCAGTACAAAAACACCCATATCATTTAGTTGATCCTAGTCCGTGACCTTTGGTTACGGCTTTTTCTTGTTTAATAACTGCGACAGGTGCCGCTTTATTTATGCACTCGTTTAAAAACGGTGACCTTGTTTTATTTACAGGTTTATTCGCCGTTGTATGTTCTATGGCCATCTGATGAAGAGATGTCATCCGTGAAGCAACTTTTAATGGCCATCATACTAAGACAGTACAATCAGGTTTACGTCAAGGTATGATTTTATTTATAGTATCTGAAATTATGTTTTTCTTTGCCTTCTTCTGAGCTTTTTTCCATTCAAGTTTATCACCAGCTATGGAAATTGGTTCAGCTTGGCCTCCAACAAGTATAACGCCTTTTGATCCTTGAGGAGTACCTTTACTAAATACTATGATCTTATTACTGTCAGGGGCTACTGTTACGTGATGTCACCACGAATTAGTTGTAGGTAGAAAAGAGCCTGCAAAAATCAGTCTATTATTAACTATAATCTTAGCGGCCATATTTACTGGTTTTCAAGGTTTAGAGTATGTAGAAGCTGGTTTCAAGATTTCTGATGGTGTTTATGGTTCTACATTCTACATGGCTACAGGTTTCCATGGTTTTCACGTTTTTGTGGGTACTTTATTCCTAATTGTATGTTATGTACGTCTTGCTAAAAACCACTTCACTAGAAATCACCATTTTGGTTTCGAAGCTGCTGCTTGATACTGACACTTTGTCGATGTAGTTTGATTATTTTTATTCGTTGTTATATACTGATGAGGTAACAGTATTTAGTATTTAGACTTGGTTGCAAATGGGCCGAAAAGGCCCTCAATTTTTTCTAAAATTTTAACATGTACAGACCTTTATCACCACACATTTTAATATACAAACCTCAGTTCAGCTCCGTTTTTTCTGTTTTTCATAGAGCAACAGGGGTAGTTCTTTCTCTAGCTGTTTTTTTACTTATGGTATTAGCTGATGTCGTTAATAACATAACATTTTACCCAGTATATTTATTCAGCTGTTATATCAATACTTATTTGAGTTGACTTGTAATAGGAGCTTTTATCATTGTGATTTTTAGTTTTTTTTACCATATATCAAATGGAATTAGACACCTTCTTTGAGATTTTGCAGATCAGGGTGAAGCTATTTTAAACAAGAATCAAGTAAACACAAGTGCAATGGCAGTGTCGGGTTCAAGCGTTTTCTTTACAGCAATTCTGTTGATGTTGCTTTCGTAAACTAATATTTGCCCCCAAAAGGGGGCTTTGTGTTCTTAGCTCAGTTGGTAGAGCTATAGCCTTCTAAGCTATCTGTCACAGGTTCGAGTCCTGTAGAACATACAGAGCCTATAGTTCAATTGGTTAGAATATGCCGCTCATAACGGTTAGGTTGTAGGTTCAAGTCCTACTAGGCTCAACAGTTAGGAAATGTAGCTCAGTTGGTTAGAGCATCTGACTTTTAATCAGAGGGTCCTGGGTTCAAGTCCCAGTATTTCTATTCTATTAGGTCTTTTTGTTATGTTAGTAGAACATTCTGCTGCGAAAAGGACCCGATTATCGAAAGAATGAACAGGTTAAACAAACATTTTGATCAGATAATTCGTTATGATTTGATATCTAAAGATCATCTCACTAACGTGATGCAAATACCGCATCTAAATAAAATCGTATTAAATATTGGATTGGGTCAAAAGCTCATAGCTAACAAAAAAGAAATTGTAAAAACTCTCCTGGCTTTGGAACTTATAGGGAGCCAAAGAGCTGTAGCAACTAAGGCCAAAAAGTCAATAGACAAATTTAAGTTAAAGAAAAAAATGATGATTGGTTCAAAATTGACTCTAAGACGCAGAAACATGTTCTTTTTCTTAGATAGGCTAACAAATGACGTCCTACCAAATCTTGAAAATTTGGAAGACTTTCATAGAAAGTATAAAAAAGGGTTTTCAGGTAAAAATAAGAGTTCTTCTTTAGTGAACAAAAAAATTTCAAGAAACTGCTCTTGAAGTGTGGGGTTTGGGTTACCTGATTTTTTCAGTTTCAAAGAAATTCCTTTCGACAAATTTGATAGTACGTATGGTCTAGACATATCTTTGAATATAAAACAAGGAGTCAATGCCAAAAAAGGTATCCTAGTAAAAAAAAGAAAAAGTTACAACTTGGGTACGCAAAGTTTAGGGGTAACCGAAAAGGTTTTCAAAAAACCGTTCTACAGTAAAATATTATCAAATGATAGTGTTTCTTGTACTAAGAGCAAAAAGGTTCTATCAAAAACAAGAAAACTTTTTCTCTTAACATGAATCCCCTGGAGTCTAAAAGCTCTAATCAATATTCTAACAAGGTTTTAGAAGACACTCAATGAGTAGGAGGAGGTAATTATAATTACTTTTTAAGTAGCTTCCAATTCCCATTAAACTCATCCCGAAAATTTTAACTAAAATGAATCTAACTTTAAAACCCTTACCAAAAGCTATAATAAGATTGAAGCTTGCAGCCAATAAAGCGGCACCTTCCCCAGTCTTAGGTCAATCTTTAGGTCAGTACGGGATCAATATAATGGATTTTTGTAAAAAATTCAACGGTCAAACCCGTAACCTAAAGGATAATTTAATGATCCCTATTACTGTGATCATATATAGTCAAAACTCTTTTGATATACAAATAAAAACATTGTCCAGTTCTAATCTTTTAAAAGAGATAACGGGACTGAAAAAAGGATCTTCAATGGCTAAAAAGGAAAATTTCGCAAAAGAAGAGGCTTTTCTTCTTTTGAAAGAAATTTATCATTTAGCTGTTTTCAAGAAATGTGATCGTTTGTTAAATCACTTGAGAACAAAATCTTTATGTAAATCATTAATTGGAACGGCAAAGTCTATGGGAATACCTGTTCTAAAGAAGTAAAATATCGTAAAAATGCCAACTATCCATCAACTAGTAAAAAGTCCCCGTATAAGAAAAAAGATCTCGTCAAAATCAGTAGCCCTAGAAGGTTGTCCACAAAAGAAAGGTGTATGTTTACGTGTATATGTGCGGAGTCCTAAAAAACCCAATTCAGCCAAACGAAAAGTTACAAATTTACTACTTAGTAGTCAGGCACGTACTATAGGGTATATACCAGGAGAAGGGCATACTTTACAAGAACATTCTATCGTGCTGATTAGAGGTGGTCGAGCGAAAGATTTACCAGGAGTTAAATACCATTTAATAAGTGGTTCACTAGATTTCAAGAACGTAAAAAAACGAAAACAAAAACGTTCCAAATACGGGATAAGAAAAGATTCTTAAAAAGCAGCTATAACAATGATTCTTTTAAACGAAACAATAAAACACAGAAAGAATATTTCGATCTTTCTACATTCCAAAAATACATGACAAAAGCGTAGCCTTTCAGGGAAAGCGTCTTTAACCAACACCGTTGGAAAAAGCATAAAAAAGCTAAAGCAAGGAAAAAGCTCCTTCGATAGAGGGGGTCGTAACAATCAAGGTGTTATTACAGTTTTCCACAGGGGTGGTCGTAACAAGAGAAATTATAGGCTTATTGACTTTAAAAGAACTCTTTTCAGACCTGAAGAAAATCTTTTGAGCAAAAAATCACCTACAGAGTTCACCTCAGAAGGGACTGTAATCAAAATCGAATATGATCCTAACCGAACAGCTGAAATAGCTTTAGTATACTACAAAGGAGGTCTATTATCGTACATTTTAGCCCCAAAAGACCTAAAAATTGGGGATAAGGTTTATTCGGGCAACAGTGCTAATATTTCAAAAGGTAATGCTTGCCCTATCGGAAATATGCCTATAGGTACATTGGTTCATAATATTGAGTTAAAGCCTGGGAGAGGTGGACAGCTAGCGCGAGCTGCTGGTACTTTTGCTAAAATTATAAAAAAGGAAGACGCGCATGCTATTATAAAGTTAAAGTCTGGTAAATTGTACAACGTGCCCTTACAATCAATGGCTACTGTAGGGATTGTTTCCAACGAGTTGAACAAAAACAAGAAAATGACTAAAGCTGGTAATAATAGGTGAAAAGGCCGCCGACCCACTGTACGTGGTGTTGCTATGAACCCTGTGGATCACCCTCATGGTGGAGGTGAAGGTCGTTCAAAAGGTGGTCGTCATCCGGTAACTCCTTGAGGTAAGTTAACAAAAGGTAAGCCTACAAGCTTTGAAAAAAAAACTACTAACAGGAAGTTCAAAAGAAAGAATAAAGATTAAAACTTTATAAATCTTTTACAAATGCAGCAAAAAATAACAGTACAAAAAAAGTATAGAAGCTTATTAAAAGCCTTAAAATATGCTAAGCAAAGTAGAAGAAGACTACTTTCCCGAGCATCCTCTGTAAAACAAATAAAAAACACAAAGGTCTTCTTTATGTACAAAAAAAAAGCCTGAGTTCTAAAGTCTTGATTTATGAAAAAATACAGATCGAGGAATGATAAATTCTCAAGAACAAAGGATTGAAGACCAAGAGATTATAATAGTTACACAAAAGACAGTTCTTTTTCACCAAATGAGTTTTTAAAAAGCAATCTCCTTCGTCAAGGAAATAAAAAGGGTAGATCACCCTTAGGTGCAAGTTTAGATAATTTAAAAAAGGGTTCAACAATTGAGGAGTACAGACGACACAAGATATCAATCGATTCTTACCTATCCAAGTCTGTCAAAAAAACTTCCCGCCTTTATTCATATAAAGCCTTTGGGAAAGAAAAGTTGAAAAGATTTAAGTCAACCCCTTTTAAATTGTCTATGAGCCGTTTCTTGGCTAACAAAGTTTTTCGTTCTTTCTACAACCATCTAAGCAAAAAGTGCCTTATGTCAATGCATAAGAAAATTAAAAATAAGAAGAACGCTTTGAAAGGAAATAAAAAGATTGGTTCCATTAAAAATCTGAGAAAAGTATTTGCTGAGCCTTTAAGCAAAAATAAAGATGACTTGAGATCGGTGTCTACAAAAGTTCAGCGGTCTGCTAATTTAGGAGACAAGTATGAAAAAGTAAATCTAATTCGGGTTAAAAAAAAATGCATTGAAAAATCTCGACAAGAAAGATCTAAAACTTTCTTAACGATGATTGAGCAACGTTTAGATAGCACACTTTTGCGCTTGATGCATTTTAAACCTACCCATGTTAAACACTCTTTGAGTAGAAGAAAACCTGAGGGTGATAGAAATACAGGTTATAAAAAGCCTAAAAACCTAGTGTGCGCTAACCCTTTGTCCTCTTTTACTCCCTTTCAAGTAAAGCAAATGATAAGTCATGGTCGTGTTTTTATTAATGACCAAAAGGTAAAATCAAATAATTTTCAGATAAAACCATTGGATAAAATACAAATAAAAGGATTTATAAAGAAAATAAGTAATTCAAAAACTCACAAAAATGAAAAACTTTTTGTAGAAAAATCCGAAAAAGTTTATCCAAAAAATCTAAAGGAAAAAAAATCATGCTTATCATTATTGAAAAAAGGTTTAAAGAAAGCAGGTCTGGCTAATAGAAAAAAAGACCAGATTGTATTCAAGAATTGAGATATTTACAAAGACAATCAAAATAAGATCTTTGAAAATGAAAACTCTCTAGGAAAAAAATGGACCAGTCTTTTCTCTATTAATAGAAGTGCAAGTAATTCTTTTGGTAAGGCCAGTCCAAAGACACAAGAGTTAGTAGTTGAAAGTTTACCTTCAAATGTTAAAGTTCTAGATCAGAATTTTAATAAAACTTTAGTGATGAAAAAGCTAAAGGATCAAGACTTTGTACTGAATTTAGAGTCTAGCTTAAAGAAAGGCAGTACGAGTTTAGATATCGAGTCTGATTCCCAGGATCAAACTTGCCAATTCTTAAGGTCTTTAAAATTAAAGCGTTTCACGGAAGCTTTTTATGTAACTTATAGAAATCTTTTTCTTTTTGACAGAAGAAGTGCAATTTCTTCTAATGAGAACATAAAGTTTAAAGATGGGAAAGATCGGTTTAATCATACTTTCTTAGAACCTTCTACAGAAGAACAGGTTAAGATTTTATTCGATAGCATAGGTTCAGATCAGTCAGTTTACAAACTATGATCTTTATCGCCTCTTTTAAAATCTAATGATTGAGATGATCACCTTAAAAAAGGGTTGCCTCAAAGTGTTTTCAAAAAAGACAGAATACATAATTCTAGACTTAAACGAAAATTAAGATGATTTAACAAGAAAGGTTATAATTCGAATAAACTTGTTAAGTTCATTCGTCTTTATTACCGAAAGAAATCTAACGTTAATCGTTTTATAGCTTTGAAAGACAAGTGGCAAAAAAATCCGGATCCCAAAGATAGCAAAAAAAGATCTGTGTCAGATCAGATTATCTCATTATCAAAAAAAAATTCGAGTTGATTAAATTTTATGTGTTCACGTCATGTAAAAGATTTAGAGCAAGATGATAAGCGAACTCTTAAGGACTACGGAAATAAAAGAGTATATAGAACTACTCAAGAAGAAAGTATTTACAAAAAAAACTCACCCTTGTGTTATGCTTCTTTGGTTTATGGTTCAAGATCGTCAAATCTTATACGATGACAACAGTTTAATAAAGGTTCACGTACTCGCCTTTTTTACAATCGAGTTTTAAAAGGGGGTAGAGCTAGTGATAAATTGAACTTTTTTGAATTAGAACTAGAGTTTATTCAATTAATCTACGAGAACTATTCGGGCTATTCACGTTAACGATTTATACAAATAAAAATGCTATCTCAACCCAGAAATACAAAATTCAGGAAGCAACAGCGCAGTTTCAAGAAAAGAGACTTAAAATCAAGAGATCATAGACTTGCTTTTGGTTGTTATGGTCTGAAAAGTCTTGAATGCAGCCAATTAAAGGCTTCCCAATTGGAATCCGTTCGTCGAGTAATTATCAGGCGGGTTCGTAAAATAGGAAAAATCTGAATAAGAGCTTTTCCTTATAAACCTGTGAGTGCAAAGCCAACTAAAACCCGTATGGGTAAAGGTAAAGGTAGTGTGCAGTATTGGGTATGCCCTATACAACCAGGACAAATTATTATCGAACTTAGTGGTTCTTTTTCGGAAGAAATCGCTAAGGAAACTTTAAATCTTGCTAGTCAAAAACTACCTGTAAATACAAAATTTGTAAAATTTGATTCAGCCTGCATTTAAATCCTTTCATGCCCCGCCTTTTCCTTAGGGCATGGAAGAAACACAACATAAAATGTGAATCCTTATTGAAAATATCATAAAAATACTATTAATTATAGTTCCTTTATTAATAGCTGTAGCTTATTTTACACTTTTTGAGCGTAAAGTGATTGCATCCATGCAGCGACGCCGTGGTCCTAACGTTGTTGGTTTTTTCGGTTTATTACAACCTCTATGTGATGGTTTAAAGCTTCTTTTGAAAGAGACAGTTTTACCCAGAAGTGCCAACTTGGCGATGTTTATAGTAGCTCCTATTCTTACTTTCATGTTAAGTTTAATGGGATGAGCTGTTATGCCTTTTGACGAAAATATGGTTTTTGCCGATTTAAATATCAGTATTCTATATATCTTTGCAGTATCTTCTTTAGGTGTTTACGGTGTACTTATTTCAGGATGAGCTAGTAACTCTAAGTATGCTTTTTTAGGTGCTTTACGTTCAGCAGCGCAAATGGTTTCATATGAGGTTTCTATTGGCCTTATTTTAATAAATGTTATCCTATGTGCAGGTTCTTTAAACCTTACCGAAATTGTTGAGGCTCAAAAAGATGTGTGATATATTATTCCTTTATTTCCTTTGTTCATTATGTTTTTTGTTTCAGCATTAGCTGAGACAAATAGGCATCCTTTTGACTTACCAGAAGCAGAGGCTGAGTTGGTTGCCGGTTATTTCGTCGAATACTCCGCCATGGGTTTCGCTTTATTCTTCTTAGGAGAGAGTGCCAATATTATCTTTATGTGTAGTTTGACTACAGCTCTTTTCTTGGGCGGATGATACCCTCCTATAAGTATCTTACCTTTTACTTTAGTGCCAGGTTTTGTATGATTTGCTATTAAAACAGTCCTAGTTCTATTCGGATTTGTTTGAGTTCGTGTAGCTTATCCACGTTATCGTTATGATCAATTAATGAGATTAGGTTGAAAAATTTTCTTACCACTATCTTTAGCTTTTGTATTGATCGTAGCTTCTTTTCTTATTTTTTTCAATATTTTACCCGTTTAAAAAATGTTATCACTTTTCTATAGCACATCGGACATAAAAATTGCTAAAAATGTTCACCTTACTGTTTTAAAACCGGAAAGTGGTCGTCAAACAATTCTGGTAAAAGGAAAGTTAGGACAATTTCTGATTGAATGAAATAGGCTTGGTATGAACGTTAAAAAAAGTCCAAAAAGTAATGGAATTCATTACAAAACAATGTTGTGACCCTTTGACGAAGGTGTTGCATCAAGCGATCTAGCAAAAAAAAGAAGACGTCACGTTGAATTTTCTAAAGAAACTCCTCACATTTTTGAAAGAAGACATATATTTTTCAAAGAATCAGAAGGTAAATTGATTATAAAAGATACAGCTTTAAGCTCAAGCCCATCTTCTTTCTTTTCAGGTTACCCCATTTCGGATCCCCAAAAAGTTGATCTTAGCAATTACTGAATTTCTACTTGACCCAGAAAAATAGAGAATGGGTTTGGTATTAGTGATTCCAAGTTAAAGGTAGGTTTTAGTTGTCCTTTTAATGTCGTTTCGGAAAAAACTAATTCCAAGAAAGAGGTTGTTGCTTCTCAAAAAGAATCTTTTCACAATGTTGAATCTTTACGAGAAATTGGTTTAACAAGAAAAGAATATTATAATAGATATAGAGGCAAGCTTTTATCTTTTGCACGCCAATTAAGATCTTCTATGAAGGGTATTACTCAAGGTTATACTTTAAATTTAAGATTAGAAGGTGTGGGTTTTGAAGCAAAAGGTTTAACAGTAGACATTACAATTCAGGAAAACCTAAAACGATCTTTAATAGAAGAGTTAGACAATAACTCAAAAACCTCAGAAATAGAGGATAGAATTCATGGCATGAAGAAAAAAAGCTGATCTAATAGAAGAAAAAAATCGGTAAATCTCTTTAAAGTTTCTACTGTAAGCAAGAAAGACAGTTTAGAAATCAAGAAAAAAAAAGAGTCTTTATATGATTTTGACAACGAATGTGGTGATCAGCTCAAAGTTCTAAAGTTTAATTTAGGACGTAGCCATTCTCTAGTGTATCAAATTCCTTGAAAAACTGTAACGATATCGAAAGATATATTAATGTCGACAGGTATTATCTCTATCTTTAGTATAAGTCTTGCGGAGGCTACTCAGGTAGCTGCTGATATTCGAAGGTATAGAAAGGTAGAAGCTTACAAAGGAAAAGGAATCAAATTTGATGGTGAAGTTTTCACTTCTAAAAAAGAAAAATAAATAAGTAAGTTTGTCCTGACTATAAAAAAAATGGTTTATATATTTAATCAATACATACACCCTAAGAAAACAGTTAAAAAAGGTCTAACTTCGATTTATGGAATCGGTAATTCAAGTGTAGAGAAATTATCTCATTCTTTATGTTTCAATTGAAGCATGAGAATGGGAAAGTTAAGACCAACACAAATTTCCTTAATTTGCAAATATATTATGGCTAATTTTACTATAGGTAGCCAATTAAAAAAAAACATTCGACAAGACATTCAACGTTGTATGAAAATACGCTCTTATAGAGGTTCTAGACATAAGAGAGGTCTTCCATTGCGAGGGCAACGTACACATACGAATTCAAGAACTTGTCGAAGAATAAGAAATTAGTGGCCGGGCTATTCCCAGCCGTAAGGTCATAGACCTCACTAGAAAACATCGTTTTCCTACATTTTTCCTCCTTTTAAGAGGAGGGCTCATTTGAACAATGATAAAAGAAAATACAGTTAAAACAATAGCCATTTCAATAAATAATAAAACTGTTCATATGGATAAAAGCTGAACAGTTTTACAAGCATGTGAAAAAATAGGTTTGTTCATCCCACGTTTCTGCTATAGCGAATCTTTATCTATTGCCGGAAATTGCAGAATGTGTTTGGTAGAAATAGAAAAATCTCCTAAATTAATGCCTTCTTGTGCTATAAAGATTAATGAAGGTATGAAAATTCATACAAAAACAAATCTAGTCAAGAAGACAAGAGAAAATATCTTAGAATTTCTTCTAATTAACCATCCATTAGACTGTCCCATTTGTGATCAAGGTGGTGAGTGTGACTTACAGGATCAAGCTATGATCTATGGAAGTGATAGAGGTCGTTTTAAAGAGTATAAGCGTTCTGTACAAGACAAAAACGCCGGGCCTCTTATAAAAACCATTATGACTAGGTGTATTCATTGTACAAGATGTATCCGTTTTGCCACAGAAGTAGCAGGCATAGAGTCGTTAGGTACTACAGGTAGAGGTAAAGGTATGGAAGTTGGGTCCTATATAACTAAATTATTCTCTTCTGAGTTATCAGGTAATATTATAGACTTATGTCCCGTTGGTGCTTTAACATCAAAGCCTTATGCTTTCACTGTAAGACCTTGAGAGTTAAAAAGTGTTGAATCTATAGATGTGTTAGACGGTACAGGTTCCAATCTAAGGTTGGACGCTCGCGGCTCTGAGTTAATGAGAGTTCTTCCACGAGCTAATGATCTTGTAAATCAGCAATGAATATCTGATAAAACAAGATTTTCATACGATGGTTTAAAAAATCAGCGTTTACATCACCCTATCTCCGTATCAAAAACTGAAACAGACCAAAAGGTTTATAAACCGGTTACTTGAAAAGAGAGTCTTCTTTTATTAGAGAAAATTATTAATAATAAGATAAAAGAGGGTAATCAAATTAATATAAAAGGTATTGTCGGACCCTTTATTGATCAGGAAACTCTTTTGAGTTTCAAAAATCTACTAAATAAGCTTGGGAGTTCAAGCTTATATCTTCAAAGCGCTAAGGACTACTTGAATTTTGGAAACATCAACATAGACCAAAGAGAAAAGTACTTGCTATCATGAAACGAGACTTTGGAAGCTTCAGCAAAAACTAAACCTGATTTATTTTTAGCAATTGGTTGTAATCCACGTTTTGAAGCAAGTACTTTAAACGTACGTTTAAGAAAGCTTGTATTGCAGTCAAGTATTAGTTCAACGACAGGTTCTGATTCAGTAAGTTTAGCTTATATCGGTCAACCTATGGATTTAACTTATCCCAGCTCTCACATAGGAACAGGTTCGAAAGATCTTTCTTTATTATCTGAAGGGAGACACAATTGATCCGTTAAAGTTTTAAAATCTTCTAGACCTTTACCTATTATTGGGTTTAGTGCTTTACAGCGTAAGGATGGTTCTTCAATTTCTTTTATGACTCAAAAAATTAGCTTTTACCATGAAAAGATTAAGAACACATTAAATACCTCGAAAGAAGAGATATATGAGACTAAAGAAATACAAGATTTATTTGGTAATGCATCAAGTGAGAAGCCTATGAACTCTGTAAACAAATGATTCTCAGGTGAACCTACGAATAAAATATTTACATCTGTATTGCATCCTTATGCGAGTACAGCAGGGGCTTTAGATTTAGGTTTCTATTCAGGGAAAACTAACCAAATTTTCAATGAAATAGAAACAGGTTCTCGAAAAATAGGAACTTTTGATTTACTTTTCTTATTAGGTGCCGACTCAAAAAAAGATTATCTTAAAGATGATTTTTCATTATCTGGTGGAGAAAAACCTTTTGTGGTATACCAAGGACACCACGGTGATCTTGGTGCTAAGCAGGCTGATTTAATTTTACCTAGCACTTCTTACGTAGAAAAAAAAGTTACTTATGTAAATACGGAAGGACTGGTTCAAAAAACTGATACAATCGGTAATATGCAAGTGGATTCTTCTTCAGGAAATGAGTCTCATGATGATTGAAAAATAGTTCATGCTTTATCTAGTACTTTAAATCTAGTTCAAGTTAATAAAACTATTGATTTATTTTTGAATTCCTTCGAAGGTGTGATTTCAATCCCCAAGGGTGGAGATAATAAATTAGTTTATCGAGATTGTTTAAATTATTTCCAGAATTCTTTTCAAAAAGAAAATGATCCAAAGAATAATGCTAAAAGCATACCCGATTCAAATTTGGGATTTAAATCAAACAAAAAAGACGGTTTAGGTATAAATGATAAAAAAGCTTTTGAAATTTTGAATTACGGATCGGATCTGTATCGATTAACTAGCCCTGCAGAAAGTAAGCCTATCAACTCTATTTTTGAGAATATAGCTCCTCATCTAGAAAATTTTGATGACATTTCTGTATCTAGTCCTTATAAGGCTTCTCTGGAAGATAGTGGAAAAACAGTAGAAAGCAGTTTTACTAAAGATTTATCAAAATCTTTTTCATTCGAGGATAGTAATTTCATACCTCTATTTGATAATTTTTATCAAACGGATGTTATTAGTAAAGCTTCTGTTTCTATGGGTAAATCATCCCTATCTTTTAAAAATCAGGCATGACCTTTCTAAGATGACGGGACTCGGTAGAGTCCCTCTTCTTTCTTTTTTGAATACTATGCCTCAGTTCGATATCGCATCTTTTTTCCCGCAAATTACTTTTTTTGCAGGCATTTTTCTAGTTTTCTATATTTTACTAACTAAAATCGTTTTACCTAAAATAGGTCAGAATTTAAAACTTAACAAAAAGTTAGGGGAAGTCTACAGCACTTTCTCAGTGAGAGGGTTAAAAGACACTAACTTATTAAGCTTTATTTACAACCCTTCTAAGATCGTTTCCTACCTTATATATAGAGAAACAACTTGTTTAATCTTTTTACAAAAGTTCGTTAGCATTTTAACTGTATCTTATGTTTCAAGTTTAAACTGACTTGTTAAGACTCATCAAAAAGACCAAAGCGTACATCTTTACGAAATAAACAAGATTTATTTCAAGACTTTAGACGACGTTTACGGATCTAGCAAGTAAAACCGTTTGGTATAAAAATTGGGGTCTCAGACCCCTTCTTTCCCTACCTTCGGGTAGGCAAATAAAAAATGACAAACACTCATCACAATTACTTTTTTATAGCTAATACAAAACAACAAAGGTTGTTATTTGAATTAACTCATTTTTACTTACGTTCTCAGAAAGAAATAATGAACTCTGCTGATAGTGGAGCTTCTTTAAGCACAGGAGAATTATCAATTTGCCAAGAGAATTGAGCAAGTTCTTTAAAAAGTATGGCTCCTTTCTGAATCCAAAATATTATCATTATAAAAAATGAAATTATTATTTATACATCACACAAAAATATGTATGAGCTTGCTTCTTTCTTAAGTTTACATACGAACGCTTTATATAAAGCCGTACCAGACATGACGGCTATAGATTACCCTGAAAATAAAGAGAGGTTCGAGGTTCTTTATAACCTTTTGAGTACAACATTTCAACATCGTATACGTATCAAGACGGTAATTGATGAGATGACTCCTGTACCTTCTTTAACTGGGATATTCAATGGAGTGAACTGAATGGAGCGTGAAACGTGAGATATGTTTGGTATTTATTTCTATAATCATCCAGACCTAAGACGTATTTTAACAGATTATGGTTTCGAAGGCTTCCCGCTTACAAAGAATTTTCCTTTAAGTGGATATATGGAAGTACGTTATGATGACGAGCAAAAGCGTGTTGTCAATGAGCCTCTGGAGATGACTCAAGAATTTAGAAGTTTTGATATGGTGAGTCCTTGAGTAGGTAAATCTAACATTGAATAGATAATTCCGTTTTTGCCCTAGGGCACCGGGGGCTTTTTAGCCCTATAAATAATTTATACTTTTTAAAAAGTAAGTTTCTTTAAAGTAACCGTTTTAGAATCGCGATTCTAAAAGGCTTGTCAAACAGGCAAGTGTTTGTGTTGAAACTCCCTAGATAGGACTTGAACCTATGACCTAACGGTTAACAGCCGTTCGCTCTAACCAACTGAGCTACTAGAGATAAAGGGAGGAGTCACTCGTCTCCCTTCATTTTACTTATTCTCACTCAAGAGCACCTTTTTTTCACTCATAAACAAAGCCTATCGTTAAAACACCTAAGAATACGAACATTGTTCAAAAACCAAAAAGAGTTAACTTGCCTAAAACAACGGCTCAAGGGAATAAGAAACTTACCTCTAAATCAAAAATAATAAAAAGTATGGCTACTAAATAGAATCGTACATCAAATTGGTTACGAGAGTCTTCAAACGGGTTGAAACCACACTCATAAGCAGATATCTTTTCTTTATCTATAGATTTAGATGATAAAACATAAGATAGTCCAAAAATGACGCAAGATAGTACAAGACTTATCACTAAAAATATGAAAATTAGAAGATATTCTGATAACATAAATTCTGGTGATATAAGATAAGATGAGGGTAAAAGATAATTTTGAATTAATTGGCTCATTTTTTAAAAATTTTAATTTTTTTTAAATAAATATAACGTTTAGAAGGAAATCTTCAAACAAATTTGACAACAAATTTTATTATGGAGTTGTCTAAAGATAGAACTTAGTACTAATAAGATAACCCTTACAGGTATATACTTTTAGGCTATTACGTTTTGGTCTTTAACGACTCTCATTGGAAAATCGATATTAGGTATGGCTTCCCACTTATATGCTTTCAGCGGTTATCCGTAAATGCGTAGCTACTTGGCATTGCGATAGGCATCACAACCAATACACCATGGGCATTTTCTTTCTGGTCCTCTCGTACTAAGAAAAATATCCTTCAATTTTCCTGGCCCCACGGTAGATAGGGACCGAACTGTCTCACGACGTTCTAAACCCAACTCATGTACCACTTTAAAATAGGCGAACAGCCTAACCCTTGGGACCTTCTTCAGCCCCAGGATGTGATAAGTCGACATCGAGGTGCCAAACGATTTCGTCGATGTGAGCTCTTGGAAATCATCAGCCTGTTATCCCTAGCGTACCTTTTATCCGTTGAGCGATGGCCTTTCCACGAAGAACCACCGGATCACTATGACCGACTTTCGTCTCTGTTTGGTTCGTCAACCTCACAGTCAGGCAGGCTTATGCCATTGCACTCGAAAACTGATTACTGACCAGCTTGAGCCTACCATTGTACACCTCCGTTACTCTTTAGGAGGTAACCGCCCCAGTTAAACTACCCGCCTCACAAAGGTTCCAAGCCCTGTTTCAAGGACTTTAGTTAGCGATAGAATATAAGAAGGGTGGTCTTTCATGTGTGCCTATGTTAGAAAACATACAAAGCTCCCACCTAACCTATACAGTCTTATTTCTTTCGCATTGTGAGGTTATAGTAAAGGTGCATAGGGTCTTTCCGTCTTGCCGCGGGTACTCCGCATCTTCACGGAGAATTCAATTTCACTGATCCCATATTGGAGACAGTGGGGAAGTCGTTACACCATTCGTGCGGGTCAGAACTCCTGATTCAACCACGCTATGTCCAAAGGACTAATTTTAATCTCTTCTTTCAAAGAGTTTAGACTATACCTTCAACTTACCTTTAACCTTAGGCTTAAAATTCGGATTTAGGAATCTGTTTCAACAAGTAATCTTTCGAGTACTTACGTTTACCAGAACTATTCATTGAATAAGCTAAATTTATAATTTCAATCAAACCATCTCTGTTTAAATGAGAGGAATCATGATATATCATTTGACATATTCTTTTGAATTTCAAAAAATCCTTTTGCTTTATTGTTAAAAGACCATACTTTTCGAAATGAGGGATTATAATGTCATTTAAATCTTTTATATTCCTAATTTCATACTTGTAAGTTTGATCTATTTTATTAAAGCGTATTCCACCGCAGTTGAAATTACTTAATATAAGTTCTAAACAGGCTAGACTCGTTTTGTGTTGGGCTATTGAAAAACTGGGTCTAACTTCTATTCCCAGTTTCATCTTTTTTCGCAAAGTAAAAGATATACAAAAGGATCCTTCACCATCTGTGAAACCTGTAAATCAATTTTTTCAAGAACTTGTTTCTTTATTCATAATTTTGATGCTTGTGTAAACCATAGTTAAATATAGCAGTAAGTGCCGACGTATTGATCATCAATTTTTGTTGAGAATCCTCTCCTTTCGGGTCAGTCGTTACGGGGTTTCAACATGAAACTTCCCACGGTATTACCATATGTTATTTAGACACGTAGGCTTCACCGTTATGAGTCGGTTTACTAATTCATTCTTGCGAACGAACTCAGGCAAGTTCTTTTACCTGACAAGGAATTTCGCTACCTTAGGACCGTCAGAGTTACGGCCGCCGTTTACTGGGGATTCCATTCGAAGCTTGCACTTCTCCTTTTAACCTACCAGCACTGGGCAGGTGTCAGTCCCTATACTTCATCTTACGATTTCGCAGAGACCTGTGTTTTTACTAAACAGTCGCTACCCCCTGCTCTGTTCCACCTCAATTGAGGCACCTCTTCTCCCGAAGTTACGAGGTCATTTTGCCGAATTCCTTCAATATGGTCCTTTCAAAACCTTAGTATACTCTACTTGTTCACCTGTGTCGGTTTGGGGTACGGTCTCAATTGGAGTTATTTCTCGATCCTAATCCCGTTCTAAAAAGAATCCTATCTTTGAACAAAAGTTCAAAATTCTTAGGTACGTAAAAAGAATGTCACTTTCCAAAAGGCCTCGTATTATAAACGAGCACCCATTTTGTACGGCTTTCGCCCTTCAATTAGGGGCCGACTTTCTCTGCGTGGATTAGCCGTGCGCAGAAACCCTTGAACTTTCGGTCTCAACGTTTTTCACGTTGATTTATGCTACTCATGTCAGCATTGTCGCTTCTGATATCTCAATTTTTTTTTACAAAAAAACGTCAACGATCTACAGAACGTTCCATTACCGCATTGATAAATCAATGCTCGTGGTTTCGGTAAATAACTTGAGCCCCTTACATTTTCGGCGCAAAAAAGCTTGAAATAATATTCTAGACCAGTGAGCTATTACGCACTCTTTAAATGATGGCTGATTCCAAGCCCACATCCTGGTTGTCTTGACCTTTTCACATCCTTGAACCACTTAGTTATTATTTGGGGACCTTAACACACGATCTGGGCTTTTTCCCTCTCGACTTAGGACCTTGTCACCCTAAGTCTGTCTGTGCGATGCTTTGTTTTAGTATTCGGAGTTTAGTTAGGTTCAGTAAAGCTCTGTGCAACCCGATACCTATCTAGTGCTCTACCCCTAAAATTATCATCACACGCTTTACCTAAATAAATTTCATGGAAAACCAGCTATTTACAAGTTTGATTGGCCTTTCACCCCTATCCACAAGTCATCCCGGCCTATTGCAACAGACGTGGGTTCGGTCCTCCGGTGTACTATTAATACACCTTCAACCTGCTCATGGATAGATCACTTGTTTTCGGGTTTAATTCACTTAACTAGATTCGTTTTCACTGCGCTTATCTTTCTCAGTTTAAGCTTGCTAAATAAATTAACTTGCTGACCCATTATGCAAAAGGTACGTAGTAAATTCTCATAAGAGAACCTTCTACTGCTTGTATATATTGAATTTTAGGTTCTATTTCACTCCCTCTTTGGGTTCTTTTCATCTTTCCCTTACGGTACTTGTACACTATCAGTCATTAAAAAGTATTTAGACTTGGAAGGTGGTCCTCCCTTTTCAAGCAAGCTAAATCATGTCCCACTCTACTTAATAAAATATTTCACTTTTTATACAGGACTATCACCTTCTACGGTTACGCTTTCTTACGTATTTAAAAAGCTTTGAAATATTTTTGTCTAAATTCGCGTTCGCTCGCCACTACTAACGAAATCTCGTTTGATTTTTTTTCCAAGGGGTAATTAGATGTTTCAGTTCCCCCTGTTTTCCTTGTGAAAACTATTTCTTTCTTTCACAAGCTTCCCTTTGGAAGAATTTTTATTTTGGGAAATTCATAACTCACAACTTAATAATTTATTATGACTTTTCGTTCTTTTAAACGTCCCTCTTTTTAATGCTCAGACATCCCTTCAATATATTATAAACATAAAATTGTCTATGTCTTCTTATAATGATAATTATTTATTTCGAATTTTTATATTCCTGATAAAAGGCGAATATACAGGAAAAGTTTCGACTGTTCAAATCTTATTTACAATATGCTTGATTGTAAAAGAACTATATAAACCGTTATTCTTTCGCCTCAAACACAAACCTAATATTTCATTTGAAGGGTTCGTTTGAGACTTGTCTAATTCATTCCCAGTATTTCAAAAGGACGTCTGAAAGGATATTAGATCCCCTTTCTTAAAAGAAGGGATTTTACCATGCTCATTAAGAGACTTTTTTTTGTTAGAATTATTCTCGTTGTTGTAAACCGATAAGTTGTTCGATTTGTGATATGTCAAACAATTCAAATGATTTTGGTTTTGTGTTTTTAATTGCAGATTAAACATTTGTTTATTAAAGATGTAAAAATTATTATTACATCCGTTATAAAAAGTTATTTGATTGCATACTGTACTACTAACCTATTTCGTGCGCCTATTTTTTAGAACCTTATATTTTATAAGTTTTTCTTTATATAAAATATTACAAAAGTACTTATTTTCATCAGGTTTGTTATTTATAAATGACTTTGCATATGGTTCTACTATCCTATTACCTGTCCCCCTGCGGACCGAATATAGGGCCTTGTAAGTACCCCCTCCCGTGCTAGACTGGGGTAGTCTAGTCTTGTATATAAGTAGTTACTACGGGTGGTTCCCCTCCCCTGCATCCCCTATGCCGGATTTGTCTTTATTTGTTTAAATCCGGCATAGCTCTGTTAATAAGAGTAAGATGTAGAGTTACAAGGTAGGTAAAGTCGGTGTGCCTAACAGGGCGGATCATAGATACTGTGCTGGACGTTGCTTTACCCGGTAAACGCTTTGTATAAAGAGTTTAGTTTTTGGAGATAAAGATTGTGTAATTTAAAAATAGACTTAAGTAATTATAGAGTAAATTTACTTTACACGAGAATAGATTAATACTTTTAACTAAAGATGGAATCGAACCACCGTTATTGACTTGTAAAGCCAATCACATTACCACTATGTTATTCAGTTTGGTACGGCCTTATTTGGCCGAATTATATATCTTAATTAAGAGCAGTTACTACACCAGCTCCAATAGTTTTACCACCTTCTCTAATTGCAAAGTTTAGACCTTCGTTAAGTGCTATAGGCGCAATTAATTCAATGTCCATTTTTAGATTATCACCAGGCAAGACCATTTTTCCATCAGGTAATACGATAGTACCTGTTATATCAGCTGTTCTACAGAAAAGCTGTGGTCGGTAATTTGAGAAGAAAGGTGTATGTCTTCCCCCTTCTTCTTTGCTTAGTATATAAACTTGTGCTTCGAATTTTTGGAAAGCTTTGATAGAACCGGGTTGTGCTAATATCTGTCCTCTTTTAATTTCAGTTCTTTTGACACCTCTTAAAAGTAGTCCAACATTTTCACCAGCCTCTGCATAGTCTAAAAGCTTGTGAAACATTTCGATACCAGTACAAGTTGTTTTAGGTATTTCGGGTTCTAGACCTACAACTTCTATTTCTTCACCCATTTTAATAGTACCTCTTTCAATTCTTCCTGTAACAACGGTTCCTCTTCCACCTATTGAGAAAACATCTTCAACGGGCATTAAGAAAGGTAAATCTAAAGGTCTTTCTGGTTGTGGAATAGCTACGTCTACTTTATCTAGTAAAGTTTGTACGGCTTTTACCCCTATCTCTGGTTTTTCATCTTTTAAAGCCATTAGAGCTGATCCGAATACGATTTCAGCATCATCTTCAGGGTATTTGTATTTTCCAAGTAATTCACGTACTTCTAGTTCTACAATTTCCAACATAGTTTCATCAGATACCATATCTACTTTATTAACAAAAGTAACAATGGCAGGGATTCCTATTTGTCTAGATAATAGTAGGTGTTCACGTGTTTGAGGCATAGGTCCGTCATTAGCAGATACTACTAGTATAGCTCCATCCATTTGTGCAGCACCAGTGATCATGTTTTTTACATAATCAGCGTGTCCAGGACAGTCTATGTGTGCGTAATGTCTTTTTTCTGTCTCATATTCTACATGAGCTGTAGAGATAGTAATACCTCTTGATTTTTCTTCGGGTGCGCTATCGATGTTTTCATAATCTCGAAAGTCAGCTTGGTTCCGCTCAGCTAAAACTTTTGTGATAGCTGCTGTTAAAGTTGTTTTTCCATGATCAACATGGCCTATTGTACCGATATTACAATGGGGTTTTGTTCTTGAAAATTTTTGTTTGGACATTTATAAAGTTTTGATGAGCTTTCCCCTTGACCGGAGAAGCGAGGTATGCCCAGAATAGGACTTGAACCTACACGCTTAATAGCATCAGTTCCTAAGACTGACGTGTCTACCAATTTCACCATCTGGGCTAAGGATGTGTCCGGGGTGGGACTTGAACCCACGACACAAAGATTTTCAGTCTTTTGCTCTAACCAGCTGAGCTACCCAAACTGGAGATGAGGGGAGTTGAACCCCTGACCTACCGCGTGCAAAACGATCGCTCTAACCAACTGAGCTACATCCCCTTATGTCCCCGTAAGGGGATATCTTAGACTTATTTTTACTTTCTTGAATTTTCAACGTAAGCAACTGCCTCTTCAAAAGTTCTATCAACTTGTTTAAAGATAAGTTGTTTTTTAGCTGCGTCTTTTTTATTCATAGTTAATACGATAGCTCCTATCATAGCTACTAAAAGAATTAAACTAGCAACCAAATAGTAAAAAAAATAATCTGTGTAAATAAGTTGTCCCAAGTTCTCGATATTATTTTTCATTTCTATAATACTGAATCACTGCTTGTTGTTAGCCTCAAAAGAATTTTGAAGACCATTGTTTATGTCTGCAAGTTCAAGTATCTGTAATAAATTATCATCTTGGAAAGCTCCTTTGTCTGTAGTATTGTTTACAAGGTCAATTAAACTTGTAGCCATTAATTCAGGAGAAGTTGTAAAAGGCACAAAGTGACTGTAAAGTATCAAAAATACCTCCACAAAAAAAATGAAAGAGATAAGACCTCCTATAGGTAAATAACGTCATAGGTTTTCACTTAACTCGTTTAGTTTTATATTTAACATCATCACAACGAATAAAAATAAAACAGCGATGGCTCCAACATATATGATTATAAACATCATAGCTATAAATTCTATTTTAAGAAGTATAAGTAAGCCAGTTACATTAGTAAAAGTTAAAATAAGAGATATAACCGAGTGAATAGGGTTTTTGGCAACTATAACCATAATAGATGATATTAAAGCTATACTTGCGAATAAATAAAATAGTATTGTATGTATTTGCATTTTAGAATTTACATCCTAGATCATTTGATCTAAGGACTTTTGTCTTAATACGAGACCTTTTCATGCAGGTAGAGGGATTCGAACCCTCATCCTCGGCTTGGAAGGCCGATCGTTTAGCCATTAACATATACCAGCTTGTAAGTCTTTTAATTTTTTTTTAGATGACGGAGTTTTATTTACCTGGGCTTATATTTTCTGCTAAGAAGATCATTGCTTGGTAAAAATCCTTTAATTTAACCGGTTTCCATGAATTTTTTTAGAACTAAGAATAAAGGGTGTCTTTCTTTTTAAAAAAGGCTTTTTATTTTATGTTTTCCTTGAGTACGTATCAAAGAAAGGTTGGATTGAGATATTCACCCGTTCTTTTGTATAGCTATTTTTATGAAATAGCATTGTCTTATTGGTAAGACATTTTGTTTAGGGGAAACTAATTCATTTATCCGGTCACACAAAAGCTAATATTATTTAATCTTGGGAAAGCCATATCGGGTGCTCCGATCATGATAGGAACTAATCAGTTTCCGAAACCTCCTATCATTACAGGCATTACCATGAAGAATATCATTAAGAAGGCGTGAGCTGTAATTAAAACATTATATAGCTGATAATTTCCTCCTAAGATTTGATCTCCAGGGGCTGAAAGCTCCATTCTGATCATTACTGAGAAACATGTTCCAATAACACCAGATAAAGCTCCAAAGATAAGGTATAAAGTACCAATATCTTTATGGTTTGTTGAATATAACCATTTTTGTGCTCAATTTGACATAGTCATTTGGGTCCTAACGGATTTGAACCGCTGACATCGAAGGTGTAAGCTTCGCGCTCTAACCAACTGAGCTAAGAACCCATTAAAGGATTGGATAAGATAGGATTCGAACCTATGTAATGATAACATAATAGATTTACAGTCTATCGCCTTTAACCGCTCAGCCACTTATCCTATGAGCCAAATAACAGATTCGAACTGTTAACCTGCCGATTACAAGTCGGCTGCTCTACCAATTAAAGCTAATCTGGCTTACCCCATGACGGATTCGAACCGACGTTGCCGCCGTGAAAAGGCGTTATCCTGACCGGGCTAGATGAATGGGGCGAGTGTAGAAAAGTCAGGGCGGCGTGATTTGAACACGCGATCTTCTGTACCCAAAACAGATACATTACCAGACTATGCTACGCCCTGTTGCCCTAGGGCTGACGGTAGTAGGACTCGAACCTACGGCCCTCGGATTATGATTCCGATGTTCAAACCAACTAAACTATACCGCCTTTGTCTAAATAGTTTTCCCCTAGGTCCGTTTAAGGTAGGGTGATTCAAGTTTTTAAAAGAAAAAGCTGATTACCATCTTTCACATCTTTTAGATACTATATATGGCGTAAAAACATTTCACGAGTCGAGTTCGGTATGGGTTCGGGTGGTTCCATTTTTACTATTCAGTCAGCTTTTTTTAATTTTTATTACATCCTCTTTTTATCTGCAATATGAAGGCAAGCAGATGGGTTTGTTTTTTTTTTTCAAATCAGATTTCTTGGAATAGTTAATACATGTTTTTCTAAAATGATTGCTTAAGACTAAACGTATAAAGAGTAAATTTCTTTCTTTATTTTAGCTATAGCTAAACCAGGGTTTAAGTTTTTAGGACAAGTTTTAGAACAGTTCATAATAGTGTGACAACGGTATAACTTAAAAGGATCTTGTAACTGATTTAATCTTTTTTTAGTTTCTTGATCACGGCTGTCTATAATTCAACGGTAAGCTTGCATTAAAATAGCAGGTCCTAGATATTTGTCACTATTTCATCAATAACTTGGACAAGATGTAGAGCAACAAGCACATAATATACACTCGTATAGACCGTCAATTTTTTTACGATCTTCCTTAGATTGATAAATTTCTTTCTCAAACTTTTCGGAATCACCTGTTCTTTGCATTCAAGGCTCAATAGACTTATATTGCGCGTAAAAGTTAGTTAAATCAGGAACCAGGTCTTTTACAACATACATGTGAGGTAATGGGTATATTTTCATGCTAATATTCCCTCCTTTATCTCAACTAATAGGTTTTAGACAGGCCAATGTGTTTGTTCCGTCTATATTCATGGCACAACTTCCACAAATACCTTCTCTGCATGATCTTCTAAAAGTTAGCGTTTGGTCATAGGAGTTTTTGATTTGAATTAGAGCATCTAAAACCATGGGTCCACATTCGCTTTTTTTTAGAGGGTACACTTTTAAATAAGGTTTTGTATTTTCTCCGTTGTTACTATCCTGTAATTCAGGATTTCAACGGTATATTTGAAAAGTACATACTTGATCTTTTTTTAGAATCTTTGTTTGAAACATATATCGTCTACCGGACTTGAACCGGTAATCCCAAACGGGATACAGATTTTAAGTCTGTTGTGTTTACCAATTTCACCAAGACGACAGGCCTTCTCTTGAAAGGCTTTTAAAGAAAAAGAATAAGCAAATACATGTGTTTTGCTAAAAGGATTTGCACACATTGTAATAAAATGGATGAAAGACTTTTTGTATTTTCATGATGTACATAATCTTGTATAATACTATCAACACCTTCGCCGATGTGTATTACTAGAACAAAAAAGAAAGCTATTAAGTAAATCTGAACGACTAAAGGTCTTTGATCTCACATGTCTGAAAGCATGGCTAAAAGACTTGTTAAATTATATACGTCAAATTGAACATCATTTGTAGTGCTTTGAAATCAATAAATAGCAAGTATGAATGATGGAATCATAAAGATAGCAGTGATTCTTTGTTTTATTCAATGTCTAAAAGTATCTTGCGCATTTGTTAAAAAGAAAGCACTGTTAGGATTGATAGAGTTGTTATTGTTTTTGAACATTTTTAAAGAAAGAAAAAAATTAAAATTTTACAAGAAGCGCAATTGATTCCAACCGCAGGTTCCCCTACGATTACCTTGTTACGACTTAATTCCAGTTACCGACCACACCGTGAAAAAGATTCAAGATATCGTTTTTCTAGAGTCGTAACTTTAGAGAAAAAATATCCATCCAACTTAATTTAAGATTTGACCAATTCCCAGAACTTGACGGGCGGTGTGTACAAGGCCAGTTTACTTATTCACCGCAGCATGCTGATCTGCGATTACTAGCGATTCCGACTTCATGTTCTCGAGTTGCAGAGAACAATCCGAACTGAGACGATTTTTGGGGATTTGCTCCGACTCGCGTCATTGCATCCTTCTGTAATCGCCATTGTAACACGTGTGTAGCCCAACTCATAAGGGTCATAAGGACTTGACGTCGACCTCACTATCATCCAGTTTTCACTGGCAATTTTCGAGAGTGAAATTGCTAATGCAATTTTCATTAACATGAATGAGGGTTGCGTTCGTTTAAAGGACTTAACCAAACATTTCACAACACGAACTGACGACAGCCATGCAACACCTGTTATAAATGATTTTTGTTTTATCTTCAAGCTATTGAAGAATCAAATCAACTGTCAAGAGTTGGTAAGGTTCTGCGCGTTTTATCGAATTAAACCACATGTTCCACCGCTTGTGCAGGCCCCCGCCAATTCCTTTGAGTTTTAATCTTGCGACCGTACTCCCCAGGCGGAATGTTTAAGGCGTTAGCTTTTGATGCCGAATGATTCCAACATCTAACATTCATCGTTCACGGCATGGACTACCAGGGTATCTAATCCTGTTTGCTCCCCATGCTTTCGCATATCAGTGTCAGTCACCACCTAGATAGTTGCCTCGGCTTTCGGTCTTCCTTCTAGTATCTACGAATTTTAACTCTACACAAGAAATTCCACTATCCTCTATGGGACTCTAGTTAATCAGTATTTAAACGCTTTCTAAGGTTAGGCCTTAGGATTTCAATTTAAACTTAATTAACAACCTACATGCGCTTTACGCCCAATGATTATGAATAACACTTGTCCCCCCCGTTTTACCGCTGCTGCTGGCACGGGAATGAGCCGGGACTTCTTTTTCGAGTAATGTCATTATCTTCCTCGACGAAAGAGTTTTACAACTTTTTACCTATGCCTTCTTCACTCACGTAATATTGCTGGATCACCCTTTCGGGCATTGTCCAATATTCCCCACTGCTGTATCCTAAAGGATACTGGACCTTTTCTCAGTTCCAGTGTGGCCGATCGTTCTCTCAAACCGACTAAAGATCATTGACTTGGTAGGCCTTTACCCCACCAACTATCTAATCCTAAATAGGCTAATTTTTTGGCGATGTTATCTTTATTCAACTATTTTAAGTTGACCAAAAAGCATATACCTATCTTTTACTCACCCGTTTGCTACGTCTCTTAAAAGAAATCAACGTTCAACTTGCATGTGTAAAGCATATTACTAGCGTTCATTCTGAGCCAGGATCAAACTCTTATATTTTATCTCTGTATAATAAGAATTATACAAAAAGGTTAAATTCCCTTTATGGATATATCTGCCAAAAATATATGTTAAATCATTGCATTTAGTTCTAATATCTATAACAGATGCAATATAGCTTTTTCCAAAGAAAAAGCGGGCCCCCGAAGGGGCCCTTTGGAAAAAGTCTTAACCTAATAAAATTAAGAAAGTAACCATTAAAGCAAATAAAGCAATCGCCTCTGTTAAAGCGAATCCTAAAATAGCTACTCTAAATAATTCTTGTCTTAATGAAGGGTTTCTTGAAATACCTAAGATTAAAGAACCGAAAACAGTACCAATACCTGCTCCTGCTCCTGCTAATCCTATAGTTGCTAAACCTCCACCGATTTTCTTTGAAGCTTCTAAAAGCATGTGAAGAATAAATTTGAAGAAGAACTATTGTCTTATAAGTTCCTCTTTAGACTGACTTGCCCTTAGGCTTGTCGTCCTTTAAAAATGTGTCTCTATGGATAGTGCACCCTGGTAGATTCCCAATTTAAGGTGTATCGGGTAAAAAACTCAACGTTCTCTTATCAAGCTTGCTATAATGCAATCAAGTTTGAAAACCTCAAGTTCCGTTTTTTGTTTTCTGCATCATACTATCGTAATCTATCTCAGCCTTTAAAGTACTAAAAGGTACTGAACCTAAAAAGATTTTAAAAGAAGCCGCTTTTTTAGCACCATAAGCACGTCCAGAAAACGTGAATCCAATCCCTTGGTTCTCGGATAGTTTATGCTTTTTTATTGTCTGAAGTATACGATAAGTAACATTCTTTAACTGATTGAACTTGTTTTTACTTCCTTTTCTTTTTTTTATAAAAGCGATAATAAATCTAGAAATATTTTGAATCAATAAAGAAGCGCTATGTGTTCGGGAATGATGTTGTTTGATTACAATCTGAAGATTCTTTTCCAGATCATTTTTCCTATGAAACAAATTCTTCTCAGAAAACACTAGATTAGCTTTTGAATTTTTTTTTTTATTTAGCCCTTTTTTTAAGAAATAAGAGTAAAAATTCATCTCATCTTTTCCTTCTTTTGAAAATTTTTGTTGAGAATCTTCAACAAAAGATAGAAAAGATTCAAAACCTTTTCTAGGTAAGCCTTCTGTTTTTTTCATTTTAACAAGGTGACTGGGTTTGTGTGAGAAAAAACCAAGGTCCTTAAATACTCGTAAACGTCTTTGATTATTTTTGTTCGAAACTATTTTGCTTTGAGAATTCAAATTTTGAGCTTTTCAATAAACAATATTTTTCAAATAAGTTTGAGATTTTTTTTGCTTTGGTCTGATTCTTTTTAAAAAAGAATTATGAGATTCTTTTATACGTTTTAAAAAAACTTCGCTTTTCTCCCTTACTCTTGTTGAAGATGTAACAAAAGTACCTGTGTTACGCAATCCTAAAAGAGAATTCGTTACTTTATTTTTTAAAGAACTTTTCTTTTGCTGATCAATACGCGTTGATAGTTTAATCTCACTGGGATTAGCTTTCTGTTTTTGACCTTGAGCATCTCAACTTAATACCATAGAATTTTTCTTTTCTCCAAAAGCGCCAGTTTTATCACTATACTCAATGAAATGCGATAATTGTTTGGCTTTTCTTTTGGAATTTTCTTGTTTTTGGTTAAAATGGAGAGATGTACGTTGTTTTTTTTTACTCGAAATATTCTTAATAAAAGAATCTTTTTTTTGCCGAGATGATTCCACAATATCCCTGTGAAATTTGACTTCTTTTCTATTTTTGGAAGAATCTAATTGAAGATCGACTTGTAAAAAATCATGACTTTGAGATCTTTTCACCAAAGTTCTGCTTCACCTAGCCTGAGGACTATTGCTAGGAGAACTTATTCCTTTGTTAGAATCATTTACATGTTTTTCCTCGCTGTTAAAGGTTGTGAGAAAATTGATTTCGTCTGACCTTTTCCTCAAAGGTTTTTGTTTAAAATCGATAAGATAATTTTGGTCTACCTTTCCACCTATAGTTCTGTTACTGTACGGTCCAGAAGCTCTAGACTTGTCTTTTGAAAATATATCCTTTTTACCTATATTTTTCTTTACTAAACTTATCATCCTTTTTTTTGCCCTAGAATCTTGTTTTGATAATGAATCTCCTGCAAATATCTTTTTCTGGAAATCAAGGTCATTATACAATTTTCTCTTGAGATGTCAAATAAAATAACAAAATAAGAGATCTGTTTTATTTTGAATTTCTTCTTTCTTCAAGTTTACCTGGTAACCTTTGCTAATGTTTTTTTTCAGATTTAGGAGGTCATTATAGGGAAATTTCTTTTTGGAACTTTTTAGCAATTTGTCCCAGTATAATGATTCAGAGATATTTTTCGTTGAAAATATCTCTTTTAAATAAGTTTGGTACTGATGATTTTTTAAGATGTGCAGAAACTTTTGCTTATCTTTTCTTTCTAAACTTTCTTCAGGTTTTTTTTTGTTATTCTTTAAAAAATCTAGAATTGGCTCATCAAGTTTGTTTTTAGGCAACCATTGATTTCATAAGCTTTTATTTTTTTCAAAGTTCATAAATTCACGATCTGCTTGATGTTTTCCTTGTGAACCTACTTGAACAAACAATTCGTTTGTTTGTTCTTTATGTTCAGACAACCACGAACAACGCATATTCTTATAATAATTTTTTTTCTGAAAATGGTGAGAGAATCGACTCAAACTACTTTTTTCTGTAATGTTTTTGCATAAAAAGAGTAAAGACTCAGTGGCAGATAAATTTACGATTGATATTTTTTTATTCCCGCTAGGAATCTTGGTTTTATCGTTTATCAGAACGAACTGTTTAGATTTATTTAAATCTACCACTTTTCGAATGGACGAAACATAAGTCTTTCCACAAACTTTCTTACCAGGTATAAAGATACTTTTTTGTACTCATGACTTTGTAGTCTCCAAGCTTTGATTTTTGTTCTTTTTGTCCCGTTTGGGTCCAAAAGACGAAAAAAAGGATTCTTTGTTTCAGTTTGTGCGCAATGATACAACGTTATTCACAAGTTTATTACTTGTATCTTCTTTGTAAGGTTTTAGTCTATAATATTTTTTCTTTTTAAAATTTTGTATAGAAGTTGTATAATATATGCTTGAAAACAGAGGGATCGTTTTTTCCAAAGACTTCAAGTCTACCTTTTCCAGTCCTTCTTCTTTAAGGAGTTTTCTTCCAGATTTAAAGGAATGCTTTATTAAAGAAGACTCTTTTATGAAAAGTCTTGTTTTCTGATTCTCAAAAAGATTCTTTTTGTCTAAACCATTATAGCTAACTTTTGATACATTACTGAACAAAGTATCTCACAAGAAGTTTTTATATGCTTTTCATCGTAGTGCATTTTTTTTGTAATCTTCGGCAACGATAGTTCTTGAAATAGTTTTCAAGATGTTTAAAGATATCATTCTTGTATAAAGATTTTTTTCTAAAAAACCTTTTTTAACTTCTTTTCCAAACAATGGAGAAAAATTATCTCATACATGTTGTATCTTCTTTTTGGCATAAATGAAATTTTTCTCGTATTTTATACAATTTTCATTTGACTTGTATTTAATTCAATAACTTCTTTGTAAAGATTTCTTGATTTTTAAAACGCTTTTTAAGAAACCTTGCTGAACAAGGTTTTTTATTTGTCTATTTTTATTATTTTTTTCTTTTTCAATGAAACCTTTTTCCGAGAAAATTAGAGGGCTTACTTGCGAGTTTTTACGCCATTTTTTGGATTGGTTTAAAACTTTACTTTTACCTTGTTCTTTCGCAAGGTAATCCGTAAGGTTTTTGATTAGATTGTCACATCGCTTCAATCGGTATTTGGTATCATAAACCTTTTTGATAGAATTAACCATAAGTTTTGAATTTAGCTTGTTTTGGTTAAGGCTATACTCTTTGTAAACTGCTTCATAAAATAAAGTGTAGTTTAAATCAGTTTTTAGAAGATTTTCTTCTTTTTTATTTCAATCTTGAAACCTACTTTGATTTCATAATTGATTTGGGTCTAACTTTTGTTTCTGTTTGTTTTTTTTATTGTCTTTTAATTGTTCCTGATCAGCTGAAAATGAACTAGATTCTAAAAGATTAGAATAGGTTAGATCGATGTAATTTCGTGCTAAAAAATCTTTATGTAAAGAATTCGAGTATGTACTTTTTTGTGCCCCTACAGTTTTGTTATGAGCACTTGTTCTAGGAGGGGTGTCTGCAGATCAATCGGAGCTCCAAGTTTGGTTAAGCCCTAGACGTAATAGAATTGGTTTTGTTTTTTGTCCTATTTTTTAGTTGGTCTTTTGGGACCATTGTAAAGTATTGTCTTTTTGAAATAAAAAGTTATTTAAAATAATCGCATATCTTAACCGGAAAAGGGAAAACATGCAAAGGTTTATAATATAAGCTCTTCGAATTGACTAGATACCCAAGTCACGTAGTGATCTAAAGGTACTGCTTTAACACAGATAGGCATGAAACCATGGTTTACACCACATATTTCACTACACTGCCCGTAGTAAGTTCCTTCTCTTTTAATGAAAATAGAACTTTGGTTTAATCTTCCAGGACAAGCATCAACTTTTACACCAAAAGATGGTAAAGCTCAGCTGTGTAATACGTCCTCTGAAGTAACTAATAATCTTATATGAGTTCCTACTGGTAAGTAAATAGGATTATCTACTTCTAATAATCTTAATTGACCTTCCTCTAAATCGTCCTCGGCGATCATGTAACTATCGAAAGATAAAGATTCTCCATCTTCGTTGTCAGCTACGTAATCAGAATACTCATAACTTCAGTATCACTGATGTCCTACAGCTTTGATAGTAATTGCGGGATTAATCACTTCATCCATAGAATAAAGTAGAGCGAAAGATGGGATAGCAATAACAGCTAGAACGAAGCTAGGTGTTATCGTTCAAACAATTTCAATAATTTTTCCGTGTGTCACTTTTAAAAAGTTATTCTGACTTTCATGGAAAAGCATTACTGTTCGAATTAAAAGGTATAAAATAAATATAGATATTACAGTCATGAAAAACATAATATCATGGTGTAAATCTACTATACCTTCCATAATAGGTGACGCAGAGTCTTGAAAACTTAATTGATAAGGTTGTGCATAATCACTATATGAAAATACAGATGCACATATTGAGTCTAAAATGGATTTTATCGTGTTAGAAAACATCTTATTTGAATAAAAACTGATTCTTTGCGTTTGAATTAAAATAGTCGGCAAAGAACTTCGCCTCCAACGTTAAACTTATACGCATCTAAATGAGTGAATATACCTTTAGACGTAGAAACGATCAAAGTCCCGTCCACAATATGGGAAGTATCTTTGAAATTTGTTTGCAAAAACTGCTCCAATTTTATCCTAGACTTATTTTTCGCCTTGGATTTGTAAATTCTATTTCTTGAGTTTAGATCTTTTATAGATAGGTAAACCCTTTTGCTTGGTTTTGACACTTGCGTAATATCGTTGATAGCCGGTTTTCCATCCCTATATTTTAGTAATATTTCAATGAAAAAAGGGTCATCTAAATTTTCACGGTATCCTCTTATAAAACCATTATCTTGTAAAACTCTTAAAAAAGCTACATTTATTTTAGATTTAGGTGCCTGTATGACCAAAATATTAGCTTTTTGCCCATTTTTTATATGGCTTATTAAACGTGTTAGGGAGTTAGATATAGACATAATTATTTCTTTTTTGAAGTTATTTGTTTTAACTCTTTTTTTTTACCCTCTGATAACGTTTTGATCAAAACTTTTAAATATAAAGCAGAAGCTTTTGCTGAGTCATTATTACCAGGTATAGGAAAATGTATTCCGAATGGATTGGAATCATTGTTCAAAATCCCTATGATAGGAATTTGAAGTTTTGTTGCTTCCTTTATTAATATTTTATTGACACTCAAGTTGGCTACAAAAAGAGCTTCTGGGATAAAAGGTAGTTCTGTTTCCTCTCTTAACCAATAAGAACCTTGAGAGTTATTTGTTTTCTTTTTTTCACCGGGTAGCTTATTTTGATGAGGCCTTCCATGGAATTTTCCTAAGAGGTTGGAATAAAGAGTATTATCTTTATCCTTAATTTTTTTTTGAACTGAATTCTCATGCTTTTCTTCCTCTTCTTCTTCAAAAGAACGCTGTGATTCTAAAGGGGAATTTTCTTTAGTGTAAAGCATACCATTTCATTGCTCGGGTTTAAACAACTTTGTTCAAGAAGCATCTTGGCTATTGGCAATCGAGTTGATCTTTTTACTAGCTCTTTTAAGAGATAACTCTTTTTTTTGGTCTTTAGAAAAAGAGTTAAATGCTTTTTTCCTTAAACGAATCATTTTAAACTTTTTGTCATTTCCTTCGCGAGCTTGAGAATAAATCGATTGTCAGTCTTTTTTTCCGCGAGGTTTCCCAAATGAATTTTTTGATGCATAATTCTCTTTTGGAATATGAGTTAATACTTCTGCAAGTACTCCTTTTTTAGAATCGGGTACATGAGGTACATAAAGTATTGTTCCTCTTTTAGAAGTGACTTTTTTCACAAAAGTCATTGCACGCCTTAACATAATTATGCTTTGTTCTAAATCTATGATGTGTTTTTCATCATGAGTTGCATAAAGATAAGAACTTGTACGAGGGTTTCATTTGTTTTTTTGTTGTCCGGAGTGGACATTAGCTGCTACTAAATCTTTTATAAGGAACATTTATTTTTTCGGGCCAAAAACACGCTTGATAGGACTCGAACCTATAACTTACGGATCCGAAGTCCGTTACTCTAACCATTGAGTTACAAACGCGTTGCCCTTGGCTCAGGCCAGGTAGGACTTGAACCTACAGCCTCTGGTTTTGAAGACCATTGCTCTACCGATTGAGCTACTAGCCTAAAAGACTTTCTATCAGCTATCTCTTCGAACTCCAGGTAATAAACCCTGAGAAGCTAGGTCTTTAATTTTAATACGTGATATTTTAAAAAGTCTGTGGACACCGTGAGGCCTTCCTGTTAAAACACATCGATTTCTTACCTTTGTGGGAGATCCATTTTTTTTGAGTTTTGTTAACTGAGCAGAAGCTAAAAATCGTTTTTCCATACTAAGACCCATATGATTTTGTATGGCTTTTAGACTAATGCGTTGATTTTCGTTTTTTTCGACTAGCTTACGTCGATTTAAATCCTTTTGTATTTTTTGATTCTTTTTTTTCATTTTAACTTGGATCTGCTCCCATCTTTTGTTTTTAATTTGAATATTGTTCTAAGATACATTTTTATTTAAGATGCTAGTACAAAATGCTTTTTTTATTATTATCTTGTTCAGGGCATTAACTCGACTAAATAACATAATGGTAATGTACAGGTTTGCAAAACCTTTAACGATGGTTCGATTCCATCTTTAGTCTTATTAGATTAGGAAGTTTACTGAAATGAAAAAACATGGCATATCATCAAAACCTTTTAAAAAACAAGGAAAATATCAAGTCCGTTATGGTCGTGAAATAAAAATGAGGTTTTTTTATATCTTGTTTTCATGCTTTCTTTCTTTCATAATAAGTTTAGAGTTCTCAGAGCAATTTATTTACTTTTTAAGTTTCCCATTAAAACAAGCTTACGAATGAAACGGTTCTAGTTCGGGTTCTTATCAAGCTCATTTTATATTCACGGAACTAACTGAAGCCTTTTTTACGAGGATACAAGTTTCTTTATTTATTACTTTCTATTGTTTTCTTTTTTTATTTCTATACCAGGTATGATTGTATTTAAAACCTGGATTATTTGATTTTGAGAAAAGAAACTTTTGTTTATGATCGCTATTATTTTTTGTTCTTTTTCTACTAAGTAATTTTTCTTTATTTTATGTAATTCTCCCTATGGCTTGTAAGTTTTTTATATCTCTAGAAACAGGTCCTCCATCAAGCTTGATGGATCTGATAGAATTAGATGTTGGTTTAAAAGAAAATGATATTAAAGAAAAGATATCTGAAGGTGCTGTAGAGCATGTTGTGAATTCTGAAGAATGGCAAAAAAGATATAGTAATCAAATTTTTTCAAATACAGAAAAAGAAACGTCCCAAGTGGGTTTAGAGATACGATTGGAAGCCAAAATTTACCCTTACCTTATTTTTATCATAAAGACAATAATATTGTCTCATGTACTTTTTCAAATGCCTATTATTCTTTTGATTTTATTGAAAATAGGTCTTTTAGACATAGACATGCTTGAGAAAAAAAGGAAGATAGTATATATATTCATTATTCTAATGAGTGGCCTTCTAAGTCCCCCTGACGTCTTAAGTCAATTCTTTTTCATGGGAATGCTTTCTACTTTTTATGAGATTTTCATTCTTTTAAGTTTAGTAGATCGCTCCCGTCAACCTTTTTTATCCATTGATTCTAAGAAAGGTCGTCTTTCCAGCCAAGGCTGAAAATAAGATTTTTCTTAGAAATTCTTTTACTCTTATGTTTTTCGAAACAATCCTTGATAAAATCTTCGATTTGTATGTATCTTTTGTAGATAGCTTTACAAATACATCAACCCTTTTACCTATTATTTTAATACCTTTAGCAGGTTGTATTATAGTTTTATTTTTACCAAGTTCAGAAGAGAAATTAATACACAATGTAGGTTTAAACACTTCTTTAATTACCTTCATTTTTTCTATTTTCTTATGAATTCAATTCGATAAGTTAACAACAACTTTTCAATTCGTTACAAAGTTAACTTGATTACCTTTTTTAAATATAGACGTTTATTTAGGTATCGATGGAATTTCTTTGTTTCTTATTATACTATCAACGATGCTAATCCCAATATGTATTCTTATAAGTAGAAACAGTGTAAAGAAATATGTGAAAGAGTATATCTTTTGCTTTCTGCTATTAGAATTATTGCTAATACTGGTTTTTAGTGTATTAGACCTTATACTTTTCTATATTTTTTTCGAAAGCATTTTAATACCGATGTTTATTATGATAGGTGTTTGAGGAGCTCGTGAACGAAAAATTGGTGCTGCCTATCAGTTTTTCTTATATACGCTTTTGGGTTCTGTTTTCTTTTTGTTGGCTATTTTAGCAATTTATTTCGAGACAGGTACATCAGATGTGCATATCTTATTAACAACGGAATTTCCTTTTGATCGTCAGATCTTATTATGATTAGCTTTTTTCGCTTCTTTTGCTGTTAAAGTACCGATGGTTCCTGTACATACGTGATTACCTGAAGCACATGTTGAGGCACCTACAGCTGGTTCGGTTATTCTAGCTGGTGTTTTACTAAAGTTAGGAGGTTATGGTTTTTTACGTTTTTCAATCCCTATGTTCCCTGAAGCTTCGGTTTTTTTTAGCCCGTTAATTTATGTAATGAGTGTGGTTGCTGTAATTTATATTTCTCTGACTGTTCTTCGTATGATTGACTTGAAAAAAATTATAGCTTATAGTTCTGTTGCTCACATGGCTTTCGTAACATTAGGTATTTTTACATTCAACGTGCAAGCTATTGAAGGTAGCATTTATTTAATGCTTGCACACGGTGTAGCTTCAAGTGCTCTGTTTATGTGTATTGGAGTTATATATGATAGACACCATACGCGTACTTTAAAGTATTATTCAGGGATGAGTCAAGTAATGCCGGTATTCATGACAATCTTTTTAATTTTTACTTTAGGTAATTTAGCCTTACCAGGTACAGCCAACTTTATAGGAGAATTTTTAGTTCTTGTAGGGTTATTCCAGACGAACAAGATGATTACTTTCTTATCTGCTTCAGGTATGGTTTTAGGAGCTGCTTATTCAATTTGATTATGAAACCGTATTGCTTGTGGTAATCTGAAGGTTTACTTCATTAAATCTTTCTGTGACGTTAATTATCGTGAAGTATTATTATTTTCACCCTTAGTGTTTATGTTATTCTTTATGGGTCTTTATCCAGAGATATTTTTGGACACTATGCACGTGTCTGTGAAAAATCTTATAGCAAGTGATATCGCTTTTTAAACTTTTTACGAGAAATCTTTTCCCCCTCCCGCCCGGGCGGGGGTTGAGGACCTGTAGCTCAGTTGGTTAGAGCGCTCCTTTGATAAGGGAGAAGTCGGTGGTTCAAGTCCGCCCTGGTCCATTCTACAGGAATTAGAGAAAAAATGCCTATTGAAAACAACTACCTTTTTAAAAAAAAGCATTGTGTTAGATTCTGTCTTCATAAGCTAAATAGTAATTCCTTACTTTATTTCAGAAAAGACCAAAGTATTAGATTTAATTCTACTGTTAGAAAAACAAAATGAAATGAAAAAAAACTGGGTCAAAATGATTCAGTTTGAGATAAAATAAGCAGTCAAACTTTTAATATAGCTCTTTACTTAACGGGAATCTGTATTCTTATGTTAGGTTTTTCCTACGCATCCGTACCTTTATACCAATTGTATTGTCAAGCCACTGGTTTAGGTGGTATTTCTGTTTTGTCCGAAAAAGATCCTGACCAAATAGATTTGTCCGAAAAAGATTCTTTCTCGGAGAAGACTGATGATACTTTAGGTGAAAGAGTTTTAACAGTAGAGTTCAATAGTGAGACAAGTGATAACATGCCTTGAACGTTTAAACCCACTGTAAGTAGAATGAGGGTTTATCCAGGTGATACTGCTCTGACTTTTTATATGGCGGAGAATAAAACAGATGAACCTGTTTCAGGGATTTCTACATATAATGTTATGCCTCAAAAAGCAGGTACTTATTTTAACAAGATTCAGTGTTTTTGTTTTGAAGAACAGAGATTAAAACCTCATGAGTCTATCGAAATGCCTATACTTTTTTTTATTGATTCTGATTTTTTGGAAGATCCAAAGATGAAAGATGTTTCGACAATAACTCTTTCTTATACTTTTTATAGATGTTCTTAAGGGCTTTAGCCCTCATTTGTCTAATTTGACAAGAAAAAGAAAATGGAATTTAAGCTTAACAATTTAAATAATGCCCACTCTCCACTTAGGGCGGGGAGAGGGCTTCGCCTAGTAAAAGGCGGAACATGATATCGTCAAAATACCGTATTTGTCCAAGGCGGACAAAAGAAAAAGAATAGTGATTCTCCAACAAATTACTTTAATGAGAATGAGAGCACTTTAAGTATTTTAAAAGGTTCAAACCTGGTAAAAACGCTTTTATTAACAGAAATGATGAGAGGTTTATGAATGAGTTTAGAATACTTTTTCCAAAAAAAAGTAACTTTAAACTATCCTTTCGAAAAGGGTCCTTTAAGCCCACGTTTTAGAGGAGAGCATGCTTTACGTCGTTATCAGACTGGTGAGGAACGTTGTATAGCTTGTAAACTTTGTGAGGCAATTTGCCCCGCACAAGCTATTACTATTGAAGCGGAGCCTCGTATTGATGGAAGTCGAAGAACAACTCGTTATGATATAGATATGACTAAATGTATCTATTGTGGATTTTGCCAAGAAGCTTGCCCAGTAGATGCTATCGTTGAAGGTCCTAACTTTGAGTTCGCAACTGAAACTCATGAAGAGTTGTTGTACGATAAAGACAAGTTACTAAGCAACGGTAACAAATGAGAAAGCGAAATAGCTCGTAATCTTTTATAACAAACAAATATAAGTTATGAAAAAGAATATACATCCTTATTATCAATCTAAAATTAATATTTATACAAATGGTTCAACATATTTGCCTAGTGTACCCCTTTTAGTCAAAGACCTTACGGGAGATCAGGTTTCAGGTTTGACTACAAATCCTAAAGCATCTTTTTTATCGACAGTGCAAACCAAATTAAAAAAAAGCAACTTTCATATTGGTTCTTTGGGAAATCATTTTTTCCGAATGGAAAGTATAACAGTTTTCAGTCCTGATGTTTGGTTAGAAAAAAAAGACAAGCGTTTTTGACAATTGCTTGAGTCCGATATTTATTCAAATCCTATATGATCTGGTAAAAGAAAGAGTCATTTGAATGAGGATTCTCTAAATCAAGTTTCAAAATTTAGAAAACGTTATACTTCTTTTTAACCCCCCCTTAGGAGGGGGAGGGTCGATGTAATTATTGTCTTAGACGGAGTAGAGCCCTATGCGTTAAAAGACGCACGTAGGGTTCGTGCAGGGAGTCCAAACAAGTGTTTACTCTTATCTGCAACGGTTATTACCACCTTCATTAATGCTATTATTATCTTCAGCTTTAGTAGAAATGGGTGCGGGAACAGGGTGAACAGTTTACCCTCCTTTAAGTAGTATCCAAAGTCACTCTTCAGCAGCAGTGGATTTAGCTATATTTAGTTTGCACTTATCTGGTATTTCATCTATATTAGGTGCAATTAACTTTATTACAACTATTTTTAATATGAGAGCACCTGGTATGGGAATGCACCAGTTACCTTTATTCGTATGATCGGTATTAATCACAGCTTTCTTATTATTATTATCTTTACCAGTTTTAGCAGGTGCAATTACAATGTTATTAACTGATCGTAACTTTAATACAACTTTCTTCGACCCAGCGGGTGGAGGAGATCCTGTATTATATCAGCATCTATTCTAAACAAATGTTTACAAAAAAATTTAAAAAGATAAACCTCAAATCTTTTAGAATGAAATACCCTGAATATGATAATATTTCAGATCACTGATTTTGTTGATTTATTGGTTTTTTCGAGGGGGATGGTTGTTTCATGATTGGAAAAAGTAACATCGAAATTATTATTACTCAAAACGAATTAGACAAATTCGTTTTGTTTGAGATAAAAGATTCTTTTTCTTTTGGGCAAGTACTGGTACAAAAGAAATTCAATGTACCAGGAAGATTGTGAACCTACAGATATATTTGTAGAGATTTTGCAAGCCAAAAAGTTTTGCTAGATCTTTTCCATAACAATCTTATTCTCCCTAAAAGTCGAGTAAAATACAATGGTTTTGTTGAAAAATATAACGAAAAGCTTGAAAGAGCTAAAGAACGGAGAAAAACAAAGTTTAAACAGGTAGAAAAAGCTATTTTCTGCGATGAAAATGATCGAATTTACCCAAGTGAAGACGATTCATGATTATGCGGTTTTACGGATGCAGAAGGTTGTTTCTACACAGGTTTTACAAAAGAAGGTAAAATTAGAGGCTGCTTTGATATCACCCAAAAAGAGCACAAAATTCATTCCTGTACATCCGTATTCGAGCATATTAAACAAAACATTTTTCTTTGTGGTCACCTTAATATTAAATCTACGATCACAAACCCGAAACAAAGTAACTCTGTTTCAATTTACTTGGAACTACGATCAAGTAGCTTGCAAAGAGACTTGACCAAAATTCACAAATATTTCGACTTGTTTACTTTGAAGACTAAGAAGCTTTACGATTTCTTACTTCAAAAAGAAATTGTGTACAGAGTAAGTCAACCGAATTGAGAACAAAACAGGGAACAAATCATTGCTTTAATAAAAAGAAACAGAGGTCTCAAATAATTTTTTTGTAAAAGAATTGGAATACAGGGCATGGTTTTTTCGTAAGGATTGAAGAGGTATTAGCAGATGCATAAAAAAAATTAAGACTAATATTCTTTACATGTTCTAGTCATCGGCTTAGAAAACAGACAACTCTTAGAAGGAATGTTTTCGTAAGGTGGCGACAAAAGTGAAAACGGTCAATGCATAAAAATGAGTAGACCGTCGGTCATCTAAGTGATCGCTACAGACTGGTTCACTTTTGGGTACCTGAAATGGTGCTTAATGTACAGTCGGAAACCTAAGACACAAAGTCTTTCAAGGCTATCAGAGACGGCTTTCCCCAAGAAAGAGTGAGATAGTACAACGTATCCTTGCAAGGGTATGCAGGTTTTTGGATTCTTCGGGCATCCCGAGGTTTATATCCTAATTTTACCAGGTTTTGGTATTATTAGTCACGTAGTAGCAACTTACTCTAACAAGCCTATATTTGGTTACTTAGGTATGGTTTATGCAATGTTATCTATTGGTATTTTAGGTTTCTTAGTATGAGCTCACCACATGTACACTGTAGGTTTAGACGTTGACACTCGTATTTACTTTACAGCAGCTACAATGATTATTGCGGTACCTACTGGTATTAAGATATTCTCTTGAATAGCTACAATGTGAGGTGGTTCTATCCAATTAAATACACCAATGCTATTTGCTATCGGTTTCATCTTTTTATTCACTTTTGGTGGATTAACAGGTATTGTTTTATCGAACGCTGGTATTGATATTGTATTACACGATAAATAAAGTCTATATTATGTCAGTCAATTTAAGACGTAAGTGAACAGAGTTTTTTATAGGTTTGCTTGAAGGAGATGGCTCTATTCAAGTAAATCATTGAAAAAAAAAATATCTTCAATTTCGTATCATTATTAAATTAAAAAAAACGGATTCTAACTATTGCATGCTCAAAGATATAAGAGATAATTTAGGTATTATGAATTTGCATGTTCGTAAAGACTGAGTTTTTCTTATAGAGGACGATAAAAAAAAATTACTAAGGTGCGTGCAAATCATAAATTCGATTTCAACCCCAAGTTCTATTCATAAAGAAAGGTCTATCTACAAAAAGTCTTTTTATTCTAGTTTTTTGATTCCTTCAAAGAAAACACAGTATATTTTTTTTTGTTACTGTTTAGAGAGAAAAATAACTTATTCGGAGTACCTTTTCTTAAAAAAAAACAAAAATATTTTGTTGCAAAAAGAGAAAACTCATCATGAGTCTCCCTTTTTTCCAAGCTCAATGGACATGGTTGAATCAAAGCACTTTCCAAACTGACTTTGCGGTTTTGTAGAAGCAGAAGGGTGTTTTTCAACGCGAAAAAATGGGAATCATTCTTTTTCTATTGGTCAAACAAATAGTCCCGAACTGATGAAAGCTATAAAAACTTTCTTTGAACTTCCCAATGCAATCAGGGAAATCAAAACTCGTAACAAGGTTGTTTCGGAAGAAAAAAAGTTATTCTATATTATAGAAACATATAACAAAGTTTCATTAGACAAAATAAGTTCTTTTTTTTTGAGAAAAAATGTGATAGGTCTTTTGGGTTCTAAAAAGGATCAGTTTTTATATTTTGAAGATATGAGAAACCTCAAAAAATAATTGAGGTTAAAGTGTCGTGGTTAAATATCGCTATATGCAAGAAACTCCTAAAGGTCTAAACTTTTCATCATACAAAAGGAGCCAATTTTATAGTTTGAAATTGGTAAAGACATGATAATGGACAATTTGCAGGAAACCAAATCTGTTAAAAACAGAGAGTAGGATCCTCAGAGACTACACGCGATACATCGAGGAATAAACTTCTCGTAAAGACATAGTCCATCTTGTACTATAAGAAGAGCGCTTATAGAATGCTTTTTTAGCATTAGGAAACTTACAAAACCCACGAAAATTGACTTATTACGTGGTTGCTCACTTCCACTATGTACTAAGTTTAGGAGCTGTATTTGCTATTTTTGCTGGTTTCTATTTCTGACTTGAAAAAATCGTTGGTTTAAACTACAACGATAATTTAGGTAAAGTACACTTTTGAATCACATTCATTGCTGCAAACATTACATTCGCTCCAATGCACTTCTTAGGTTTAGCTGGTATGCCTCGTCGTATTCCAGATTACCCAGATGCTTATGAGGCGTGAAACGTTGTAGCTTCTTATGGTTCTTACATGAACTTGATAGGTACTGTATTCTTTTTTGCAATTATTGGTCAAGCTTTTGTAAACAAGCAAGCAGCTATTCCAGCTTCTGCGTAAACTTTAGGTCCCAAAAAAACTTCAGCTTTGCTGATATGATGTTACTCTTTTAATCTTTATAAACTTCTGTTTTGATGTTGACTAAAAAAACCTTACTTTTTGTAAATAATTACTTTATAATAACCACCCCTTTCGGGGATTTTTTGCGTTTGGAAAAGAAAAGCCTTATTTAACATGTAGTCTCTGAATATTCTTGCTATTTCTAACAAAGAACACTGCTGATTGTTGTTGAAAGATTTTTCCGAAAACCCTCTTTTGTAAGGGTCTCAAATTCGAACTTTATCTTGTTGAATTTGGTATATTTGGACTTTCTGAAAATTCCAGCATGAGTTAAATAAAAACTTTTAAAAAGTTGGCGTTGCTATGAAACCTTTCTCATAACTGATCTTTAGCAAATACCAGTGTAGCTGCGTGTATTAAAGCTGATACAGGAGTAGGACCCTCCATGGCATCAGGTAATCAAGTATGTAAGCCTAGTTGAGCTGATTTACCAACAGCTCCTGTAAAAAGAAAAAAACAGATAAAGTTAAGTACATCAAATTCAATTTGGAAAAAAGATATTTTTTGTCCTGAAGCTCAAATATGTGAGGCGGTAGCAAGAACTGTCGAATAATCTAGGGCTCCAAAAACATAAAAAACAGCGAACATCCCTATACTAAGACCCATATCACCTATACGGTTTACGATCATAGCCTTTGTAGCGGCTTTTTGAGCCTGTAATCTTGTTGTTCAGAAACTGATAAGTAGGTAAGAAGCTAAACCAATACCTTCTCAACCAAGGAACATCTGAACAAAGTTATCGGCTGATACTAAAACAAGCATGAAAGCCGTGAAAAGGGATAAATAAGCCATAAACCTTTGAAGATGAGGATCTCCTGACATGTACTCTATAGAGTATAAATGAACAAGAGAAGATACATAAGTAACCACAATTAACATAAGAACTGTTAATGTATCAAAAAGAAATCCTCAAGATGCATGTAGAGCACCACTATCAATTCATGTAGCTAATTCAATATAGCAATTACACTCAGCAATAGCCACCTCATAAAAGGCTATTGTTGATAGAAAAGCTGTTAAAAAGATACATGATGTACTGAATGTAGCACTTCCTATACGACCCATGTAACGACCAAATAGAATAGATACAAAAAACGAAAGAAAAGGTAAAGCTATTATAAGTAAATACATAATCTTCGTAAAATAAAAAGAACCCTGGTTCATTCCTTCAATGAAGGAAATAGCGGAAGATGGATTCGAACCACCACACTTGGTTCATGAGACCAATAAGCTAACCTTTACTTTATTCCGCGAGGGTGCGTAGTGGGACTTGAACCCACGACTTTCAGATCCACAAACTGACACTCTAACCTACTGAGTTATACACACCATCAGATGGAGTGGGATTCGAACCCACGGTGCTATGAACACACTGGTTTTCAAGACCAGCACTTTAAACCGCTCAGCCATCCATCCTTAGGGCGTTACGTTACTTTGTTTTTGATTTTTTTTTAGAAGGTCCTTTCAAAATGGTCTTTCTTGTCATACTGAATTCGCCAAACTTGTGACCAACCATATCTTGAGTCACTGTTATCTTAGTAAAGCTTTTACCATTATGAATCTGAAAATTAGAACCGACGAAAGAAGGTAATATAGTAGAACCACGTGATCAAGTTCGAAAATTCTTAGGTTTCCTACTTAGCCTAGGGGCATCACTTTTAAGGCTCTGATTAGAAATTGGTTTAGGTTTTTCCCCTTTTTTTAAAGAAGAAGAAACAGGTTTTAATAAGTCTTGCGAATTAGCCTGTTCCTTGTTTTGTGTTGATTTAATTCAATGACGAACTAAAGATCAACTTACATAAGGTCCTTTTCATACTGAACGTGTACTTGGCATTTTATTTTAAAATTTTTTGATTATTTTTTTTTGTTTGAACGCAAAGAATCTGACTTGTAAAAGGTACTCTTGCATAAATTATGCATTTCCTCTTTTTTCTTTATAGCGTAACCTTTTTTTTGATATGCATTGCTCATTTCTAAATAAAGACTAGTGGCTAAAGAACGCTCAGGTCTTTGCTTAGCCCCCTCAATAAGTCACTCAATAGCTAATTTTATAGCCCGACGTGGTGGTACAGGTATAGGGCTAGCCTTTTTTGAGGAAAAGTTTTTTTTGCTCTTTTTCTCCAGTTCAATTAATGGCTTTACATTCTGAACGGATTGAACGATGAAATTTAAAGGAGATTCCTTTTCTTTTGTTTTAATTAGAAAATAACAATGATTAACTATTTTTTGAGCCGTAGATTGCTTACCCTTTATCATTAAAGAATTAATCAACTTGTTCAATAGAACTAGCTTAGACTCTTTTTGACTTAATTGATTTAATATATCGGCTTCAAACTTTTGTGTTCTTTTATTTTTACCGTATCCCTCTTTTTCAAATAAGTCTTGTGGAAAAATATTTTCTGAGAAATGGGCAATCTCTTTTTGTTTCTCTATCAAGCTTCTTAATTTATTGCTCGTTGCAGAAACCTTCTTTTCAAGTAAATTCATACTTTTAGGCCCAGCTAACTTAGATTCAAGCGGAGGATGAAATTCTTCATTCTCTTTCAGACTTTTAAAAAATCTCGAGTTAGGTGTAGGTCTATGAGGTCCTTTGTACAAAATTTTACTTTCTTTTTTATTTGTCCCCGCCCTAAGGGGAGGCACATCTGTTTTAGGCTTTATCGTAGAGGGCTTTTTTTGTGTTCTACCCTGCATGCCTTTGGCATTGCCATTATCTGACAATGTATGTTTTTTGTCGATTGTATTTTTTTTAACTTCTGTTACAGACATATTTGAATTTAATAGATGGTTGGAAAGTAAACCCTAATTTTATAAATCAGCAAAAGAAATCTTTTCTATTCTGGAATGTTTAAAAGTGATATCAGAACCTTGGTCAATACTATTTCGATATAACTCTTGCTTTAAATTCGAGAACTTTATAAAATCTTCTTTGCTTTTTAACTCAAAAACAAAAAAGAAACGTACGAGTCAATACGGTACTGCTGCCTCGATTTCTTATGAACATGCGGTCCGGATATTACCGTAAATCTGTGTTTTGCTTTTTTTTTTAAAGATACGAAAGACTTAAGATCAAGTTTTAGTTTGGACGCAGTATGTTTTATAAAATTTTTAGGCTTTAACATACGATTTTTGTCATAACTACCAAAACGAATTGTTATTTTTTCTTCGAAAAATTTTTCTTTATTATCTTGTAGAACAGGCATGCTCTGAAAAAGTCTTTTAGGTATTTTCGATCTACAAGGTCTTTTTCAATGACTAGTTTGATTGTCGTTTGAATTTTTTTTTCAATTCATTTCTTTCTTCCGGAGAGAAGGGGATTCGAACCCCTGGCACGTTAACGCGCACTGATTTAGCAAACCAGCGCCTTAAGCCACTCAGCCATCCCTCCATGGGGTGGTAGGATTTGAACCTACGATCTCTGGTATCAAAAACCATTGCTTTACCCCTAAGCTACACCCCAGATGAGGGCTCCGAGCCCTCTAATAATATAAAAAAAATAAAAATTCTTTTTTTGTTTTAATTTCTTTTGTTTTAATTTAACCCTTAATAAAGTGGATAAATTGGACCAGAATAGTTCCACGGATTCTAAAATAAATCACAAGTATTGCTAATCCAATAGCTGATTCAGCTGCGGCTACTGTTAAGACAATAAGCGCAAAAAGTTGACCCATCAAATCATCCATATAAACAGAAAAAATTAATAAATTAAGGTTTACAGCTAACAGCATTAATTCAACAGACATTAGCATTATAATAATATTTTTACGGCCTAAAACTATACCGCACATGCCTATTACAAATATAATCATAGCTATAGTGATGTATTGGATTATATCGAAAATCATATACCGAATATTACCTTGCTCACATAAATACGAGAACACTTAAACTAAGAAACAATTTTTAACTTAGTTAATTTTGAAGAAGAAGAGCTTGTAGATAATACAAAGCTTTTTTCTACGAATAAATCATTTGTTAAATACACTTTGATTTGACTAGATAAATACTGAGTTCTAGATAAAACAGTGTCTAAGTAATAGCGTACTTGAAGTACAGCATAGCTCTTAGAAAGCTTCTTTACAACATATTGTAGACTATAAAGCATATCTTGAGAAGATGAAAGGAATGTTGTTGTAACCATTTTCAACTTAGAAGAAGATCGATCTAAATATGAAGAAAGTTCTTGAATCATCTCCTGTCTAACTGATAAGTAACGAGATATCTTAGCACGTGATTCTATAGATAATTCTTGTAAGTAAGAACCAATAGCTCCTTTTTCAGAAACTAATGCAAAAAACAAGAAAAGCAGGAAACAAACTAATACCAAAATTTCGTAATTTAGGAAAAAGTAAATATAATTGTATGCAAAGGAAAACATTTATTAAGAAAAACAATAAAGATTCAACATTAAAGTTGACATAAGAATATAGAATTGATAGGAGATATTTTGACAAAAGGTATGTCTATAATAGTATTTGAATAACTCGACGTTCAATTCGTTAAAGCCGTAGGCTTTGATTCTTTTGATAAAGGGTTAAAGTAAAGATCATGATGTTCGAAAGAAACATATGTACTTTTACTTGTACCTGATTGCTGAGATGTAACCATACCCACAAAGTGAAATTGATTTTTACTGATATAATCCATTAAAACTTCTACGGGTTGACCTTCCAATTCGTTCCAGTGTTCTACAAAATCAATGGCTTTACCTTCTTGAGGGTCTTCTCAATTGATAACCTTTTGTTTTAACGCTTGAACAGTATTATCTTTTCAATTTTCAAGAGTTGAAGATCCTGATCCAAGGACGTTTCAAGGATAAATTACTTGATTAAAGTCAATACCTGTTTTTTGATGTGATGGTCGTCAACTGTAGTTTGTTTTCAAACCTAGAATATGGTTAATTTCAAGGTCTTTCTTAGACAACTTAAAGGGTGATTGTAAATGGTTATTTACATTTTTTCCTAAGATTTGACTCTGTGTCGCTGAATTAGACCGGTAATGTAAAAAGTTGATAACTTGTTTATAAATATAATTTATTCATGGTTTTTGCTGAAATTGATTTTTGTTAAAGGTTTCTGAAGTTTTTGGTGAGATTATTATGAGATCGCCATAAGCATTTCCTTTAATACTTTTTCGCTTTGACGATTTTTCATTTTCATTATTTCAGTCAGCTTTGGCTCATAGACGCGATGGTACCCTCTTTAAATCAATTCCCAACCTGTTTAGTAATATTCGAACGTTTGTAATCTCTTTGCTTTTCAATCCTTGGGCCAAAAAGCATAAAGATTCTGTAGAATTTAAAAACTGTTTTTTTTTGGTTTTCAGTATTGGGAAAACTGGGCCTCAAGCTTTTTTCTAATATGCTCTTTTTTTGGAAAGCATATTTGATAATTTTATCCGTTTTTTTGACAGCCAAATGTCTAAAAGAATGAGTCTCAAACCTTCTATTTTTATTTATTTTAATGGAATTAAAAGAGTATCGTTTAAAATATAAATTCATGTTATTAGCGACTCATTGGAAAGTGAAGGTTCAATGTAAAAAATTAAACTAATTTTTTTGACTGAGACATTACTTTTCTAAAGTTAAGTGCTCGCAATTCTCTTGTGATGGGTCCAAAAATACGAGAACCAATAAGATTATCTTGGCTGTTAATAAGTACTACGTCATTACTCTCAAAAGATAAGCTATGTCCATTCTTTCGATTGGATATTCCTTTTTTGGTTCGTATTACAAGAGCTTTGTAAACTTGTCCTTTTTGAACACGAGATTTGGAGCGTTTTGAAACTCCCCCGTTTTTTTTCGAACCATCTGAGCTACCAGATCCTGAACGTAATGATCGAACTGAAACAAGTATACAATCACCTATAGAAGCAAAGTCGTAATGACCATTATTTGACTTCCCTAGAACTTTTATGCATTTAACTGTCTTAGCTCCAGAATTATCAGCTACTTTTAATATAGTTTGTGTTTGTATCATTTCTTTTGTTTTAATCGAGAGGAACGGGAGTTGAACCCGCGACCTTTAGCGTGACAAGCTAATGCTCTAACCGACTAAGCTATCCCCCCTAACATTGCACAAGGCAATTAGAAATTAAAAAATGGGTACGATTGATTGGATGAAAACAAGATTTTGTGTTTTTCTCGCAGAGTAGACACAAAAATTTTTAAAAAGGTGCTAATGCTGAATTATTTGGCTTCAGCCGCTACTTTCACTAATAATTTTTCAAAATAACCTAAGAAAGGGATAACCACTAAGAAAAATAAAAAGTAAAATACAGTTGCTATTTGACCTATTTCAATATATGGGCTTTCCACAGGCTTTTGACCGATTCAACCTAATATTGCACAATCTACTATGAATAATCAAAAGAATTGCTTAAATATTGGTCTAAAGTAAGTACTTCTTATTTCTGACGTGTTAATGAAAGGTAATAATAAAAGAACTACTAAGGCTGCTCCCATCATTACAACACCACCTACTTTGTGAGGAATTGATCTTAATATAGCGTAGTATGGTAAGAAGTATCACTCAGGTACAATGTGAGGAGGCGTTACTAATGGATTAGCTTCAATATAGTTATCAGCGTGGTTTAAGATGTTTGGTGCAAAAAAAACGAAAGCTGAGAAAAACATTGTAAATAATACTAATGAGAAAAAGTCTTTGATGTAAAAATACGGATAGAAAGGTATTTTATCAATATTACCGTTTATACCTAGAGGATTGTTAGATCCATCTTTGTGGATATAAGCTATGTGAACAAGAGAAGCTCCTGCTATAGCGAATGGTAATAAATAGTGTAAACTAAAGAAACGGTTTAATGTAGCATTACCAACGTTGAATGCACCTCATAATCAAGTAACGATATCAGGACCTCAAACAGGTACAACTGAGAATAAGTTTGTAATAACTGTAGCTCCTCAGAAACTCATTTGACCTCAAGGTAGTACATAACCCATGAAGGCTGTAGCCATCATAAGTATAAAAATAACAACACCTACGATTCAAGGTAATTCTTTAGGTGTCATGTATGAACCATAATATAAACCACGTGCAATATGGATATATACTACGATAAAAAACATAGAAGCTCCATTAGCGTGTGTATAACGCATTAATCAACCGTAATCAACGTCACGCATGATATGCTCAACACTAGCCATGGCTAAATCTACATGAGGTGTATAGTTCATGGCCAATAAAATACCAGTAACAATTTGTACACCTAAACAAAAGGCAGATAAAAACCCAAAATTTCACATGTAACTTAGATTAACCGGTGTTGGATAATCCACTACATGAAAATTCACTATTTTAATAAGAGGATTGTTTTTCATAATTATCTATAGAATTCAAAAAAGAAGGCGCTCCTTTTAAGGAGCGTAAATTTATAAACACAGACTCAAAGCTGCTGAGTGTGTAATTGTGAAAAGAAATGATGGTGAAAGAAAGAAAAACAGAGTAAAAAAGAATGTTATCCCTAAAACAATAGAGTTTTCTTTGCTAATAGGCTTATAATGATTTCAATGCTTTTCTTTAACACTATGGAAATATAATATTTTTATCAAGCGTATCGAATAAAAAGCACCTATTACACTACAAATTACACCGGAAAAGGCTAAAAAGTACATTGAGTTTTCCATAGCTGCTAAAAATACATTCAGTTTTCCATAAAAACCGGATAGTGGAGGTACACCAGCATTAGAAAAGAAAATAGTCGCAGCTGTCGCAGCCAATAAAGGATTTGTTTTAGAAAGAGTACTTAAATCACTAACATATTTTATGTATTGATCTTTTTTCTTCGACGCAAGGCCATTTCGGTTATTTATTAAAGCCAAACTTTGAGCAGATCAAGATTTTACTTCAGAAAAGACAGTTACTTCACTTCCTTTAGGATTTGAAGAATAAATATCTCATGCAGGTAAACTTTGTTTTTTATAGAAAGAACATGAAACACCTGAATTTTCTTTTTCTTGAAAAGAAGAATTTAATAGATATCAATGATTCTTTTTATTATAACCTAGTCTTTCTTTTCCATTACCATTTGCTAAATTTGGAACACCCAAGTTTTGTTGAACATGAAAATCTTCCTTAGCCATAACTAATAGAATACCAAATACGTTGATTATCATAAGAATATAGATAATAATGTATACCAATAAAGATTCAATGGATTCTATAGTACCTGTAGATAATGCTATAAGCAAATAACCAACATGAGCTATCGAACTGTAAGCAAATAGCCTTTTTATCTTGTTTTGATTAATGGCACCAAAAGTTCCAACAAACATCGATAAGAAAGCACAAATAACGATAATTATCTGTCATGCTTCGATTAAATCATAAAAAGTGTAAATAGTTAATCGTAACATAAGAGCTATGATAGCTATTTTTGGTGTTATAGCAAAAAAAGCCGTAACAGATGTTGGAGCTCCTTCATATACATCAGGAGTTCACATGTGAAAAGGAACAGAACCTATTTTAAAAAGGAAAGCTATCAATATAAAGAATAGACCTAAAACCGCTGCCGAGGAAGGAGCTATTTTGTCAATTCATTCTGGGTAAAGCTGATATGAAGCATCTGTTATAAATGTTTCATTAACAGGACTTTTTGATGCTGTAAAAAGCTTACAAAGCTCTTCAAAGTTAGTGATACCTGTGAAACCATATAATATAGATTCTCCAAATAATAATATACCTGATGAAAGGGCTCCTAGTATAAAGTACTTTAAACCAGCTTCTGTAGAAAATTCATTATTTCTTTGGAAGGCTGCTATTACGTAAAAACTTAAGGATTGAAGTTCAATCGCCAAGTACATTGTTATCAAATCGTAAGAAGATACAATAAATAACATACCTAATGTAGAGAATAATATTAATAAAATTAACTCAAAAGAATTAATTTTCTGATTCTTTGTACCCATATAATCAAGAGATATTAAAATAGAAGACAAAGCGCTTAGCAATATTATTGTTTTGATTACTAAGGTAAAGTCATCGTTAATCAGGACATTATTTAAAATAACAGAACTAGCTTCCGTTTGATGGTTTGTTAAAAGTAAAACCGTAATAAATAATGTTTGAATAGCAAGTCAACCTATTGGTTTTGTTAGAATAGGGAACTTGTAATAAGCTGAAGGGTTATAAATGACACCATATAATAGTAATATGAAAGTGGAACTTATAAAAAAAAGTTCAGGTATCAAAGTTTTAAAATGATTTTGAAAGATGTCAAAATGTTCCATTGTTTTTTATTTAGTGACTTTCTAGTCATGCCCTAAAACACTAAGGTACCGGTTTTATATCCTTCTTTTTTTAGGAGCCCGGCAACCATTATGCGCTATAGGCAAATGTGCTTTAAAATACACGATTTTTAATTTTTTACGTTTAAAATGCTTAAAAAGAGACAAAGCTTTTTTAGCTGAACCATCACTTTTAATAATGATCTTAGCACAGTCAAAATTGGCTTTGATAAAAAAGCTGATCTTGTCGATGATAAATTTAACAATGGATCGTAGCTCTTTTTTTGTTTTTCTTTTTTGTATTAGTCCCGCTGTGAACTTTAGGATCGTTTGTCCTCTCAAGTTCGTTAAATTGACGAAGATATTATTTTTCTTCATGCTAAAACGGACTACGCAGCAATAACGAAAATTTGCTTCTTTTGATTCAGTTAGGCTTTTTTCTGCCTCTAACATACTAATGTTAGTGACGTCTTTTGGATGTGTTAATGATTCTTTTTTCAATTTTTATTAATGGTTCCTCTACGAGTCTTTTTTCTTATTCAGAAAAATGTTTTTGATACATAAAAGTTCAATAAACACGAAGATAAAAAATAGATTTGTAAAAATGGACGGGTCTAAACTCGATCGAGTTTTTTAACAAAGTTTTTTTTGGGATAGTAGAGGTCTTTGATAAATTGCTTATGTCATGCTCTAACATACTCTTTTCATTTTTTTTACTTTTATTTGCCAGAAGAAAGAAAAGAGAGTTTGGGAACATTCTATTAGATATCTCATAACCGTCTGCTATGTGGTAATAATTTTTATGACTTTTATCTTTTACTTTTCTCAGAAAAGTTTTAATTAGTCTTTCATCCTTTTTTTTCAAAGACGTGTATAGACATTCATAAAACTGAAGGGTATGAACGCAAAAAGATTTCGGACCGTTCTTTCGAGTCTTGGGTCTCAGTTTTTTTGTTTGTTTAAATTTTAAGCGAGTTCCCTTCTGAATATATTTTTTATGAGAGTCAAGTAGACAAGAGTTATTATTTAAGTGGCACAAAAAGTAAGCAGAACCGGAGTTCTCTTCCGTTTGTGATTCTTTAGAATAATTAGTTTCCTGTGACTCGTTCAAGATAACCCGTTTTCCTTGATCATGGACCAGCCCCTTTGAAACTACTTTCTTCCAAATAGACATAGAGGTTTTTCTTGTAGAATTCATTGAATCAAAATCGCCGCTCCCGTAGGAGCGACTGGGAAAATATAAATCAAGCTTTTTTTTAGGCTCTAAAAGATCTTAATAAATCGAAGATTTTGTCAACATTCTTATTGTTCTTTTGACCAATTAAACTGTACTTTAAAGATATTTTTAATAAAATCATTGATATATTAAAAATAGCTGTTGACTTTGGCTCAGACACTAAGTTAACGAAAGATTTTAGACCATCACCTTTGCTTAACATTTCTTTCTCTATTGCATACTTTTGAGAGTTTAACTTCTCGCTAGGACTGTTTAATAAAGATTCAGTAACTGCTAACAGAACAAGTGAAATCGCTGTCGAGTTTGTAGGATACTGACCATATAATGAGAAAGTGTTTTTACCTTTTAATCCGAATAATAAGTTTGGGATAACTTGATACTCGTAGAAACGGATTTGCTTAGATGTGATTTGCTCGTTAATACCGTTGAAAAGAGCTACAACCTGGATTTCAGATGGTAAAGGTCTGTACTGCTGCTGCTTTAACATCTCAGTTAACTCTGCTCCACGTCTTAATAACTCCTGAGTTGACTCATCAAAACCGAAAGAAGCAAAAGCTGCCATCTCTCTGTATAAAGCTAAGTCAAGCTTTAGAGTACCTGCCATCTTCTTCATAGCTACGATTTGGGCTGCAGAACCAACACGACTTACAGAAAGACCCACGTTAATAGCTGGTCTGATACCTTGATAGAATAAAGCTGTCTCTAAGAAAATCTGTCCATCTGTAATAGAAATAACGTTTGTAGGGATATAAGCAGAAACGTCACCTTCCTGAGTTTCGATAACAGGTAAAGCTGTTAAAGTTCCTCCTGACATATGTCCTTCAGCTTTTAATTTGGCTGCTCTTTCTAAAAGACGAGAGTGTAAATAGAAAACGTCACCAGGGTATGCTTCACGTCCTGGAGGTCTTCTTAATAAAAGAGACATTTGACGATAAGCTACGGCTTGCTTACTTAAATCATCGTAAACAATTAAGGCGTGCATTAAGTTGTCACGGAAGTAATCACCCATAGTACAACCTGCAAAAGGTGCTATGAACTGTAACGGAGCTGCATCAGAAGCTGTTGCTGCTACTATAATAGAGTGAGATAAGCTATAGAATTTTTGTAAGTTTTTAACCAACTGAGCTACTGTTGATCTTTTTTGTCCTACAGAAACGTAAATACAGAAAAGTTTATCTGAATCTTTTCTTGTATCTTCTTGGAAAGGACTGCTAACAACACGTTGGTTGATGATAGCATCAATAGCTACGGCTGTTTTACCAGTTTGACGGTCACCAATAATTAACTCACGCTGACCACGTCCGATTGGTACTAAACTATCTACACACTTTAAACCTGTAATAACAGGCTCAAAAACGGATTGTCTTGGGATAATACCAGGAGCTTTAGTATCAATAGCTCTGTTTTCAGCGGCAACAATTTCTGGACCACCATCTAAAGGTACTCCTAAAGGATCTACTACACGAGATAACATTCCTTTTCCTACAGGAACACTTAAAAGGTTACCTAATGCCTTTACAACATCATTTTCTCTAATACCTGTATCGCTACCGAAAATAACTATACCTACTTTTTCTTTGTCTAAGTTTAGGGCCATACCTTTTACACCACTTGGCATGAACTCTACCATTTCACCCGACTGTACTTTGTATAAACCTGCTGCTTGAGCAATACCATCACCTAAAGATGTAACTCTACCTCTGTAGTTATAACTACTGTACTTCTCTAGAGTTGTTTTAACGATCTTTTTAAAACTTGAGTTTACAATTGAGCTTAAACGCCCTGAACGATCCTTGTTTTGACAAGGGTTTCCTATCTTATTTTGTAATTTGATTTGTAACATATTGGAAGTTATATGGACCAAGGTCCTGTTTTTTCCTTTGATATTTAAAACAAAAGAAAAGTTATGATTCGTAGACCCTATCCAGAAGGGTCCAGTTTTAAGAGTATACTAATTTTAGACTCTTTGGGTTTAATGAGAAATTTATCTGTCAACTTCTCCAAAGACAATATCTTGAGTACCGATAATAGTAACAACATCAGCAATCATATGTTTTTGAGACATAAAGTTTAGACCTTGTAAATGTGCAAATCCTGGGGCTTTGATTTTACAACGGTATGGTTTGTTTGTCCCATTAGAAACAAGGAACACACCAAACTCTCCTTTAGGAGCTTCCACAGCCGTATAAGTTTCACCTGTAGGTACTGATGTTCCTTCACTATAAAGTTTAAAATGATGAATTAAAGACTCCATAGACTCTTTCATTTCAGTACGAGATGGAGCTGTTATTTTTCGATCATCTGTTTTTACCTCTCCTTCTGGCATTGCGTTTAAGCATTGCACGATTAGACTGATACTTTGTCTCATTTCCTCCATACGACACAAGTATCTATCAAAACAATCTCCGTTTTTACCGATAGGGATATCGAATATTAAATCTTCGTAGATTTCGTAGGGTTCTGTTTTTCTCAAATCTCAAGGTAATCCAGAACCACGTAGCATAACGCCACTAAAACTTCAGTTTAAAGCGTCTTCAACAGTCACAACACCAACATCGACTAGACGTTGTTTTCAAATTCTATTATCAGTTAATAGCTCTTCCATTTCATCCAGACGTGCTGGGAAACGTACGGCGAAATCATATATATCTTGACATAAACCTATAGGCATGTCCTCATGAACTCCTCCTGGGCGCACAAAAGCTGTGTGCATACGGGCACCAGAAATTCGCTCATAAAATTCCATAAGTTTTTCACGCTCTTCAAAAGCTCATAAGAAAGGCGTCATGGCTCCAACGTCCAATGCGTGAGTAGACACCGCTAACAAATGGTTTAATATACGAGTGATTTCACAGTAAAGTACCCTTATATATTGTCCTCGAAGAGGCACTTCGCATTTTAATAGTTTTTCTACAGCTAAAGAATACCCGTGCTCTTGGGCCATCATTGAAACGTAATCCAGACGATCAAAATACGGTAAAGCTTGCTGATAATTTTTGTATTCTATTAATTTTTCAGTACCTCTGTGCAATAAGCCGATATGAGGGTCAGCTCTTTCTACAACTTCTCCATCCAGCTCCAGAACTAATCGTAAGACTCCGTGAGCCGCAGGGTGCTGAGGTCCAAAATTCATAGTAAAGTTTTTACTTTTTGTTATTTGCCTTGCCATTGTTATAATGTTTAATTCCCACTTATGAAGAACGGCGGAAATCTTAAAGATACTAGTAATGTACCTAAAGTTTATTTATTTTTCTTTGGTAGAAAAACTCTTTCTTTAGATATCTAGATCTGAATCTTTTCATAACACCAAGGGTTAAGTTTGAGTACAGTACTAGTATCCTTTCTATGCACAGGTTGTCAGATTCTAAAACAAATAATACTAGTATCATTAGAAGAGTTTTTATCCAAGAATAAAAACATTATGAAAAAAAATCAAAAAAGATACAAAAAGAATTCTTTTTGGGAGGATATGTATTCAAAAAAGATTATCCATTTGTTAAAACAACCCATATTTTGAACAATGTCTTCAAAGGAAGCAATGATGAATCAAAGGTTTGATAAGTTTAATTCTTCGAACAAAGAGGATTCAAAAAT
>JACLAA010000522.1_pt1 | contig 57992 bp, 33 predicted proteins | sample 8027891 | NCBI WGS metagenome assembly JACLAA01 (sample SAMN15724900, study PRJNA655200) | protist metagenome | isolation source: fluorescence activated cell sorting (FACS) single amplified genomes of... | place: Spain: Blaines Bay Microbial Observatory, Mediterranean Sea | collected 2016-01-19 | reverse complement strand
CGACGACGGCGACGAGGAAGGAAAAGGGAACAATATGCAAAGAAAACGATCGCACAGAGATGAAGAAGATTCCGACGAGGACGAGGACGATACGTTTAAACGCGTCAGAGATATGGATAAGTTGGACCCAGATGCGATTACCGGACGACGGTACGAAGGCGAAGACTCGGATTCCGATGAAGACGAAGGAGAAGAAAATGACTCGGACGACGACGAAGAGGAGGAGGATGAGGAAGACGAATTGGAAGACGACAAGGGAGAGGGAGAGAAGAAAGATGGTAAAGATGACGATGCAAACGCAGAAGAGGAGGGAGAAGACCCGATGGATTTAGTGGCGACTATTATGGTCTTACCTGATTCGTTCGGTGGGAGCATAACCTGTATTGCGCATCCGGATACCTACATTAACAAAGTCGTCCTAGGAAATAAAAGAGGGAAACTATTACTATTGAATATTGTCACCGGACGCATCGTAAAAGTGTTAGGTGGCACTGCGGACGATTTAGAAACGAACGATGCGGAGATTACGTTTGTTCAAAACTCGCCGGCACTCGATGTCATTGCGGTTGGTTTTTCAGACGGACGGTGCGTTTTATACGACATCAATAAAGAGCGAGCGATTATGACGTTACCACACGATTGTAAAGTGACTTGCTGCGCGTTTAACGCGCAAGGAAATCAGGACGATAACGACCCACTCATTGTCGTGTGTGATGTGAATGGCACGATAACCACGTGGGACTTAGAGAAGCGACGACAGAGAGATTTGAACCAGCGAGCGCACGACAGCGAGATTATTTCGTGTTATTTTTTCCCGGGACAACCGTTACTGATGACCTCGGCGAAAGATAACTCCTTGAAGCAGTGGGCGTACGATCAGTCGGATGGTTCGAGCAGATTGTTAAAGTTTCGCTGCGGCCACGGGAAACCTCCAAATTTAGTATCATTCTACGCGGACGGAAAGCGCATCTTTGCCAGCGGTAGCGACAAATCTTTGAGAGTGTGGTCGACGATCCAAGATCAGCAGAGCAAAGAACTTTCGCAATCGCGCGTCGCATCTCGAGCCAAGAAACTGAACATACACGAAGAAGAGTTGAAACTACCGACGGTGTCGTACGTGTCGTGGAACGAATTGCGCGAATATTCGTGGGCAAATATCGCATCCTGCCACGAAAAGGAAAATAAAGTGTACACGTGGCGATTGGGAACCGGAATTTTAGGTGAAAACGTGCTGGAGACGCCACAAAAAGAAGGCGATACTTCCGAGTGCACGTCGTGCGCTATATCGCAATGCGGCAGTTACTGCTTCGTGAGTTACGAATCCGGCGCTGTTCGCAGGTACAATATGCAGAGCGGTCTTCATCGCGGCGACTTGAAGCGCGTCGTTGGCGTCGGCCCGGATAACAGGATTGATAAAAACGCCCTGGCGAAAAGCTTGAAAGGTAACGAAGGGTACAACTTTCCAGGCGGTAAAAAATCCGTGTGGGCGTATTCTGGTCCGCAATTGGGTAGCATCATAGACAGTAGGTACACGACGTCAGCGCACGACGGAAAATGCGCCTTGGTGCAAACGGACGGCATGAACCGTTACGTGTGTACCACCGGCGGAGAAGATGCAAAGGTTCGCGTGTGGAAATATAGCGACATGAAACTTGAAGGCGAGATGGATTTAGGCGCACCTGCGTTACACGGAACAGGCTATTTACACAAAACTGCGGAATTATTCGCCGTTGCTTTACAAGATGGAACTATTCGATTGTTCGATATTGGAACCAAGAAACGAGTGCGGACGTTTCGCTTGAACAAGGAGAAAAGCAACCAAGACGGCGGCGATGAAAAAGACGTTGACGGAAGTAAAAAGAAAAAGAAAAAGAAAAAGCTGGTCTTGGCGACGAAAGTGGAAATCACCTCCGATCGCGAATGGGTGATTTCCTGCGACACTCTCGGCATGCTTAAAGTCTTCGACATTCCCTCTGCTCGTTTATTACAAACAATGAAAATGGGATCCGATAGAATCACGAGTTTTGCGCTGTCGCCTACGCTCGAGTATCTCGCGACTACGCACGCCGGTAAAAGGGGCGTTTTCCTCTGGAACAATCGATCGCTTCTCTCCACAGACGAAGGCTTGGACGATGTCGTTGAAAGTATCGGTGGTACAGTTGAGCTTGAAGCACCGAAAATGACTGCATTAGCAGACGACGACGGTAACTTATCGTTAGAGAAAGGATCCGACGTAAACGACCAGATGCTTTTAGACGACGACGCGGACGATGAAGACGACATGATACTCGACGCCGCGGATGAGATGGAAGCGAAAAAAACCGATCCGTGGGAGCAACAAAAGAGAGATTTGATTGCGTCTATCCCTGCGCAGCTCGGCCCTGGCATGGCAACCTTGTCTTTGCTTCCGCAAAAGCAGTTGGAAGATTTGAACAACCTGGACGAAATTCGCGCCAGAAAAGGAAAGGATCCAAACGTGCGAAACATGACGGATGCAGAGAAAGAGGAGGAGCAAGACGATTTTGGACAAGTGAGAGCACCATTCTTTCTACCTACGAAAGCAGATGATACCGATGTTCGGAACTCTGCGTTCATAGTCGAAGAAAACGGCGATGATGACGATGATGATATGAAAAAGGGCGATAACGCTCAAGTCGCCGTGCGTTCCAGAATCTTAAAACGCAACGACGAGAACGGAAACTCTTTAGATGCCGATTGCGAACTTCTCAGACGATGGAAGCGAGGTGCGCGCGAAATTGCCGAATTCGAGCAACTCCGCCTCGCCAATAGCGCGAGGAAAAACAAACCAATCGCGCTGAAACAGAAAGCCCGAACGTCCGCGTACGACGGCCCGTACCGCGAAGCCCTCCGTCTCCTCCTCGCCTCCACTCCAGAAATCGTCGAATCTGAAATCAAATCCATCGGCCCTTGGGACATCGAAACCGCCACGGAGGAGGAGTTAGAACAAATCGGCATCGGCATAGATTTCTTTCACCACGAAGTTCTCTCCGGAATGAACTACGACGCCATCCAAGCCTTACTGCGCTTGTTTCTCGCCTCGCACGGCGAAACCATTGCCTCGAACGAAGGCTTAAAAGATCGATGCAGAAAGTTACGCCAAGCCGTCTCGGAGAGCTGGGAACGCTTGGACGGCATGTTTAACGAAATTCGAGCGACGTTCTCGCATTACGCCGGCGCGCATTGATTCTATATCGAGATGTCGTTGTAAGCGCATACGAGTAGGTTTTTTTGTCTTCAAAAACTTGTTTTTAATTTACCACACTTTTTCCCTCGCACACATAAAAGAAGAAGCCCATCATGCAATCTCTCCCCGGCTTCGCGACGACGTACAAAACGCTCACCCCAGGTTCCGGCGCTTCCGTGTCTAAAGGCGACACCGTCCTCGTCCACGCCACCGGCGTCGTTTCGCAAACGAACACAAAGTTTTGGTCGACCAAAGACGAGGGGCAAAAGCCATTCCAGTACCAAGCCGGAGTCGGGGCGGTGATCACCGGGTGGGACCAAGGGTGCTTGGGAATGCGGTTGGGTGAAGTGCGAGCGTTGGAAATCCCCGCGGACGAGGGGTACGGGCAAGGTGGGTTCCCCGCGTGGGGGATACCGCCGGGAGGGACGTTGCAGTTTGAAATCGAAGTGTTGGAAATCAATGGAGGGAAGTGATTGTCACGATGATGTTAACGAAGGAGAGAGAGTGTATAGTAAACACGCACACATAAATATGCAAACGTATAAATGTAGTACGCATCAACCTTACCCCTACTCTGCGTTCCTAGCGAGCGAACGACGCAGAGAGAGAGACCGAGCCCTCTCTCTCTGTTTACAAATTCCCCTACCAAATTCTCCATTAAAAGGCGCAAGATGTCCAACGAAGAAGAAGAAGAGTGGCGGAAATACAACATCCACGACGCGCGATCCCTCCCCACGCCTTCTCATTCAAACGAGGAGTATTACGTGTACCCGTTCGACGACCGAAACAAAAGCGACCCCGACGAGTTGCAAACGCGATGCGAGGCGAACTTTTGCAGCGCGGAGGATATCGGTACGCATTTGTGTAGCGGAGATATGTTTACCTAAATGCACTCACGTTCTAACTGTTTTCTTATCCACTTTTGCGCTGACACGTACTCTCTCTCTCTCTCTCTCTCTCTCTCTCTTAAAAGCGCCGCACATCCAACAACTGGAACAGTTCATGGCGGGGAACTTCTCGCGAGAAACCAACGGGAAGTACTTCGCGCTCGTGGAAGAACACTGCGAGAAGATGAAGATGAAGTTGAAGAGAAAAAAGAAGGAGGAGGAGAAGGAGGATTCGGATGATGACGATGATGATAACTCCGAGCTCGCGTTTGAACGAAAGAATCACCGAGAACCACCGGATGTGATTAATCCGTGCGGGAAAGAATGGAACGCGGGGGATCTCGCGTACAGATGTCGAGATTGTCAAAAATCGAGCAGTTCGAGCGTATGCGCGCCGTGTTTTAAAGAGAGCGACCACGTCGGGCACGACTTTACGATTTACCGTTCCGAAGCCGGTGGGGTGTGCGATTGCGGAGATTACGAAAGTTGGGCGAGTTCGGGGTGTTGTTTTAGGCACGGTGGGACGTCGCGTGCGAATGATGAGAAGGAGAAGATGAACGACGTCGAGGATGACGGCTTTTTCGAGGAGGACGAAGAAGAGGAGGACGAATTTTGGGATTCGGCGTCGGAGGATAGACTGTTACGGGTTCGTCTAAAACAGAAGAATGTGTCTGAGAGCACGCGACAGAGAAGGATGTCTGGGGAAGAGCTTTTTCATAGGTACTGGTTGAAAGATGAGCGACGTAAGTTTCGAACGGCAATCGCGTTGGATATCGCGGTGAGGAGATTAGTTTTAGCCGTGAAAAACACGAGGCGATTAAAGATACGGTACGCCGAGTTGACACAAGCGGTTCGTTTTCGGGAGGATGCGAACACGAGTTTTGGAGAATTTGAACCAATCAACCGCGACGATGGTATGGTATACACCGCGAAAGAGAAACAATACGTAGTGAAGAAGGTCGCGCCATTCGTCGTTTCGAACGATAAATTTCCTTTTTGTTTCTACCGTAATGAGAAACGGGCACGATATGAAGAGCATGAACAGCGCTCGCGTCGAGAGGCGTTTCGGAGCGCGAGTAATCGCGCGATGCTGCTGAACGAGCGCGTTCCGCGTGCGGTTTTGGAGCAACTAGAAGAGATTTCCGTCGCTTCTTCAGTTTTGACGGGAGAGCATGCGGACGAAAGCGGATCCAACGCGGACGATGCAGAACTACACGTTCAACTCGATCCAATGAAATATGACGGTTTATCGCCTACTGCGCGCATGCAAAAATTAGAATCTATGCGTGACGAATATAGGGTTATAGTCGAACGCATCCGAATAGAGCGAACGGCCGCGCTGGTCATCGCACGCTGGTTGATGCATCAATTTGCTGATTCTGACATAGTCGAATGGAAAGAATGTTTGGCGATGGCTTTTATTTCCTCACCGTTCGAGAAATATGCGATGAAGGATAGCCGAATAGATAATCCAGATTTGCAGAATGATCCGAATATGGATTGGAAGACGAGAATGCGCCTCAGTAACGTTCTTCTCAAAAACGGTTGCGAGAACGACCACGGTCATTTATCATCTGTTCAGAAAGAGCTTGAAGATTCGATTGCTGTTCAACAGATGTGGCGAGACATCGCGCACGTGCACGCAGAAATTGAAGATTCAATGGAAGAATGGCTAGAGGATGTATCAATTAGAACGCGGGGGAGATCCAGTAACACTCACGAAGACGAGGAGAAAGGCGAGAAGTTTCAAGATTGGGGACGCAAAAAGTGGAAAAACTGCTGGTATGAACCCCGTTACGACAAAATTGAACGAAATCAATTAAAAGCGAATTGTATGAACTCGCTATTTGTTATAATGCATGAGATGAGCGAAACTCCCGATGGTGAGGTATATTCTGACATTGTGAGTATTTTTCTGAAACTCATCGTTTCGAGCGCATTTTTGCAAATGTACTACGCGCATGGTAAAAGCGAATCTTACGGGCAAAATCGCTTCAAATGTCACGTCGAATTTGAATCGTTGGGTGAGCTCAGAACACACTTCTTCAAAATATACATGCATATGTATTTTGATCTCTCCCACGTTGGTTTCATGTTCCCGTGGTCGTCTTTGAAACCTTCCGTATCGTCCGAAACCTTCCGGGGACGCCGGAAATACGACCGAATTCGAGCCGATCTTCTCGATCGAATAGGCGTGCAACTCTTCGCTTCTTCTTCGCTTCTTTCTGCGGTTAACGATTCGATTCGTTACGGAACGGTCGAAAATTACTCATCTGCAAACGAGAAGGAAACCTGGTTCGACTTGTTCCGTACGCACCAGCGATTATTATGGTCTGTGAAGGCTTTCGTTGACGAAGATTTGCGTAACCTGCTAAAAAATCCAACCTGGCACGTGGATCATCCATGCACAGAGAGCTGGGAAGAAAATGTGAGATCGTCGTATGTTGGACTCGCTAACAGACCTATATCAGATTTGAGAAACTTCGCGATGAATTCTACTTCGAATGCCATTAACTTTGTAAGCGGCGATCACTTACTCTTTGAATTCTTCGAGGAGATGTTTATGTTTGGGAGCAACCTCGTCGAGCCGGTCATCAGAGCACACGAAAGTCACGTTGGACGCGAGAGCGAGGAGTGGTTTAATATCGTCGCACTCGAGTTTAACTTAGTACAGATGTATAAAGATATATTGCACAAAGCTCTGTTGGATCCTGCATCGGATGAGCACGGGGGTATTGACATTTCTCAGGAGGGCGATGATATCGGCGAAAGAAGAAATGCGTGCGCAGAACATTTGAGACTGCGTCACATTCTGTACTTCTTGAAAGCAAGAGTTGTCAGCTCAGTGCAAAGGGTCTATACATCAGACATAGAAGGATCAAGGAACGAGATTGACGCGCGAAATCCGCACGCGCCGCATTTGCGATGTCTCGATATCACGATACAAGCTTTGTACGATTATTATTCTCGGAATTTGGAAATGAGATCCAATGTGAAAGAAAGTATCGCGCGCATGTGCGAAGAATTTTTCCGGAACGATTCTTCTTTAGACGACAGAAAGGCTTTCGGCAAAGATTTATTACCTACCGGTATGTTCAACCATACAACGGCATTTAATCTGGGCGAATGCTCGGATAAATGGGCAGTTTTTCAAGAGAACGGCATAAATTGTTCAGAAATAATCGCTCTTCGCGTTTCTGACATATTACATTGGAGCTTCCAAGTCAACGCACGCGCGTGGATACTCAACGGCGACCAAATGAGACTGTATTCTCACACGTATTCAGTCGGCAACTTTAAGTTCGTGTCCAGGTTTTGCGATATTAGTTTATTGGGAAAAGTATTAACGTTTTCGCCGAGGAAATCTATTCTCTTTGCGGTGGAGATATTTTTGCTCCGCGCCGCGGACGTTGGCTATCGATTTAGCGGACCGAGCACCCACCCATACAGGAGCATTCATGAACTTATGGAGAGATTAATAACCGAAGGAAAAGGAAAAGGACCTCCTGCGCGCATCCAAGAACATTTTCCCTTCGCGTGCGCTGGTCTGTTGTTAGAACCAGAGAAGGCGGTAATGTGCTTACGAGACGCCATGAATATCTTGGCTTATTTCGCAACTCGGCAAACCCAGTCTCTTTTCTGTTTCGACACAGAATGCGAACGCGTTGAAAATTCAATCATTCATACCGTCGCATTAAAAGAGTCTGCGAGAACTGGGCCAACGTACTCAAATATTCAATCTAGATTATCAGTGTCCCAAGCCACAGAGAAAAGTTTAGACGAGTATCTCGAACGTTTGTGTATCGTCAAGAAACCGTCGACATCGGCATTAGAACAACAGTCTGAAACATCCGCATTTTCAATGAAGGTCACGTATGAACTGAAAGAAGAGATCTGGGCAAAATTCAACGCGTTCCACATCGATTACACGGACGAAGAACGCGACGCGGCCAAAGCGAATGCGATTCGAAGAAACTCTGATTGGACGCCTATCAGTGAGTCTTCCGCACCATCCCATGAGTTTGATCACTCTGCTTTCAAGTTTCGATTTAGCGTAAGCCCCGTTATTGCGTATATTTGCTCGTTGTCTATACGGTTGGCTGCGTTTAACGAGGACCAAAATCCGATTTACGATGACGTAGCGCTTGCGGCGTTTGTAATCTTGGACGATGCCATGCGCAATATTTCTTCGCAGCTCACGACATCGTCGAGATTAGACATTTTAAAGAAGTTTGACGAAGCTATCGATGCTCACATCGAGGCTAGGGGATTGTCGAGTGAAGGTGATGAAGACGTCGCGATGAGTGAACTCAAAATATATGCGAAAGCGTGCGAAGAGTATTTCAACGAAGATCTCGAAACTTTGAAAGACGGCTTCAATTCTAGCACGCTTGAGCTCTTTTCAAGAATTGAGGATACCGAACCCGCGTTTATAAGTGACTGCGAGCTACATTCTAGCTCTAAATTTGGTACGGGTGTGCCCGAAATCCCAGAGCAACTCCGCGCGAGTGAAATAGAGGTTGTTCAAAATTGGTCGCAACTGTGGCATGACTACGCTTCAGCTAAGAGAGAATGCATCGAGTTTATCAAGTACCTCACCTACGACAAGAGCTTGAGAAAACCGCGTTGCAGTGAAATAGGTACAGATAGTTTGGATCGCTTAATACGAGAATTAGGAGAAACTATCGATATTTGGAAAGAGAAAAAACGGTCAGCGAGAACACTGAGAGACGACCGATCATCGTTTTGTGAAGCGGTGTACCTTCTCACGACAAGGCAAGAGAGGAAAAATTCGAACGAAGATATTTTACGGCGAACTGCGATAAAAGTAGCGAAGAGCATGCGAAAGAATAATCATCTGTGTCTTATAGATGTGCAAACGTATAACGACATCGCGCATCGAACGGGTGCGTTTGCCGGCGATGGATCCAATCCATCCTCCTCCTCCTCCTCCACCAATGAAAGAGAACGCGACGGAAACGACGACGACGAAAATTTGAAACAAGAAAGGAAGGCGCGACTCAAGGCACGACAGGAGCAAATGATGAAAGAAATGCGCGAACGACAGAGAAAGGCTTCGCAGGCACTCGGTATAAGCGACGACGATGAAAATAGCGCCGAGAAGAACGATTCTACCAATATTTCATCTTCTCCTTCTTCCTCTTTGGTACAACACGACGTATGCGCTGGTTGCGGTAATGCCATAAATAAGGATGAATTTGACGCGTGCCTTATCGCAAAGTTCATGCTGGTGAATCACGCAGATGTATTGAAACGAAATGAATTCGATCGCCGTATAAAGCAGAGTGGTGAGAACTACGACCGTGGCATTTTGAAGGAAAGGATGTCTCGGTTCGATGACGAATTTTCTGATATGGCTAATGAAATCATGCACGACACGTGTTTGTCCGTCGAGACGGGTGGTCTCATCGCTCAATCTTGCGGACATAAAATGCATTTAAAATGTCTTCGAAAACACAAAATCGCCACTGGGGCGCAGGAACCAGGACTAGGTGCGGATTTGGAGAATCATCAAAGTATGGTATTTGTCAAAGGTGCGAACGTGTTCGAAAATACCACTCCCCGTACGGAGGATTTTAGTCCTGAAGAAAATACTCTCTGGGCAAACGGAGAAGAGCGCAGGAGACAAGTCTTTATCAGGCGCGAAGGCGGTTTGGTCCATGGACAGTTTCACTGTCCTACGTGTCGCCGCGTCTCGGATTGTGCTATTCCAATCCTTGAAGATCAATCAAAATCATCAAGGGGTGCAGTGGACGTGAGCGATATGTGCAATATGGAGCGCGTGTTGTTAGAACGTGAACTCGTCGAATCAATATTTTGCAACCTGGCCTCGGCTGACTACGGAGGCTGGTTGCATCTCTCTTCTTTTATCAAGGTTTACGGGCATTATTTTGTTTTTCGGCACCCACACATACAAAATGCGGCTTGGGACGACGTAGTTCCCATGGAAAACGAGTTGACGAGTTTGCAATATCATATTAATAGTATGGGAATGAAAGTTGAAGCCTACAGAGGTATTGCATTGGAAGATATTACCCGCTTTACGACACGAAGAGATTACAACGCGCTGTGGAAAAGTGCGATTGCCGGTATTTGCTTTTGCGAATTAGCCATGCGCCCGACACTGAGAGATGAAATTACTGTTGCGGGAGATGAAGCGAATAATTTGTCTATCGATGCCACGTGGTTGGCGTCGATTTCGCTTGCAAAATTGGCGTTCGCGTTTATGAATTTCTCATCGAGAGCTTCTAGCATGATACTACACGATAACGCATTCAACCTCAACCTCCATGAGCCAAATTCCGTGAGTGAAGAGGGTATTTTCCGTTTCATCAGCCCTTCTAAACGCAGATTATACCTGGTCCTTCGGCGCTTGGATCTTCTTGAAGCATCCGGTTTTTCTTGGCTTTTTTCCAAGGAAGAAAATTCTAATATGGAAGAAGAGTTGAACAACACGGATTGGAAAGTAATCGAGAGAAATACGGGTTACTCTATAGATCGAAATATATGTACTTATGCGCGCGTACTTGAATCAGGTGTTATGGAAGTTATGCATTTCCCTTCGTCTCGTCAGACGATGAGGTATCGGCAAGATACGCGTTCATCCTCAGTCAATACCTACCTCGCTGGTGAAAGTGTCTGGATGCTTAAAACGATGAACCGAGAAGAAGGGGAAAGTTATGAAGCGAAGGACAAGAATTTCGAAAAATATGGCATGGATCCGTTTCTCGAGTTTGTACACACAATGTTATGGTGTTTTGAAAGTATTCGCCAGGGATTCTCAATAAATGACGAAGAAGACGAAGAAATTTGGGACGTTTTCGATAAACTCCCCCAGCGCGAATCTTGGCCGCCAAAAAAATTTCTCGAAGAGGACGATATTGAAGAGTTTTTGACGCGATTGAGAATGGATATCTTGGGAGTTTATGTTAAGGGGGTATTTGTTATTGATGAGAAGAAAGAAAATGTCTTTATTTTGCGCGAAAATTTGGACTATTTATCTTCGTTACACTTTCGAATGGGCGCGGTGATTGACGCTGCGAAAGTTTCGACTAAGAGTGGTGAGGCTGGCGGCGAAAGTTCAGTTCGAATCAAAATGCCAAGAAAGTACGACGTTGGCGGTATCAATAATATACTTTCGTGGGCGCTAGAAGACGTGTTTGGTTCCAAAACGCACCCAGAAATCACCGTCGCATCTTACAAAGAAATTGAAGAAATCTGCGAGAAAAAGAAAAGGTACGACTCGAACACCTTAAAAGCGCCTTCTCTGGTCAAACCGCCGAAACGTCACGAAGACCTTCTCCTCGCCTCGAAAGAGCCGTGCAAATGTTGTCAACGCGTCCCAGAAGTCGCTGCCATGTGTTTACTCTGCGGTGATATCTTCTGTGCCGCCGATGAGCTCTGCAACCCGGAATTGTGCACACAGCGTGAGGGCGACCCAAACACCAACGAACGCAACCTCACGCCCTTCGATGTCATAGCGCGCAACAACAACCGTAACCTACGCGGCAAAGGTGAATGGGGTCTCTACAAACACGCGCGCCTCTGCGGCCAACGCACGTGCGTCTTCGTCCTCCCGCATCTCACCAAAACGTTGATCCTGGACGATCAATACGCGCGAATGTGTCCGTCCTTATACGTCGACGCGCACGGCGAAGAGGACGAAAACGGCCAGAGAGGCGTCCGACTCTTTCTCGTGGAGCAGAGATTCAACGTCATAAATAACGCCTGGAGAACCGGCGCGTTGGTTTTCCAAGGCGGGTCTTCGCCCGTCTTGAAAGGACAACGGTCCATGGCAAAGCAGTGGTAATAAATTTAATTTGTTAACAAAAAATCCACACTTTTCCCGCCAAAAGAAACATGAAATTCTAAAAGAAAAGAATATCAAACATCATCAAACGACATGGCCTCCTCGTTCCCTCCTCCTCCTCCCTCAAAGTCGTTGTCCTCGTCGTTGCCCCAAAAAGATGACGACAGTACCACCAATAAAACGTTTTATTCCTTCCCGTATTCCCCTCCGTACGAGCAACAAATCCAATTCATGTCGAAAGCGTACGAGTGCTGCCGGAACGGAATTCCAATCGGCGCGTTCGAGTCACCCACGGGGACGGGGAAAACCTTGTCGATTTTATGCTCCGCGTTGACGTGGATGGAAGATCGGAACAGGCTTTTACGCGCGGGGAAAGTGGAGGAGGCGGACGGGAGAGTGAACGAGAGATTGGTATCATCGAAAGAAGGTGTCGAAGGTGAAGAGACTCCTCAAGTTTTAGGGGAGGAGGAGGAACCGGATTGGATGAAAAATTTCATCGACGAGAAGGAATCGAAAGAGGCGATGAACACGTTCGAGAAACGGATGAAGAAACGAGAGGAGACTATGAAGCGGATAAAATTAAGAGAGCAGAGAAAGTTGACCAGATTATCCGGGGAAGGAAGAGGAATGGAAGAAGAGGAAGAGAAGAGGAGGACGACGACGGTGAAGTATCGAAGCGAGAAGAAGCAAAAGAGGGATCATTTGAGAGAACATTTGTTTAGCGATGCTGGGAGTACTAACGAGGAAAGAAAGAGTCATGGGAAAGAAGAGACGGAAGAAGAAGAGCGGCATAAAGACCCCGAGCAGTATAAATTATACGAAGAATTGGAGTTTTTACCGTCCGATGTGGAGAACGAGGATGCGGAGAAGGACGATTTGGACGTGTTTTCGTCGGACGACGAGAACGATAAGGATTCAGATTCAGATTCGGAGAGCATGTTGCCGATAACGAGGATTATTTTTTGCTCGAGAACGCACTCGCAGTTATCGCAGTGTGTGTCGGAGCTGAAGAGGACGCGGTTTCGGGAGAGCGTTTCGTCCGCGGCGATCGCGTCGAGGAAACAGTTGTGCGTGAATCCGAAAGTGAACAACGGATTGATGTCTGCGCAAAGGATAAACGAGACGTGTTTGGATTTACGAAAATCATCAGCGAGTACTTCGGCGTCGACTACGAAAGATAAAGAGAAGAAGAAGAAGAAGAAGGGAGAGAAGAAGGAAAAAGGGTGTCCATACTTGGTGTCGCGGTCGAAAGCTATGCGGGCGTTGGCCGATCGCGCGTTAGTCCAGCCGCTCGATATAGAGGAATTATCTTCCATGGCAACAAAAACGAAATCGTGTGCGTACTACGCTGCAAGGCAAGCGTCGAAAAATGCGGATATTATATTCATGCCGTACGCGAGTCTTCTCGCGCCGGACACTCGAGACGCCTTAGGTATTGAGTTAGATCCGAAGAACACGGTGGTCATTTTCGACGAGGCGCATAACGTAGCCGATGCCGTGAGAAGCTCATCGAGCGCTTCGATGACGAGACGAGATGTGAATCGTGCGATTAGTATGATTGAAAACTACATCGATCGTTTCAAAGAGCGCTTGACGGCTGATAATTTACGCGTTTTGAAGGTTCTTTTGAGCGTGGCGAAAAGATTGGTGTCCGTTCTCACAATGAGTTCGACAGAGAAAGAAAAGAAGACGAATCGTAAAAAACTCTCGTCTTTGAACGATTTCTTGTTCAGCGCGAAACTGGACGACGTGAACGTGTTTGAACTGGTTCGTTTCTTGAAGCAAACGAAAATTGCGCAGAAAATTGCCGGATACGGCGAATACGTCGAGCAAATAAAGGAAAACGGCGTCGACGCCTATGGCACGATTGGTTCTGACGATCGTGATTGGAGCGGCGCTTGGGAAGGTGCAAAGACGGTCATCACGGATGTGCGAATGGAAACGCTCGATACCGACGCAGGTTTGGAAGCAAGAGTTGTTACAACAAAGAAGAATCAACACAGCGCAAACGTAGCCTCCGTTCACGCTATCGCAAATTTTATCCACGCGTTAGGATCGGAAGATGCCGATGGGCGCGTATTGGTCGAGAAAATGTACGGAACCGAAGAGGAAGAAAGTAGCGTCAAGTTTGTATTACTCGATGTCGCGTCGCGGTTCCGGGAGGATATCGTGAAGAAGTGCCGAGCAACGCTTCTTGTCGGCGGTACGTTAGCGCCGTTTGAAGAGTTGTTGACGCAACTCGTCGGGTATAAGGAAAGTGGTATTCTATCATCGAATGATGCAGATATTACATCTTCTTCGTCGCCTCTCTCTCCGTTATCTCCGAAACCGATGTTGTTTTCTTGCGATCACGTGGTGGATAAGTCGAACGTGCTCCCTCTTGCAATCGCAAAAGGACCGTCCGGGAAGACGTTTGATTTCACCTCAAAAAATTTGAAGCTTTGCGAAAACGATTTACTCGACGATCTCGGTCGATGCGTATTGAACCTCTCGAAAGTGTGCGTGAAAACAGGTGGTGTTATCGTGTTCTTTCCAAGTTTCTCGTTGATGGACCGATGCTTTCAGAGATGGCAGAGTAATAGCAACAACGCGAATACTGCCGACGCTTCTTCGATGTTGCAAATGATGCGCAAAGTCGGGAAAACTGTGTTGAAGGAACCTCGCGATAACGCGCAACTCGAACGCACGTTATTTCAGTTTTCGAGCGCGTGCGGAGGAGAAAATCCTACGTACGAGCTCGCCTCGAAGACGGGCGCTATCTTATTATGCGTCGTCAACGGAAAGCTCTCGGAAGGCATAAACTTCAAAGACAATCTCGGACGCATGGTGATCGTAGTCGGTTTACCGTTTGCCAACGTGAAGGACGAAGAGTTGAGCGCTAGGATGGAGTACCTGGATATTCAACAAAAGCAAGCCGCCAACAATTCTTCTTCTTCATTGACGGCTGGTCGAGCGTATTACGAAGCCTTGTGCGCCCGGGGCGTGAACCAAAGCGTCGGTCGCGCCATTCGTCACAAGGACGATTACGCGACTATGATTTTCTTGGATCAAAGATGGTGCGAGAAGGATAAGAGAAATACGACGACGACAACACAGAATACAGCGTTAGGAAAATATCAACAAACTCTTCCCGGGTGGATTTCGAGAGAATTAAAAGTTGTGGATGGAAATTTCGGTGAGGCGGTTAGACACGTCGCGCAGTTCTTCAAAGCGAAATGTAAAGTAAGTAGAGGCCCATAAAGTCAATAGAAGGATGTATTTTTTAAGGAGAGATGTACAGTAGAATAGTTTGTGGAAATTAGCGTATCAATATATGTGCGATTAAGTTTACTTACACATGCTAAGACATTTATATAGTTCTTATCAAGACTGGATCTTCTCTCCTTCTCCTCCTCCTTCTTCTTCTTCTTCTAAATACAAAATTTTTAATTCGCTCTCCGCGGAATTCTTCAAATTCGTTCGAGCGTATTCCTCACTCTTCTTCTTTATGTTTAAAATATATTATTATTCACCTTCCTCGTCCGCTAACTCGCTCGTCCACAGGGTCAAGTTATCTCTCAACAATTGCATGATCAAAGTCGAATCCTTGTACGATTCGTCGTCCAACGTGTCCAAATCCGTAATCGCTTCGTCAAACGCCGTTCGCGCTAAAGCGCACGCTTTCGTCGGATCGTTTGAAATCTCGTAATGGAACACGGAATAGTTCAAAGCTAACCCCAATCTGGTCGGATGGGTCGGGTGTAACCCATTCTTCCCGCTCGCAATCTCCGACGCTTTCTCGTAACTCTCACACGCCTTCTCTCCCGCTTCCTCTCTCCCCGGCGACGCTCGAAACTCGCTCAAATATCGATAATAATCGCCCGACATTTTATGGTAAAACACCGAAGTCTCCGCCGCGTCCGCGCTTTCCGACTTTTCCATTCTCGGAATCAAACTCTCTTTCAACGTATCGATAATCTCCGCGCATATCTTCTCCAACTCCTCCTCAACTTTCGAGCGGTAATCGGTTATCTTCGCCGCGTTTTCGTCTCGTCCTTTCGTCTTCTCTTTGTCTTCCAACGCCGAGAGGATGCGCCAGGACGCTCGGCGAGAGCCGACGAAATTTTTGTACCCCACCGAGAGTAAGTTACGCTCTTCAACCTAAACCACGTAAGAAAAAGAGAACAACAACGCGTGAGTATATGCGCACATATGCGCGACAAAAAGTCGTTCGCGAAGCGAGAGAGAAAGGGATTGAAAAAAGAGAGAAAAATGCCCCAAAGCGAAGAAAAAACGGAGTTTTAGAAGAGTCGTGTGCCCTTCAAAAGTGTCTGCAATTTTTAACGTACCGTCAACTCAATATCCGCTATCCCGCACAGTTTCTTCAAAGCCACGATCATCTCTGCATTGTGTGAGTAGTATTGTGAGTATTGAGAAAGCAATGGTGTTAGTTTCTTTGCACGTATAAACGCAACCAAACGAAGCACGTTTAAACGAGAAAATGATGGAACAAAACGACCCGATCTGATGGTTCCAATTGAGCACAAATATATACACACGTGCACGCGTAAAGAGTGCACATGCACACATAAAACGAAAGGTAATGGTGGTCGTACCATCGTATCTTTCCGCTTGTTCCGCCAACTTGGCTTGGAACACGCACTTCGATCGCTCCGTGAGTTCGCTCATGGTATCAAAAGAGCGACTGTAATGAGGAATAAAAAGGGAGAAAAAAACAGGGCAAAATGAGTTTAGGGTATTAAAACCTAATTCCGAGTTCTCGAGGAGAAGCAGCAGCTTGTCATAAAGGGGTATTGCTATAGAGCTATCTTTTTTGGACGTCGTTTGTCACTCGGTAGTTTTATCATCTCTGTCGGCTTTCGCCGAGGGTTTTGCGTTTTCGAGTGCGACTAAGTTTCTCGCTCGTCGTTCTAAAGCTTCCAAGCGCGTGTTCAGAACGACGGATCGGTCGAGGAGTTCGTCGATGGAGGAATAACTGGTGTTGTTGGTGGCGTCGCGTTGGTATTCTTCTTCGTCGTCGTCATCATCTTCTTCTGAGGCTGATGATGATGATTCTGATGACGACGATGATGATTCTTCCTCCGAGGAGGAGGTGTCCTCGTCCGAGTAGAAGTCGTCGTCGTCGGAATCAGAGTCATCGTCGTCGTCATCCGAAAACTGAAGCGAATGATGGTGCACCTTATTTTCCTCGTGCAATCGTCTCCTCTCGTCGTTTCTATAGCTCCAAAACTGCTTCGCGAACGGTGGCGTTTCCGGCAAAGGCGTCGTCGTCCGAAGACGCTCTCTTCTTCGCCGCTTTTGCTCGGTCTCTTTATTCTTTGTCTTCTTCTTCTTCTTCGTCGTCGTCTTCAAAGTTTTCTCTTCTTTCAGCTTCGCGCGTAACGACTCGTTCTCTGCCTTCGCCAACTCCAACGCGCTCGTCGCTTTCTCCAGCAAACGTAAACTTTCCTCAAAAGTCCTCTTCTTCGCTTTCTTCATCTTCTTTAACTTCTTCGTCATCTCGCGTAACAAAGCTTTCCTCTCCTCCTCCTTTCGAATGGTGTTGGAGCAAGACGTTTCCAATTCCATCTTCAACCGCTCAATAACCGCATCTCTTTCTACTCGCTCTCGCATAAAATGCTCCAGTTCAATCGACATCACGTTTTCCTTCGTCTGTAAGGCGCTGAGTGATTGTTCGAGGACTTCGTTCCGGACTTTGAGCGCGTAGAATTCCGCTTCCAGATGTTGATTTTGCTGTCCAATTTTGAATTTTTTCTCCTCTTTGTCTTCATCTTTTGTTGTCGTCGTCAAACGCTCCTCCTCTCTCTCGTCGTCCGAAGTATATAAATTGTTGGTGCTGTTGTTGCTGTTGTTCTTAAAGTTCTCCAAATATTCGCCTATCCCGACCGGTTCGAAGACCACGTTCATATCTTTTATGTAAGTGTCTTTTCCCCAAATTCTTGTGAGGAATTTCCCAAGAAAAACTCCAAAACTAAGAGCGGGTTTACGAAGCTTACGACGATGGGCAAAAAGAAGAAGAACAGTGGTAATGGTACTGGTAACGATGATGGTTTTTTCCAATGTGCGCCAACCGACGCGAACGGGACACCGATCGATGTAGAGCGAGAAACGCTCGAGGAAATGAGACAAAGACACGCGAGAGAAATACAAAGCGTTCGGGAGTATTGCCAGAAGTTTTTCCAAAGCGGGATGAAGCAAGCGAAGACGAAAGCGATGATAGAGGAAGGGAAAGTCACGGACAGACACTTGGAGGAGGAAAATGCGCTAGAGAGGAGGGTGTTTGGAACGCCAGACGCGAGTAGCAGTGAGGGCGAGGAGGAGGAAGAAGAAGACAAGAGCAAAACGGATAAAGAGGAAGCGAGCGAGGAAAGGAAACAGCAAGGTGGTCCGACGAAAGCGCAGAAGCGACGGGAAAAGAAAGCGGCGGAGGAGAAAGCGAGAGAATTAGCGATCGAGATGGAACGCGCGCGACTTCGCGAGTCTGGACCGTCCAAGAAAGAAATCGAAGAGGAAGCGATGCGGCGAGCGCTGAAGGCGTTGGATTTGACGCTGAGGGAGGTGAAAGCGGACGGACACTGTTTGTATCGCGCGGTAGCGGAACAAGTGGATGAGATGAAAGAGGAGAGTAGGTACGGGGAAGTGAGGACGATGTGCAAGGACGAGATGTTGAAGAACAGAGAAGAGTACGAAGCGTTCGTGGAAATGGAAGAGGCTGGATCGTACGAAAAGTATTGCGAAAAGGTGGGATCGACAGCCGAGTGGGGCGGGCACGTGGAGATGTTAGCCATTGCGAGAGCGCTGCGGAGGAACGTGGAGGTTTTTGAAGTCAGGCCAGGTGGAGAGGTGGAGAAGATGGTCGTCGAATGTGTTGGTAGCGGTGTGGAAGGAGAAGAGGGAAAAGGCGGATCGTCGTTTCCGTTGCGCGTGGCGTTTATGAAAGAATCGTACACGCTAGGGGAGCATTATGACGCTGTCGTTAGTTTATGATGATGATAGAAGAAATAGAAGAAATACGCATTGGCCTGATATTGCCAGTATATCATTACTACTAGCAAGACGATACACATCATCCCTATTACTACTGCTATTACTACTTGACTTTAATCGCATCCAGTCGCCCAAGCGAGTATCCCCAGCAGACCTCCGAAAGCGACGACGAGAGGCGCTTGTAAAACGACCAACTTTGGATTTGGCATTTTCACGTACCTCGTTCCGAATAAGGTCAACATACCGATGACTACGGCAAATTTCGGAAACGGCGAGTTTTCTCTGACTTTCAAAAACATCTGCACCGCTGCGGCGACGACTAAACCAACCGCGCTGGCGTTCAAACCCGGAAGCATTTTTTGGTACGCTTGAAACGTTCGAATGTAACCCCAAAACGGCAAGACGCCGAAAATTAACGTCACGCCCGGGGCGAATAAGCCTGTCCAACACGTCAACGCTCCAGCGACGACACTTTTACCGGCTCTTTGCGCCATCACGGCACCTAAATACGCGGCAAAGTTAAACATCGGCCCCGGAGACGCTTGCACGAGCGCCAATCCGGCGAAAAACTGGTCCTCGGTAACCCAACTGTTCGTAGCGATGTTATCCGGCTGACTCGAATCGTACGAAACGACATCGTCTAACAACAGAGGTAAAACAACCTGTCCGCCACCGAAGATTATGCTCCCAGTTCTAAAAAACGCCGCAAACCAGTGCGAATACTGATTCGAATCGTAATTCGTTTGACTCGCGACGGTGACCATGAGCACCAACACGATCGCCCAGGAAAGAATCAAGAAACCGCCAACGATTTTAGTAGCCCCGTAACTCGCCACCTCGTCGTCTTGTTCGTTTCTTTCCGCGATATCTTTATCCGCGCCGAAGAAATAACTCACCAAACCGCCAAAAACAATCAGCAACGGAAACAGCCACGCGGTTTTGTAATAATACGCGAAACACGCGCTCGTGAGTCCCAACAGTCTCGTCATGTTATTCTTATTACACTGCCCGTTGGACAAATTCACCGCCGCGTCCACAACTAACGCCACGCCAGCCACGGAGAGACCACTGACTAACCCTTTCAAAAAGCTCGACGGGTTCGTCAGCGCCTCAGCCGCGCCCGCCCCGGCTAAAGTCATCAAAATCAATCCTGGGTATTGAAACAAACCTCCCGATAAGAGGCCACCGAGAACGCCTCTCTGCGTCACGCCTAGAGCAAAACTGACTTGCGTACTCGTCGGTCCGGGCATGCACTGGCCTAAACTCAACAATTCCGCGAAAATGGTGCTCGAAATCCATTTTTTACCATCGACGAAGACTTTTTGGAAAATGCCAATGTGTGCAGCTGGCCCACCGAATGCGGTCCAGCCCATCAAGATGAACGCTCGAAAAATGTCTCCGTACGACGCCCGAGAAACACCCGCGGAGGCGTGTTTCTCCACGTCGTCGTCGTTCCTGTTATCATTATTAGTATTAGTAGTATCCGTTGCTTTTGCCATGCTTATCGTCGTGCTCATAAACAACTACTTTAAAATGGAATAATTCAAAAATGGAATATTATCTCTCGGCGGTACTCAACCTCTCCGCTCTTTTATGATATACACGCACTACTCCCAAAACAACGCGACGCAGAAACCCAAAAACAAAGCACTTTTACCGCGCGTGTTATAAAAACGAGAGGACGTTCTTCTCTCTCCGCGTCTGTCTCGCTGCGTAAGTGTCCGGAAATTCCTTCTCTGAAAGATAAGACACGGGAAAGATGAAGGGGAAAAAAAGGAGCTGAAAAACGCTTGATTTTCTCAGAAGAAAAAAAAAACGTCACAAGTCAAAATCTGCATTTTACACCCACTGATCAAGAACAACAAAACACCCCAACAGTTTATAAAACATTATGGTGGAGCAAAACAGAAGAACAGGAGAGGAAGAGGACGAGTGTCCGGATCTGTACGGCGCTTTGAACGTGGAGAACACGGCGACGTCGATCGAGGTATGCCTCTCTTTCTTTCTTTTTTAATATCTAAATCTCGCATGTGTCTTCTTTCTGATCTCTCTTTCGTTTTTTTTCTCGCGAGAAACTTTTCATCATCGTCGCGCGGTGAAAATGATGACGCGCGGGAGGCGCGAATCCGATCCTGATAAAGACGACGAGAGAGAGAGAAAGAAATCTTTTAATAGCCTTCTTTCGTTCTGCAAAGACGACGCGGTATGCGAGGAGGAGCGCACTCCAAAATTGGATTTTTGAGAATCCGAAAAGTCTCTTGAGCGTTTTTTTAAATCTCGCGATGAAACCGATGGACGCGCTCTTCTATTTCTCTCTCTCACATTAGACGCACAATGACACACTTTCTCCTCCCTTTGTATTCCCTTCCATTGAAAAATCAACAGATTCGCCGAGCGTACCGGAACTTAATCACCAAAGCGCACCCGGATAAAGGCGGCGATGCGAAGACGTTCGCGTTGATCCAACGCGCCTACGACGTTCTCTCGGATACCGACAAGCGCAAACAATACGACTCGACCGGGACGTACTCGAAATCGGTCGAGGAGGAGTTGTTAGATTCTTTCGGTGGCGGCGTATTTCGCGATAAACTGAATGAGGAGAACCAGCGGAAAGAGTCCGTCGCGGAAGCGATTCAAACCGTGGAGAAGAACAAAGGGTCGCACACGTCTGGATTCGAAGCGTTTATGCGAGCCAGGGGCGATTCGGTCGCCTCGTTTGGCGTGGACGATATCATCAATCAGTTCGGCGTCGTGAAAGGATCGTACGATGAAGTGCAGTTGCCGAAGATTAAAGCGTACGAGGTGAATCAACCCGCCGGGAAGAAAGTCGTCGCCGGGCACGAGAAGGAGGCTTTGAGAGTTGAAACGACGAAAATCGCCTCGACTTTACAGTGGGGCGAAGTTTTAGTGAGCGTTCGCGTGGCGCCGATGAACGCGCACGATATTTACGAAGACCACATGTCGTTCATTACGTCCAATTATGGAAACAACGCATCCGATGCGAACGTTCATAAAGATTCGATGTTGAATCCGCGAAAAGGCGCTTTCGAGAACAACATGAACGAATCGAACGAACGCAAGATCCCAGGCTCGGATTGTTTAGCCACCGTGGTGAAAGTTGGCGCCGGCGTCAAGTCCTTAGCCGAAGGCGATTGGGTCATTCCGTACGTTCCAAACCTTGGCACGTGGAGAACCTTGGCTGTCTGGAAAGAAAAAGATTTGATCAAGATTCCGAAAGAAATGACGTCGGAAAACCATTGCGCGATGATGCGAGAGATGTGCGTCGCGTATCGTTTGTTGGAAGATTTCGGGGCGTTGAAACCAGGCGATGCGGTTATTCTGAACGCCGGTACCTCCTTAATCGCCACGGTGGTCTGTCAACTCGCGAGTATGCTCAAATTACGTCCGATTTTAGTCTGTCGCGCGCATCCAGGCTTCGAGAAAACCGTGAAGTGGCTCAAAAGTTTAGGCGCGATTGAAGTCTTCAAAGACGAGGGAGATTTGGGCGCCGAGTTGGAAGAAAAACGCCTCTTCGCGAAACCGAGATTGGCGTTAGACGGCGTCGGGGGTATTTCTGCCGTGCGTTTGGCGGAAACCTTGCACCAAGGGTGTCCTCTCATCGTCTACGCGTGCGCATCTGGTCGCGCGGCGACGTTTCCGTGGCATCATTGGGTCGGTAAAGGTTTGATCGTGCGCGGGTTTTCGCTGAGAAACTGGATGAAGGAAAACAAGAAGAAGACGCCGAAAATGATGGAAACTTTGGCAAAGTTGGTCAACGCGAACAAAATCGCGGTCGAGTACACCGAGTACGAATTATCGACTGAGTTTGACGAAGCTTTGGAGCACGCGTGCGAGAAGCACAGAAAGACGAAAATTTTGTTGAAAATAACCGATATCGGAAGCACCGTGGACGAAAACGACAAGTAATAAAATACGGATACGGATTTCTTTTTTCATCGGTCGGTCTTCCGACTTATTACTTACAGAGAAAAAGAAAGAGAGAGAAAAGATGAGCGTTTTTTGTAACAATCACACGAGCAACGACAATTAAAAGAGGTATCTTAGGCATACACTGTATTTCCTTTCAGCACAACGCAGACGTCGTATTTTTATTTTATTAATAACTCCCTCTTAGCTATAAAAAACTACCCGTTAGTTTTTTACTTGAATGTTAATTTAATAGAGTTCTTCTTCCATGTGCGTCTTGATGGTGCAGTCCGAGGTCGGGTACGCAACGCAAGTCAACACAAAGCCGTTACCGGTTTGGTCGTCGTCCAAGAAGGATTGGTCGGATTGGTCGATGGTACCCGCGACAACCTTACCCGCGCACGAAGAGCACGCGCCCGCTCTGCAGGAGTACGGCAAGTCAATGCCAGCTTCTTCAGCCGCGTCGAGAACGTAGGTGTCGTCCGCGCATTCAATCTTTTGGGCGCCTTCCGGGGTTTCCAAAGTGACCGTGAAGTTCATGATGGTCATGCCTCTTTGCACTTTCTGTTGGTGTTTTTAAGAATAATAGAAGGAGAAGGTTAATTTACTTTTTTGCGACCGACCCATTTAGGGTTAAACCCTAATCGTCGTCGTCGTCGTCTTTCTCTCGGTGTTCTCACCAGCGGAGATAAACAAGGCCGGAACACGACGACACCGTGGAGGTTCGAAATTCGTTTCCTCTCGCGCACGCGCGAAACGAAACGCGCGAAACTATTCACTCGAAATGAGTATCACGCGTTTACTCTTCGCGATTTGCGGTGTTTCGCGCGGCGCGAGCGCTCTGTGGTCACACACCGCGCGCGCGCGAAAAATGCACACCACCGGGCGACGCGAGCGGGAGAAGGAGGAAAGCAATCGGAAAAGAGAGAAATCCATCATCCAAAAAAAAAGGAAAAATCCTTCGCGGAAATCCGCGCGCGCTAAACTCCGGAAAGAAAGCAGTAAACGATGACGCGAACATATCCAACGACTGATTCGTAACGTACCATGGTGCGAGACTTCATCGCGACGGCTTTGCCGACGAAGGCGGTTTGTTGGACGTTAGTGGCAGCGAACATGGTGTGTGATTGAGAATACGTGTTTATGTTTTGGCGTAAAACTACTGTGGGTGGGGAAAAAGAGGGTGAAAAAAAAGAGGGTAAGCCTCTCTCGCCCCTCTTCTCTGTCTGCTCTCGGGGGGCAAGGAAGAATAAAATAATCCAGAGAGTCCAGTTGGCAGTGGACGACACCACGAATTGTTCCTACGATTGATTTTGAGTCGAATCCATAAAAACGTCAGCACAAGGAGTTCTTAGAGAAAGTTCTTCGCACCACTTCCAAAAGAGAAAAAGGAGAGACAGACAGACACACACACACACACACTTTGAGCAAGGAAATAGAATAGAGAGAGATGTTGGCGACGACGACGACGTGCAGAGCGACCACCACCCTTTGCGACAGGTTTCCTTCCGCGTCTTCGAGGAGGACGCGAACAATCAGACGAATGCAGAAAAATCGAATGACGACGACGGCGACGAGCAGCAGCAGCGAAGAAGAAGAGAAAGAAGCAGAACCAATTCCTCCGAAGAAATCAGACCCGTTCGGGTTTGATTCCGGACGAAACGAAGGCCCGGTACCGATTGTTCCCGGGTTTGATACCGCGGAAGGCGGGAAGGTTGGCCCGCTCGGCACCGCTGGGATCTCCTTGTTGTTGTTCGTCTTGTTCGGTGGGAGTTTGTTTTTCACGTCCGTGCCGCGAGGCGCGGTGGAAGACATGGCGAAGATGGCGTTGGAAAACGATCCAGACGCGCCGACGAACGTGTTGAGACGTTAGGAGAAATTGTTATTGTGCTTGTTAGACTAATGATACTTGTGTACACTTCCACTAAAAACTAATCTTCTTCTTCGCCTCTATTCTAAAATTTTGACACATCGAACGTCGCCGAGAAGAAATCGCGCAAGGACTTGTTCAAAGGATATCGTCCCAAGGCGACGAGCGAGGACAATTGAGGAGTGAACAACTCTAAAACTTCTTTCTTTTGTTTTGCCAACGACGAGATACTGCCTTTGCTTTCCTCTTCTCCCGTCTCGTCGCCGTCGTTGTCGTTGTTCTTCTTCTTCTTCTTTCGTTTTATCATATTCGTCAACGCGTCGACGACTGAAGCCAACATCGCGATCGTACGAGTAGAGACGTCGAAAGAGGATATCTCCTTCCCCTTATTTGAGAAGTGGTATCGCAAGACGATCTCGCATGCGGTGAGCGTACCGCTCGCATCGTTTATCGTCGTCGCGAGCACCGCTCGCGTGGAGTTATATAAAAGCTCTTCGTGTTCCTCTTCTCCTCGCTTATCCATCGCAGAGGTGAAAGCGTCGATGTGAATGGTCCTTGCGACGTTTGCAATGCGATTTTTTGAAGCCATAACAGCACACGACGAGTACAACTCTGGAATGAAATCACAAACGAGCGATTTTGAAATCACTTCGTCCCTTTCGCTCTTCTTTTTCCGCGCGCGTATCGCATTCTCCAGGAAGTCGCACGCAAAACTCCAAAACATTTGAGAGGGAGAGGAAGTGCTCTCGGTGCCAAACGCTGCAATGCACGACAACGCGTGAGTTAACGAAGTCGACGCGACGTCAACATTTGCAAACGCATTTGCACAACCGATCGATACGATATCGTACCCTACATTTTTCGAAGACGTTACGTTTGAAACCAAGCGAGGAAAGAACGTCGCCCACGAAAATACTTTCGCCTCTGAGAATCCCTCGTTCTTCGGAGCACTTTTGTGCACGTGATTCCCGTAATACTCTTCACGAGTGAACGAAACGATAGGGTCTATGGCATCTTCGCACACGTCTTGCCAGAATGCTTTTTCCTCGTTTTCGTTTTGAGACGTGGCGGTAAAGTTGAGCGCGGACGCAAAGACGCTTTCAAACGCCCTCACGGTTGTCGCCCGCGTGTTTTCGATAGAGAACGTCGCGGATATCAAACATCTCGTCGTAACTTTCCACAGGTTTCGTCCACGAGCCGTACTTCGATCTGCGCGAAGGATAATCTCTTGTAAAGATAGCAAAGCTTCAGAAACGACGATGGAATCGCCTTTGTCGTTTTTCGTTTGCTTTTCGACGTCGCGAAATTTGGCTAAAACATCCACAATGTCCGGTAAAACGTCGTCGGTGAGTTCTCCATCCACGATAGATGGAGTCGTTGTTGATACTTCTTCTTTTATTGATCTACCTTTGAGCACACTTTCGACGATGACGTTGCGAAAACTCACAAACGCGCGAATTTTTGCCGAGTCCGCGAATAAAACTTTCACTTGGTCCTCCGGGTTGCCGTCGTACTCCTCGGTGTTGCCGTGATATTCCGACAGTGTGGCGTTTGAAGCGACAACTTCGAGCGTCTGAGCGACTCTTCGCCAGGATTTCCCAAACTTTTTGCTCGAAGTTTCCGCCAGTCGTCTCAACGCATCGACGACAAATTCGGCTTTTCTCGTCTTCATTTCGAAAAAGACGGTTTCGTTACCCAAGCCGGAGTTTCGAAAGCTCGAATTTGCAACCGTTCGAATGGCTTCGTAGAATGGTAACAAAGCGTCTTCTCTCGCCGCGTCTGCGTTGCTGCTGTTTATATCTTCGTCCGTCTCCAAATTCGTCAACGTGGTTTTACGTTTTGTGGGCGTAATGTTGCCATCTTCGTCTTTGGACTCCGCGGATTCCGCGCTTCCTCTTTTCAAGAGCACAGCCTCGGCAACGACGCGAAGGCACTCCGAAGCTTCTTTGCACGCGTTGCGATTTACAATCGTTTCAATTTGTACGCACGAAGTTGCTGTCGTCGCTAAATGCAAGGATGCTGGTCCCCAGATGACGTTTCGCCAGGCTGCTAAAGATCTCCCGTTCAAGTTTGCCCGCGCGACATCCGCCAAACGTTTCATCGCGATTCTGGTATTTGGAGATTTTGTGATTTCGCTTTGCTCGGCGGCGCATAAATCGCGCTCGGAACGTTGTATTAACGCGTCGACGACGTGCGAGAGTTCGCTCGCGTCCATTGTGGACGAGTTGACGAAACACGCGTCGATGGCTGCCTTGGCGTCTGGATTTATCTCGGTTTCCAAACCAGCCTCCCTCGAAAACGGTCGGAGCCACGCCATGACGTTTTTGAACCCGAGAAGGCGTTGGATGTTCTTCTCCACTTTCGTTTTGTCCGGTAGAACTCCGTCCGTCGATTCTTGCGCGGTTCCGTTTGAACTGTTGTTCACATTCGCAACACCTCTCAACGCCGTCGAGTCATTTTCCAACATGGCAATCTCCAAACTGACGCAAATATCAATACACGACTTCCAAAAATTTTGACCGAGCTTGATGAAATCGCCGTCGGATTTTGCGCAGTCGAGAAGCGTTTTTGTCGCCTCGGCGCGTTGCATGGCTCTCAAATCGACTCGCGTCGCGTCGTCGTCGTTATCATTGTCATCATCAGCGTTGCTGTTTCCCCGATCATTGTCGGATGCACTCACGCCCGTAGCGTTGCACAAAAATTGTCCAAACAAATCTCGCAAAGTATACAGCTTCGTCTCAAAAGCGAGTCGCATGGCAGAACGAGCGCACTCCAAAGCCATAGCGGCACGCCCTGGATCATTTGCGAGGCCAAACGCAATCGATAGCGCGCGACAGAGCGCTTCGCCGATGACTTCAAACATTGGTCGAGCCAGTCCGGCTTCGGCAGCCGCGTGGAAGGCGGATTCGCCGACGAATACGTTGTCGTTATTGTTTTTCGCGCTTTCGTCGAGCTCTGAATTACTACCTTGTCCATTTTTGAGCTGCGGCGGGGAAAGTGCGGCTGCAGGAGCTATTGTCGATCTCGTCGTGACGGCAGAGAACGCTCGAGCAGTTTCTCTCAGCAAAGCTTTCGCTTCTTCCGAGGCAATTTTTTCCTCCATTTCCAGAATTTTCTGTTTCTTCTTGAACGCACCAAATATGCCAAAGTCGCTCATGAGACCGCTATTCGCTGCTGCAGTGGTAGTACTACTACTATCAGCGGCAGTGGAAGACGACGCCGTTTCCGCAATGGCGCGTTTATCCGCGGATAATATAATTTCTTCTTTCGTCACGCGATCGTAAACGCCTCGAATCATTTCTTCGTCCAAACCTCTCGTTTCTGGCGTATCCAAAGCCATATTCAAGAAATCCTCTCTCGACATCCGCATTTTCACATCCACCATGGGATTGTGCGCGTCGGTATTCAACATTATTATCGCAAACGCGATAATTGTCACGCAATCTACTTTCTTTTCTATTTTTTGGCCACCAAAGTTTGGATTTAATTCAATAAATCTTTTCGCGAAGCATTCGGTGAGTCTATCGATTTGTTGCGCTTCGCCGGGAATTCGAAACGTCGACATGAACTTCCTCAACGCTTCATCCACGTATTCGTTCGTGAAATCAAAGTTTTCCAGGTACGCTCGAATAACAGCAACGCCATCAGCATCGCTAGATCCCAGCAAGTGTCCAATTGCTGACGGGTCGACACCCGGCGCCGACCGTAAAAACTTGGCGGCGTCTGACGCCGACACGACTGAATTACTCGGCGCGTGCTCGCGCAGAACTACCATAGTCGGCGTCTTGTTGAACTTTTTCACAGCAATCTCCACCGATTTTTTCTCTTTCTTAAGATTTGCAAACGTTTTCGTTTGCGATGGTTTTGCTATTGACGATGATGATGACGTCGTAGGCACATTTTCTAGCGGAACGGAAGAGAGCAATCCGCCGCCGATGACGCCTTCTGATTCGCTTCCCGGGGTTGTTCTCGTCGTCCTCGTCGTCCTCGTCGAGTTGTTCGATTCTGCTTGATTCTTGTTATCTTGTTTAGCCGTGGCGGTACTCGAAGGTACGACGACGTTTTGGGACGGTATCAACTCAAACGAGGTCGAAACACTCCCTGACCGGCGCAAAGTGGAGGAGGCTTTTCTTTCGACTTCGTCAATGGAATCCTCATCGTGAAATAAATCTTCCCCTAATTCCTTGTTTCTCGCGCGCCACACGCGCAACGAACGCACGATAGCGACTAAACACTGCGTCGCTGCATCTCTAACCGCAACTGAATCGATATCGATCGAGGAACCACTGCTAATTTTTACAAGAATGCGCTCCTTTTCCCGTTCAACTTTAAGCGTCTCTAAAATCGCCTTGGCGCTTCTTTCGAAGCAGTTTGTCGAACATCTCGGATCGCAATCGTAATTCACAAAAACGTCCGCCGCTGTCGAAGGATCGTCGTATATTTGTCGTAACGTTTTTAACGCAGCAATCTTTGCCTTCACGTGCGTTGACTTTGATCGTTCCAACGGGTGTAAAAGCATCGTTGGGAACATCAAAGCGATTTCAGATTTCCACGAATCTCTCGCGCGAGAGACAATCGCGGCATACGTCGCTCGGGCTAAACTCGATGACGCTAACGCCATGGGATGAAACCTCGTCGCGTTACTAAATCCATGCAAGATGGTGTTGCTGTTATTACTCGTGCTCGTGGTGATTGTTGTTCTGTTCGTCGACGCATTCAGCGTCTTTTCGATGCCTTCGAAACTCAATCTTTTCGCGTTATTGTTGCTATTGTTGTTGATCGCGCCAGACGCGGTAGCCGCGGCGGCCGCAGCTACTCCAGCGACGCCGCCTTTTTGAAGCGTGGACTTTGGATTTAACATCGCGTTCATCAACAACGCCTCGCTCAAAGGTTTCTTCAATTCGTTTCTATACGCCGCTAACCACGCTCTCGCGTTTGGTCCTTCGCACAGCTGTCGAAGTAAATCTATGGCTAAAAACCGACTCGCCAGGATGTACTCGTCCGCGTCTAACGCATTCGCCGCAGAAAAATACGTAGTTGGTTTCTTATTAGTATTATTGGCATCCGCATTCTCTTCCGCAATCATCGTCGAAGTCGTCGCGCTCGTAATCGCATCTGAATCTCTCGATGCGATTTTACACAATGCCTTCAAACACGTCAACGCTGATTGGTCGCTAAAAAAACTATCACCATTAGTATTGATATTTCCCGCAGCGCTCGCGCTACGAAACTCCCCCTCTGAGCACCTTTTGAAACAATTATTTATGTGTTGCACCAACGCCGTCTTCGCCACTCTTCTCTCCACGTCCCCATCGCTCGCGACTGCTGAATGCGCCAACCGCAAAGTCAAAATCTCCAACGCCTCCTCCCCTTCTCCGCCTTGAAATATCCCCGAGTTTACGATGTGTTCGCTCGTCGCCAACGCCAACAACATCTTCACTACCATCCTCGTAATTTCCAACGAGCTATCATCTTTCCCGCAAAACGCGACCGCTTTACACACATCTCTCAACATCGTCGCGCTACATGTCATCATCATCTCTACATTTTCCGTCGCCGCCGAATTCGTTCCGCTCACTCTCACTTTCTCCTTCTCCACGAAATTCATCACCAAAAACAAACACTCGAGCGCTTTCACCGCGACTTTCTGCCTCCCTCCTTGCGAATACACCTCTTGGTTGCTCAAAATCTCTTTACACGCGTCCGTGACTTCTCGTAAAATTTTCGTCTTCTTCTCAAAGTGCAAAAAATCCGACTTCTTTTCCTCTTCTCTCGTTTGCGTCCAGAACTGTTTCATCAGTTCGTCGTTGGTGTTGGTGTTGGTGTCTTTTAAAAACTCCAAAATCTTTCCTCGCGCCTCTTTCGCCTTCTTCGGGAGGAGTAAAACGAAGGCACCTCCGCCGAACTCTTTTACAGATTGGGAGAAGAGCACCTCGGTCGCTCGCAAGAACGACGCAAAGGCACCGATGAGATTTTGATTTTTTTCTTCCTCGTTCGCTCGTTTCTTCTTCGTCGTCTTCTCCTCGACATCGTTTTCATCGCCATCATCGTCCTCGGTCGTCGTCCTTTCGGTCGGCGTCTTCGTCTCAGACGAAGAAGAAGGCAGCATCTGAGAGACAAAAAGCAATTTTTGCTCGCCTTTTTCTCGAGCAGAGAGAGAGAGAGAGAGAGAGAGAAAGAGAGAGAGAAAATAAATGTGCGCGTTCGTTGTCGTGTGTCTCTTCTCTCTTTTTTTTATTTATTTCGTGTGAAGTGTGCTTTTTCACTCTGATGTCTCGCTTTGCTTTTTTTTTTATTTTTCTTTTCTTTGTTTGTGTTTTGTGCTTCTCTGTTGCTTTTCCCTTCAAAAAAAAAAACTCATCAACTCACATCACTTTTATAATAAAATGATGTTCGCTTCGTCGTCGTCGCACGGTACCGCGTCGTACGCGCGAGGCGTAAAATTGGTTTTCGCGGCAAAGAAGACAACAACACCGAGGAGGAAGAGGAGGAGAGGAAGAGCGAGAGGAGCATTTCGAGCTTCTTCGTCTTCTTCAGACGGAGAAAAAAACGGATTGGAAACATCAACAGAAGATGACGACGACGACGAAAGAAGAAACTTTGGAGGAAAAGCGTCGTGTTCTTCTTCATCTTCTTCTTTCTCTCCGTTGTTGTTGTCTCTTTTAGTAGTATTCGCGGGCGGTGTGACGACGGCGCAACCATCGTTCGCATCCATCGAAGATTCTCGGAAACAAGTCGTCCTCGACATCGAGCGGCGTTTGGAACTCGAACGACAGGAATCCATCAATAATAACGATATCGATAAAGAGAAGAGAGAACCGAGACCGAGGTGGGAAACGAAAGCGGAGGAAAGAGCGATGATGATGCGAGAATACGATCGACTGGCGATCCAACAAAAGGAAGAAAAAGAGGAATTCAATCGAAAAGCGACGGCGGTGTACGCGAGACAGGCGGCGGAGAGGAAGACGCTCGCGCGGATCGAGAAGGATGGCAATCCGGACGGGCTGTCGCAAAGCGAGAAGGAACAAGTCGCGAAGGAGGAAGGTGAGAGAGCGTACGAGATGACGATGAACGCGATAGACGCGTCTGAGCTGGAGTTGAAGGCGTACAATGAACGCATGGAAGAGAGGAGGCGGACGGCCTTGGAGAGGAACCGGGAGGAGTTGGAGAAGTTGGAAAAGATGGAGAGGAAAGAGAAGGAGGAGAGCGAGATTTTGGAGCAGATTTCGAAGAACTGCGAGAAGTCCTTGGAAGACGTGAACCCGTTCGACGATACCGTGTGTATTTAAACAACTTTTTTATATTGATGATGATACAAAAAACAAAGCAGCGCCGTTATGATTTATATACCTACTTTAATAACCGTACCCGGCTGCTGACGAAGACGAAGTCGAAGACGAACTCGTCGTCGAAGAATCTTCTTCGAAGAATCCCATCACTCTCGGAACTAAATGTTTAATCAACAACTCCAACGCGGACACTTCCCCGAACGACACCGGGATGTTCACGTTCAACTTCTCTCCAAACTTGGTCTGATTGTAATTCAAAAACACTCCCCCGGTGCCGTCCGGCATCGCTTCCATCTTCAAACTTTTCGTCACCGACCCTTGCGAACTCCCGCCCATCCCCGGGTCGTGGAAAAACTCCACCTTTTGCGCGATGCTTTGTCGACTCGGATTCAATCTGTTCGCCAACTCCGCGGCTTCAATCGGAGAAAGCATGAACGACCCTTTCCGAGTCCAATCGTATTTCCTCGTCCCGATGGACGGCGCGAATTCCAAGAGAATTCCGCCGGAACGTTTCATAATCGTCCGGCCTTGATGATCGGTCTCGAACGTCGGTTTGACCAATTTCACGGATAAAGCCGATTTCGATTTATAAATTGAAAAGTCCACGAACGTTCTGCCGCTCGACGATGACGATGACGAAGAATTGTTGTTGTTGTTGTTGTTATAACCGCCGCCGCCTCCGCCGTACGAAGAAGAAGACGAATACGAAGCGCCGGGGCCCCCGTAGTTATTGTTGCCTCGATTTTGCGTTTGCGTTTGCGTTTGCTGTTGCCCACTACTAAGACCACCACCACCACCACTCGCTCCCCACGGCGGCGCCGACGGCGTCTCTCTCGCGTAATAGTTATCCTTGTTGTTCGACGCAGCGTACGACGCCTCCTCCTCGCCAAAGGCGTTCGATTTCGCATCGCTGGGCACCCACTTAATCGCCCGATTCGCCCCCGGACCGGACAACCGATCGCCGTTGGAAACGACCAAAGGCGGCGACGCGAACGCGTCTTTGTATTGATTTTGCGCTTTTTCTTCTCGTTCTCCTCCGTAGTAGTAGTTGTTGTTGTTGTTATTCTCAGACGACGACGACGAAGAATAAAACGAAGAAGCGCTTTTTGTCGCTTTTCCGATTTCAAATCTCCCCGACGATGAAATCGTCCTCGTCCTCGTCCCCCAAAGCAGCGAAGAAGACCGAAACGAAGAAAAAAATCGAGAAGACGTCGTCTTCACGTTTTTGCCGCATCTCGTCGAGCACGAGGAGGCAGAAGAGGAGGAGGATTTCAGCGAGAAGATGTATAAACGAAGTGGACGAAAAGACGCAGACATTTTACGAGAACTAATTTGTAACGAGACTGTTGAAAAAAAATTTTGAAAAAAACACTTGAGTTTTCAACATCAGAGAGACATTTTTTTTCCTCTTACGCGAAAAAGCAGCCGCGTGTGTTCAATTTCACACATCCACGAACGTCTCACTAATCTTGCGCATACTTAAACGCATAAACTCACACTCACACAGATTATATCATCTCTTATTATCGCCTTTTGGGTTTAAAAGAGAGAAAGAGAGAGGATTCGAGGAGAATTCTTCTCTTAAAATGGTCGCGGAGTACTACTCTGGAGGAGGCGTCCCTCCTTCAAATCATCATCATCATCACAAAGACGTCCGCTTGCACCTCGCTTTGTTCGCGATACAATGCGTCTGCGCGATATACAACACCTTGTGCCAACTTTTCTTGAGTAAAAATGATGAGAGTAAAGATGATTGGCGCGCGGTGTTGGTGTTTTCCTTGTACAGGGACGTTTTAGCGGCGCCGTTGCTCTACGTGTGCGCGTTTTTGCACGATTCTCACCAACAACATGTCAGCGGTGGAGTCTCGTCAAACTTCAGATGGTTCCCGAGTTCGCAAGATTTTCCGCGAGTGTTATCGCAAGCGTTTCTGGGGATTTTTTGCAACCAACTCGCATCTTTACTCGGGATTCAACTCGTCGGAGCAGTTATGGCGTCTTTAGTACATCTGGCGACACCGATGTGTGCGATGGCGATCGCGGTGTATTTAGGACAAGAGAAGTTGAACGCGTTCATAGCGAGCGGAGTGGTGGTGGCGTGCGTAGGCGCGATGAGTATGAGCGCGATTGACGCGTACTTGAAAGACGTCAGCGTGGAAGAGGAGAAAAAAGAGAGCTCGCCGGTTGGGTTGTTTGCGTTGTTTGTGGGGAGTTTAGCGAGCGCGGTGTATTATAATTTACAAAAGATTACGTTGAAGAAGAAAGAGAACGTGCCGTTGATGGTGACGGCGTGGGAGTACGCGTTCGGGGCGTCCATGATGGCGTTGTGTGCGGTGATTTGCGTGCCGTTTGGTAATGAGGCAGAAGTATACGCGTACGATGGCGAGAACAGCGTGTCGTCCATAGCCGCAAACGCCATCACCTCGGGAGGAAGGAGCGCTGCGAATAAAAGGTGGGTGTTGGAAACGGAAGGCTTGTACGCTCTCTTCTTCGCCGTCGTGTTCAACTCCATCTTAAAGTACGCTTTGAGCGCGTATTGCAACAAAAGAGCCGGAGTGACATTACTCACCGTCTATTCCACGCTACAACCCGTAGTCACCGCCGTTTTAGCGCTTTTACTCTTATCCCAACCCTTACGGTGGGGCTACGTCGGCGCGTTTGCCATTTTTTACGGCGTCTGGTTAGTCGCCAAAGGAAGAGATCTGAACGCGACGAGCGGGAAGATGAAGTACGACGATTCCGCGCCAACAACAACATCAACAACAATATCAACATCGAATACTAATAACACTAGAAATAAAAAAGAGGAACAACCGTACAGTAGTCTTAGCAATAGCAAAGAGTTACGCGTTTAGAATTTAATTATTTGTAAATAGTACGCGGATGATACGCGATTGGATATGTGTATATGTGCGCTCTCTTTCATCGAAATCTCTTCACTTTCAGAGACTGTTCATCAGACCTTTTGAGACCAAAATTCAAACTATATATGTTCGTAAACGTGCTCGTCGCCGCGGCGTCCGCGACGACAACTTTCTTCGTCTCTCGTCGTAAAAGTCGTCGTAATGGTGAAAACAAAACGAACTTTGAGCAGGTATGTACGCGAAAGCGTTTTCTTTTGAGCAACGAAACGTTCCTCGCGGGGAAGAATTTCAAAATGTAATCCGCTGACACCAACAAAACGCTTCGTTTCTTTTTTCACATCAGGAGACTAATAGTACCGCCAATTTCCCGCCCTTTTTAGCGCGAGATGATGGGTGTTACTGTCGACAGTGTCCCCCGGATGATTCTTCGCCCGTTTCCTCCTCCTCCGCTTCTTTTGATGAAGGAGAAAACAAGGAAAATTTTGGACTCGATTCCCCGCCAAAGAAGAAACCAAATCCACTCTCGAAGGAAAAACGAGAGCGCTATTTATCCTGGGACGATTATTTCATGACCGTGGCGTTTTTGAGCAGTCAGAGGAGCAAAGATCCGAATAAACAAGTTGGGGCGGTGATTGCGTCGGAGTCAAAGTTGATATTGGGTAGGTTTTTTTTAATCTTATCGTTCGTTCGTTGTTGTTTGCGTCGTCTCGCTCGCTCGTCGCTCTCTCTTCGCGAAGTGGCGTTGACATTTTTTTGTGACTACATAAACAGGTGTGGGATACAACGGTTTTCCGCGAGGGTGCGGCGACGACGCCTTACCGTGGGCCAAGAAAAGTCCCACGGGCGATCCTCTCGAAACCAAATACGCGTACGTGTGCCACGCGGAGATGAACGCCATCATGAACAAAAATTCCGCGGACGTGAAGAACGGAACCATGTACGTGACCATGTATCCGTGCAACGAGTGCGCGAAGTTGATGATTCAAGCCGGGATTAGAGAGGTGGTTTATTGCGAAGGGAAGTTGAACAAGGACGATCGCGATAATAATAGTAATAAAAATAGTGCCAGTAAGAACAATAATAATAATAATAATAGTAAGAAGGTGTTCGGAGAGAACGCGAAGAACATCATCGACGGAGCAGCAGTAGCGACCACCGCGGCAGAGAAAAAAGAGGAAAAGAAAGTCGACCCGTCCTATTTTGCGAGCCAGAAGCTCCTCGCGTTGGCCGGTGTCACCGTTCGGCAATTCGAGCCGAAAGTGAAAGTCGATTTGACGTATTTACGCGATTAATAATAATTTAAGTCGTGTTGTTTTAAGTACCTTTCAAATAACACGCGGCGGATCTCTTCTTTTTATTCTACATTTATATATTTTGTTCAATACGCATCTCTCGCGCGCACTATGTGCGAGAGCGTCGTTTAGAATTCCTTCTCCCTTCCCGGCTCTCTCACTCTTTTTGTCTCTCTTTCTGTATTTTATAATATATTTCTCGTCGTTTTTTATTAGCAGCGCGTTCTTATAAATAAACAAACAGCTCAAATTAGTTGCCCTTCGCTTGCTCTCTTTCCTTCGCGTCGCTAATCTCCTCGACCGTTTCCCACTCGACCGCGCAATCCTCGGTGCACTCCTTAGCCGCTTTCAACGCGATTTCCAAAGACTTGGAAAGTTCCTTCACTCTCGCGCTCTCCTTCACTTTACCTTGAACTTTGCCCAAACTCTTCGCCGCGGTTTCGATGGAATCCAAAACCGCCTTGTCCATCTCCCCAGACTTGGCCGCTTTCAATGCATCTTGGGAAGCTTTGATAAACGCCAAATCTTCTTTGGACACTTCCGCATCGACCGCCGCCGGTTCTTTCTTGGCGTGCGCGGACGCGGCGGAGATTTCCTCCACCACGTCCCAGTTCGCGGCGCAATCGTCCACGCATTCTTGCGCGTTTTTGATGGCATCTTCCAAAGCTTTGGACACCGCAGCTTGGTCCGCCATGCGGACGATCGTGTTCACTCTTCGAGCAGATGTGGCTTTTTGCTGTTTTGTGATTCGATGGACAAAAATGTTTGAGAAAGACAGAAAGAGGGTCAGTAATCCTCTCGCGTAGGTTCGTTTCCCCGACGGGGAGATGATCTCTCTGACCCTCGAGATGATATATCATCTCTCAGCTTTCCTCTTCTTTTGCTAACGAAATCAAAGCTCGAAGCGAAAAAAAACAACAACACGAAGAACAACGCGTTCGCGTTGTCCTTTTCGCGTCCGAAAGAACAACCGAAGCTTTTTCCTCCAAAGTCGAAAGAGGAAAGAACGCGATGGTGATGACGCGATCGATTACTAAAAAAGAGAACTACTAATCCACCCCCAAAAATGCATCGCTTCTTTCGAGGAGAAAAGCAGAGAGCAACGAGAAGTAAAGCGAGGAGGGTTACGCATCACAAAGAAGATAAAACGCGCAATACTCGTACCTGTCTCGTGATCACTTTGCAGTGCGCGAACGCGGAGGCTCTTTGGGCGATCATGGATTGCATCTTGTTCTTGTTTGTCTGTGTTTTTGAAGTAATTCTCGGGCGGAAATGTGATGAGTTGGTTTTCAATCAAAAACCCTAAATCTTATCTTGTTTTCCTCCCTTGAATAGTAGAGGGAGGAGCGGGGAGTGTACATATACTGGTAGTAGCGTTAAGAAGACGAAGGAGGAGGAGAAGAAGAAGAAGAGTCCTCCAAAGCGTTTGATGTGTGTTAATATATATATATCTTTATATCTTTTCGTATCTCGTATAAACAACACCCGTCTGTCTTCTCGTTCTCGTTCGTTTATTTTTATCCTTCTTCTTTTCTTTTCTGTTGTGTGGGCTATGTTCTTTTAATAAAGTCTTTCCTCTCCTCTTTCTCTCTCTCTCTCTCTCTTTCACTTTGATATCGAATTCTCTTTTTTAAGCGCCGCACATGAACTTGGCCGCCTCGACTAAATCGCTCGCTCTTTTCACGACTTCTTTCTCCATCTCCCCGGCGTACGGCACCGGGGCGTCTTCCATGCATAAACGCATCACCGGCGCGTCCAACTCGTCGAACAAGTTTTCGGAAACGATGGCGGATAACGTCGCGCCGACGCCACCGGTTCGCGTACTTTCGTCCAAGATTATCAACTTGTGCGTGCGTTCGAGAGAAGATTGGATGGTTCTCCAATCGACTGGTTTCATGCACGTCATTTCGATGAAATCAAACTCGATGCCGCTGGCGGCTAACTCTTTCATGGCTTCTTCAGATTCCTTGACGCCGTGTAAATACGTAACCACCGTGATCGCTTTGTTCGCCTTAACCGCCGCGTCCGAAGCCTTCGCGTGTTGCGTGGACTTGTGCAACGGTAAGAATTGGTTCGGGTTGCACGGACCTCTGGTCTTCATCATCTTCACCGGCAACAACAAAACGCCCGGCCCGTTGTCGCGAATCATAGATTTCGCTAAACCGTACGCCTCGTTCGGTTTACTCGCGGAGCAAATCTTCAAACCAGGGATGCCCATGATGTACGCGTGGAACGGTTGCGAGTGCTCCGCACCAAGCGATTGGTTTGGCGCGGTACCACCGGCACCGATGACGGTCATTGGCATTTTGAACTGCCCGCCGGTGGTGGCGTACGTGTTCCCGGCGGAAGAGAGTTCCGCCATGCCGTAGATACCAAAGTTTGCGTTCATCAACTCCACGATCGGCCTGTATCCGTTCATGGCCTCGCCCAAGGCTTTACCGATGAAGTGACCTTCGTCGATGATTTCATCCGCGGCTCGCAATCTCCCGAACGCTTGTTGCGTGTTCGCCGGAATGTTGTACGAAGACCCGGCTTGTAAATCCTCGGCGTGCGCCAAACACGTCGGGTCTCTCAACATTTCTTCCAAAACTGCCAAGTTGACCGCGTCACCGATGGAAATACCTTGCGGCGTATCGCACAATCCTCTCAAGTCCGCGATTCGCTTTTCCAACCCGGCTAAAGTGTTCGGGTCGACGATTTTCTTCGTCGTTTCTTGCGCCTTGGCCAAACCCATCTCCGGTTCGCGTTGCGAGTAATCCACTTGCCCGTTCGGATCTGGGTACTCCAACTCCGCCGCTAAACTCGGTGGCGGTGGCGGAGACGCGTCCGCAAAGTCCAACGCTCTCTTCACTTCGTCCTTCGCTTTCTTTGTCAACGCTTGCAAATCCAAACCTTGCGCGTGCGCGGACTGTTCGAAAATCGTAATCGGGTCACACTCTTTTCTCGCCCATCTCTTCTCGTCCTTGCGGTTTCTCTCGTGTTCTGGATCCGCCGGCGAGTGACCGTTAAATCGAAACGTGTGCACTTGCAAAATTGCCGGACCTTTCGTTCTCACGTGGTTAATCGCCGCTTTACCAACCTTCAAGACATCCGTCACGTCTTGGCCGTCGACCAAGACGCCCGGGACGCCGTAATGCTTCCCTTGCTCAAACACCGACTGGTTTTGCGCGACATCCTTCGTGAACGTGTTAATCGCTCTCCCGTTATCGATAACCAAGAACAAAATCGGCAAATTCTCCTTCGCGGCGGCGTTCAAGCACTCCGCCATTCTCCCGTTTTGCGCGCCGCCTTCGCCGACAAACACAATCGCGATGCGTTCGTCCTCCATACCTTCCTTGCCTAAAAACTTATCCAAAACGATCGATCTCGCGGCGCCAACCGCGTACGGTAACTGCTCAGAAACCAACGCCCATCCACCTTGGAAGTTATTCTCCACGTCGTAAATGTGCATACTTCCTCCGGTACCTCTGCACGTCCCGCCGTCTTTCCCGTACAACTCCGCCATAACTTTACCGGCGTCCACGCCGCAGGCGATGGCGTGACAATGATCTCTGTAATACGAGTGCTTCAAATCAGACTTTCGAATGCTGTTCGCCAACAAGGCTGGAATAGACTCTTGCCCGTTATCCAAGTGCATGAACCCGCGAATCTTCCCGCCCATGTACGACTGGTTGCACTCGTTTTCAAAGTCTCTGCACAACTGCATCATCTCGTACGCGTTTTCCAACTCTTCCTTGGTCAATTCCCCGAACGTTTTTAAATCCTCCTCGGAGGTTTTAAACTCCGATTTCAAAACCGTTTGCGCGTCCTCCCACGGGGTCGAGATGCGCAAACGCTCCAGGTTTTTCGGGACGTCTTCCTTCTTTTGCGTCGTCGTTTTCGCGGCTGCCGCTTTCGCGAAGCATCTCAATCCTCCTCTCTTGTTCTTGTTGTAATTGTTCTTGTTGTTGCGCGTTTTATTCGTAGTATTCAAAACGTGGTGTCGTCGCCCTCCCAACGCGAAACTCGTCGCCCGTGTCGTCGTCATCATCTTTATTGAACAACAACACGTTTCGATGTCGTATCAAGAAGCCCCGTTCTCAAAGTAAATCGTTATATGCCTCTCGGGAAAAGAATGAATGAGTAACGCTATTCTTAAAAACGCTATCCAAACGAGGCGTCGCTTTCTTTTGTGGGGCAACCAACCGCTTTTTTTCTTTCTTTTCTGAATTTCGTGGTCGTGGTTGCTTTTGCTCCTTTTTTACAACAAGGAGGAGGAGCTCTTTTTTTTTTTCCGAAAAGCTTTTGTCCTTCCTTCCTCTCTTTTTCGGGGCGTCCTTTACTCACAAAAAGTCACCATTTATCCGATATACAATAATCGTCTACGAAACGCGCGCGGATATATATTTATACGTAACGCATGCGTTCCTTTAAAACAGAATAAATTTTCGTGAGAACAACGGAGGAGGTTTTTGTGCTTTTCACAGGCGCGCGCGCTCTCTTTTGAGACGATGTTTTTGACGACGTTGAATGAGACTTTGAAGACGTCGTTTTTGTCGTTTGGAGAGAGGCGGAACGAACATCATCCTCCCCGAGCGACAAAAACATCGTCCTTCTTGGCGAAAAGGAAAAGGAAAAGGAGGCGTTTGATGATATCTTCTCTTCCTCGCCGGGCGAGGACGACGATGAAGGCGTCGTCTGAATCGTCGTCGTCCGAGAAGAAGAGGAGCGAAAGAGTGCTCTTAGAAGAAAAAGAAACGACGAAGAGTAGTAATAAGAATAAGAATAAAGATGATAATACGAACGCAACAGCATTAACAACAACAACAACATCGAGAGAGGTTTTACTGGCTGAATGCGCCGCGGACGCCAAAAGCGCGTCGTCGTTTTCGACGTGCGCGGATTCGTGCGAGGCGAACGTCGTCTTACTCGAGAACGAGTTACCGACCGCGGCGAAACGGCTGGAGTTTAAAAACGAGGACATCGACAATCGCCCGGGCGTGTATCACAGAGTGGGGAACTCGACGACGGAACAGGCGTTGGCGAATTCGGTGAATATTCTTTTAGGCGTTGGGACGTTATCGGTACCGTACGCGTTGAGAGAGAGCGGATGGGCAGGGATCGTCGTTTTATTGTTGTTGGGAGCGACGACGAATTACACCGGGAAGACGTTGATTCGATGTCAAAGGCGAGGCTCTTTGCCGATGCGAACGAATTTTAACACGTACTCGGACGTGAACGAAGACGGGAGCGTGACGGTTGTTAAAAAAGCGAGGAGAGCGTTAACCACGTATGAAGATATCGGTGAAGCGGCGTTTGGAGAGTTTGGGAGAAGTTTGATTAGTTGGGTGCTGTACGCGGAGTTGATCGGGACGTGCGGTTTGTTTTTCATCTTAGAAGGCGATCATTTGAAGTTGTTGTTTGAATCGACGATGTCGCAATCGAAAGAGACGCTGATGTTGTTAGCTGCCGGTGTTATGATCCCTACGACTTGGTTGGTTGATTTATCGAAACTTTCACTCATTGGCGCGTTGGGATTTGTCGCCTCGGTCGGTTTAACCGGAGTCGTTGGGTGGGATTTAATTCAAGCGTTGACGAATCCGAGCGGGTACGAGTTTCCGCACACGGCTTTGGTACATTATTCCACGTACCCTTTATCTTTCGGTTTGTTAGCGTTCGTGTTCGCGGGACACGCGGTGTTTCCCGCGATATACACGTCCATGCAAAAACCGGAAGAGTACGAGTCTATGCTAGACAAGACTTACGGGGTCGTCATGATTAACTGTTTACTTCTGGGATGCGGTGGGTATTTCTTATTCGGCGACCAAGTGTCCTCGGAGGTGACGTTAGATTTACCAGCTGGAATTATTAGCACGATTGCTCTAGGATTAATCACGATCAACCCGCTCGCGAAGTTCGCGTTAACGATGGACCCGGTCGCTCGAGGCGTAGAGGAGAAGTTCAATTTAGACACATCGAAAGCTGAAAATTTACTTCCCGCGAGAGTCTCTAGGACTGGTTTAGGATTGTTCGCGCTCGGTTTAGCCGTGAAACTTCCTTTTTTCGGCGTAGCCATGAGCTTAGTCGGCGCCGTACTGACTTTATCGGTCAGCCTTATCTTTCCAACCGCGTGTTATCTAAAAATGTTCGGCGACGAGTTAGACGCCAAGGAGAAGTGGTTGAATTACGCCATCGTCGGTCTTGGATTTTTGTGCGTCGGAAGCGGCACGTACTCGGCGGTGAGCGCTTTGATGGACGCCAGCTCAGACTTTGGCATGTAGATATTATAGAGGAGAGATGCCTTCGGGTAGACATATAGATAGCAGCAACACGAATTTGTACATATTATTATTAGAAGTCAAAAAGCTAAGTTCACAGAGGAAAAACTAAATCTATCATCATCATCGTCATCGCAAACTTGTCCCTCGAAAACTCCCACCATCCTTCACAATCTCAAAACACACTTTCATCCACCACATGGGAAACACGATCCAAATCACGTTCGCGAATAGCACCACCATTTTGCTCCCGAAACTCGCCCGTTCGTAATAGCGCTGATACGTGTAATTCGAAAAGTAAATAACCGTTCCATACATCATCTGATAGTTAAATATCAACCCAATCAACCCGTACGCCAACGGCGATACGCCAAACCTGCTCAAATCGTACGTCGCTCCAATCGTCATTGCAATCGTCGGCGCAATCGTCACAAATCCGTTCCCAGTATCCACCCAAAACCCCCAACTTTGCGTCTGGACGTAACTCGGGTCCAACAGAGCGTACGTGGACCAAATCACGTGCCAATGTTTTAAACTCAAAGCTTCCCGAAGCGTGATTTTCTCGAACAAACACAAAGGCGTCGGTAAATCTCCTCCTCCTCCTCGTCGTTTTTCCACTTCCTTCTTCAACTTTCGGTACGTTTTTTGCACCTCGTTTTGGTGCACGAATAAACTCATCTCCCATATGCATATGAGAACGTTCACGGCGTTGAAAAGCGTCAACAACGCGTGCGTGAAGTTGATTCTTTTCTCGTTAACATCGTGATATAAATCGTAATGGACTTTGACGAACGGGAGCCAGAAAAGAAGAACGAATGCGGTCACGTACGTGAACGCGTGCAGTTTTGGCCCCCCCTTTTCGCTGCTGTTGCTCCTCATTCTTTTTCTCGGTTCGTCGTCGTGTGCTCCTCGCGGTAAAGAGCAGCTTTTGCCGTGCAAAGTTGTGTGTTTGTTTAGTCAATCGGATGTGAGGAGTTTTTAACTCTCTTTTCGTCCTCTGTCCAAAGAAATTTCTTAATTTGAGAAAAACGCTTACTTTTTTGGTCAAAAAAAAACAACAACAAAACAAAAGCCTAATTAATAAGCGCACCACCTTTTCTTCGCTTTGAACGGGCGCTGTCGCGCGCTGTGTTTGTTGTTGTTGTTATCGTTGTAGTAAACGAAAGAGAGAAGGAGACGAAGGAAACGACGACGAAAACGAAAGATGATGATGAAAGCAAAAACATCTGTTGCGGTAAATGTAAACATTTATATCTATAATTCTCTCTCAAACTCTTGTTTTGTTAACACCCGGCAACAACGATTCGCGATTGATGATGGCGTTTTTAACTAACCACCACTTTTACCCCCTTTTACCACGCAGGAGAACTACGAGGACGCGAAGATGGATGATGATTTTCTCACCTTCTTTCGAGTCGAAGATATTTCCTTGAAAGATATCGATATGAACGTGGAGAGAGATTACGAAGATTTTGATCTCGACGCGCTTTTTTTAAAGAGCAGCAATGTGACTTTTAGCAGCGAAGAAACAACAACCACGGAGGAGGAAGAGGATCAAAAGAAGATGAAGAAGATAAAGGTCAAAAAAGACGAAGATGAGGACGAGGATGCGATGATGCGCGCGTTTCTGTTCAACTGCGCGGACGAATACGTGGAAAAGTTTTGGACCGTGAGCGAGGACGTATTTTTGAACAAAATGTGGCAAAAACCTTCGACAAAACCGACTCCGTCGTCGGCGTCTTCAGACGAGACTTCCGAAGAAGACGAATCTTCGGGTGCTCTGTTTTTGGATCGATTGGAAGCGCTCGCGAAGGAGGACGAAGACGTCAAGGCGTTGTTTTTCTTGGACGATGTGACTCCCGCGGCTGAAGATGGCAACGAAGAAAAAGGTTTTGATCTTTCGCGCATGACGTTGAGCGAGGACATAAGAGGGAATAAAAATGTTCTCGGGGAGAAGTTGGCGGCAAACGTTCGAAGGCACGCGAGAGACGTGTTACTGTTCGAGCTCGAACGCGCTGGATTTCTCACCGCCGCCGAAAAGAAGACGAAGAAGAAGACGAAGAAACAGGATGAAAAGGAAGAGGATTCGAACGCGACGATACCAACCTCTCCCACGCGAACTCCCAAGAAATCTTCTACGATACAACCGCAGCCGTGGGATAATCTTTCCTTCGCCATCGATCGCATTCGAGAGTTGCAAAAAAGCGTCGTCCAGATCGCTTCGTCCAGATCATTAAATCCCTCGAAAAACAATTACGACGACCAAAAAATCAACATCGTCGCCGATAACGTGTGCTCGAGTTTGCGAGATTTGAACAACATCGAAACTCGTCAACTGAATCGCGCAAAGAAGGCGATGAAAACGACTTTATCCGTCCCAGACGGGCGCGTGTTGCGAGTCATCGAAGATAAGTTCAAACATTCCAGGAAAGTTGCTCTGGTGGCGTTTGAAAAGTTTTGCGCAAAGACGACGACGACGTGCGAACACAATTCTATTCCTCGCGATGACCAGGAGAACGATAAAAAGTTGGTGAACACGCCCACTCGTGATAAGAAACATTTGAAGAGTGAAGAAGAGACGCGCGGCGAGAATGATGACGTCGACGACGACGACGACGATGAAGGAGAAAAATCGAAACGACACGGGAAACGCGTCAAAAAAATTCTCTCAGAGTGGCTGTATGAAAACTTTTATCCGACGGGCACCAGAAAGCGACCGGTACCAACAAAAGTGGAGAAGAAAATGTTAGCCGAGAAAACTGGGTTGACGCAAACGCAAGTGACAGATTGGTTCGTAAACGCGCGGGCGAGGTTGTGGAAACCGAGAGTGGAAGGCATCGTGCGTTCGGTCATCGACGAGTTGAAGAACAAGGAAGGAATGTGAATAACGCGACGACGACGACGGCGACGGTTAATATCTTCTGGTATTATTATTATTATTATTATTATTATTATTATTATTATTATTATTATTATTATCATACCGTTAGCACATCTTTCACTCTCTCTTTCTCTCTCGCGCTCTTCTCTTCGTCGCACTCGCGTTGAGAGAACACGCGAGAAGTTTTTACGGTTGCATCGTGTTCGCGGCTTCGTACGCCAACAATCGATCCTCCTCTCTTTTAAACGCCAAAAACTCCTCGCTCGGTTTCGGATGCGTCTTGCCGTTTTCCGTCTCGTAAAAATCTCGTATCTTTGGAATGTGTTCGGGCACGATAATCTGCCCCTCGTACTCCGGATCCGCGCCGTGCTTTTTCAACGCCTCCATCGCTTCCTCGTTTTGCATATTCTCCGCCCAACGATACGCCGTATCCCCGGCGTTATTCGACGCGTTCACTTTCGCCCCGAGCGAAACCAACAAATCGATCCCTTCCACCCAGTTATCGTACGCCGCGTTAAACAACGGCGTGTTCCCAGCCGCTTCGACCTCGTTCACGTCCATCTTTTCCTTCTCGATTAAATCTCTGATCAGATTCTCGTCTCGTCGAAACACCGCTCGGTGAATCTTCATCGGACCAACCACGCCTCTCCCGCGCATGGACCCGCCGCCGTCCTCTTTCACGCCGACGCACCCGTATTTTAAGGGGAACGGGCCGGAAACGCGTTTGTACCACGGTTCGATTTCCGTCATTTATCTTCTTACTCGCTTGTTTGTTCTTTGAAAATCTAACGCGTTTTGGATTCTTTTTTTTTCTTTTTTTTTAAGCGTTTTTGAGAAATTAGTGTTTAGGGTGTTCGTCGTCGTTGAAACCACCCTATTAAAATTCCAGTCAATCGTCAAGTCTTGCGCTATATCTTAATAAAGAAAAGAGAGAGAGAGAGAGTCAAGAAGAGAGACGGATCGAACGCGGAGAAGAGACAAAAAGAATGGGTCTCTTCGATGGTTTTTCCTCCTCCTCCTCTAAACCTTCGTCTTCTTTAAACGCCTCCTCCTCCTCTAAAAACGACGCGTTTCCGATGAATTCTATTCTTTCCGATGATGTCGAAACTTCTCTCGTCGTGAACGCGAGCAACAACAACAAGCACAACAACAGAGGAGAAGAAGAAGAAACAATAACGATGATGGATAACAACAACAATCTCAGCGTCAACGAAATGCCGATGTCGCCGCAACCGTCGAAGGAAAAAGACCCGATAAAACTTTGGGGGGTGAAACTTTTGTTTTCCGAGAGGAGCATCTTTTGGCTCTTCGCCTCGGGGGCCTTGTTCGCCTACCTTGGATTTACGACGGTGCAAGAGTACGTGTTTCGAAATCACGCGAAAGAGGCTATTGGGTTTCGCTTCGGCGGCGTCGTGACGCTGGTGACGAGTTTTACGTACGCTTTGTTGGGGTTTTTGGAACGGTTGGCGAACGACGAGTTTAGAGAGAGCGGTAGCGGGAGTAGCGGTAGTAGTAGTAGTACTAGTGGGGGGGGTAATCATAGCAGAGGATTTAACGCGCTGATAGATGATGAAGAACAGCAAAAACACAACAACAAGAACGCTTTTAGAGGGAAGAATACGACGACGACGACGAGTTTTAAAAGGAGCTTTAATATTTTTAGAAGACGGGCGAAGCTTAAGGATTACGTGCTTTTAGCGACCATGACGAGCGGAGGGATGTATTTGACCAACTTTAGTTTATCGTATATTAATTACACGACGAGGATTGTCGCCAAATGTTCGAAAGTGATACCGACGATGGTCATGGGGGCGTTGATGCAAGGAAGGCGGTACGAGAAGAAAGATTATTTCGCGGCGATGACTTTGGTGTGCGGAGTGTGTTTGTTCGCGCTGGGAGACAGAGCGAGTTTGCCGCAGTTCCAACCCAAAGGGGTGGTGATGATAGTGTGCGCGTTATTTATTGAAGCCGCGGCGGGGAATTTCGAAGAGAAGAGGTTGTTCAACGTCAGTTTGCCGGCGTCGCACGCGGAAGTCGTCATGCACGCGAATATTTTCGGACTTTTAATGACTACGTTTGGAATGACTTTAAACGGCGAGATTTGGCCGATAGTCGCCTACATGAACTCCCACCGAGAGTGCGTGTTCCGAGCGATGATCGCGGCCTCTTTCGGATACATGAGCGTCTCCTTCATCTTGCTTTCCATTCGACAGTACGGCGCGACGAATACAGAGATTATTAAAGCTTTGAGAAAAATGCTCTCCATCGCGCTGTCGTTACTCTTGTATCCGAAACCGATGGGTTGGAGATACGTCACCGGTACGTGCGTGACCGCGTTCGGTATCCTGACCTTATACGCGATCAAGAAGCGAAGGTACGTGAAAGCAGCTGGTAACGCCGAGGCTTTTAAATAAAGAGTAGCATAGAATACGAGAGTTGTTCCAATACCGGTGATGATGTATTCATTTCTATTTCGCACACAAAAAGCAGCAATGTTTACTCCATTTTCCCTCCGCTCTTCGTCATAAAAACACTCACCTCCTCCGCGCACTCAAAGTCCCTATAACTCTTTCAAACACCAACCGAATACACAAATGGAGTTAATCAGCACGCAACGCATGAGCTACGAGTCGTGGCTGCACACGTGGAACCTCGAAGACGACGACGACTTTTCGAGCGGCGACGACGACGACGGCGAGTCTCGCGACACCAACACTAAAGAAAGAAGCGCGACGCTGAAGGATTTGCGAACAGTCCAAAGGCGCGAGTGTTCGCACGAGGAGGAGATAAACGGACAGTGCTGCGCGATATGTTTATCGAGGTTTACAAAAAAGAGAGAGGAGAAAAGTGACGACGATGGGAACAAACAACGCGCGGGAGTTCAAAGGTGTTTTCGCCTGGCGGAGTTGCCGTGCAAACACGTCTACCACGAAGAGTGCATCGAGAGTTGGCTCGCTCGAAGCCGACGGTGTCCGACGTGTCGAAAGAGTTTACGAGAGAAGAAGAAGAAAACAGGAACGCAAGCGAAGAATGGAAGCGAAGAGAGGTTGTTATCGCGACCAAACGACGACGACGACGCGCGCGCTCATCAGAGTCGACGGGAGTTGGAGCGCGAGTCCGTCCGTCGGCTGCGAGAGATGGAAACGCGGGCGCGCGAGCGAAGGGCGAGGGAGATAGAGGAGGAGAGGCGCGCGAGGAGAAGGAATAGGATGGAGACAGTTTTAGAACACGAAGGAATGAACGAGGAGATCTTTGAGAGCGTCATGACGCACGCCATGGGGTTGTTAGAAGCAGCCGCGGTGGCGGGAGAGGAAGACGAGGAAGACGAGGATGTTGAAGAAGAAGAAGAAGAAGAAGAAGAAGAGCAGAGGCTGCCAAGGGCCAGGGTAGCGAATCAAACAGGCGCTGGGTCGTTACTCGTCGGTACTCGCGGGAACAACTACGGGGCGAACGGTTCGAACACGTCGTAGTTTTATATAATAATAGTAGAAGTAGAAGTAGAGATGCTGTAAAGTTTATACAGTACATGACGCGCTAATTTATAATACACACACACTTTTAAACGAAAACTCTATAACTAAATTCGAGTTGCTTGTACGCGCTCTCGGTTCCTAAACCTCGACGGGCCCGTTCCCTGATCCTGATAAAGGATTCTCTTCGTCTTCGTCGGTAAAAGGTGAATTCGCATCGCGATAGTACCGGTTCGGAATGCCTAACCAAAATTTCCACATCTCAACACCTCTATCCCATTTGAAAGTTTGATCCGTATCGCAAGGCACGTTTGTTTTCGTGAGTTTGATTTCATCGCTGTCGTCTTCTTTTTCCATCGAGTACATGGCGTACATGCCTTCGTCTCGGGAACCGACGTTGGCGTCGTTGTCTCTCGGAAGCAAAACCGCTTCGCGAATGACAACGCGCGGGGTTTTTTGCTGTTGAGAAGAAGACGACAACGACGACGACAACATTTTCTTTTGTCTGTTCGCCGCGGCGTTACTCGATTTTGTCGTCAAGTACTGTGCCGTAGCTTGACGAAGTTGTATTCTCTCGTCTTCCGAAACCGAATCTTCTTCGATGATACGCTCGATCCAACCGTCCGCGTCTCGAAACAACGACGCGTTGGTCTTCTTAGAATCACAAAGTATCTTCACCATGCGCGATCTCGTTCGCGCGTCCGTTTTCGCCGCATTTTCCTCGCTCTCGCCTCTACAAAACGTTTCGTACACTCTCACCGCATCTTCGATTTTCGAATCTGCGGCGTAGGCGTCGATGATGACCAAATAACTCGCTGCGTCTGGCGAAACGCCCGTCGTACTTTCCAACTCGCGAATCAAATCAACGGTTTCATCAATCTCACCGCTCTTTGCCAGGGCGTTAAACGCCGCGTTGTATACTCTCACGTCTACGCGCACGCGCAAACGATCGATTTCTGCCAGGACCCACTTCGTCCCGCTCGCGTCTCTTCGCAAGGCGAAGAATTTCAACAACGTCGCGTACGTGTACTGATCTGGTTTCAATCCCGACTCCGCTAATCGCGAAAGCCATTCGTACGCATCGTTCGGTCGATCCGAAGCTACTGAGGCGTCTATTAACGTGTTGTACGTGATGAGATTTGGCGAACACTCTGCCTCTTCCATCTTCTTAAAGACCTCGTCGATGACTACTCTGGCGTAGTCGTCCACTCGTTTATTCTTCACGGAGGAATTGGACGAGAACAAGACGGAGACGCGTTTGAGAATGGCGTTAAACGTCGCCGTCGTCGGTTTCACGTTCACCGCTTGCATCACTTCTAACACTTTAAACATCTCGGTAATGATTTTCTTTTCTTCTTTTAAGCTCCCCGGCGTTTCGAATTCGCTGTAGTTGAGACCGTCAATGAACGCCGTAAACGTGTGCACGTTTGGTTTCACGTCAATTTTGTCTCTTCTGAGCATGCCGTCGAACAACACTTTCCTCGCCTCGTCGACCCGTCTCGCCAGACACAAACGTTGGATGTACGACGTGTACGCGCGCACGCCTGGTTTCGACCTCGCAGTGGCGTACTTCTTCCTCCCAGCGAGTTCAAGAAACTCTTCGGCTTTATCGAGTCGATTGCACTTGGCAAACGCGGTGACTAAAGCGCCAAACGTGGCTTCGTTTTCCGGGACGTTGAATCCCCGCATCATTTTCAGCGTCGATTCAATACCTTTGACGTTCTTTTCGTCTCCAAACGATTCAATCAACACGTTGAAACAAGACGCCGAGAGTAACTTTGGATTGGCTTTCGATAAAAACCGTTCCGCCTCGGACCGCTTCTTCGCGGAGACGAAAGCTCGGACGCCGGAGACGACCGCGTTGTTGTCAAACTCGGCCGGAAACGTTTTCTTCTCCTCCGTGAGGTGCGTTTCAAGACGTCGCCAAAAATCTAACGCCGTGTCCAACGTCGGCTCTACTCTCGGTCCGAGTGCGAGACACTTTGGATCGAGTAATTTCTTACTATTATTATTGCTACTGTTACTACCGCTACTCCTCGCCGCCGCGGCTTTCAGAGAACTATACGGCGCCTGCCGTTGCAACCTGCCATAGTACCCTTGCTCGTCTTCTTCTGAACAAAACTTGGCTAATATCTGAATCACGTCGCAATAACTTTCCAACGAACAAAACATCTTTTCTCCGCCTTTCCGCGCTTTGTACTTCTCTTCGGCTAACTTGAACACCGCCGCGACGTATCTCATGCGACTCGAACTTCTATTTCTATATCCCAGCGCTTTCGTTCGCGCCCTCTCCACGCGCACGAGCAACGCAATCGTCGCCGGGGAAACGATCGATACGGCGTTTTCGCCGTACTTCCCGCTCAAACACTCCCTCAACAAAGCGCAACAGTGCAACACGCAGTCTCGATCGATGGCCAACGCTTGCACGGCGCTGAATACGGTCACTCGTAAACCTGGTTTATCCGGATTCTTTTCCAGTTCAGAGAGAACAGATTGGCATATTTCCGCCGGAGTGGCCGTTTTCGAAAACTGCGACATCATCGAAGAAGGAGCAGAAGAAGAAGAGGAAGACGAAGCCGTCGACGACGTTGGTCTTCGTTGGTTCTTCCCGTACGACGCAGAAGAGTTTGGAGACCTCCAAGACGTAACGTTGTTGTTGTTCTTCGTGGAGGAGGCGTTTGCTGCGCTTTTGCTGCTACTCGCACTCCCACTCCTCCACCGTCGTCTCTCATCACAGTTCTCCTTTTCCGCGCTTTTGCTCGTTCTTACGCTTTCTCTTCTTTCGTCGTCGTTGGAAGAGGAGGACGACGGCGGATAAGAGGAAGACGACGAAGACGCACAAACCGACGAAGACTCTCGACGCCGCCCAAACCCGAAAAAGAAGAAAGGACTGTTCTCATCATCATCATCATCGTCACCGTTCCCCCTCTTCCTTCTCTCCGTCGTGAAAGTCGTTCTTCTGAAACGCTGTCGTTTCTCGCGTCGCGTTTGCCCGACACCAAAAATGCCTCTTCCCGACGACGACGATGTCGTCACGAGGCCCAATTTCGCACTCGTCATCAATGCCTTCGTTCTCTCTCCTATGAGTAGTAGTAGTAGTAGTAGTAGTAGTATTCGTATTACCACCACTACGAGCACAGTTTATGTGTTACTGTGCCACATCAGAGAGAGAGAGAGAAGCAAAGCAGTTCCCTCTTCTTTATCGTTTTAGTAAAGTCATCGTGATTTTTGCGTACGTTCCACAGACGAGAGCAGAGTCAAAGTCGTTTTGTGCGAACGAATTGCGAGCTTTTTTTTTTCTTGCTCAAAAGTACGAACACCCTAAACAATACAACACGCCAGACGCTGTCTTTTTGCGACGACGGTCCAAATTTTCTTTCTCTCTGCCGCTTCGAATCCTCACACGTATTCGTAGAAACACACTTAGAGAGAGAGAGAAAGAGAGAGCAGAAGAAACGCTTTAAAGCGAGCACATCGTAAAATATATATAATCGGAGGAACTAAAGGTACGAACTGTAACAGAGTGAGGTTTTGAGGAGAGGAAAGAGAGAGAGATGATCATTTCTCTCCTTTTCTCTCTCTCTCTCGGGAAGGAGTCGGGGGATTCAAACGATCACAATAATCAAATCTTTCTTTCTCCGGTCTCTCTCTTTTTATATAAACCGTCTCTCGTCTCCCTCTCGAAACGCTTCGAGACGCGAGAAAGCGAGATCTGCTTTTGTTGCGCGAGATACTCTCTCGGTTTTGGCAATCGCTGACGATTTTACCGCCTCTCTTTTACCATCATCATCATATTATCATCCCACAGAGATCATCAAAAATCGTTTAATAGGAAAAGATGGCGCCTTCCAACAACAAATATTTGGAAAAAATCAAAGGCGACGTCTCTTTACATCGAGAGAGAGGCGCACAAAAAGGCGGCGGTTTCGAAGGAATCCCGTGGTTAGAGGACGAAGAATGGGACGGTCGAGTGTTGTGCTGCTCGGAATCCGTGTGTAAGAAACTCACCGCGTTTGGGTTTTTAATGTTAGTCATGGGGTTGATTTTTGGCTTGTACGTGTACGAGCCGGAGAAGGAAAGCGCGGATTTTATCGCCTACACGGGGAGTGGATTTTATACCCCGATCGCTTCGGTTACCTCGCGAATGGCTGTTGAAGGGTACAACACGGATTCGTTTAAAGCGGGACAGAGAAATGCGTTTACGTTGTCCATGGCGGAGTATTTGAACGTGCCGAGCAACGCGACGAAGGTGATTTTGGTGGAGGACAAATTGTGGAAGAAGAGAAGAAGTTTGAAAGCGTACTACGGGTTTGTGGACGTTGGGTACGTGGCGTACGCGAGAGATATGGAGCACGCGGATGAGTTGAAGACGAAGATTGAAGCGTTGGTGTATTCGGTAGAAGGAGATGCGAACTTGGCGTTTGTGCAGTTGATGAAGAAGAACGGGGTGAACGCGGTCACCGTCCAAGGCGTGTACACGGAGTCGTTGATCAAAGCGCCACCGCCGCCGAGCCCGCCGCCGCCGGGACCGGGGACGGTTCCGGGCCCGCCGCCAACGCCGAACGACGAAGGGTCGCCGGCGTAATTTGATTGAGTAAACAACGAAAATGTGTTTAAATCGAGATGATTTGAATGCGCTTTTTTGCTCATATTGATGGGATTGTACAACAACAACAACAACAACAACAACAACAACAACACATGATAAGAACTGAATAAACGAGTGTTAAATATGATGAGAGCTTTAATATACGTATACATATATACATGCATATATAATGTTTTAATGAATTTTTAAAAACCGCGTACTTAAATTAAAACACGATAATAGTCAAATGATGGTGATGATGAAAAAAGTGGATTTGTTTTATTTCAAGGGTCTGTGTTTTTGTCTGTTTCTTCTGTGTTCTGTCTTCGAAAACGAGAACTAGCAGCACGCCCCACCGGCTGGAGCACCACCACTCGACGCCGCCACTGGACTTGGTCCGCAATCGAACAACCCGTAATGCTTCGATCGATCGCCAACCACGTCGAAGTGTTTCCCCAACCACGTCTCGCCTAACATAGATCCGGTGTTCCCGCACACCAACATCGGTTTCCCGGTTTCCAATCTGTGGTGGTCGTCCAACGAATACGCGTTCGGGTTTCCTTCGATTGTTCCTTTGTACACCGCGTACTGGCCGTAATCCTCGCACAACGTTTCCAACCTCCCGGCGGGTAACTTGAACAACCTGTATGTGATTGAATAAAACGTAGCCTCGCCCAATAACTCTTGCAACTTTTCATCCTTCACTTCAATCACGTGTCCTTCCAACACTCTCGGATCGGTAAACCCAACCGACACGCACAACCGTTTAAAGTCTTCCACGTACATCGCCCCGCCTAAACACTCGCCCAACAAAACCGGATCCTTCCTCAACTCTTGATCCAAGCGTCGATCGCAATACACGTCCGAAAAATAAAACTCGCCTCCGTCCGCCAACGCGTCGTACACGCCTTGCAAAACAGCCTTCTTATCCGGACTTAAATTCACCACGCAGTTGGAAATGGCTAAATCGATCGTTCCGTTCTCAACGCCAGCCTGTTTCACGTTCTCGATTTCTCCTTTCACAAACTTCATGTTGTTTTCTTTATACCCGAGCGTTTGCTTGCAATACTCGTCCACGTACTTCCTCGCCACGTCTAACTGATTATCAGTCATATCCACGCCCGTCACGAACCCTTTCTCCCCGACCAAACTCGCCGCCACGTAACAATCTCTCCCCGAACCGGAGCCTAAATCTAAAACCCGTAACCCTTCGATCCCTTGCGGCGTCGGCGATCCGCACCCGTAATATTTCGCCTTGATTTCATCCGGCACCAGACGTAAACATTTTTTAAGATACGTCGGCAATCCACCGGGCGTGCAACACGCGCTCGTTTTCAAATCCGCAGACGTCGTCAGCGTTTCCCCGTAGTACTGTTCCACGGATTTTTTGATCAGATCGTCGCCGCCTTCGATGGTCGCCCCGAGGAGCGTGTCCATCATCGCGTTCGAAGAGGAAGAGGAAGATGCTTTCGTCACAATTCGATTACTCGTCGAAACTTTTTTCTTTTGCTGCTGAACTTTAGAAAAGAAGAAGAGAGGGGACGAGGTCGAAGCGAACGACGCGGAGGACATTAATTTTATAACAACGCGAAAGAGAGTTTCAGAGAGACTTCGGCGGTGGTGGTGGAAAGATGTACTACCGCTTTGCAATGAGGAGGGGATGTGACGTCGTTTTTTTTTGGAGTTTCGTCTCACGAGAGAGTCTCTTTCTACAACTACTATTCTACTACACTTATTACATCTTTTTTTTCACGTTCGGTTGATTCTGAGCGCCTTTATGAACGACTCGATTCTTACCATCGAAGGTTTCCCACGTATCTATGTTCTTGCTCGCTTCGTTTATGCACGCGATCAACAACTTGACCAACTCGTTGTCGGACTTTTCCGGCGGCGCGAGCAAATCTCTCGGCGGTATGCCGTTTTGGTAGGTTCGCTTATCGAACCTCCACTGGCCGAATTTACCCGGGGTGAACGTGCCGTTTAAGGCGTAGTCCATGCCGTAGGTGAAGTGGATGGAGAGGAAGTCACCGATGGACTTGTCCCAGGGCGGTTGCGCGGTGAGCTGCGGGCGCAAGTCGTGTTGTAATCCGACGCGGTAGGCGGCGATGGTGTAACCGTACATTTCGAGAACCCATCCCCAATCTCGATTGGCTTCTTTGTCTTTTTTGATCGCTAAGGTGGTTTCTACCCAAACTGGGGCGAGTCGTTTCAAATCATCTTTGCGAATGAAGACTGGGGAGGAACCGATCGGATCGACTTTTTCGATATCTTGAGCGCTCATTTTATCGTTTCCGACGAAGCGTTTGACTAAAGTTGGCCATCGAGACGGTTCGATGTAAAAGAACGGGAACGCGGCCGGTCGTTCGCCAATCATCAGGTTAGGAATCGGTTTGATGTACACGTGATCGGGTTCAGCCATTAACACGTACGTTTCTTCAATTTTGTCGCACTTTTCAAAGTACTGCATAAACGCGTTTGGTCTGCTCAAGACGACAAATCCCATCTCGTTGTCTAATCGATCGACCACGCAGGTTGGAATTTCCGACATCAACGAATCCGGTTTGTCGTGCAAAACTCGAGTAAAACCACCCATTTGACACGGCTCTTCCTTCGTTTCCTGCTCCACGCATATCTTTTTCTGTTTCTTCCAGTGAAAATACATTACGCGCACTTGCCACGCCTGATAGACGTTCGCGTTCGTCGTGACCAACGTGTGAAACTTCCGATGACTCCCCGGGTCTCCTTTTGTCGGTAACTGCGGTGCCAAACTCCCACTCGTCCACGGATTCGCCGAATCTTTCGCGCCAATCGCCATCTCCGGCCTCGCTTGGTGCTTCAACCAACACGCTCGATACTTTTGCCCTAAACACCCGTTCGCGTCCCCGCACCACACCCACACGTTGCACGCCCGGTCGCCGACGGCTTTCCCGTCCGGGTTCATGGAGAGACAATCCTCGTGACACTCTCTCGCGCTCGATTTAAAGTTGTTCTCGCCCCATTTCGACACGGACCCGGAATATTCCGCGTGAACTATTGGATTAAAATCGCCCCATTTGCCTACTACTTCTAAAGGTTGTTGTTTTGCGTTTTTTCGTTGTTGCAACGAACCACCACCACTCTCGACACCATCATCACCATCATCATCATTTTTAGAAGAAGATGAAGACGAATATCCTCCCGCGCTGCTTTTTGCAACGGAGTAAGAGGAGGACGCCTTCGTCGACTCGCTCCTTTCCAAACTCGAAGAAGAAGAAGACCCCGCCGAGTGCAACAACAACTCTCGGTGTTCTCGATGAGATCTTTTCGATTGACTCGCGAAAAACGCATCGAGCGCGTTGAAGGTGAACAAAAACGCGGCGAAGAACGCGAGCAAACGCGCGAGACGCAAGGTTTTGCGTTCGCTCGTCGTCGTCCGCATGATGATGATGAAGAGGAGGAGGAGATAGAGGAGGAGGGAAACGAGTTTTGTGTGTTTACCGCGCGAGTAAATTTGTGAGAAATTTCGCTCTTTCTTCTTTTTCATCTTCTTCAAGTTGCCCTGCGCTTCCATTAGGAGTGTATATGTGATGTATATCGATGAAAACTGTTTTTTACCGTTAAAAATGGAGGAATTGTTCACAATCGCGGTTAGTTTAGGGGAAATTGTTCACAATCGCGGTTTTTCTCAATTTAAGGCGCGTTTTTGATCTTGTTTCTCTTTTGGTATTCATCTATTCATCTAAATCCTAAGCTTGACGCATAGAATTGAGTTCAGACAACTCCTCGTGATACTTGGCGTCCAAAAACTCCTCCACGTTTTCCTCTTCGGCGTATTTTACCACGTAGTGATGTACTGCCAAGTCTCGAAGCGGGTTCCCCGAACCGCGAAAATGCATGAGCGGGTTGAGTCTTTCACCCCATGGGTTTCCACCGAGAAGGCGAATGAACTCGTTCACGATGCGCAATGTTTGTAACAGCGCGTCGGTTTGCCCCTTGAGGACCATTTTCTTCGTCGATGCAGTTGGCGACGGCACCATAAAATACCAGAAAAAATAGTATTTATCTTGGTCGTCGCGCTCGCGAAGCAGGAACACGCCCGCACATTCCTGCGCTTCCTGCGCGAACCACAAACCCGTCTTTTCATTCAGTTCGAGTTTCATTTCGAACAAGGAAAAACTTCCTGCTCCCCTCTCCTCTTTCTTCTTCTTCACCGCCGCGAAGAAAGCGTCCGCCGTGTTCTGCCCACGAATGAAATTAACATCCGTCCTCGTCTCTGGAGGCGAATTAAAGGAGTTCGTGAATGTAAACTCACCCGCGTCTTTCATAATCTTCGGGGGTTTACAACTTTTATCTTTGCTGTAGGAGCCGTCCAGAAAAGGTGCGACGTCGCAATATCGAACGTGTTCGGTTCCCCCTACGAGAGCACAGATCAAGTCTAAGGTTGCACTTGACGCCAACATCGTTTCGGACGGCTCGCAATAGAAATCCGGCGAATAATTTTCATGCTTCGCTCGACGCATGCCGAATAATCTCGCCGGATAATCCTCCCCCATCTTCATAAGAGCTTCCCGTGTCAACTTTCGCAATTCGCTCTCACTGCCAGGACGCACATCATTCTTCCCGGGGTAATTATCCCAAATTTGAATCCAACTCGATTTCATTATCGAG
>JACLAA010000184.1_pt1 | contig 59531 bp, 41 predicted proteins | sample 8027891 | NCBI WGS metagenome assembly JACLAA01 (sample SAMN15724900, study PRJNA655200) | protist metagenome | isolation source: fluorescence activated cell sorting (FACS) single amplified genomes of... | place: Spain: Blaines Bay Microbial Observatory, Mediterranean Sea | collected 2016-01-19 | reverse complement strand
GCCATCGATCTTGTCACCGGATCGGATGATCTCGGTGTATTGAAACTTCTGGAAGAGGCCCTTGTATACGATCCACGGGGAGGCAAGATTCGACTGTTGCGTCGCCGAGGTTTCCGGGAAGGGGCTCTCGCCGAAGAACGTGCCAGTCGCGCCAGTGATGGAGACCGGTTGGGTGGCCTCCGCCTCGACGCCTGGGACCTTGATGGGGCCGAGGTAGCCGACGGTGCCGGCGCCGCCATAGGTGGAGCCCTCGTCGGGGTGCTGAACCTGGTTCATGATGTAGGACCATCCGTTGATGTTCTCGACGTACCAGACGCCGGTGGTCTCGGCGTCCTGGACAACAGTGCTGATGCGGGTGAGGGCGTGGGACTCCATGTGGTAGGCCCAGACGGCGTTGTTCTTGTGCTTGGAGGTGTCCTCGCCAATGAGGAGGATGTCGTGGCCCTCCATGAATGCGACGTTGTCGGGGTTGGCGATGTTGTGAATGTCACACGTGTCGTCGGAGCTGGTATGCAAGAGCTTGTCCTCGGAGTTGAAGTGCTGGTAGACGCCGCAGATGAGGGGGGAGATGGACTCGATGCGGTTGTTGGCATCCAAGGGTGCACGGTAGACGCAGCCGCATTTGTTCTGCTCGACGCCGATGTGGTCACCGTCTTCGTGATCGCCTTCTTCGGCGAGCTGGTGCTCCATGGAGTCCTCGGCGGAGGAGATGGCGAAGTACATCTCCTTGCGGATCTTGGAGTAGGTAATGCCCTCGAGCTTGCGCCACTGAGACGAAGCACCCACGTAGGCGGCGTAGATGCGGGTCTCAAAGCGGGAGGCCGCTTTCGCCATGCCGGTTTTGAGCTTGAGGCACATGGCGCCGTCGTTGACGACGGTGGCCTTGAAACCAGTGGCACAGGTGAAGTCGTACGCGTCCCCAGTCTTGGTGCCGATCTCGAACATGTCGGTGAACTGGATCAGGGTGCCGTCGCCCTTGGTCATGAGGGCCTTGATCTCAGCGTTCGTGGCGTGGCCGAGGGAAACCCACTCGACGTCGAACATGCCGCCGCCGACGCTCTTGGTGGAGGTCTGCGTGACCTTCATGGCGTAGAGCGTGCCGGCTGAGAGGTCGTTGGCCGCGTCGGGGATGAACATGGCGGCGACACCTGTGTTCGAGTCGTCGGTGATGTAGCACACCTGGGGGGTGTCGCCGATGCAGTAGGGGAGCTCGATGGAGTAGCGACCCATGGAGTAGTGCTTGGTGGCGGTGATGGTGGGGTTGGTGGTACTGGACGAATCGTCGATCGCCACCTCGTTGACCCAGCGGTGCTTGTACGGCGACCAAGCTGCTTTAATGGTGGCGAGATCGTCGTCATGGAGGCTGAGGTGGCGCAGCGACAGAACGTCCCGGCCGAGGTCTGCGGTGCTCGTGTAAGCGTCATCTGTGGAGGCGTCCCACTTGATGGAGTCGGGGACGCCCCACTCCTCGCCGCCGAGATGGGTGTTCCAGGGGGAGACGGATCCGGCACAGGTGGCGATGAGGCCGCCGTCGGCGGAGAAGTCGGTCTTGTGGATAGCCTTGACCGTCAGAAGCCCTGTCGCGGCGGCCTGCTCCAGCTCGAGAATTTGAATGTTGGCGGGGCGGTCCTCGAGGTGCACGACGGCCCAGACGGTTTCTGGACTGTCGACATTGCGGGTCTTGAGGATAGAGACGAAATCTTCCATGTTGGAGACCTTGGTGTCGCCGTGATCGGTGCCGATGTCAGCGTCGTAACCAGTCGCGCGGGTGGGGTCATCCTGAGCGGAAATAGTGGCGACGCTCTCAAGTGTAGAGGAGTGAGCAATTGTGTTGCCGCTGGTGTCGAGGATCTGGCCGAAGATCTTGTCGCCGACGGTGGTGCCGGAGCGGATGAGCTCGGTGTACTGGAGGGGCTGCATGCTGCCCTTGTAGATGATGTAATCGGAGGCAATGTTCTTCTGCTGATCCGCCGATGTCTCTGGAAACGGAGACTCGGTGAACGTGGTGTAGGTGGAAGGCATAACTTTCTGCTGCGCGGCGGCGAGGCCGACGAATAGCGCCAAGAAGGCGAAGAGGATCTTGTGACGGAGCATGTCTTCTTGCTCTGCTGCGACGATCGGGGAAGATTTCACGGATGGGCAGATGAGTTTCGTCAGCTGACGGGGTCTTTTGCGCGATGAGAACGCCGAGAGGGGCGAGGAAAGTCGGGGAACATTGACCGAGCATGAAGACTCTGGCCGTCTCGCGGGGTTCGGACCTCTGGATGAGACGCGCGCGTGAAGGCGTTAGTCGAAGAACTGGGCGTCGATCTCGGTCAGACGAGCGTTTTATTACGTAAAACGGAAGATGCCCCCGAAAGGACACTTTATGCTTTTGAAAGGGCAAATTGTACTTTTTATAGGAAAATCTTACAGATTCGAGCTTTTGAAAGGCCAATTGTACTTTTTGAAAAGGCCAATGTACTTTTTGATGGAAAAATATGTACCTTTCAAAAGATATTTAGGGAAAGGCGACAAATAGGTCACACATCTAGGTTATCGAAGTTTCGACATTCAGAATCACCGCTGCTGACGTGGGACTGTTTATGAACTTTTTCAACATTGAACATCCGGAGAAAGTTCCTTCCTTCTGCGAAGGTTGCCGAACCGTCGTACACGACCACGCCTCGCCGCGTTTGCGTCCTCACTCGCACTCGCGCGCTTGCTCTCGTCTTTCTCTCCAACTTTGAGCCATGAGCGTCGCAGGTGCCCTCTCTGCATCCTCCGAACCTCCCGCGGCGGTTCGCGTATTTTCGCGCGAGGTGTGCGGAGACGATCGGGGTCGTGAAAAAAAAAAAACTCCCGACGGCGGTTCCTCGGAGGACCGCCCCGACGACCAGCTGGAGCGGCTGTGCGGGGAGTGTTGCGTGCCGCTCGACGATCTTGACGACAACGACACACTCGCGTCGGACGCTGAATACTTCAAGACCGTCGTGTGGACCGCGGTGATGGGAACGGCGGTCGACGTGGTCCTCACCGTCGTCAAGTTCGCCGCCGGTCTCGCGTTCGCGTCCTCAGCACTCACCGCGGACGCGGTGCACTCCGCCTCGGACGTCGTTTCGGACCTCGTCGTCATCGCCGCGGCCAGGTTTGCCAGCGTGCCTCCGGATTCGAAGTACCCGTACGGTCGCGGGAGGTGGGAGGCGGTCGCGACCCTCTTCGTCTCCGTCGCGCTCGCGTGGGCGGCGTCGACGCTCGCCTGGGAATTCGCCGAGAGGCTCGTCGCTGCGCACGGCGGTCCTCTCGATCGTCATCTCAGTCACCCGGCGGTCCACCCCGGGAGCGCGCAGCTCCCGACGACCAGGAACGTACTGCTCGAGATACCGGCGGTGGTCGGCGGCGTCTTGTCTGCGTCGTCCCTCGACGACATCTCGATGACGCTCCGAACAGAGGACGCGACGGCGGCGGACCTCCGCGGCAGGGACGCGAGCGCAAACGCGAACGTCAATATGGACTCCGCCGCCGTGCTCGTGGCGCTGATTTCCGTCGCGGTGAAGGAGGCTGCGTTTCAGGTCACGAGCCGAATCGCCGACCGCATCGGGTCGAAGGTGCTCGCGGCGAACGCGTGGCATCATCGCTCCGACGTCGTCGCTGCGTTCGCGGCGCTCGTGGGCGTTGCCGGGGCGGCCGCCGGGTTCGCGTGGCTCGACGCAGCGGCGGGCGTCGTCGTCTCGTTGCTCGTGCTCCGGGCTGGGTGGGAGATCGGCAGGGGTGCAACGCTGGCGCTCGTGGACGCCAACGCCGCGGACGGGAGTGTCGAGGCGGCGGTCAGGGCTGCCGCGTCGGAGGCGCTCGGGATGGGGCCGAAGAGCCCGATGATATCGGGCCTGCGGGCGAGGAGGGCGGGACGGCGAATCCACGTGGATTGCTGGGTGGAGATCGAACCGGCGACGCAGACGAGTCTGGCGGACGCGATGCGGCGGATCGAGGAGCTTCGGACCGGGGTGGGTAAGAGGCTCGGAAATGAGGCCGGTGACGTGACGGTGCAGCTACGGTGGAAGGACGAGGCGTACAGCGCCCGGGCGTTCATGTTTGCGTAGGGGCGCATATCCAGAGTCGATAAAATTTTCCCGGGAAATTTTAATCGCGGTGCTCGTCAGCAGGTCACCAGTGAATACCACTCGGAGGGTCGGAGGGCGTATACTGGATTGATTACTTTCGCCGATTAAATCCCACAACCTCAAACGGGCAAATTGTGTATGGTTTTCAGTCTTGGCCCATAAAAAATCGGTCTCCACGAATTCGACACACGCGGGTGTTTTGTATTAATCAGCTCTGACTAACCGCCATACGATCGCTGGAAAACGATTGACGGCAGGTTAAACCCAGTGTTTCCGCGTTACATGTAACGCTGAAGGGCGCAATCTGATTGGTCGAAAGAATTTTCCACCCTATTCAGTGAGCATTTAGTCCGAGCGTTTTTAAATTTTTCATTTGTGGGTGAAACCGCCATACGCAAAAAATACTGTTTTTGCGAAAATGCCATCGCTTGGCGCGCTTTTCGCCGAGTCCAGCCAATCAAGTGACAATATTTAACATTCTAAGGATATGGGCCTGAACACTGGGTTTAAGAATTTAATCCGAGAGTCCAGGATGGTTCCAAGATTGACTCGGTCCGATGATTAAAATTCATTAGGGGGGTTCAGGATGCTACCATTCCCTGGGATGTGTGTAGAACACGGGGGGGTATCTACGGAAATATCTGGGAAAAATTTTTAGTAGTTCTCGCAATCGATTGTATACAAGTTTTAATTTAGCAGACACAACTTCTCGGGATTTTTGGCTGACCGGGGGTTGGTATAGAAGCCCTAAAAAATCGCACAACCTCGCCTACGGCAAACCTCTGCGAAAATCTCGAAAAAACACTAATTTACGCGCGCGGGCCCGGTGGACCCGCCAGCGCCGACCGTCCTGGCTGTCTCTCTCCATTTTACCGTACTTTCATATATTTTGTGTTTGATTTTTAGGTAACTCTCGCAATCGATTTTTTTTCATGCTTGATGAAATGACCCAGCTCGGCTCGTACGTAGCTATCAAATTTCGGTTTTCGGAAAACGGAAATGACGAGAAGAACCCTGATCTACGCAGAAGTTGAAGGGCAGAAGCTTTTTCAAGTGGAACGGCTTAGTTACCTCCGCAAGCGCAGAAAGGCGCGCACCCTCATCCAAGCCTACCGGTTTACACTTTGCGAACCCCTCGGTTGACATCACATGGAGTCGCGTCGACGCAGCTCTCGCGCGGTTGCTGACAAACACGATCCTCAGGATCATAAACCTGCCGGGGCGGAAGGCAGTGTCGGCCCTGGCGGACTGTCAAGTGAGGACGATGCCGAGGACATGGTGAGTTTCACTGGAACAGGACAGCGCAGTCACCGTTTGCGGGGTCACCATTTTGTTGGCGCGGAGCGAGACTAGCGCGAAATCCGTCCTGGCGTGGCGTCTTCGGAAGCGCACGCTTTACGCAGGAAAGGAAGTGACTCGTTTCCGTTTTCTCCCCCTGACCTAAAAAATTCCCTCCTCCTCTCCGCTTTGCAGGCTGCTGGTGCCAGAGTCACCCAGGGCACCTCTGCAAAGCGACAGGATACTCGTGTCGATCTTTCCAGATTAGAGGTACGCTGAATCCCTTGCTTCCAGCTGTTTATGGCATAACCTTCCACGTTCAAACCGCTGACCCGTGATCCTTACTCACAGGCTCCTTCGCTGCGCAAATATCGTCGAACCTACAAGCTCGGAGAGGTGCACAACGGAGGCACAAAGGAGGAGCTGATGCCTGCTGTTCTACGCCACTGGAACCAAACAATCGTAGATGAGGATGAAACGCTAGTTGCGTTTGCTTTTGCTCTTCGTAAGCAAGCCACAACAGGCTCCGGGTCCGGATTCGGCGCAAATAGGACCACTGCCATGAAGTCAGGGGCACGGTCAAAAGGCACGAACAAAGGGAAGTGAATCGCGTGGCAAAGTTTGGAGTTTTGAGTCATTGAGTCATAATACTTGTTTGTAATATGTAGTCTAGTTACTACGTTTTACTCATGCTTGCTTGCTTGGAAGTCGGGTGGAGTATTTAATATCAGCGTTGAATCCCCATCTTCTAGAGCTACTAGAGCTAGCTAGTGGCACGCGTGATGGATATGTCTAAAGTTGATATGGCTGCTTGCTATCTTAGAGCTATCTTCTAGCTAGCTAGCTAGTAGCTGGCTAGCTAGCTAACGCATAATAGTATTGATACTACGAAGAGCAGCATCCAAGTAAGGAGCTACGTTGTGCACGACCTTCGTCGTTTCTTCACCTTCTTGACGTCGCGTGGCCTTGCCAGTGCCTCGACATTTATTTCCAATATTTCTCGTTGCCGCTGAGCATATCTTAGAGCAACGGCACGCTGTAAGCTTGCTTCTTTTTCCTGCCTGGTACCGCGACGAGTGACGGTTAAATCAGTATTTGAGGGTATTGGCAACTGTTGAATCATGCTCCTCAGCATAGTTCGGGCCACTCTCTTTACGTTCTTACCGATACCGATGTTCAGCTGCAAGGCTTCAGCAGCCAGCTGAAAAGTACACAGGTAGTTCCCTGAAGGTGAATCGTGGCTCTGATCTGAAACATCAAGCGTTGACTTTATCTCGACTGAGCTCTCATTCTTCTTCTCGCCTACTGCAGAGGGGGACTTTCGATCAATAGAGCTCGACACACGAACCGAGTTCGACTCCCTGCGGCTAGCTTGTGAAACATTTGTGTTTTCAATTTGAGTCTTAGGTGAATGACCGCACTCGACAGCTGTCAGCCAGGCATCTCGAAGCCTTTCCAATCCCGCTTGATTTTCGGCACTACAAACCAAAAGTGCAGCGCAAAATATTTCTGAGTTAGGTGACACTGAAAGATAGTGAGAGTCGCCTATTCCCATGAACCGGAGCAGCGCACTTTTGCTTCGGCGAAGGTTCTCATCTTCATCGGCAGGTTCTAGAAGCAGCTCTACCGAATTACGCACGACAAGCCTCGAACAATCCTCTTGTGAACCTGCCGTGTGTGATGTCGCTGCACATGAAAATTTGAATTTGCTGTGTTCTTCCATGAGCGAACACAGCGACTCTGTCCCGATCTCTAAAACTTGAGTTCCTTCGTCAATGCCGTCCGTTGGTTCGATAAGATAAGTGCCAGCGTCCAGGTCGCATAAGCTCTTCAGTTCCAGATGCCATTTTCCCTCGCAAGTTGGGGAAGCTACCACCTTTTGCGTCCAAACGAGTTTTGCAACGAGATCTTCAAGTGCCCTAGGGAAGAACCCGATAAACGGTACGATTGCTAGACGTCCGGCCTCGGGGACCTTGACCTCACGCCCGATTTGAGGGAGTCGGACCGCATATCGCTCGACAAGTGTTCGTGCCCTGGCGTACAAAGGACTCAAGTTTGAACGCGAACTGTCGTTTCGTAAACAAGCAGCTTCATAGAGCATTTCGAGCTCTTCGTCGTATTCTGCGCGCAAGCCAAGAGCACCCTGCCCAACTGCAGTTCCCTGAAGAACAGTTAGAACGTCTGAATTGAAAGCCGCAGCAGTGACAGGTGCACACATGATCCAGTTCACAAAAGGCGCATACCTTTCTCGTTCTTCGCCGTTCAGCGTTAATCGTAAGAGGGTAGCTGCCAGGGCAGCCTGTTCGGCATCTATGCCAAGGTTTGAGCAAGATTCAGATATGTCATCTGATGCGACAATGATGGCATCAGATGGCACACTTCCAAGAAAGTTTCCTTCTGTGATCGACGATGTAACCCGCAAACCGTCTGTGAAACCAAAGTAACTTCGGATAGAGATCTCTTCCACGGCACTGTTCAGAACACCAAGCTCGGATAACCATGATTCGTATTGTTCTTTCTCTTTCAAGAATAGTTCGTCACAGTCAAAGGTAAGGTGTCTTTCATCAATCGAAATGCTTAGCTGAGATAAGAGGGATCTGGCCCGTTGTTTTATTGCGGTGAGTGTCATATTAGCAATATGAGTTTGAGACTTACGATACACGAAACTCATTTTTGCAGAAAAGCCCTGCCCAACTTCAGAGCAGTCATTTTCGTCTGGCGTTGCACGTTTGCTGAGCCGTTTCATTTCTTCCATAATTAGCAGGTGCAAGGAGCGTAACGCGCGGAAAGATGTACATACATCGTCCGAAGGAATGCGTGTTGCGAGTGCTTCGGCAGGCGACTCGCCGGGCGGAATCTTAGAACACAATCTGTATGCAAGTGCAGGCGTGGACGAGAGAATCTGAGCTGCAAGCAGAAGTGATCCTGGCAAAGGATCATCTATCCGAAGACAGTGAGTCGAGCTTATTTCATAATGACGCAAGAGTGAGTCACGAATTCCATTCTCACGAACAGAGTGTGTGCCACCAGAAAGATTGTTCGGCTCGAATGCTTCACTCGCTGCGAGTTCTAGGTGATAGTTATCTGACTTGTTCTGCTCAAGGACAAACGCGTACCCAAGCAGCAGTTCTTCGTTACACTTTGCCCCATAGTTGTTGAATACTTCACTGCCCTCAGAGATGGCCTCATAGGATCGTATAGAGAAAGTCGCAGCTGTGTCGTCTGTGAGCCACTCAACCCGAGCATCAGGAGAGTGATCGAACATATCGCCTAAAGGAACTAAGGCGATTGTCTTGGTCTGATTCAAGAAAAGTGAGAAAGCTCGACTCCACACACAGCTTCGCGACCAAGATATCATTTCTGGTATTAAAGCCTTCCTCGCCAGCGCTTGTGCTTCAGCGGATACAGGTTTATACTTATTCTGCTGAATGTGAGCAAGGAGCAACGGGGCCCAAACCTCACATTCTTGTTGGAGAGCCTTGCGATGTTGCTTAACAGCATGCTCCAAACGCGTACCTTCAAGGTACTTTAGATCAGAATCTGACCAGCTCAGAGGAACAGGAATGCGAGCGGGAAGTCCGTTGATGTAAGTTGCCCACTTTGAAGACTCACCCCGCCCTCTTTCCAAGGCAAGAAAGAGAGTGAGAACGATTCTGTCGTCGACGCCTGGTTCAAGTGCGAGCGACGTAAAAGCAGGACCATATACAGAGTCGGTTTTTGCTAAATCAGGGTGTAGCAAGCACGAGGTAGGGATAGAGAACATCGTATCGCCTTCATCTGCAGTTCCGCAAATTTTCGACTTGGCTACCAGTTTCCGTGAGCACGAACCCTCAGCGAACTGGAGTTTGTCCGCAGAGCCTCCGTTGGACTGGACCCAGGCTAGGAGCTTGCGTAACGCCAGAATGTCATCTCCCAAAATACTCTCATGAGGCCTCGCTGAGTCCTGCATGAAGCGTCTGTCACACTTGAAGGCGCATCTGGAGACTGAGCGGCGCGCCGCGACCCGATTTTGCTCAACCGGTCTTTTTGGCAAGCAAGTAATAATACTGTATTCCATACACCCTTACTTTTTTGTAATTCAAAGACGAACGAAGTATTTATTACAGGTAGTAGTTCATATATAGCAGGATATATATAGCCATAAGATCGTCTTCTCTCCAAATCTGCACGTGATTCTACTCTCGAAACTAAGTTATATAGTGCGCGAAGAATATATATTATTACAATTTGCTTGCCAGTTATTATTAGTTGTTGCCACCGGCCACTCGCTCGTTTTAAAACGATCGGCCGAAAATCGAAAGAAACAACACATACATGCACGAAGCGCGTTTCTGGAATACAAACGGTGCCGCTTGCCGCGGAATGGACACGTTTGGTATCACCCTCCAACTGCGAGTGTATGTTCGTGCGAGTGTATGAGTGCAAGGTCACGACTTGAGCTGCCTTCTTCTTCCAGTGAGGAAGAAAGAAGGGTGACTGAACAAGATACAACCGGGAATCTCGGTGAAAGATTCCGACTCCTTGCCAGGCAGGTCCTTCGAAGGCGCCGTTACTTTTCTCCTCGCGAATGCGTGAAATTTGTCGCGAAACGCAAAACGGCGCCTCCTGAGGAATAACACTGAAATATCCATCTCAACACATCTTTACAGTTTCAACCAAGGACGCAGGCTGCCGGGACAACTTGGAGTTCGCTCGAAACAAGTGAATCAGCAGCAAAAAGCATACAAGGTGAAAGCCAAAGTGCTTTCAACAACAACGAATGAAGATTCTCCGGCCTTCAACAGTGTCGACAACATCGATACGGTCGGCTTGTACGGCACGCGCGATGGAAAATTCGAGAGGCTCCTTCTCGAGCCCGTTGTGAATCTGCAGGTGTGTGTGTATGTGTTAACAGGCGGTCCCCAGTTTCACGACGCTTTTCATCACGAGTTCACATCGTCCACGTCTTCGACCGAGCACAGGAACTCCAAAAGCTGGCGTGGAACGGTTGCCCGCCAGGCCGACGATCCATCTGCTGGAAATTATTACTGGTGAGTAGGAATGAACATAAAGAACGTTCGATCATGCATGTACAGGTCATTGATCATTGCTTGCTCCTTTGTGTCGCAGGGATATCTGCCCCAGAGTTCGGGTCGCCGCGCCGAGGTGCTGTCTCGAAAGCGCCAAGAATATCACATCTGGGTACAAGAACATTACGATGTTGATGACATTGATAGGAGTGAAGATGAGCTCAGAGTATTGCACCAAATTAGAATTGACGTGCCGCGCACCGCAGCACTTGGATTTCTCCCAAGCAAAAACGGCGGTTTCCGAAAGTAAGTGCGATACCCTTTTTTTCCGCTCGATGAGGAATATCCGTGCTGTCACCGAACCTCCAGCTGATTATTAACCTTAAATCATCGTTTATTTCAGGTCCATCGAACGAATCCTCTTCGTAAGATCCATACGAAATCCTGGAACGTCTTACGTGCAGGGTATGAATGACCTTGTCATCCCATTCATGTCAGGTGAGGTTCAGGGAAATCAACGAGTTCGTTTACGGCGTCTGGCGAACAAAACACTGACAACACGTCTTTCCCGCCGCAGTCTTTCTGTCTGATTTTTGCTCGGAGGAGATGGACCGGCTGGACAAGACCGCATCATCATCCAACGAGCTCTACGATGCTGAAGCGGATTGTTATTGGTGTATTTGCAAAGTTCTTGACAATATTCAGGAAAATTACACGTTTGCTCAGCCTGGCGTTCAGAAAACATGTTTCCACTTCAGCGAGGTGCGTAGAATCAATTGGCTGCGGCAGCAAACTTTTGTGATTTTGTGAGCTGCTTCTTTTCTTAAACTAAACATCTACGTGGATACAGCTTGTTAAACTCCTTGATGGCGACTTGCATCAGCATTTAAAACAGGAGGTAGGTATTCACAAAAACTTTTTTTTACCACTCACACGATCTACCTGTCTTTGCTCACACGATCTACCACCCCTAACCACAGGGAGTCGACTTTTTACAGTTTGGATTCCGCTGGATTAATTGTCTCTTGCTCCGCGAGATTCCATTTGGTATGTTTCCACGTCTATGGGTAAGTGTTGCTTTTGAGTGAGAGCGAACCACGATTTTTTGAAATATTTTTTTCTTTCTTGATAGACTGATCACGAAAACGTTTTATGACCAACAATCAGGATACATATATTGCTGAGAACGATCAAGTTGGTGACTTCGTAGCATACTTCTGCGCCGCACTTTTAATGCACTGGTCTGCTGACTTAAAAGCTCTGGATTTTCAGGGTATCATCGTCTTCTTGCAAAGTCTACCGACAGACAACTGGACACTTGTGGAGGTAAGAAAATTACTGCTCACTGCTGTTCTCTGTTCCCAAAGTACTGACCATGCCTCATCCTCACACCTATTTCAGTTGGAAACCATCCTCTCACAGGCACACCTCTGGAGGCTCGTTCATCAAGACGGGTGAAGTTGACTAGCTACTAGCTAACTAGCTACTACTAGATAGCTCTAGCTAGCTAGCTAGCTATTAAAGCTCACCCGCTCTCGTGTGCTCGTTTTGTAAATATGACGTTCAATAGTGTATCTTTGCTTCAACTCCTCTCACTTTGGCTTGCACGGCATCGGGATATTGAGATTCTACACCCGCGTGTAATTTCGTCGAAGCAAGGTGGTATGATTGGCATGAAGCCGTCGCAAAAGCCTCGCGCAAATGTGAATCCTGATTGAAAACCGGGAAACGAAATGTTTAGTCTTTCAGAACGAGGTACTATTTAGTACTAGCTACCTATATTTGATGTAGGTGAGTACGTCGCTTAGTAAACTTAACTGAATGATGAGAGGAAAGTGGAGACTGGTAGGCTACATGTTCACGAGCTAGCTATAGCTAGCTACTAGCTAGCTATCGTCGAATGATTACCTTTCCTTCCCGCGTCGCGTGTCCGAGTGACCCGTGTTGACGAGCATACAGATTTTCCCTTAACCGTTCACCTACAGAATGCACACGCTGCAAGTATCTCCTCCTGTCATAAAAGCTGTGAACTTTTTTCCGACTGAAGTGCCCGCGCCAGTGTCGCTGAAGAACAAGTGCAGCTCGTTGAAAGTGCTGGAGGCGACTATCAGACGCCACCTGCGAGAAAGGAAAAATGAGGTCAGGGGAGGTTGGACCAATAACATTTTTCGAGTAGAAATAGTTGACTGGAACTTACCAAGTGAGCCCTGCAAAGCGCTCGTTTGCGGCCAAGATGACCGCGATATCCCGCCTGTATCGAAAGAACAGCGTTTTTCAACCTTTCAAAGTTGTTTCGAGTGTTGTATGATCTCCAGCGACTTTGTATGTAAGTAGAAGCTTGTTCCTCCCGTTGACGGAGGTTCTCGGAGGCACTGTGAAGAGAGAGGAGTGGAAAGTTTAGCACATTTTCTCTCCTTCATTCATTGAAGAAACATTCTTAACGCTCCGAGAGAGATCGGAAACGCACCGCATCAAGCTAAAATGATCATCGCATACCGCGCTCAAGGCGTTGTGCCTTAGCCTGGCCTCGTTCGACATGTGCGAGGTTTTGGTCAAAACATATCACTTAGGACTTACGTGCGACGCCTTCCGTAGTTGACGGCCCTTTTAAGCATTTGGGATATCAATAATATATTATTAGTAATAATAATAGCAAGCAAGCAAGTAATAAGCAAGCAAGGCGATTTTAGGGATTCTATTCTGTATGTAATATGGGTAGTGATTGATTTGATTTGATTGTCAGCCCGTTCAGCAGAGTCTGGGATGATGGCGAGACATCAAAGGGATAACCGCCCCTTGACATATTCATCTGAAACGGGTAAATGCTACGCAGACGATGATCTGCTCCCCCAGGAAGCAGATCTTGTCTTTGAGGCTGAACTGTTACGCAACCCCAACCTTCCCAGCCTATGGTCACGTTACCTCGACGCGCGCAAAGATGCTCCCGCTAAGCGACGTTACATCATCTTCGAACGCGCAGTAAATGCTTTGCCTGGTAGTTATAAGGTATGAAGCTCGGATCGGACGTTCGGTGAGATGTATACGGGATGTCTATGTCCCGGGGCAAGGTGCAGCGGCTTACTTCTGCAAAAAGCTCCGCGTCTCGAATCCAACTGAGTTAATTTTTTCTCTTCCAGACAAACCTCAACTAACCCCCTTTCCCCTGGTTTCTTCTTCCTCAACAACAGTTATGGCATGCATACCTTGAAGAACGTTATGAGGCTGCACGCCATCTGCGCATTACTGATGCTGCGCATTTGGCTCTCAACAACACGTTCGAGCGAGCATTGGTCACGATGCACAAGATGCCGAAGATCTGGGAGCTCTACCTTAACTTTCTTGTTGAACAACAAGATGTGACCTCTGTCAGACAGACCAGCGATCGAGCGCTTGCGTCTCTTCCAGTGACTCAGCACGATCGCATTTGGACAATCTATCTGGTAAGTATGCCTTGAGACTTCTACTAGCTCCAGCCCGCGATCCGTTTTTTTTCGTCTTTTGCCGCTTCTTTTCAAGTTTCCCTCACTCTTCTTTCTGACCAGCACGTATTCTCCCCTGAACAAACTGCTCTCGATATGTTATGAACATCTAGGGATTCATTCGACAAAATGGTGTACCTGTCGATACAGCACGCCGCGTTTACCGACGTTATTTAAAATTTGAGCCAGGACATTCCGAGGAGTACGTAGAGTTTCTGAAAGCCCGTGGCCGTTGGGATGAGGTTGCAGAGAGACTCGCAAAAATAGTAAACGATGAGACATTCCAATCTCTGGCTGGAAAGAGTAAGCACGAAATATGGTTAGAACTATGTGAGATTGTCGCGACTCATCCAGAAGAAGTCGACTGCCTGGATATTGACTCGATGATAAGAGGTGGCATTCGTAAGTTCACTGACGAGGTTGGAAGACTGTGGACCTGTCTCGCTGATTTCTACATTCGTCGCGGCCTTTTTGAAAAGGCCCGCGACGTGTTTGAGGAGGGGCTGGCAACCGTCATTACTGTGCGTGATTTCTCGTTGATATTTGACGCTTACACTCAATTTGAAGAGAGCGTTTTGAGTGCAAAAATGGAATCTGCTACAGAAGGCGCACTCGTTGATGACACAGAAAAGGATGGGAGCCACTGTGGATCTGACTTTTTGCTGACAGACTCTGGTGATGATCTTGATCTTCGTCTTGCACGTCTTGAGTTTCTCATGAGCCGAAGACCCGAGTTACTCTCTTCAGTGATGTTGCGCCAGAATCCTCACAATGTACACGAGTGGCGTAAACGCATCGCCCTGTTTGAAGCTGATCCTGCACGCCAAGTTATGACGTTTACGGAGGCTGTTACAAGCGTGGATCCCTCAAAAGCTACTGGTAAGCCGCATACGTTATGGGTCGATTTTGCAAAATTTTATGAGATCCACGGCGATGTTGAGAACTCGCGTGTTGTGTTTGAGAAGGCTGTTCGTGTTCAATATTCAACAGTTGATGATCTCGCAACTGTGTGGTGTGAGTGGGGCGAGCTTGAGTTACGCCAGCAAAATTTTGGAGGTGCACTCAGTCTGATGCGCCGGTGTACAACTGAGCCACCTCGCTCTCCAGGTCTGCATCAAACAAATTCCGAGCTGTTACCTGTGCAGGAACGAGTGTTCAAGTCGTTGAAGCTTTGGACATTCTATTGCGACCTCGAGGAGTCTTTGGGCTCTCTAGATTCTGCTCAGGCGGTGTACAATCGTATGCTCGATCTCCGCATAGCGTCGCCACAAATCATTCTTAACTTCGCTCTTCTGCTTCAGGAAAACAAGCTTTTTGAAGAAAGCTACAAGGTTTATGAACGAGGTATCAGCCTTTTCAAGTTTCCTCACTGTCGTGAGATTTGGCAAGCATACCTGAAGGATTTTGTTGGCAGGTTTGGTTCGAAAAAGCTGGAGCGGGCTAGAGATCTGTTCGAGCACTGTATTGCAGCCGTCCCGTCAAAGGAGTCTAAGCCTTTTTTCTTAGAGTATGCTCGTTTAGAGGAAGAGCACGGGCTCGCGCGGCGTGCCATGGATATATACGAGCGTGCCTGTAAGAAAGTGTCAAATGATGAAAAGCTTGAGTTGTATGAGCTTTATGCCTCACGAGCTATGGATTCTTTTGGCGTGGGCAAGGTCCGAAACATTTACGAAGCAGCCATCGGGCAGAATCTGCCTGATGGAGTTACGAAAGTTTTGTGTACTCGATATGCTCGTCTTGAGAGAAAGCTCGGAGAAGTCGATCGTGCGCGTGGTCTCTATATCCACGCAAGTCAATTTGCTAATCCTCAGCAAGAGAGCGGGTTCTGGGAAGAATGGAATCAATTCGAAATCCGGCATGGAAATGAAGACACCTTCCGAGAGATGCTGCGAATAAAGCGATCTGTTAGTGCGAGCTTCAGCCAAACGCACTTCAACATGGCCACTGTTGAGCTCGTTTCACACGCAAGCAACTCTGAATCTGGCCATCTACACCCGCCAATGACTTCAAGGCCTCAAGAAAGTGAAGCTCTAGAAGAGTCCGTGGCAGAGCTAGAACGAGGAGGTCTTTCTGACACGATTGAAGGTTTCGTCAAGGCACACACCGAAGGCGGAGGGGGTGTTGCTGTCGGTGTCGTTTCAAGTATTGATAATCCTGACGAAATAGACATTGGAGACGAGGAAGTTGAAGAAGATGGAACCGTGAAAGAGGGCATAGACGTAGAACAAACACTTCTCCCCGAGAGTTTGTTTTCGCGCAACGTAGAAGTAGGAGCGCGAGACCAGAGCGCTGGCGCGTTGGATAGGTTCAAGCGACAGAAACTGTAAACCGGCTTTAAAAGTTTGAATGCTGAAAACGAAGTTCTTCATTCGACCATCCACTCCAGCTAATTACTGCTAATCGTAGATAGCTACTACATACATACTAGAGCTACTAGAGCTAGCTACTAGCTACTAGCTATAGCTAGCTAGCTGTAGTAGCTAGTGGCTCTAGTAGCTAGCCGGACTACTATCTCGCTCCTTACTGTTTTCCCTGCACTGAACACGTTTTCACGTAATCTATTTGATTGACGCTCCCCACCCAGTTCTTCTGTGACAAGGTCTTTCTGCTAAGAGTCTTCATTCACCAACAACCTTAAATCTGATAGATCTGAGAGCTAAGGCTGCTTCGTGCTGAATAAGTTTAGAGGCATGATACGTCAATATCTCCAACTTTTGCTCCAAGACGTGAAACTGTTTGCGACCTTCCTTATTTTCGGCGACATTCGTGATGCACTGAAGACAGTTCAGGATAAATGTTTCGTGGTCTTCTCGCGCTCCAAGGCCCTCAATAAGGTAACGAGTAATCCCAAATTTTATGCACTCTGTCTTTCCCAATATATCGATCGAGAGATGCATGAGAGCAGCTGCTGCGGCTGTCTTAGTATCCACTTGCACGTGGTTCTTGAGTAAGACGGTCAGGATGGGAACAATTCCAGCACGTATGATGTCCTTTTTGGTCCCTGGTTCCGAACACAGCAAAGACATCACAACGGTAGCTGCGTCTAACAAACTCTCGTCGACCGTGGTATCGTCGACCGTGGTATTCATAACGCGCGCAAGGATTGACAGCGTTTCCTCGCACACCAAGCGTCTCTGTGTTAAGGAGGATAAAGAAGGTTAGAATTTGAGCGACCGCACGACTTTGCTGAGAGGGTCATTTAAAAACAAACTCACCGCGACATCATCACCTGGTCGCCGTCGACCAGCCAGACAAGTTCGGATTAAACCAAGTGCTTTACGCGAATCCACCAGTCCCATTCGTTCAACTTGTAGAAGAAGATTTTCTAGCAGTCCCTTCATATCACAAAGCAGATCTTGAATTTCAGAGGAGCGCTTGCAAGCGTTCATGAGGACGTCATATGTGGCGTGACGCACGTTTTCAGAAGAGGAGGACAGAAGCAAAATCAAGTTCTCCACCGCACCCGTTCTCAACAGATTCTCGCATCCTTTTGACCCAACGATAGTTATGATGATGTTGATGTCATGAGCCGCGCGCTCTTGCACGACTTCATCCTCAGAAGCGAGGCATTCGCTTAACACGACAATCACGCCCTTGTCAATCAACTGGATGCACGATGAAGCGTTTGTCAAGAGTTCCTTACACGAGTGAAAGGGTGGGGTAAAACGCATCTCAGCACGAGGACGGAAGTGACGCGAACGAAGGCGTCGAGCGCAAGCGAAGGATCGAATTGAAATAAAGGAGGAAGCATTACCGAGATTGTCAGCAATGCTTTGCGTCTTAGTACGATGTCCGCCTCGTTCAGAAGTCTGACTGCCTTCGGAAAGGCAGATTTCAAGAAGCCGGCCGAGACAACCTTTTCCTCTTGAGGGAGAGGATTCCCCGCCGACGCAAACAACATTAATTGATTGCTCATGATATCGCACGTGCGTTATTGATTGTCACCGTATCCATGCTGATAACCTGTTGTTCAGGCCGTTCCTTCTTTCCTCTCGACGCCGAGCGCGTGGTGGCGCGCCGGGCGGTGTATGCGTACGTAGCTATCTACGCGCGCGTACGTACGATTAAAATTTCATAATAATAATACAACTAATTTAGGTCGTCGACGATCGGAAGAAGATATGAGCAGGAAGACGGGGACGAAAATAAATAAATAATCGAAAGAAAAAATAATTGTATTTTCAAACTTTTCTGACTGACACCATACGTGAAATAAATTCGTCGCAAAATCTCAATTTTTAGGGCGATTTTAGGGCGATTTTAGGGCGCCCTAAAATCCTCTTCCGAGTTTTACGGTGCTAAAACAGCTATTTTGGGTTTTAGGGCGATTTTAGGGCGATTTTAGGGATTTCGTTCTCGTAGTGGTCGCGTCGGTCCCCGCGCGCGCCGCCCGCCGCGTCGATCGGTCGCTCGTCGTCGACGGTTTACTATTTATACTTAATTTATTCGCTCGAGCTCGCCTCTGCGTTCTCTCGCAGTTCGGCCGCACCCGCCTCAGTCAGCCTCTTTGAGTGCAACTGATACGACGAAAGTGATGCCGAATCCGATACTCCACTACCCAGCAAATGTTCCTCCAGTCGCAGCCCTCGTCGCGGCGCGCATCTGCGGGGTCGACTTGACTGAAAAACCTGAAAAAGAATGGTCCAGCGCCGCCTCCGCAACTCTTGTCTTTCAGGACAAAGCAAAGCTTAGGGGTATCCCCTCGATCTTAAGATACTTGGCTCGAAGCTCAACAACCAGCAGCGCGCTATATGGCAGCGATCCTGTTGCTTCCACCATGGTGAGTCTTACACGAGAGGGGACACGGTGCAAGAACACGCAAGCGCTCTTCTTTTTTCCTTTCTATTAAAGACTGACACACTCTTACTTACTCACCAACGCTTCCCCATGCCCTGCTGCGACGCGGAACTACCTCATTATCTCGTCAACACCATTTAGATTGATCACGTACTAGATCAGTCTTCTTCAATTTCCAGTGGGGTCGCATTCCAGACCGTATGTGCATCACTTGCTGAACACTTGGCTTCGTCGACTTACTTGGTTGGTCACTCTCTCACCATCGCTGATCTCGCTGTATGGGGTCAACTTTTCTCTGCTCGCCAGTGGGATTCCCTCAAGAAATTACCAGCGCATGTGAACATTGTGCGTTGGCTCGATTTATGCTCCATGAATGAGACAGTAGCCCAAGTTACTTCAGAGGCCTTGGCAAACAGACCTGGAGCAAAGCGCGTAGCTGCACAGTCAGAAAAGTCAGAAAAAAATTCCAAGACTGCAGGCAGTAAAGACACTGGAGGCTCCTTCGACATCGATCTCGAAGGGGCTTCTGAAGGGAACGTCGTGACCCGCTTTCCGCCAGAACCTTCTGGCTACCTGCACATCGGGCACGCCAAGGCCGCTCTTCTGAATCAGTATTTTGCCCGGCACTACAAGGGGAAATTGATCGTCCGCTTTGATGACACAAACCCTTCGAAAGAAAAGGACGAGTTTGTAGACAACATCTTGGATGATTGCAAAACTCTTGGCCTCGATCCAGATATCATCACTTACACATCAGATTCTTTCCCTCGGATATTGGAGATCGGCACGAAATTAATCAAAGAAGGTCAAATGTATATAGATGATACGCCCATGGAACGAATGCGTGATGAGCGCATCAATAGGATTGATTCAGCAGCAAGAGCCAATACTGTCGACACAAACCTGAAGCTGTGGCAGGACATGATCGAAGGAAACGAGAAAGGTCTGTCATGCGCTGCGAGATTTCGCATGGATATGCAAAATGACAACGGCTCTCTCCGAGACCCAGTTGCTTTCCGGTGTAACCTGACACCACACCATCGTACCGGAACAACGTTCAAGGTTTATCCAACCTATGACTGTGCTTGCCCGTTTGTTGATGCGCTTGAGGTAAGAGCTAACTGTCGTTTTTCTTATTCGCATGTCATGTTCTAATCAAAGCCACCACTAATCTAACCCGTGTATATCCCATAACACATCTCCAACAGGGGGTTACGCATGCTCTGCGCACTTCAGAATATCGCGACCGCGAAGCACAGTATAGGTGGGTGCAGGACATGATGGGAATGCGCAAAGTGCATATTTGGGATTACTCCCGATTGAATTTTGTGTACACGACGCTTTCAAAACGAAAACTTCAATGGTTTGTGGACCAAGGTCACGTGGAGCGTTGGGATGATCCTAGATTTCCGACTGTGCAGGGAATGAAACGACGAGGTCTTCAAATTGAGGCGCTCAAAGAGTTTATTCTTATGCAAGGTGCAAGCCGAAACGTAAACTTAATGGAATGGGAGAAACTCTGGACACTTAACAAACGTGTCATAGACCCGGTATGTCCCCGCCATGTTGCAGTTGTTGATCAGGGGAGAGTTCTGTTGACCCTCCTCAATGGTCCTGCTACGCCTGAAGTTGTTTCTGTGCCGAGACATAAGAAACATCCGCCTGCTGGCACAAAGTCGACGACAAGGATGTCCCAGATCTGGCTTGAACAAATCGATGCCGCACTTCTGAAGGTTGGTGAAGAGATAACTCTCATGGACTGGGGAAATTGTATCGTGAAGAAAGTCGACATCGACCAGAATGGAGGTGTGATTGGGATAGACGCTGAGTTGCACTTGGAGGGGTCGGTAAAATCAACAAAGCTTAAGCTTACATGGTTGCCAAAGATTGATGAACTCGTGCCGCTGACATTGGTTGACTTTGATTACCTGATCACTAAAAAGAAGGTCGAAGAGGATGACAACTTCGCTGACCTCGTCAACCTTAACAGCGAGGTGCGGACTATCACCCACGGCGATGCAAACATGCGGACTCTCTTAAAAGGCGACGTCTTGCAGCTGGAGAGGAAAGGATACTTTATTGTTGATGAGCCTTTCGTGTCAGCCGGTTCGCCGATGGTGCTGTTTTCGATTCCTGATGGTCGAACCAGATCGTGGGGTGTATCAGTGGCAGGGCTTGGCAAGTGATGAGTACAAGGTACAATTGTAGGTTGAAATTGAGCACAAGATGCCTCTTTTTTTACAGAAGCCTCATCTACAAGGAGTTCGAGACGCAAACAAATAATCTTGACAGTTACAACTCGACCCGTCCTGTGTCCGAAACTTTGTCCGATTCGGATTCGGATGCATCTAATGACGCTATAAGACTTGTGAAATAGGCGACGCGGTCTCTGTCAGTGAAACCCATCATATGGATGATAAACATGCCCTCCGTATGAACCTTTGGATGCGTGTTGAAAACCCTCTGGTCAAAAATATGGTGTCGAAACTTCTTGGGGTCCTCCCGCCGCAATAATTTGATGAGTTGGGCTTGCTCAGCACCCTGCATGTGAGGTAGATGCTCCATGTCCCATAGCTTCTCTAGTATAGTTTTTGCCCATGCAGTATTCCGCCACAACATGACTCCGGTGTTCAACTCCCACCCCCCTATATCGTCGCAAAGAATGAGATCTACTGCTGTATGCGCAGGATATGATTCTGCGCTCGAGATGATATCGCCAAGAGATATGCTGCGATTCGTGACGACAGCGTCGGTATCAAGCCACAATATCCATTCGTGAGTGGTTCGATTGATCATGTCTAGCAGCACTCTTACTTTATTCCAGGTTACTATATGTCTTGGAACCATTGAATCGTGATATTGGTAAAAAGCGTAACCATGAGCCAGTGCGTATCTTGAGTTCAGTTCTGCCGAAAGGTTAGACACGCTCACAAGGTTTGGAGTGCCTGCGGTGACCAAAGCAATGTCCTGTGCAGATCTGCCATCTGAAGGAACGCGCAGCACTGGATCGACAGCCCTAATAGTCGTTGAAGCGAAGTGGCGGTCTTGGTCAAACTCTCTTACGTGTGTGCAGTCGACGTCTGCCCCGTGCCGGAGCTCTCCATCTGTCTCCAACACGTTCCACACACAGTTTGGCGTCTCCGTGCACCAATAGCCCAAGACAGAGTCATGATCCCGAGCGTCAAAGAAAATTCTTAAGCCACGAGTTCGGTCAAACAGCTGTATCAGAGTAAAGTCATCAGCGACATGACTCTGCACGTACTGCGCGACGTATCCATGGTCTGAACCCTGCTCAATCCAACGCCTTCCGCCTGAGCGTGTGGTACGGGTTTTCGCCTGGACGAACAGTTTGTTATCGAAGGCAACGCAAAGCGACAAAGCTTGTCCGACGCCGCGAACATCTTTACCTGCAGAGCCGTCGTCAGCTGAAACCTCTCCGGACTGCCTCACACCAAACGAAGGCATCGATGTCGCCACTGCAGCTCTGGGCTGAGCGGCAAACAGCTTTACGAGACATAGGAACGCCAACAGCAGTACCTTCATCATAGCTTCACTTTCAGTCTGCTATCCTAGCTAGCTAGCCTGGCACGTAAGATGCTACTTGTCTAGCTAGATAGTCCTCCGCATCGTCGTCGGTCCGTCCCGCCGCATATGAATGTAGTCTATTCTATCTGACGACGACCGACGACGACCGACGACGACCGACGACGACCGACAATTAAAATAATATCGTTATTATTATTTAGCCTAATGAGCAGTATTCTGGATTTCAACCGGGTTTGCAAAATTTAACGATTAAATTACTCGTACGCGTACCTGTATTTTATACGCGTAATAATTTAATAATAATTTACGCGTTCGGGTATTTTATTTATACCGGTACGCGTCGCGTTAAATTCTTACACGAGCTTCGCGCCGATAAAATAACATTGATTGTGTATTCAGTCACACAAAAAAGGAAATACGCGTGTACCGGTACATACGCGATACCCGTACGCGTATAAAATACCGGTATAAAATACCGGTATTTTATACGCGTACCGGTATTTTATAACGCCGGTATTTTATACCGCGGTATTCGATTAAATTTTGCAAACCCGGTTGAAATCCAGAATACTACATACGTACTACATACGTACTGTTGTTGACTCGCACTACGAAAACGAATTTTCTAAAAACGTTCTAATTCTAAGAAAAAAATAGAACGTTTTTAGAAAATTCGTTTTCGTATTGTCGGCTTCATTCGTTTCTCGTCCGTCAGTATCGTCACTTGCGTCTATGTAAGCGTCTTTGTGAGAAAAAAGGGGAATGATGGCAGAATCGATGATATTCGCTCCTCGCGGCTGTTCCAGCAGATCTATGTGCACAAGTGCTGTCTCAGCGGGTCAATCGTATGCGTACGTGAGGCAAAATCGACAGCTGCGCAGGCCATTATACGCTGACATGCATCTTTCGAACGCGGCGCAATCCTTGCGGTTCTCCTTTGCACGCGGAGCCCGGGATAGATTTTTGAAGGTGCCTCAATCGTTCCCTCTCGCACATTCAAAGTTTGCAGGGTCGACGATCAGTACCTTTAGTCATACCCTACCGACCTGCTGTGCGTCTTCGAAATCGTTCGCCTCTGCGCAGTGCGATTTGCTGCATTTTGGGACCAGGCCGCGAAATTCTTCTCTCGCGAGCCAGCGTCAACCTTGGAGACTTGCTGCATCGACAACCACCCAGAACTCGTCCACCGACGCAGGGGAAATACACGTAATCTTCGGACCGATGTTTGCCGGGAAGACCACAGCCCTCCTCGAACGCATCGCTGAAGAGGAGGCCAAAGGTAAGACCGTGACTCTCGTGAAGTCGAGCAAAGACTGTAGATATTCTGAAGATAAAATCGTATCCCATGATGGAACTGCCAGGCAATGCACGTCAGTTTTCTGTCTAGAGGACTTGCGTGGTGTGATCGGGGAGGAGAGATGGACAAATACTGACGTGATCGCAATCGACGAGGCACAGTTCATTCCAGACCTGGTTTCTTTCTGCGTTGCCGTGGCTGATGAGCATAACAAGAAAGTCGTCGTCGCAGGACTTGACGGTGACTTCAAACGCGGTCGATTTGGTGAAATCCTTGACTTGCTCCCACTCTGTGACTCTGTCACAAAGCTCACAGCTCAGTGTGGAATATGTTCGTCGCGGCCCGCACTTTTTTCGCTGCGGACAATATTGGGGGAGAGCACGCAAGAACTGGTCGGGGGTTCCGATGCGTACAAACCGGCATGTCGGGCGTGCTACTTGAAGAACGCGACATATTTGAGTAGCTGATGAGAGATGCGGTTTCAGAAAACTTTAGCACAGCCCTCAGAGAGTTTTTAAATATGTTCTTGTTTCTTCGTGTTATTTATTATTACACTGCCGCGGTTCCATCGAGCCAGCACTACTGCAGACATTTACATTTTCACCTACTCTTTCGCTTGGCACTGAGTTGAGAAAGACGCTCTGTAAAAGGGATAACACCCATCATCCTTGAAGTCTTCACCTGCTTCACCATTTTCCTGTGCACCTTCGCGGAGAGGCCAGTCTTTCGGCGGGGAAGGATCTTTCCCGTGTCAGATATAAATTGAGTTAGCAAGCTGGCGTTCCTGAAGTCAAGGGATTCAAGCAGTTGCTTATCGATATCTTTGCCTTTCATCGGTGCGCGTCTGGTCGTCTGCGTGGGCGAGTGTGTTTCAGGATCAAAGCGACCTCGCGGTGCCAAATCATCGGTTTCGTACGATTGACCAGGATAATAGATCCGGGACTGAGATACTCGTCCGAGCTTCAAGTCAACGTTACTTCCGCCTGCATGCGTACTGCTGGGGACATCTACTCTACCAGACCTTCTATGGCTCGTAGGGTTGGCCAAGACTGTATCATTTCCTTGCTCAGGCCTCTCACTGACGATCGAGCCCTGACCGCTCGATTCGGGAGTCCCAGTGGTGGAGGAGATCGTTCGGGACAGTACTGGCGCGGTGACGAAGCAGTGGATATGCTTCCACATTGATGCGATTGACTGAGCAGTACATCTTTGGAGCGCCATTTGCAAGCAATAACACGGAGCAACACGAAAGGCCAAGGCGAATCAGGTGCTGATATATGTAAACCTGAGAGCAAGTGATCGACGGACGGCACGCTCCTCCATTATTCTCTCCGGTCATGCAAATAAATAAAGTTGCAATCAGGCAGGCAAAAATAAATAATTAAAAATAAGCAGCACTCATCATATATATCGATCATAATATGCAGCTAGCGCATAATAATAATATTAATAATGCATGCAGCATGCAGCATGCTGCATCATGCAGGCAGGAGATATTATTTACTTCTTCTCGTACTACTTTCGTGGTCGGCGTCTTGTGGAACGGGCACTTACACATGTGGTTCTCAAGGCAGTTTTGGGAGGCTTTCTTGCACAAGATCCTGCCAACACTAAGTATATTGCATGTATCGTGGATGTTTCGTATGAATGGAATTTCCTCAGTGGTCCCTGTCGCAGACTGGGTGTATCGCTTGACTTTTGACATTTGCAACCGGGTGCCCAAGTCTCCCGGTACACCTAGTTCGATCGGAAGTTCCTTGTGGCGTATTATCGAGTACAACATTCACAGAGTCATTTCGTGGTTCGTGGTACGTGCATTACGGGTACCTGAGCGCTTCTTCGATTTCTTTCTGACTCCCGTTCCCTACCCATATCACTGAAACCGCAGAGCACCGCGTCAGGTGAAAAGGCAGAAGTAGACTGGGAAAATCCAGAAGTTGTTGGTCGCTGCAAAAGGTGAGTTGCCACACAGAGAAAAGAACGAGTGAACAAGCGAAGATTGACATCAACTTTCTCCTCAATATTCCCCAGGGCTGGCCATGTACCCCTTTACTCGTTCCGTGACGTTCCTACTGCTTTGAAATTTTGGTCAGAAGGCGGTGGCTGGAGTTCACGCTCGAAGCTGCCGAACGTCTTTTTGCTCAACGGAAAGTGGGATTTCCATCTCGCCGCAGCTCCGCAAGATGCCCCGGTTGATTTTTTCCACTCCAACTTTGATACCAGCCTCTGGGATCAGATCGACGTTCCTTCAAATTGGGAATGCCAAGGGTACGATCGTCCCATCTACACCAACATGTTCTATCCTTTCCCTTTGGATCCACCTCGGGCGCTGCGCCGTGGGGTGTGGAGCTCAAGCAACAATTCGACAGCGTCGAGTCAAGGTGGCGATTTAAGCCTCATCGAAGGTTGGAAGTGGGATGCTGAGACCACAAATCCTAACGAGCTTGAAAATCCCACTGGCTGTTATCGCCGTGTTTTCGATCTTCCAGAAGGATGGACCGAAAACAGGCGCCGTGTTTTTCTCTCATTTGAGGGGGTGGATTCGGCTTTTTATTGTTGGGTGAATGGTCAATGCGTGGGATACTCTCAAGATAGTCGACTGCCAGCAGAATTTGACATAACCGAAGCCCTTGTGCCTGGAAAAAATTTAGTCGCAGCGCAGGTTATGCGCTGGAGTGACGGTAGCTACCTCGAGGATCAGGATCATTGGTGGCTAAGCGGTATTCATCGGGACGTTATACTTTATATGAAAGAGGCAGTTTTTATTTCCGACTATACGGTAAAAACTTCACTTCCGGAAAAGCGTGGTGGCCCAGCACGTGTTGACGTCGACATCCGAGTACAGGAAGCTGTGACGTCAGAAGTTGCACTTCCTACGGACGTCATCGTCGAGTCTCTGATTTTTGATGCAGATGGCACGCAGATTGCTTGTGTAACTTCTAGTCCAGAAGACCTGTCGTGGTGCGACCCTGGTGAAGTGCACGGTCAGCCTTTCGATAAGGACCAGCCCCAGTTCAATCGTAAAGCCCTGCTGTCATTATCAGTCCCTGCCGCCCGTCTATGGTCAGCAGAAGTTCCCTATTTGTACACGCTAGTCGTTAGGACAATGACTTCCACTGCCACAGGGAACACCTCTAGCCGCAGGTTTGTTCCGGCGTCAGATGTTGAGGCTTGCAGGATTGGCATCAGGTCTGTATCTATTTCAGAAAAGAAATTATGGGTCAATGGTGTACCTGTCATCATTCAAGGCGTCAATCGCCATGATCACTGCCCTAAGAACGGAAAAGCGGTTTCAGAAGAGTCCATGTTGCAAGACGTGCTTCTTATGAAAAAATATAACTTCAACGCCGTCAGGACAAGCCACTATCCGAATCATCCGCGCTTCTATGACCTATGCGACGAATACGGTCTTTATGTATGCGATGAAGCGAACCTCGAAACCCATGGTTTCCACGCCGGGATGCATCCAACCCCCTTCTTGGCAAACATTCCTCAATGGAGGCAAGCTTACCTGTCGCGAATGGCTCGCATGATTCAACGAGATCGCAACCACGCTTCTATAATCATGTGGTCGCTTGGAAACGAGGCAGGATGTGGAAGTGGTCAACGAGCTATGGCTGAGTGGGCCAGAGCAAACGACCCTACCCGTCCCTTGCACTATGAATCTGGTGGGTCTCGCTCGAGTTGTACTGATATTATATGCCCCATGTATGCTCGAGTATACACTTGTGAGAGGATGGCCAATGAGGATCTGAATGATCATCGCCCAGTGATTTTGTGTGAATACAGCCACGCGATGGGCAATAGTAACGGAAGTCTGGACAAATATTGGAGGTGCTTTCGCGAAAACAGCGCCGTGCAGGGGGGGTTCATATGGGATTGGGTCGATCAAGGTCTTGAAGCCACTGCGCCTAGTGGAAAAACTTTCTGGGCATATGGAGGTGACTTTGGTGACAAGCCTAACGACGCCCAGTTTTGCATAAACGGCATTGTTTTCCCCGATCGCACTCCTCATCCTGCGATGGAAGAATTGAAATTCTTAATGAGGCCCGTAACATTCCAGGTAACTAACTTGTTTCATGTGAAAGAAAATTGCACCCGTGTTGAGACTGGTAGCGAGCTGGTCAACCTTGAAACGTGGATGAGTAGCACCCCACACATTGTGGTGCGCAATTGGTTGAATTTTACTTCCTTGGATCATCTCAAAACGACCTGGGTGATTTTGGCTGATAGCGGTGCTAGGCTTGAAGAAGGAGTGCTTGACTTATCCTCTATTCCCCAAGATGCTGAGGTCGAGCTGCCGTGGAAGGCTGTTCTTCCAGATCTTGTGTTCCTCGCAAAGAATGTGTCAACTTTGACGACCGCTGCACAGACATCCCCTTTGCACAACTGGTTTCTGGAGTTCCGAACCACCGTGAAGGAAACGACAAGGTGGTGCGATGCAGGTCATGAAGTCGCTCATACGCAGATAACTCTTCCTGTTCCCGTGAACGGTTTTCCATCACCTTCTATATTATCCATTCCTAAATCACTTTCCGTGCAGTCAGATATGGTTCGAGTATTCACTCTGGGTGACGATCTGTTGCAGGTGCAGTGTGCCGGTGGAGTTCACATGGCATTTCATCTCAACGGTCCACTGATTGGGACGATCGTCAACATGGGTTCGAGAGGACACTTGATCCTCGAAGGTGGCCCATCTCCATGTTTCTGGCGAGCTCCCACTGACAACGATCGTGGGGGCGAAGCAATTTCATACTGTGCGCGTTGGCGAAATGCTGGGATAAATCAGTTGCAGACAGTACAGGACAGTTTTCCAACTGTTACTCAAACTGCTGGTCCTGATGGTTCGCTTCGTATCGCTGTTACGTTAACCATGACTCCATGTGGATCGAATAGAAAGGGAGTTGCAGGAATTAGCGTAACACTGACGCATGATATTCAGACAAATGGCACTGTGGACTTGAATATGGTCGCGACGGCCTCAAAGTCGTTACCCCCGATACCTCGTGTTGGCCTGCGCATGCGTTGCTCAAGTGAGTTGCAAGCCGTAGACTGGTTTGGCCGAGGCCCTCACGAATGTTATTCAGACCGGAAAGCATCTGCTACCTTTGGACATCACTCGTCAAATGCAGTCGACATGCATGTACCATACATTGTTCCAGGTGAAAATGGTGGCCGAGCTGACGTAAGTTGGCTTGCCCTTCGTCGGCGTGAAGTTATGCCCGAACGGCCTTTGACAATCAAAGGAAATAAGTTCCGTGCCTCAGCTCGGACAGACCGAGATACTGTCACACCAGCACCGGGGCTCCTAGTCTCAATTCCTGGAGGTAAGGTTGCGCAAGTGTCTGTCCAGCAGTATTCTCTTGAGGATTTGGAGTCTTCTTCTCATGAATATCAACTTGAGGAAGCTAGATCAAGGGGCGACGGCACAGTCCATGTGCACGTCGACCACTTGCACATGGGGGTTGGCGGTGACGACAGCTGGACTCCAAACGTGCACCCAGAGTATCTCATACCAACAGGAAGTAAATGGCAGTGGAGTTTGAAACTCGCGGCTTTGGCGCATGACGATGACGCATTCGAGATGCATAGACACTTGCAATGAAGTATGGGTGTTGGGAGTTTACTAATAGCTACATGTGTGCAATGAAGGCAACACCTGAATTCTAAGAAAGTGTAACATTGACCGGTAGAGACGCTTGCTGTCGAAAGCTCTAGAGCTCTCTTGATATGTCAAGGGACGGACATAACTTGACATCGAAGCGTGTATGCGTATACTTTGGATGAAAAGTACAGTCTATGGTGAGTAACTACCTTCACGCCATTGACCACTGCAAACTGTGCACGACAAAGGACAAGCATCCAACATGTATCCAGGGTTTTTGTCGCACTCATTCTGCTCTGCCCATGTATGACACGTTTCTTGAGCATCAGCGCAGTTGTCAGTGCTCACCTCCCTCCCTTCGAAAAATACCCGTTGGTGCGCCTCTCGCAAAGATAACGGAGCAACGTGCATCCATTTGGTCGCCGTCCACTTCTCACCACTCTCGACTGGACACCCTGCATGACTACTGCCACCGTCTAGCTCACCGCCGACTTTCGTACTCCAGAACAGTAAAGCATCCCCCTTCTGAGGCTTTACTGCCTTCCCGTTGTTCCCACAAACTGAATAGGCGGACTGGTTTCTGCCTCTGGGCATGTCAGTGTTGGGAAACACTGTCTCGCCTCCTCCCTGTTGAGCGATTTAACAAGCACGCATCGTCGATTCCGTGTTGTAGAGTCAGTAAAAGTAAAGGAAATGGAAGTGACAACGATATTCAAATGCAAACGCACCTCGACATCCGAAAGATACATCAGAACCGTGGCCACTCGATTATTCAGCTTGCCAGCATCGTGGAAAAAGTAGTCATAGTGTGCACGATATTCCTCGCCAGGCTTGTAGCGCAGTACTTGAATCGGCTCGCCGTGAGATTCGGGAATCTGACTCCAGCTTGCTATGCGTCGTTCTATATTTTTTATCATCGCGTTCATACCTGTATTATTGTGAAAAATCACGCAAGCAACACGTATGTCGTAAGTAAAAAATAAAGTAAATGAAGGAGACGGAACTGAACCGACCTTTGCACTTTACCCACCTTTTGGAACGAAAGAGCCAGTTGAGGTGCGAATATCGCTGAAAGAGCTTCCCCCATTTTCGGCATCTACCACGCCAGACTTATACATGTTAGGCTTGGAGTGCTCCTGCAAGTTGTACCCCGAATTGAGAAGTCGAGATGGAGAGGCGGTTAGGTGCGCAGCGTCCTTTGCAGATGGCCAGGGTGAGAACTGTAAACAGTGAACAAGTGTCTGATGACTTACCATCAAGAAATTACATTCCTCATCCGTCATGAAACCCTTGTAAAGAAAGGCTCTCGGGTTATCAAGCGAGATGACTTGGATACTTCTCGGGTTAAGGACATTCAGGGACGTGTGAGACAAGTCTGCCGCATTGTGCGGTGACCCTGAGGGAATCTCCCTTTCGGCGTGAAAGTGGGTATCACTTGCTTCATGGTACAAAGAGGATGTCGAGGGCGACCGAGTGGACTCGCTCAGCTATGTGCAAAGTTATACCAAGTCAGTAACGAAAATCTAACGGGCAAGCAACTTGGAGGTAGGCCAGTCAGGAAGCTGGTAAGAAGGGCCACTGAAAAAAGTGTGCTCGGAGATTTTTTTCGCTTTACTCACCTCTTGATCATACGAGTGTAGTTTGCCATCATGTCGCCGCGGTCGAACTTCGAGCGTAGACCCCTGATTATTCGAGAGCTCGAAACGCTCTTTCGCTTCAACGTCATTCGCCAACGTCGAAGGTCTGACGCGGCGGTGCACTACCTCGGCCCCTTTTCGATTTGATGAGCTGAGCTCTGCTAAGGTCGGCTTCAAAGGTGGCAGAGCAGGCACTAGAAAGATAAAAGAGGCCAACGTGAGTGTCCAGCCTCCGAAAAAGGCAATTGTGGCGATTCTATTCCGCCGCATGCGACCCACCCCGTGCACGTGCGGCTCACGAATGACGTTTTCCGTTTCTGAACGAGTACTACGGTAGTATCGATCGGTTCCCCAAATATTCCGACGATACACTTTACACTACATACAGAACGAATCCCTAAAATTGCCCTAAAATCGCCCTAAAAATTCACATCAAGAACGAAGTCTCTATCTTTCTTTTTAAAAGTATTTACGTAACTCTCCCAATAATAATCGATTATCGAAAACGAATTTTCTAAAAACGTTCTAAAAACGTTCTAAATCGAGCCGGTCGAAAATCTCTTTATTTTTTCGTATGGCGGCAGTCAGAAAATATTTACTTCAACTTCGATTTATTTATTTTTAGAAAGCCAGCCGCTGCTCACATCTGGATAAGGCTTCGTGCGATCACGGTCACCGTGGCAGGGTTCCGGGGCGCAGACCTAGCCCCGGACCTGACGTACTTCGATCATCAAATGCCATGTAACTATGTATTTGTTTTGTATCAATCATGTCCTTAGATCGAAGTGTGGCACACGTTCAGAAGAGCAAGGAAAGCTGGATCTTATTACTCGCCGAAATGAAGGGTTCTTTTCCCCTGGTTCATGGAGAGCATCGATGAGCTTGGGACTAGTACTTCCGAGCCAAGGGGGTGCTCATTTTTTGTGGATCGACTACGACGTGTGTCGGGCATGTCGATTTCGATCCTCGCCCCCGCCCATATCACCTCTATGTTGACATGGTCCATTGTTTGTGTCAGCTCTGGGGAGACATCATCGGTCTCAGTGTCGTCTCCAAGCACCGCCGACAGGTGCCGATGACGCGTTATCGTGTTGAAAATGGCACCACACTTTATCTATGCACATAAAACTATGAGCGCTCGGTGTATTGTCGCATGTAAGACTGTCTCGCACCGGCTTCGTCGATGATTCAAGCCGACTGCGTGTGCGTCTTGTGAGTCGGGAGAGCGGCGTACGTCTCGCCGCAAACCACCGAGCGGTCCCGTAACGACGCCGCACAGCGCCACTGGAAGGTTTTTGATGGTGCCTCGTTTTGTGGGTGGTTTCTACATGCGGATCTTGTGTCAAATGCATGTTGTGACATATAGTGGTCGTCTCAGCGCTCTGTAGTAGCCGTCGTGGACATATGCATACGATGTCAACCGCGGACGGAAGTGTCACCAGCCCCTCCTACAGCGACGCGGGCGGCACTTTGGCGGCGCCGCCGACTTTTCGCAGAACCTTTGTGCTTCGCAAGTTGCCTTCGGATGGTATCCTTGCGTCCTGTACAGGCGTGCTTCGCGATACTTCATACTGTTGGAGGCGTAATTGATCACCCGCCCCCGCCCCACTCGTCTGGGAATTGGATGTCGGTGACGGCGGCACTCTCGGCGCTCTCGGTGTTCGGAGCGGCGGGAACGTCTTGGGTGAAGTGCGGGACAGCGACTGGCGGGTAGACGCGTCGGACGTCGATACAGATATTTCTTCACGTCTTAATATGTACAACATATATATTCTTATTCGTACTTGCTTGTTTGCTTGTCTGATGCTGGGTCTTCCTCGCCGCACGCATGCTCCACTTCACTCTCGAGAGCAGGCATGTGGGAGGTGACTCCAAATTCTCTCACTTTTTCCTCTTCCTGGACAAAATTCTTGTGTTTTTTTTTTTTTTGTGTTTCGGCAATTGCGGGCGGGTCGCGGCCCGTGCTTTCAGTTTTCCGCGCGCGTTTCGACATATTATTTGCTTGGACTAAAAATAGTTTTAATACGTACTACGTAATACAAAGTAATTAATAATGTGAGCGCGAGCGAGCGAGCGAGCGAGGGTTTATTTTTCTATTGATGATTTTGATATGGTGCTTTCGCGGAGCAACGGAAGGTGTCGAAAGATTGAATATGGTGCAGGAAGAAAGTTTTTGAACCAGAACTCGATAACGAGCTTAAAGACCGCAGCAAGAAATCCCCCGCAGAGTATCCTGTCCCCCCAGATGAGTAAACCATCATTTGGACCGAAACTAACGCATATCAGCCGCGGCGGGCACTTATAGGATCCAACGGTTGCGCCACGAAGTATTCTTGAAGCGACGTATTCAGCTTCCCAATGCGCATAGGACGCTAGATACTGGTCAGCGGGTTTAGCTACACAGTCGCCAATTGCATATATTTCGAGCTGTCGCTCGCCACTTTCATCATCCCCAAAGGTGCCGCAAAATGTGCAATCCACGCGGAATGTTTTTTGATCCACTCGAATGCGACCGCTTCCGTCTAAAGGTACTTTAATGTGTTCCGGCTTCACATCGTCTGAAACTTCGCTCTCGGAGAGGAACTCAGTTGCCGGTCGGGCACCAGTAGCCACAATAACTTCATCAGGGGTGAGAGTAGTGCCTGACAGGACACCTCTGTATATATTGGCAACTTTGATGGTTTTGGAATCATTTGGAACTGAAACATATCTCTCTCCGACCAACACGCTAACACCGTGTTTGCGTAACCATTTTGCGGCACGTTCTCCCGCGGAGGCAGGCAGATCATCCATCAATCGCGCACCTCCGTGAACAAGCGTTATACGACGTGGGGATCTACTCGCCGCCTTTGCCAATTCTGCGGCGAGTTCGACCCCAACTATGCCTCCACCAACAACCATGACGTGTCTCGCCCTTGCAATTTTACTTGCAGCAGACGCGAAATGTTCTACTCGCTGCTTCCTCTCGGCTTTTTCTGCATACTCTGATTGAGATGCTGAAGGCTTGAAAGGTGATGGGTACAGGCTTCCAGTAGCGAAGACCAAATGGTCCCAGGTGAAGGTTTCCATAGTCGCAGACGACGATTTCCCCTGAAGAGGAACTTCCAGGGTTCCGTGTCGTACTATGACTGATTGTGAAGGAGCAGCGCGCAAGAACTGAGCGGAGATAGGCGCGACTTCTTTTATCATGCGGTGCAGCTGATTCAATCTGCTTCTCGGGGCCAGTCCGTTCTGCACCACAACCTGATCGGACGACGAATCAGCGTGTGTCGCCCATGACCCAAGACCAAGTGGTTTACTTCCAACTATCGCCCCAGGGACACCGGGCACGTACTCGAAGAAGTCTCGAATGTCGATAAGCGTGACTGCGCACTTGTGTGCGAGTTCCCTCGCCAGTGTGATGCCAGCGAAACCACCACCTAAAATCACCACACGTTTCGGCACGGCGCGTCGTATCGCACTCATTCTTCGCCGAATTAAAATAAAGCACCCTGCAACACAACTCATCAGCCCAAACAAAGTGAGCGACACTCCCGTCGATGAGGTGCACCATGCTCGAGCGTTACCATGAACTTGTGGGAAAAGATTTGGGCTCTGCCGAACGCACACGCTAAATATCTGTTGCTCCTGACGAAATCCTTTACTTTGCGACGGGGCAAGTCGTTGGCACGTCGTACGTTCGAGCCCACACCGGGTGATGAAAACCCTTCGTTGCCGCCTCACCCGAGACGGCACAGAAAGTCCTGGTGGAAGAACACCGCGGTATAGAAGACACGCATCCATGGCCGGCGTGCTGTCGCGGCGCTCGATTGCTTGTGTCGCACGACGTCGATATTTAGTTAGATAATTCGGGACACGTCCTAAAAAAGAGGACGTTTCACGTTTAGCACCACATTCCATCCGGGGTTTTTTGACGATTTGGCCCTTTTATTCGTGCTGTGATTGGTCGAAATAGTGGTCATTTACATGATTAGCAGAGTGGTTCATCACTGGTCAATTTATAATAATCTATTATTATTTATTAGCGGCAGCTCACATTAATTAATATCAGCAGGTCGGTAATCGCTCGCTGATCTCATCGATTTTCTTCATCATGCATCGATACTACTACGATCTGTACCATAATAATGCAAGTAAATAAGGCGGCGCGTCACTTCGTTTCAACGTACAAGTTTCCGCACGGACGACAAGAACTTGATCCAAACTATTCAACAACCGCCTGCAAGATCGTGGTTTTGCCGGGGAGAGTACCGTTCGGTTTCCGCATCAGTATGGCGGAGGATCACGTACTATTTCTCGCGCCAAAATCGTTTGCTTCGAAGCTCTCGAAACGAGAAGGCAAAATTGGTGTGCTGAACAACGACGTATCGTTTGATGTCGACGCAGGTATGAATCGTACGACTTCTTCGGGGTTGTGCCAATCCCACGAATGCCATCATCACGTATCGCTTTGCTAACTGCCTCATGCATTATTTTGAACAGGGGTCGTGACCGGGGTGGGAGAGGGAGAATCGAGACAAGGCACAGTTCGTCGCCTCGTGAATCATGTAGAGACCTGGAAAACTTACGACGAAACCAACTTTGCCAAGAGCGCAGACGTGACGCATTTCATCGATTTTGGTGAAGCATCAAAAGATATCACGGATGTGCTCCGCCAGAATGAGCTTTTACGGTGCGTGATGCTGGCCGCTTGAGTACTGGCTTTCGGCCCCATGTTCCTCCCGCAGACATTTTTTTTTTTTTTTCTCACTGCCCCGCCCTTGTGTTCTGAACAGGTACACCGCTTTGTCCAGCAAAGCTCCGACAGCGGCGGCAAATTCTGCAGCGGAAGAGGCGGTCATACACACACTTACGCACGGGATGGCCAAGTGTACCACCACAGTAGCATTCCATGAGAAATTTGAAGACGCGTAGACTTATGTGAAGGGTTAGATAGTATGTAGTATGTAGCGTATGCATGCGTGATGATGATATCGAGCATCATATTACAACATTATTATCATCTACAAAGTATTCTGGATTTATTTCAATCGGGTACGAATAACGGCTTCACTTCGTCAAAAAACCCCGGATGGAATGTGGTGCTAAACGTGAAACGTCCTCTTTAGGACGTGTCCCGAATTGATGCAGCGAGGAAGCGCGAGCGAGCGAGCGAGGGTGTGAAATAATTATCGCCGGAAAACTTATTTTATTTTTAGGGCGATTTTAGGGGCCCTAAAATCGCCCTAAAATCGCCCTAAAATCCTCTTATTTTAGGGCGATTTTAGGGATTTCGTTCTCGTAGTGTAGATAGGTTTATCGAGGTGAAACTTGTCATTATTCCTGGATTTTAGTGGGATTTTAGGGATTTCGTTCTCGTATGTAGTGTGAGTAGAAAGTATCCTCATAAAAATGAGCTCGCAGTACGCTACCAGTACGTGCACACGCACTCCGTAGATGTCGAGGTGGTCCTGTATTTGTAGAAGCTGAAGACGTGATGGCGGAGGCTATCGCCCAGTTCAAGGAAGCTGTCCAGGTGAGGAAGACACGTCCATTCTAAGAAGCAGCCATGGGATTCCCCTTTCACCGCTTACGCCAAGGTCCTTCGCATCCGTGCACTTCCACAGGCTCTCCATCACCACCCTGAAGCAATAGTTAAAAAACAAGCTGAACAATGGCTAGAGCGTTTCCAAGAAGATGTGGAGGCCTGGACGGTTTGTGATGCCGTGCTGCACGATCCAACAAACACACCTGAGGTGAACTTCATGAGCGCTCAAGCTTTGAAGCGAAAGGTTGTCCAACTTCCTATGTTTTGTTAGATTTCGTTGCGTTGGTCCCTTAACTTCCCGTCGGGGACGCGACCTGTCAACTGACCCTTTTCAAATCGACCTACCGTTCCTGACATATATTCCCTTTTCTTTCGCTGCGCTGTCAAAAGGTCCAACAAGATTTCGCAGAGCTACCGTCTGGGGCAATAGGATCACTTCGGGAATCCCTTGTTGCCTTGTTGTTCAAACATGGCGAGGGTCCGGTGCGCACGCAGCTTGCGGTAGCAATGGCAAGTTTGGCAGCCCACTTGCCAGCCACAGAATGGGATGACATCGGCGCATTACAGTGGTTAGCTACACGTATAACTGGTGATGGATCAGACCCGTCGCGCTTATCTTGTCTACTTGAACTCCTCGTCGTGTTCCCTCAGGAAGCCGGGAGTTATCGCCCCGCGGTGCATCCCGAACGTCGTCGTAGTTTTGCCCGTGAATTAATCATGCAGAGCAAGTCCGCTATCACCATGATTTCTTCCTGCCTTGAGCAAATGTCAATGAACACGAAGAACGTGTATGAACATTCTCTTGACGCGTTCGCTGCCTGGGTACGATTGAGTCAAGGGCGCCTGCACGCCGATGATCTGCCTGTTCAGGCACCACAGATTGACGCCGCGACCCTTTGTGCTCATCCACTCACTTTACTTGCTCTCAAGTCTCTCACAACACACGAATCAAGGCCCTCACAATTTGACCATGCAGTCGATGCTACGTGTGAGCTGATTCGCGCGACAAGAGCACAAGTTGTGGATTCACGGGACGGTGATAGACATAACTCTATACCTGCATCTTCACTTCAGCTAGTTCAAGTCATCGTTTCTAGTGTTTTGGATTTAAAGCCCGCGTTGTTAGCAGCCTCTCAGTCTGAAGGCTCGTTGGATGAGATTGCGAAAGGGATATCTCGACTTCTTGCCGAAATCGGTGAAGAGTATGTCGCAGTCATAGCTGAGGTACGATTTGTCCCGTGAGCGTCTTCCTTTGATAAATAAAGCCTTGCTCTCTGACTGACCTTCTCTCCACTTTTTTTTTCTCGTTTAGGGGAACCGGGAATCCCTCGCGGTTGTTGAGTCCATTCTGATTGTGACTGCGTATCCTGACACTGATATCGCAACAATGAGCTTCGTGTTTTGGCATAAGTTATCTCATGTGCTCACTGGAAGAGAGCAAAGGAATGCGTCTCATGAAGGTGCTGAAGAGCTTAATCGACGAAAACAGCTATTCTTTCCGGCATATGTTCAACTGATCCACAACGTGATAGGTACGTCTTTTTTTCCGTATAGTATTTACTCGTGTTGCTTCTAACGTTACAACCTTGCTGATTACCCGTCACCATTTTCCGCGAACCCTCCATTAGGTCGATTGCAATATCCCGAAGATTTTCAACATTGGACCGGAGAAGAATACCGTGAATTCAAGCGGATGCGTTACGCGATTGCTGATACACTGACAGAAGCGGCTTCTGTCGTGGGTGCTATCCAAACGCTTCATATCGTGTCAACACCTATTCAGGAGCTTCATAGGGCAGAAGCAACAGACTCAGCGCCGAAGAATACCGGCGTTGATTGGCGTCGCCTCGAAGCATCGCTTTATTGTGTGCGTTCTGTCAGCAAGGAGCCCCCGCCTGCTGGTGACCTGTTGTTGCTGTCGATATTGGCATCCTTGCCAAATTTTCCTGAGCACCCTCAACTTCTGTATACTGCGGTGTTGACAATTTCTGCTTACAGTGAATGGTGAGTCACGAAACATTTGCGTTGATAGCAAATCCTGTGTGTGCTCGTTTCACGTGCATGAACATACTAACAACATCATTTTTTCCTCTAACCAGGGTGTCTGCAAGCATTGCTCTCGGAACGGATTCCATGCTGCTGCAGAAACTTTTGGGTGTTTTACATCACGCTCTAGTCAGCAAACATACAGATACACGGGGAGCTGCAGCTCTGGCGCTCAAGCACCTCTGCGATGCTGCTGCTGACCATTTAGTGACTTTTCTTGATCCTTTGGTGCAGCTATATGTGATGGCGTTGAACTCTATGACAGATTCACAAGGTACGACCCAAAACATGTCCAGCCCATCAGCGTCGCATCATTTTCAAATGCACGCAGATGACGTCATCCAGATCATTGAGGGTCTTGGTCATGTTACAACTGCGTTGCCCGTAGAGCAAGCAGATCCTGTATTATCCGCCTTGCTCGCTCCAATTTCGGTGCTTTTGAACGCTATGTTTCCAGAGGTCATGGTCAGTGTCAAGCCTGACACAAATATTGTAGTGAAGTATTTTGATTGTCTCGCGGCTGTCATGCGATATGTGTCGCATCCAGAGCTTGTCGCGACGTCTTTCCATGAGCTATGGCCTATGGTCTCACGTGCCCTTGTAAGCTGCGGCAACACTGATATGCGGTGTACCGAACATATTTGTCGCTGTATTAAGTACGCAATTAGAACTTCAGGGTAGGTCTTGAATGCGTTCTGCAATTTCTCATAATCTTTTCGTTCTATTTCCGCACTTCATTTCTGGCTGTGATACTGACCCAACCATCTAACCTCAACAGACATCGCCTCACGGATATTGTTAATTCGGCGGCTTCCATATACACATCACTATTCGCTCAACGGCGCCAATCAAGTTTGCTTTTTGCAGTGAATGAACTTGTTCGAAGCTTTGGTAATGATAAATCGTGTACTCAGGCTATATGTCTCAGCGTCGAGGAGGTGATCCTCAGAACAGCAGCAACTTTGCAGACCTTATCTGACTTTGATGACGCCCCTGACGTTGTTGACGATGCATTCTTGCTAGTGAAAACCTGTCTCAAGTACTGCCCGAAGGCTTTGGCGAATCCACGAATTGTGGCATCTACTTTGGACATGCTTATCTGTGGGCTTCATGTCCAGCATCGTGAAGCTTGTTGCTCTATGCTTGACTTTACGCGTAACTTGCTGTATGCTCGGAACGAGGACCTGGTTGACATTCTTGGACAAGTATTGCCGCCGCGTGGAGGGGCTTTGGTGCGTTCATTACTAGCCGGTGCGCTTGGCGCCTTACCCTCTTCTCGCGTATCTGATATAACTGGCGTGATTGCTGCTTTGCTTTCATGTACTCATGCGCAGTCTGTCGTGTGGCTTGGCGAGGCCACCAGTCTCATCCCAGACCACGTGGCCTCTCCAAGAGATAAAGACGTTTTTTTTCATTCAGTGTCTAGGTTTGCTGAATCAGGAGATGGTCACACACTCAGAAAATCACTGGATGATCTGAGTGAATTGTGTCGTCGCTCCAAACGGCACAGGATTGCCGTCGCAGAATCGCTTTTGAAAACTTAAGCGTATGGGCTGAATGGCAACACCGTCGTCTCTGTGTTCTGCGCAGAGAGCAGTTGCATTTGCAGGATCGAACGACATTCTTTCAAAGAAAGTTGGCGTGTTATTATATCGCAAAAGGTCGCTCTTTAGTGGTGAGATCTCAGAGAGCTATCCTATAGCCGAATCATATCGGTACCCCGTAAATTGTTCAGTACTTGTACGAGAGTATTGCCGAGTGCATGATATCATTCATATATACGCGTGTGAGACACTGTATTGTAGATAATCCTCCTTTAGGCAAAATACTGTATCAGGCTAACATCTCATCGGTTGAACACTCCCGCCGTAGCTCAGCTTCGACCTGGTTTTTCTTGTCACTGGTTTCCCCCGCTGCTGTCGTTCCATCCTCGGACCCACTCTCGCCCTCTAGCTGCTCTGGTTGCACTGTCACTCTTATCATTGAGGAACTTTAACACGTGAGATTGCAACGACGTGAACGCCACATTTGCTGCCATTCTAGGAGGAGGAAGCTCCTGACCTGTGAGCCACTTAAACAGTTCCGGGTTTTCTTCATCAAGTACCTGCGAGAAAGATGACAAAAACCCATCACCTTGTGCCGGCAACGTTCGTTCTGCCCACTCGCCGACCATTATGTCAAGCTCAAGAAATCCCCGCTGTTTCGCTCGATACAGCAGACGCTTGATCGCCTGGTGAACAGGTGGGAGGAAAGGATTTGTTAGGAACGTGCGTGACCTGTAGTGGGGGAGAGGAGTTATTCGAGAGCCGTGGGACGCACTGTTCTCCGCTTCTCATGTCGAAGTTCTAACGGGACAACGCCTACACCTTGAATTCGTCCAGCTGAAGCGAAAGAGTGAGACCAACCGTCGAATGATTCCACCCTCATCGCGAGGAGTCTACCGAGGGAGGGTTCGCTAGACGTGAAAACGCGGCTGTGGAAGGAAGCCCCTGTCAGTCTCCTTTGAAAGCAGGCGCACTCCCTGAACACCCTTCTATGTATGCTCATCGGAGATCAGAGTCTCATAAAGCAGTATGATAAAAGATCTAGCGCCCCCGGAAGCCTTACAAACGGAGATACGTCCAGTGCACTCTCCTTTGAAGCACGGTAGGTGCAGTACGTCAGCACACGCCGATGCTCGCGAATCATAATTTTTTTTATTTCCTCTCGCCGTCTCGCGTCAAAAACTCGCGAGTCGCACGGCGCACGCCGCACGGCACGGCGGGCGGTGAGTTTTCTGATATTTACGTAATTTCATCAAACAAACCAAGCCATAACTCAAAATCAATTTTATAAATCGTTGTAAAATATAAATACAACCACTGAACATAATGGTCCTCATACTTACCTGCTCTGTCGTCCCGGTGCTCATGCAGACCGGGCGGGGTCTCGAACTGCTGCCCTAGCACTACGGTCGCGGCGAAAGACCGGAACGGTCCTAGAGGCCGTCTCCGAGAGATAATTTATGGAAGGGTGAGGCTGCGTGCGCGCGGCTCTCGCCCCTTCAAACCAAACAATCGCACTTCGCGAAGACGCTGTTCGTCGCACGGAAGGTTTCTAACGCACCTTATGTCTGTCAGCGGCTTTGAAAGAATACGACCGGCGTGGGTCTAAGTTGCAACATGTTTGGTTGCTCGATGCGATGAAGGAAGCGTTTTCATCGGAAACGTAGACAAATATATCCATCCCTCTCACTTGTGATTGTTTCGCGAAGATGTCTCACCCGCGAATTCATCCCAAGACTAGGGCACTTGTCGATGCGACTGAGCGACTCGATGGTTTTGACTTATATAGGGCGAGGTTGGCTTTTGTGTTTGTGGTGAAAGTCTGATGGGTCAGACAAAAAATTTCGTATCCGGGTAGACGACTGGGTCTCTCTGTTGTTGGCAGTAAAAGGCGGCAAACAAGATTTTTTGAACCAGTCCCCGGGTGACGGATGCAGGGAGTAAGCACTGGTATAATTACTTCTTACGAAAATTGTACATCTAAACTGAGTTATGGGTGAATTTATTTCGCAAGATTAAGTTTTTTTCTTTTTCTGCAAAAGTAGGTATTTCATTTCTTAACCCATAGCTCGAGTTTATTTTTATACGACGTACAAATGTTCTTAAATTCGTCTTGTGAGCGCGAGGTAGCATACCTTTCTCGGCCTTTTGGCTAAGATCAAGTGTAGTATCTGTTCTTATCAGTTTAATATCTGGTATACTGGAAATTCCAGTTTCGATATTAAATGAATTTTTCAGGGAGGCGACCCAACAGTTGTGCTTGCACAGCGGGAAGCCAGGATGGCTGCGGCATTGCACAACCCGCCTCGGACGTCCATCCCTTACAACCACACAAGTCGCGATCGATAGCCGTGAGAAATGTGACTTCAAGATACGCCATGCCATTTTCGAGTAAAGCTTGGGAATTTTGTAGCTAGTAAAGCTTGCGCACGTAGACGTTGGAACACAGATTTTACTTCAATTTCCTACAAACCTGTCCTGTCTCCGATGTTTCTCTTGCCGTGTTCGGGGAAACTAAGGGATCTTTCCATCTCGAACTTTACTTCTATCGACCTCAGGCTGTATCCTACGACCATCATCCACTTTACCATCCTAGATAGTTCCGTGTTCGTCACCTCAGATGTCGTTGACGCGAGCTTGCAGGTGTCATCCGTGCCAAGAAGTCTCTTGATGAGAGCGTTCATGGCATCGAGCACGTCAACACCAGCATCGCTCGTTAGGTCACGAAGATTTTCAGGCTCCATGCTTTTAATATAGTCGAGCAGCTCATTTTGCCGGTGATATGAGTCGTTTGATTTCCGTGTGAGACGCTCGACTTCCGCGCGAAGCGCCTCTATCTCGGACTCGAGCTCTGAAACATATTCAACGGCATCTGGCGTACCTTCGCTCAGCTCCACTGAGCACCTTGGAACTGCGCCCTTTAGAGATGCCCTGGTGGATAATAAAACGCTCTTCTGCAGCTCTAAACGATATTGTGCATTCCTAAACATGTAGCCCGTCATCATCATGCTAAACATCAGTTGTGCAAGATTCTCGGTGACACTGGATATTGACATGGTGAAGTACTCCACAGGAAGTGAGCCAAGTAAGCTTTTTATTGTTTCGCGCATCGCCTCTTCAACCTCGGGCGGAGCAAACTTTGAGAAGTGCTCGGAATGTTCCAGCTCTACCTCGTTGACGTACTGTAGTAGAAACTCTCGCTGCTTCTCTGCGACATGTGGTTTTACATCCCCAAGCTGCGTGTCAGGGACGCCTCTACTTGAGGGAACGAAGGTGCGGTCCTCGCCGGCTTCGCCCCTCAACTGACCGTCATGTGCTCGCATTCGGGCTAGGCGGAGATGATTTCGCCTTTTGACAACGCGTGTCCCGGGCATGTGAACGATAGGTGATAACCAGTATCTCCATGACACCCATCCGCTAAAGCTCATTTCGTCCGACGATTCCTCTCGTCAACTTTAAGGTCTTCCTGGTCGCGTCCAACAACTTGTGGGACACGAATTAACGAATTAGCTGATGACATATATATGAGTTCGTTCTTATTATTACATACGAGGTATTGATGATAAAAATTAATGGATTTTTCATGAAGATGAAGATATTCATCATTATTGTCATAGATGATGAAAATAATGAAGCCATTGAATAAATCATGAAAATGATGAGTCCAACAAGAAGGCAGAAAATTGGATGGAGCAGAGTTTTTGTCGCTTCCCCACCGTGCTGTGCTCTCATTCCTCGAGGCCCAACCCACGGAACCAGGGTACCCTCGGCGCAATGTTGGCGTCAAGATTATGTGTCATACCGAGCAGAGCTAAACGCCTTCCTGAGGCTTCTTCTGCTGCTACTGGTGACACGAGCCAAAAGCTGCATCAGAGGTTTTTTTCGAACCCCCCCTCCCGCCGCCGCCGCAGGACGCGCACCTCAAGAGTGACGGCCATCGCCACAGGTGGAAAAGCGAACGAAAGCGAGGGGGACTCCGTGAACGATAAGTCCGTTTCGATTCAGGCTCTCGGATTAGAGGATATCGGCGTTGATGTGGATGAGCTGAGCAGGTTCGAGCCCCTCGCGTTGTGACACGCGAAAACCGCCTTTTTACCACGCCGCCTCTTCTCTCGTTCGCCCCAGTGAGATTCCAGGTCGGTTTAGTTTTGGCTGACCTTTTTCTTTTCTCTCCAACGACTTTGGATCACAGGGACATCGGCATCGTAGACAGTACAGAAACGATGGCGTTAAACCGTGAGCATGCGATTCCTGGGTTTGTTCGTGTCACAGATGGACGCGGTGGACTGCCCAAGGTCACTCTGACGCATCCAAGCGGAAGCTGCTGTGATGTTTATCTTCACGGCGCAAACATCTTGTCTTGGGTCCTGGCTAACGGTGGTGAAGTGTTTTACACACCCGACGGTACAGATTTCACGGATTTATCTGCTATTGAATGGGGCAATCCGTTTTGCTTTCCACAGTTCGGCGTGGGAGGTGAGCGTGCGGGCTCTCCTCTTGGTGAAAACTCAATTCCTGTCGACGGATTTGTGAAGGGAATGAAGTGGTCCATCGTCCAGACAGGCCTTCACGAGGACAAGCACGGAGAATTCCCCTACGTAACTATTGAGGTATTCGATACAGAAGCTACACGGGCAATGTGGAACCACAGCTTTCACCTCACTATGGATATCTCGTTGGAGCACACCGCCATTAACGTGTCTTTGAATGTGAAAAATACAGGAAGCGAATCATTTGAATGTGCTGCTGCGTTGAAGTCGCACGTCGCAGTTGCAGACATTGAGGAGCCGACGACCAGCTACATTGGACTAGAAGACTGCGTCTACTTAGACAACACGCTTCATCCGACAAAGCCAAGAGTGCGCTTCACTGACGAGACCGAAGACCAGGAATGGCTTCAACTTAAAGGTCTAACCGATCGAGTATACATTAACACCCACAATGATACCGGTGTAGAGGTTGGCACTGGCTGCACAGTCTTCTTGCGCGACATGTCTCCTCTTGGGGTCACCGGTTTCAGTGACCGTGCAGTTTTCAATCCATGGAAAGAGAATGATAAGGATAATTATCGCTGGTATGCGGGTCTCGCAATCGGCGCCATTGGTAAACTCATCAGAATTGAGCCAGAAACGAAGCATACGAGCGAAGTTAGATTTGAGGTGGTGGATATGGTGCGTACTCAGTCCATCCAGAAGAGAAAGGACGTACACGAGAAACATGCATTGCGCAAAATGACCGAGCGACCGAAGTATGATCTCTTGGCTGATGAACTGCCTTCCGATCTTCAATAACGTATGCGCTTTCCAAAATCATCTACGCATATTGTAATCAGCGAGCGAGTACAAGATGTAGTAGTGCTTGTGAAACTTAGAGATGTTTTTTACAAGTATTTCGTTTTGGATTCTTGTCTGTCGCGTGCTTCCTTGAGTGTTACGACGGCGGCCTTGCTTTTTCCATCTACGACTGAAAAGACACCGCAGTCCTTCAGGTGTGATTTCACTTTCGCCTGGTATTCTGGCATCCCTTGTGTATGTCCATCATCACTCAGAGACATCTTCCTCGTAACTTTTTTGAGTAGATCAGAAAGATCCATGGAACCACCGGCTTTCTTGATGATCTTCTTAGCAACCTTCACTGTTGTCGGACCATCAAGCGATTCCTTGACCATCTCTGTGCAAACTTCTCCCTCGACCCCTTCCTCCAAATTATCAGAAAACTTGAACCTTTTCCCCACGAATTCGCTCTTCAAAGAGTTCACAGTCGTGGTACCCACGCCGAGACCCCTTTTTCCCCGATTTGCCCCATCGTGGGCTGCAAGTGCGAGTTGCTCTTGATCAGCTTCGTTAAAGCCTCGTTCGCGCCTGTCCACTTCAGCGACCTTTTCCTGCGTCCCACTCCCATGGTATCCAGATGGGATGAATCCGACTGCCCATCCCCACCAATCTTGAGGGGGTGGAGGGATCGTGTGAGGCGAATTCGTAACGAGATCCGTAGTCTCGGGTGGCAACGTCGGCGACAATATCTTCTTTCTCTTTTCCTCGCGTTTTTCGCGTTTCCGCTTCTTCTCTTCTTTGCTTTCCCTCTGCACAGCGTCGCTTTTGTCCGCTTTGGCTTTTTCAGCGTTATGTCCTCCACTGCTGTACATGGGCGTAGGAGCGGCTGAGAATCCTCCGACACCGCCCAAAATAGCGTTCAAGTCCGTTGCAGAATAGTTTTGAACCCTTTTCTGCGACTCTCTCTTCTGGTATCTACCTTGATGTGCCACCGACGTCCTGCCCGCTCGAGCTGTTTTCTTTTTTACCCCCTGTCCGACAACGTCGGAACGCACGTGAGCCTGCTTGTTGTTCGTGCCTTCGTTCGATGCCATCGAGGTATCAAGTGTAGTGTACGTTTGATTCAATCCCTTCAGAATGGTTTCGAAGGATACTGCGTTCAAAGTCCAGTCGATTTTCCCGGAAGAGTCAGACCTTGCATCCGCTCCTATCCCTGAGTTCACCGCTCGCTTTTTGGCGTGTATGTGTTTCACGAGTCCGGAGCCGCTCTTCCCGATGCCCTTTCCTTCTTGCCATCCCATTGAGGCGAGCATGCGCATTCCGAACCCATCTCTCTCGACGCCCTGGTAAAGGCGTCCGCTGCTAACGGAGTCTGTCATGGACAGGACAGCAAAACTTTTTACCGGGCGGCGCCGCCGCCAAGAATGGAGCGAAACCCGAGCGCGAGTCTCTGAAATTACTAACTTGCCAATTTTATTTATGTTCATCTCAGAACGAACGAAGTTACAAAAGGTACTGGACACGACACCCGCTCCACCATTTCTACGACTGCCGGTGCGTCTTTCGCGGTGGTTAGGAACGGCAGAAGAGTAGCTGCCGTGTAGTCGAATAGAGCACGTGCGTACGATCGAGCTTGAAACACATTATCCAGTGAGACATCGGTCGAACTCGAAACGATTCGCACAAAGCTTATTTGCGGGTCAATTTTGTTCAGAGCCTCTTTCAATCTGCGTTCGGATGACATGTTCGCCGCATCAGCTGGTGCGGGTACAGACGTAGGTATGGAGTCGAAAGGTGTTGTGTCTTCTCCCAATGATCTTCACGACGTTCTCGATCCCGTCCAACTCGGAAAGGGGACTTGCTGGGAAGCGACGGAGGAAGCTCCCCAGTTCAACGCCGAGCAAGCATCTGAACAGTCTGCAAGGACTTTGCAAGAACCAAGACCAGCAATAAACCCCCTGGAGCCTGGTTGGATGGGAATCGGCGAAGACGATTTTAACAACGGATTTCATGGTGCGCGCGAAGGAAGGTTTGTTTCTGCTGGTTCATCATCGCCGCGAGATGTTCTGCAAGGCCAAGAAGGCCACGGTGACTCCCTGGCCACTTTGCGTCGCCAGGGTGCCATGAAGATAAAGTGTGACAGTGTCTGGGATGAGTCACGAGAGTGCAGTGCTCTCTTAGATCTGAGATGGATGGAGGACAACAAAACGCAAGTTAAATCACTGAATGGTCACTTTGCTTTGCTGCAGCAAACGCTTCCACATGGCAACCAGCTGAGCGTTACAATGACAGAAGAAAATCTCCAAAATCTGGGCGACGTATCGTTTGGACAAATGCTTTTGGATGTTGATAAGTCGTTCAAGGGTTCATGCGCACCCTACCAAGAACTCGGTTCTTCACAGCGCGAGCGTCTCTTTCTACGGACACTGCGTTCGCGCGTACCATTGCGAACGTCTTACCTTTCTTCTGTCGCACTTGACGCGCTGAGTGCACACGCAAGTTCGGGGTATCGACCTTCAGAAAATCCCCCCCCTGCGCACCTTTGGGAGCCTTCTTCTGTTGCATGTAGCGAGGGATCGATACTACGGAAGCTGCTTGGCACCTGTGAACGTCGCTGCACTCCACAAGATCAGCTGATAAAAGTGATGTCAAGTAAAACTAGAGACTCTGATGAGCAATCTAATCTACCTCCAAGCATCCGTGGTTTGCTCTGGGGCGCAGGTATCATCTCTCCGTGGCTTTACTTAATGAACCCAGGATCAGTGTTCTGCTGTCACATAGAGGATTATGCCTTCGGTTCCGCGAATGTCATAATTGCACCTCCTGGATCCCACACATGGGCAGCGTGGTATTCTGTACCTCGGCATGACATAGGTGTCCTTCATGAGTATCTGCGTGAAATGCTCGGTGACGAGTACACTATCGATTGCTTAGAGCAGCGAAAGATTTGGCTTGATCCAGCTTCTGTATCAGCGTGGACGAGCAAGGAAGGAAAGCGCATTCATGTATATCGTCATCTTCAAGGACCCTCTGAGTATATCGCTACGGACTACGGTTCCGTTCACTGGGGTGTGAATCTCGGGATTGGCTGGAAGGCGGCGGTAAATTTTGCGTTTCCAGATTGGCGGGAAGCAGCACAAGGTATTCATCTTGAGTACAAGAAGTTGGAAAAGGCAACGGGACAGAAGCGGAGTTACAGGTCTGTGCCAGATTTCGACTCAAAGAAGTGGGACAAGACAATAAGTGCTGACGAGATTAATGGCACTTGCTAAACACTTGCTTGCTTTGCGTTCACACTCTTTACAATCAAATCGTTACGAGCTACGATTTTTGTGACGCTCCAGCTTTTTTCGGGGAGAGAAACTGTGCATTAGCAAAGAGGTGAGGAGAGATCCTGCAATAAAAGCCAAAACCATACTCTCACGGAAAGATAACTTGGATTTTGGTCCCGCGGCTGCGTGTAATTCAACATGGACAGCCTCGGCATGTACTCCAAGGGGCTCCTGAATTGCTGCGTCGACAAACTGTGCTTCGATTTCGGTCACCTCCTGTTTTGGTGACGATGAAGGCGACTGCTCAATACTATGAGCAGCAGGTGTGTTTGGTGGACAACAGTCTTCTTGACAGCTGACACTACATAAGTTGCATGACTTCTGGCATTTTTCGAGCATGAATCCTGGATTGTTGTCACACTCCCCAGTCGCAGCCCAACCACAACAGTCAGTAGAGATCTCTGTGCAACTCTCGTGCGTTTTCTGTGAACCTCCCCCCCTAAGTCGTTGTAGAAGCATTTCTTCTGCTTGCTTGCCCTTAAGCTCTTGACATAAGACTACACCATTAGATACATCCTTACTACAGCTGTATGATTGCTTTGGAGGATCAGGGAGGATTTCACCACAAAAGCTTCCCGACCACCATTTTGTAGCTTCATATAGACTCTGCGCCACAGTGAGAGCCACTGTTTTCCTTCGATATTCCTCAGTTCCCGGCTCTTCACTCAGCTCCTCTGGTAGCATAGGCTTGTTAAAGACTCTGCCGGGACATGTCGTGAAATCACTTCGACCCATGTACCAGTGCTTATCAAATGCGTATTCATCCACATTGTATGTGATTCCATAGTGTAAAACGGCAGGCCATGGTTCAGGTGGTGGTGAATATCCTGGATATAACATGACGTTGTTCGAAACTTTAAAGTTCACACCAACTTCCGCACACGCAAATACGTAACCGTACATCTCAGATATCCATGGTGGTCCAGACTTGCCATTTGCGTTGAAAATATCACCAGTATTGCTCCAACTTTGTGGGTCTTGGCGCACTTCTTCAGTCCAGTAAAGCCAACGGGGAGCGACTTGCTCGAGATCTTCGCGGTGCATGACCGTGAATCCACCAACTTGTTGTGCTTTGTCAACATTTGGCACCCTTTCTTTCACCTTCATGAAATTCTCCTTAAAGATACCTATGAGATACCCGTAATGTGCAGACACAGGACGTCCCTTCTCCACACCAAGCATAGCTGCGGTAATCGCCTTGCGAAATACCATGTCCGCATCGAGTACGACGATGTAATCTGCAGTAGGTTTCACATGTAGCAACCAGTGCATGATGGAATAAGGTTTATTATAAGGTGAGTATGAGTCCTTCGTCCGGGGATGGACAGCATAGTTAGGATGTACATGCGTGTCAGGAACGATGTGGACACCAGGAGGCGGATTCTTGTCGCACGCCATCAGCCGGGTAAAACCTCCCATTTGCTGTACCTTACGGTGGCTGTACATCAGACCAAGTGATTGCCAATCGAAGTAAGGATTGCACTCTGTAGAGAACACCGTGTGAAGTGTTGGCAATGGCGCCTCATCCGAGGAAACAGGCCACGCCCATAAAACCGCGCTGATAATGAGCAAGGTTTTCTTCATCTCTTTTGGCATCATCCTCCCCGAAACACGGAATGGATTATGGCGTGCACTCGTGTTCCTTCGTCGATACCCAGTTCCTCGGTTCTCTTTCTTCCCTTCCGGGCGATGCAGAGCGTTTGCGTGTTGCGTACCTCCGTAAGCACTAGCTAGCTACTGGCTACGTAACCCCCGCATAACAAGAAGAAAACCGTACACCAGGTCCCAATAAAGGTATCAGTGTCCATGGCTTTTACGAGCTCTCACTCAACAGGAGGGAGTGCATTATCGCGGCTTATGTTGGTTGTTTCATTCGTTCGTTCGTTCGTTCATTCGTTGTACCCCAATAATCTTTAGACCGTGAATTAACGTGATTTAGCGTGAGGATTGATAGGAACAACCTTCGGTCGTTTTCACCTATCAACGCTCGCTACATGTCGTAAATTGACGGTCTGAATGGCACTACGAAAACGAATTTTCTAAAAACGTTCTATTTTTTTCTTAGAATTATTATAGGATAGAACGTTTTTAGAACGTTTTTAGAAAGTTCTAATTAAATCGTGATTTCGTCGAGTTATTTAGAAGGAAAAACACCAGTTTTGAAGAATTAGAACGTTTTTAGAACGTTTTTAGAAAATTCGTTTTCCTAGCTACTAGTGTATGTGGTGGGGTACATATATGTAGATCGATATTGCTACTATTAATTCGACGATGACGACGAACTTAAAAAATGTTTGAAAACAACAAACACAGTTAACCCCTCCTGGATGGCACAACCGCACGACCGATGAAATGAGAGCAGCACGTTTCATCGGCCGACTAATAGTTGTGCAGCTGCTTGCTTATCAACTTGTGGCTCTCCACACGTACGACTTCTGTCCGAAGGGATGCGGCGCAGACAGCGGTTATGGTGTCTGTGAGGTGCGCTTTCTTGGTGATTTCCGAAGGAGTCGTTGCTTCAAACTGACTCCTCTATACGCTTGCGATGTCGTGGCCGTGGCATCGCCATGCATGATGTCGACATCGTTCGCCCAGCTAACGCATGATCTCGATGCTTACTATTTCTTGCAGGTTGACGGAACGTGTTCGTGCAAACACGACCGTGCAGGCGTCGATTGCTCTCTGGTCCGCACACTTTTTCACTTCTCTCACTAAACATGTCTGTCTTTCCGCCCTTGCATAATAGTACTGACAAGTGAGTTCATCTTTCATGCATGTATCCGAACGTACATACCCAGACTCGATCAGGACTTAGTCTTCAAAAGAGGCGCGATGATACGTACGGCTATGTTTACACCACTTCATCCGGTGTTGAAGGCGATCGTTTGGCCGCGGATGTTGCCCACGACACAAACAAACCTGGAACTGTGTACGCTTTGGTTTACGACGAGCAAGGCTATGACTCCGTTGTCGAAATCACATCAATAGCAGATGCCGATAATACGGCTCCCGGTTGGGGCGATACGGGTCCCTCGCGACCCGGAAAAACCGATCAGCCCTTTCCCATGTATCCCGATGATGAATCTTGGTGTGGAACCGGGCTAAACAGTAACTCCACAAGTTGTGCTAACCAAAGTCATCCAGGTGGTCAGTCCATGCATGGCTGGAATTCCGTCGAACAGACTGCTCATGGATGGGTTGGGCCGGGTGGATATCGCTCACTCGCTTTAGACACATCTGGAAGCTACACGCATGTATATGCTGCTTTAAACATGTGGAGATCGGTCGAATCAGACTATGAGTTTCACTTCCGGATTTTTCGCTGGGATGGCGCTGCGACAACACTTGCAACAGAGAATGATAGGAACGCGAGCTCTAGCTATGCTCCGAGTGGTAACGGCAACTGGACGCTGGATGCAATGACAGTCAACCAAAACGAAGCCACGCTACTGTACAAGATGACCCCGAAAGATGCCGGGACGAAATCAATCGTTGGGATTCTTCAGTACAACGAGCAAAGCGAATCTCTTTCATCTGTTAAGTCGTTTGAGATATATGCAGACCTGATGTTCGAGACGTGCGAAAGCTGCTTGAATTTCAATGATGCTTTCCGATTCACCGCTGCTGCGTTCAGCGCCGACCACAACACCGCTATTTTCGTTGGGTCTTCAAGAATTGCAAGAATTGAAGAAGGCAGCGAGTTCATGTATTTTCCGTCGATTTTCAAGTTGAATGCCACGGAGAGCAGTTTCAACGGTGCTGGGGAGGAGATATACTTCAACGGCGCCAACAACAGTGATGGGGCAAGGCGGCCTGTCACTGTTCCGGTGGAATGCGAAGGAGTTGTTGACTCGAGACAAGGTCGATTCAGTACTTTTTCATCCCTGGTAATCAATGGTGACTTTGGATATGTTGGGACAGCTGCTGCAGGTTGTGTTGCTGCAGACTGTACAAGAAGGGCAGGCTGTATATGGATGTTTGACTTAGACTTCGAGGATGAGGAACAACTAGACGCGCCTTTAGTATTGTCTGGAGGTAGCCCTGGAGGACTAGGGGAAATCGATGTCCACAGTATGACAATTGAAAGTGATGGTACCCAAAATGGAGGGTTTCTCTACGCTTTAACGGGTGAGCCGCAGACAATGAGTTCCAGAATCGTGAAAATTGAAATCGGAGGGAGCGATGTTGCAGACTCTTGCACTTCTGGGTGCTTCCGGCGTGTTGCTTCATTTCTTGCTTCAGAACCTACACGAGCGTTGACTTTTATTCCTGATCTGAACGCCATACTGACAGCTTCTTCAAATCCGACGACTACGACTTATAAACGGTATTCTTCATCGGAAGTATTATCGCTGTCCCCAAAGTATGGACCGGCTTCAGGTTCGAGCACCTTGATCACAATAAAGGGAACAGGATTTCCTGTGCATAGCACTGCAGCTTGTCGATTTGGACATAGTAATGTTTCAGGCGGTGATAACCCAATCGATGGCTGGGTATCAGCGAACGTCGTCAGCAGCACCGAAATACATTGTTATGCACCGTCTTCTGGACAGGTATCACCTACATCAGGATCCGGTGCAGTCATCACCGGACTAGCTGAAGTTCAGCTATCCTTTGACGGCAACCCTGGGAGCGGTTCCGGAAGCTCGTTAGACGTGTATGAAAGCTCTCTATGGACAGACGACCATGTCTTTTACAGGTACTACACATCACCGCGTGCAGCTGTTGTGCTGGTAAACGGGTACTTTCCTCCAGCTGTGATGTATACTGGTGAAACATCGGATCGTGTCCCTGGCATAGTCATGCTTAGGGGAGGACCGTTTATTTACACTGGCGCTGGTCAACTTCTTTGTCGGTTCAACGAAAATGCAACTTCTGATCAAAACGCCACCTTCATCTCCTCAACTGAAATACACTGTCCTATATGCGAAATAATGGAAACTAGCGATGGTGACAACCGATGTGGGCAGATGTCGAATGCAAACAGGTTTGAAACAGACATGAAAATGCACTGGTTGCCAGACGAGGACCCTCGCGAAGTTGAGGTTTCCTTTACTCTTAACGGTTTAGACTTTCACACGGCCGGGACAAGCTTGACGATATTAGGCAGTCCGCAACAACTAACCGTGGCACATACACGCACAATGGTCCATAGCCACTATACTTCTGACACAGATTCTTTTGATGATGGCAACATGACACTGGATAACTTTGATATTCAAGTGATTGATATGCACGGACGTGCTGTAGAAAACGACTATGGAAACGGTGGGACTACTGGACTCACCGTGTCTTGCGAAATCACAGCTGTGACTTCATCTCAGGTGACCTCCTTACAGCTTTCTTCAGCAGTCGGTAACACCACTTACGGATCACTGATTATCGCTCCACGGTTCGACAATCCGCTCAAAAGTGGAGATTATGATTTTGGATTCAATTTGCGGGACTGCACTGTGAATCCTTGCGAGGAAGTGATTGCGGCAAGCTCGCTAACTTTATCTGTCCTACCAGGAACTGCAACACAGATTTTTGCCAGTTCAGGGACAGTTTCTGAAGCAGCGTCTGAAATTCCAGATGACGTCATTGCAAGACCTGCATCTGCTTCCGTCGATATAGGTGTGATTTTTGTCATGATACTGGATACCGCTGGAAACCAAGTACACGCACATGATGGGTTGAGGCACTCCATTGGGGTGCGAAGTACTACAAACGATACCGAAAGCGGCCATGACGAAAGGTTAGAAAAACGCACTGCCGGAGCACTACTGACGGGCACCACAGTGATTTTAAGCACAGATGGCGTTGCTATCTTCAAGGATTTATATTTTATAAGCCAGTCTGATTCGCCGACAAGAGGAGAGAATGGGGAAGATTCCACTTATTGGCTTCAATTCGACGCGAGCTTGCCAGGGCTTGCAGCAGACATGAGAGCGTACTCGACTTTGCTGTTAACTATTTCACCGGGTGTGCCCGCGTATTTGAATACTTCGCGCTCGGAAACAATAAACGTTACCTGCGACTCCCCCCTTCAGCTTGTGCCAAATGATATTGTTGTGTATCTTTACGATGGAGGAAATAACATTATTAAAGACCATGCAAGTCGCACTGTTGAGGTTAAATCTGGCACGCAATCTGATCTCGTGCTCTCAGGAGCCGTTGAAGTGTCTGCTTCTGAAAATGATGAAGCGTTGTCCTTCTGGTATTTTCCTGAAAATTCCATCTCTGTTCAATGTAAGGAGACTGGCTCATATTACATGGAATTCAGCGCAGTCGAGGTTCAGCCCGCGTCTCAAATGATTGAGATGCTACACGGGGATGAAGGATACAGTTGGCGATGCGATGAGCTAGAAACTCAAGGCAATATTGTCTCTGCTGTAAGTGTACAAGTTGCACCCTTTCGCTTGAACCTCGTAGACGGCGGAGGAAACACGGTGGGTGTTCGTGATGGAATAAATCGAAAAGTAAGCTGTTCATCGAACACTGCGTTACTCTCCAATATCTCTTCATTTGAAACCGCTGCTATGGGCTACGCTGATGTAATAGGCTTACTCATGTTGAAGCCATCTGTGGGTGAGCATGTCATAAAATGCGGCGAGTTTGGCAACGTCGATGGCAATATTACTGAAGGAGGCGAACTCACCTTATATGTGTCAAGCGGGACTCGTGAGACACTGGTCGTGCAGACAGCACAGCAAGCGAACGACACTACATACGCATCATCTCTTGGCGCCGTCGATGTCGACACCTTTTCAATGTATGCTTCTTCTGATCACATTGTTCCACTCGACATTTTTTCTATACGAGTTGCCGACGGCGGAGGGAATTACCTCTCCGGCGCTTTGCCAGCCTACAATAGCACTGAAACAAATATGCTTCAAGATGTGCGTATTGTTTCTGCAGCTTTGCATGGGGAATCGCTATCAGGATTCTATCCATACATAACGAGAGTCAACAGGCGGCTGGCTCGAAGCGAAGTGCTCATCCGCAATCCGATGCATACGCTCCAGACCGATGATGATGGCATCTCTGTCGCGTTGTCGGACGCTGACAATAAGGCATCTTTTGAATCTCTGGCACTGTATCGCCCTCCTCTCGGAACTTTCACACTGGCGTTCAATGTTGCACAAGATGCTTTGTTGAGCGCGGCTGTCTCGGTCCATCTAACCATTGTTGCCGGGCGAGCTCATCATGTTGGTATTGCTGCCCCGTGCGCTGAAAGAGAGACATGCGACGAAGCCACTACTCTTTATGATGACGCTGATTATCCTTGCACGTGTGCAGTGTATGCTGCATCAGAAATCGTTGCCCTTTCACCACTGCGCGCTTATGTATTGGATGGAGGTGAAAACCGACTGTTAACATCTTACAGCCCATCTTGTGAACCCGATACCGGAGCTTGTAGTGCGCAACGCATAACGATTCAACATAGTCCTGACACTACTGGACTTTGCCAACTTGAGGAAACTGCTTTGGACGGAGCAAGCTTAGGATGTGATGCGACTCAGCCAACCGAGTTGTCCTGTGCCACTGTTGATGACGAGTGTCATTTTTCAAACCTTGCTTTACTTAGCCCAAAGCAAGCAGACTCGGGGGACCCTCTCTTGCTGACTTTCACCTCACCAGGACTGATTAGTGCTAGTTTTGGTCTTGAGATTCTACCAGGAGTCGCGGTAAAGCTCGGAATTCTTTCACAGGGTTTACAGTCAACTGCCAGATCTTCTTTTGCGACACCGATTGACCCTTTGAGTATTCAGGTCGTAGACATCAGTGGATCTCCTCTCAATGGATCTGATACGCAGCAAAGAGAAATCACTATGTCGTGCAACACAGCAGATATAGTTTCTTCTGTTCTGCTGCAAACAGACGATGAAACAAGCAGCGTCCTCTTTGATTCGATTGTCCTCTCATCTCCGGAAAGCGGCACCCATGAACTTTTATTTTCGTCCGTTGGGCTGGAAGCAGTGTCGTGGAGTGTGGTCGTCACTCCAGGAGAACCAGTTCGCCTGCAAACATTCGAGCATGCGACGGTTGCTTACACAGCAACAATTCTTTTGACGGTCATGCCGATTACCGTAAGACTTTACGATGCAGGAAACAATTATGTCGGCTCAACAAATGACAGGGCGAGAACACTCTTTGCAAATATCACGGCTGGTCCAACCGTGTATGAAAGTCCCAGTTACACACAAGTTACCGATGGTGGTGAAAACTTAGAGTTGGTTCAAAAAGGTTTTGGCATGGCTTTATTTGATTCTATTCAAGTCCAATTTCCCTTAGTTGGATCTTATAATATCACATTTGGGGGTGACGGCCTTACTGGCACGGTTGCCTCGTTTTCCGTGCAAGCTGGCGCTCCCCACATGTTATCTGTGCCAGCATCACATGTGATGCTTGACGGCAGGCAATACGATTTGCAGACGAGTTATTCGTCAGATCGCGTGCTTCTTATAGGTACATTTGCGGTTCTTGTGATGGATGGCGGTGGCAACCCAGTCGGTCAACTGGACGTCGATTCGTCCGGAGCCGGGTTGCGTCGAGAAATCGAAGTCGTAGTGAGTGGCTCTCTCATTCAAACTTCTACAAGTGAACTCGACGCCCAAAAAGTGTTGTTGACACCTGGCGGTGCAGTTGCTGTTGATGTAGCAAGTGCTTCAACAACTACTTTTGCAGTCAGTATAGGCAGCAGTACATTTGGAGAGGCCCGTATTGATGACCTGGAGCTCATTAACCCACGACTGGGCGCATATAACATCACAGTAAAATCTGCCGATCTGGTATCCTTCACATTTGAGGTCATCGTGACTCAAGGCATTCCTTCTAGCCTTGATGCGTGTGCTTGCCTAGAATGTAGACGCAGAATTACAGACGGTGTGTGTATGGATACGAAGGCATATAAATCGAATGTCCGAGTCTCTATCCGTGAACTCCTTGTAGTGATGCGCGATGCTGGAGGATCTCTCTTTGGGACAAGTTCTGAGGTAAATGAAAGGCGAAACGTCACCGTTGAGTTGATATATGGAAGGCACCTCGTCACAGGTCTGGAAACTAGATACACGTCAAATGAAACTATAATTTCAAATTCAACTATGATGACGTTAGAAACCAGAAATGGTGCTGTTGCGTGGTGTAGTGATGGACAAAGTATTTCACCAGCACCGCAGTTTTGTAGACCGGCAGATGATGCGTCTATTGAAAGTTATGACACTGTGATGGACAGGTATACTGCTGAGAACGTGGGCACTTCAACGGGGCCTGTCACTGGCAAAGGTGAAGACTATTACGGTATCAGCCCACGACCACAGTGGACGGGCAAGGCACTCAGCATTGATCTAGATCTTCCACTTGCTGGTGTATTTGGATTCAAGCTCTCGAGTTCGTGTGCTACGCAAGATGAATGTTTTTCTCTAAGTGCATCTGGGCAGACACGTGAGCCCTACCAAGAACTATTGTTTGACGTCTTGGAAATCACCATCACGCCGGGAACGCCACATACAATCGATTTTTCTCAGGCGCCTCCAGATCGCTACGACAACGATGTTGCGATTGCTCCTGCAATACAGTTAATCGCACGCGATGTTGCTGGAAACACGTGCGATGACTTAAACACGATTGCGTCGGTGACTGTTTCGCCCCAAGAACGTCGTTTGCACGGACAAACAACCTCTGTTATTAATGGCATCGCGACGTTCTCGAATTTTAGACTTCATGGCGATCGAGGTACAGAGTATTCTCTTCAATTTTCCCTGATAGCGTGGAACCTGTCTGTTAAGCACTCCTCATTTCTTGTACTGCCTTGCAACACTGTCAAACCGAACTCTCGAAACAATGGCCTTGGCCAGTGCGAATGTGTTCCAGGCTATACTGAGGACATTACAACCCAAGAGAAAGGTGGAACTGGATTTACTGAAGGTTTGACTACGGTGTCTGCGTTTCCGACACTTTATGACCGAATTATTCTAGAACGCGAGAAGTACATAAGAGCGTTAAATCCTTATGGGTCCTGCGTTCCATGTGCGAATGGTTTCTATAAACCTCTACCAGGCCCACAGAAATGCTCAAAGTGTCCACTTCAGATGGATACAACATTGAAGGAAGGGGCACCAAGAGGAATATGGACCACATTATCTGGTGAAACACTTGCAGGATTCCTAGGAAACCATGATCTGAACTCGTGCCACTGCGTTGTTCAGCAGAACGTGACCAGGCACTTGACTAGTGTTGAAACATACCGTGCGTCTCCCCACGAAGATTTTCGCTGCGAGCGGTGTCCTCAAGGCGGTTTATGTAACGGGCTGCCAAAAGCACATATAAAAAGTAAGAAAGGCAGATGGCGAGCCAGCTTAAACGCAACTCAAATTTACACTTGTCCAAATGACCATGCTTGCCTTGGGGGCACAGAAAGTGCATGTTCCGTAGAGTATGAGGGTATTTTATGCGCGGTTTGCAAGGATAGTCATGCTAGAAATACCCTGGGTGGCAGTAGTTCGCCGACGTGTTCACGGTGCACGGCGAAAACGATTGGCGGATTTGTACTGGTGATCCAGCTTGTGATTCAAGCTTGCATACTCACTGCGATATTCAGATTTGCAGTTCGCAAACAGAATGGATCTATTGGCTTGTGTCGGACACTCCTCTCACACTTCAACATGTTGGCTCTCTTCAACGACGTCGACCTAGGATGGTCCAAAGCTCAATATATGCTGTTCAAGATTGCTGAAACAATTTCAACCCCATCCATACGTAACTTTGAAGTGGACTGTCTGTTACAATGGAATCACTACCAGTATACTGGATTTTACACATCGATGCCAGGTGTAATCATGCTCTTGTCTGTGTTTTGCTACCTTGTGTTGATTGCGAAGGGCGTCTTGCGACGAAAGCGGGAATTTCTCGATGAAAAACTCGCATTACAGGAGCAGATAGCCGCACTGCGCAGGAAAGGGAAGGACATCACTAAACTTCAAGAGGCGCTCGAGATCATGAGTGTCAAACCCGATTTTTTTCTGAGCCTCAGTGCGAGGGGCGCCCTCAGTCGCACGGGCGGCAAATGGGAAGATGAGG